>Ga0190274_10001963_pt1 | contig 12068 bp, 9 predicted proteins | sample Popmic531T_FD_133002 | JGI IMG/M metagenome (GOLD analysis project Ga0190274, IMG submission 133002) | Populus adjacent soil microbial communities from riparian zone of Yellowstone River, Montana, USA - 531 T | ecosystem: Environmental > Terrestrial > Soil > Riparian zone | place: USA: Montana...
GACAGAATTACCACCTGCCTGCGGCGAGATCGTGACGTAGCCGACTTCGTCGCCCTGGCGGATGATCGCCTCGCGCTGGTTGGCAGTGATCACGCGCGGGCTGGCGATGACTTCGCCCTTGCCCTCGGTGTGCAGCGCGCTCAATTCGAGGTCGAGCAGGTAATCCTGGCCCAGCACGGCGAGCGCGAAGCTGCCGGCCGGGTTCGCGAGCGGCAGGTTCACGTTGAGGCGTTGGCCCAGATTCGGCACCAGCACGCCGCCGCCCGGCGAATCGGGGAAACCTACCGGCAGGCTCGACGGACGGCCGAGGAAGCGATTCGCGAGGCCGAGGTTGGTCATCTGGTCGGTGGCGCCGAGCGTGCCGCCCGTCGTCAGCAGGTTGCCGTTGTGGTCCTCGTAGCCGCCGCTCACGCCGAAGCGCGCGCCGAGCTCGCGGCCGAAGGTCTCGTCCGCGATCACGATGCGCGACTCGATCAGCACCTGGTCGACCGGACGGTCGAGCAGCGCGATCAGGTCGCGGATTTCCGCGATCTTCTGCGCCGTGTCGTTCACGAGCAGCGTATTCGTGCGCACGTCGAAGGTGACGCTGCCGCGCGACGACATGAAGCCGGTCGACGTGCTGTTGGTCGACGTACCGCCGCCCTGGCCCTTCAGTGCGTTCGACGTCAGCAGCTCGGCGATTTCCTTCGCGTTGCCGTAGTTGATCGGGATGTACTCGGTCACCAGCGGCGCGCGGTCCTCGAGCGCAATGCGTGCGTCCTCGAGTGCCTGCTCGCGCGCGGCGATCTCGGCGGTCGGGGCGATCCACATGACGTTGCCGCGCCGGCGCTTATCGAGGCCCTTGGCCTGCAGGATGATGTCGAGCGCCTGGTCCCACGGCACATTGACGAGGCGCAACGTGACGTTGCCGGACACGCTGTCGGCCACGACGATGTTGAGCTGCGAAACGTCGGCAATGAGCTGCAGCACCGAGCGGACCGGAATGTCCTGGAAGTTGAACGTGACGCGCTCGCCGACGTACTCCGGCTCCTTGAGGCGCTTCTCGGCCTCGCTGAGCTGCTTGACCGGCGAAATCTCGACCACGTATTCGTTGCCCGTCTGGTAAGCGAGCTGCTCGTAGTCGCCCGCGACGCGGATTTCCATGCGCGCGCCATTGGCACGCGGCGACGTCTCGATCGACTCCACCGGCGTAGCGAAGTCGGTCACGTCCAGGCGCTGCTGCTGGTTCGGCGGCACCGCGACATTCGCGAGCTCGACGACGACCTTGCTGCCTTCGCGGCGCACGTCGGCCATCGCGCCGTCGCCGGAGAACGTGATGATGACGCGGCCCTCACCGGCCTTGCCGCGGCGGAAATCGACGTTCGCGACTTCCGGCCGGCCGGCAGAGCTCGTCTTGGTGGGATCGTTTGCGACCACGATGGCAGCCGCTGCCGCGGAGGCGCCGCCGCCCACCGTCAGCACCAGGTTGTTGCCTTCCATGCGGGTCGTGTAACCCGACGGCCGCAGCAGCTCGATGACGACGCGCGTGCGTCCGGCCGCCTCGATGGCGGACACCGAGCTCGCGGCGCCGATGCCGACGTCCATGCGTCGATCAGTCATCGCATTGCGCGTGTTGTCGAAGTCGACGGCGATGCGCGGAGGCGCATCGGTCGTGAACAGCTTCGGCGCAGCGGCCGGTTCGCTGAGCTTCATCACGATATCGACCTGCCCCCCCGGGCCGGGCGTGAACGTGATGTCCTCGAGCACGTTTTCGGCCTGTGCCGGTGCGATCCAGAGCAGGGCGAGCAGCGCGAGCCATCCCATTGGACGTCGCACCAGACTCGACTGGTTGGCCGCCTGCGGCGAGCGGCGCGGAAACAGAACGTGTGTGGCGATCATGCGAGTTACCCCCAATGGGTCATTCGTTGTCGAGCGCGATGGACGCCTGACGTTCGATCCAGCCGCCGACGCCATTCGGAATCAGCTCGACCAGGTCGATGTGGTCCTCTTGAATTGCGGTGATGCGGCCGAAGTTCTGCCCCATGTAATTTTCGGCCCGGACCTGGTGGATGACTCCATCCGGGTCCTTGATCAGTCCGGTGACGTCGGCGCCCAGCCCCAGCGTGCCGACCATGTCGAGCGCATCGAGCGGGAACGACTCGAGCGGATCACGCGGACGGTTTGCATCGGGACGCGGCCCGGCGTTCGCCGACGCGTCTACTTCGTTGTCGGCGCCCGCGCTGAACGGATCGCGCAGCTGCTGCGCGGCGTACTCGAACGTCTCGAATGTCTTCATGACCGGGAGCGGTTCGAGCGGTGCGCCCTTGCGTGCCTTGATGTCGGCGATGCGCGCCTCGAGGTCGCCGGTGCCGCGCGAGCACGCGCTCGCGGCGAGCGCCAGCACGCACAGCAGCGCTACCCGCAACGCGCCAGCAGATTGCCTGGACGACGTCATGTTCAGGTCCCCCCCTGTGCGCCGGGCGTCGTTTGTGTCGCCGCTGCCTCGTCCTCGTCGACGTAGCGATAAGTCTTGACCGTGCCCTCGAGCACCAGCGTGCCGGCTGGCAGACCGGTCTTGGCGTCGGCGTTCTGCGGCTTCAGCGAGATGTCGTGCATGGTCAGGATCACCACGCGCGGCAGCGAAGCGACGCCACTCACGAACGAGCCGAACTGGTGGTACGTGCCCACCATGCGCAGGCTGATCGGCTTCTCGGCGTAGAACTCCTTGACCTGCTCCGGGCCCGGCTCGAACTTCTGGTTGTCGATGCCGGTGGACAGCGCGGTCTGCGACACGTCGACCAGCAGGTCGGGCATCTCGGTCTTGCTCGGCAGCTGCCGCAGCATCTGCCGCAGCACTTCCTTCATTTCCTCGAGCTGTGCGCGGTAGGCCTCGAGGTTGACGACCTTGCCCTGCTTGTACTCGAACTGCGACAGGAGCTCGCCTTCCTGCGCTTCCTTCTGCGCCAGTTCTTCGCGCTTGGGCTGCACTTTCCACCAGACGCCCGCGCCCACGATCACGATGACGATCAGCGCGCACGCCACGGCCTTGACCGCGGTCGGCCAGCCGCCCATGCGCTGGAAATCGAGGTTGTTCAGGTCGAAATCGGATGCTTTCATGGCGCGGCCCCCGTCGTGGCCCCGGCCGCTGCCGGATCGACCGGCGCGTTCGGATCCGCCGGCTGTCCGTCAGCGTTCGGTTTCTTGAGGTTCACGCGCAGCGTGAAGGCGTAGCGGCTGCGCTTGTCCGGACCCTTGGCCTCGACGATCGCGAGGTCGGGATTGCTCATCCACTGCGAGCTCTCGAGGCTGCGCATGTATTCCGACACGCGCGCATTCGACTCGGCGAAGCCCTCGAGCGTCATGGTGTCGCCGTTCTGCTTGATCGAGTTGAGCCGCACGCCTTCGGGAATGGTGCGCACGAGGTCGTCGAACAGGTGCACCATCATCGAGCGGCTGGCCTGCAGCTGCTCGATGATCTGCTTGCGCTGCAACAGCTTGCTGCGCGTCTTCTCGAGCGCCTCGATTTCCTTGATCTTCTCGTCGACCTTCGCGATTTCCTCGGTGAGGATCGTGTTGCGACGGTCCTGGTTCGAGATCATCTGGCTGTACTGCCAGATGATCGCGAGCACGATCAGGACCGCGGCAGCCGCGGTCAGGCCGAACAGTGTCTGCGCCTCGCGATTGCGCAGCTTGCGGCGCTCTTCGCGCCACGGCAGCAGATTGATTCTGGCCATCAGTCGAAGCTCCTCAGAGCCAGGCCGCAGGCGATCATCAGCGCGGGCGCGTCCTGCGCCAGCGTCTGCGCCTGCACGCGTCCCGACAGCGACATGCCGGCCAGCGGGTTGGCGACGAGCGCGGGCACCCCGAGCTGTTCCTCGATCATCTCGGCGATGCCCGGGATCGAGGCGCAGCCACCGGCGAGCACCAGCTGGTCGACCTTGCTGAACTCACTGCCGGCGAAGAAGAACTGCAGCAGGCGGCTGATCTGCTGGACCATCGCTTCCTTGAACGGCTCCAGCACCTCGATTTCGTAGCTTTCCGGGAGACCACCCTGGCGCTTGGCCAGGCCCGCCTCCTCGTAGGACAGGCCGTAGCGGCGCATCACCTCGTCGGTGAGCTGCTTGCCGCCGAACACCTGTTCGCGCGTGTAGATCGTGCGCTGGTTCTTCAGCACGATCAGCGTGGTCATGGTCGCGCCGATGTCGACCACCGCGACCGTCGCGTCCTTCGGCACGCTGAGCTGGTCGGCGATGAGCTTGTAGGCGTTCTCCATCGCGAACGCTTCGACGTCCACGACCTTGGCCGCGAGCCCGCCGATGTCGAGCGCGGCGACGCGGACGTCGACGTTCTCGGTGCGGGACGCCGCAAGCAGGACATTCATCATGTCCGGGTTGTCCTTCACCGGACCCAGCACCTCGAAGTCGAGGCTGACTTCCTCGAGCGGATACGGGATGTACTGGTTGGCCTCGGCCTGGATCTGGCCCTCGAGGTCGTCCTCGCTGAGGTCGGCCGGCATCGGGATCACCTTGGTGATCACGGCCGAGCCCGCTACAGCGGCCGCGGCAGAGCGGGTCTTGGCACCGGAGCGCGCCAGGGCGCGCTTGATCGCCTCGCCGACCGCTTCTACCTCGACGATGTTCTTCTCGACCACGGCGTTCGGCGGCAGGGGCTCGACCGCGTAATGCTCCACGCGATAGCGACCCCCGACAGGCGTTAGCTGCAGAAGTTTCACGGCCGTCGAGCTGATGTCGACGCCGATCAGGGGTGGTTGCTTGCTAGTGAACAGGCCCACTTTTTCCCCTCCCCACGCGCTCTTAGGAGCGAAACATGCGCCACAACATTAAATACAAAACTTAACGGCTTGGCAACGGGGCATTTAGCCGCCCCTCCCCACCACCCTCTGGGACCAGCCCGAATCGGGCCGAATCTGCCGGTCGCGGGACCCCGAACCGGCCCGCGCTGCCCCGAACCCGCCATGAGCCCTGGCCCGGCACCCGATCTATACTCGGCCCGGTCGGGCGGGAACGTTGACTGCCCTCACAACTTTCGCGATCGAATCCTCCATGAGCTGGCCGCGTCGTCTCTTGCGCTGGGGCCTGATCCTCGCCGCAACGGGCCTGTTGTTGTCCATTGCGGCAGTCGGGATCGCCTACTGGCTGATCTCCCCACGCCTGCCCGACGTGGCGGAAATCCGCGACATTCGCCTGCAGGTGCCGCTGAAGGTGCTCTCGGCGGACGGCAAGCTGATCGCCGTGTTCGGCGAGACCCGGCGCACGCCGGTGCGCTTCGCCGACATCCCCGAACGCGTCCGCAACGCGTTCGTGGCGATCGAGGATGCGCGCTTCTACGAGCACCCCGGCATCGACGTGGTCGGTATCGGCCGCGCGGTATGGCTGCTCGCGACGACCGACCAGGAGCGCGTTCCGGGCGGCAGCACGATCACGCAGCAGGTCGCGCGAAACTTCTTCCTGAGCCCGGAATACTCGTTCACGCGCAAGCTTTCCGAGATCTTCCTGGCGCTCAAGATGGAGCGCGAGCTGACCAAGGACGAGATCCTCGAGCTGTACCTCAACAAGATCTTCTTCGGCTACCGCTCCTACGGCGTGGTGGCCGCGGCCGATTTCTACTACGGCAAGCCGCTCGACCAGCTGACGCTGGCCGAAGGCGCCATGCTCGCGTCGATCCCGAAATTCCCGTCCAGCGGCAACCCCCTGCACAACCCGGAGCGCGCGCTGCAGCGGCGCAACTACGTGCTCCAGCGCATGCAGGAAGTCGGCTTCATCGACGCACAGCAGCTCCAGGCGGCACTGGCCGAGCCGGACCATGCGCATCCGCACGAGCCGCCGGTCGAGGTCGAGGCGCCGTATCTCGCCGAGATGGTGCGCCTGGCCGCGCTGGAACGCCTCGGCAACGACGCGATGACTGCCGGCTACGTGATCTACACGACGGTCGATGCGCGCCTGCAGGACGCTGCGAACGCAGCCGTGCGTGGTGGGCTGATGACCTACGACCGCCGGCACGGCTACCGCGGCGCCGAGTCGCACGTCGTGCTCGCGCCAGACGCCAGCACCGAAGCCTGGAACGCAGCGCTCGCGCCATTCCGGCCGCTCGCGGGGCTGGTGCCTGGCCTCGTCACGAGCGTCGACGCCGATATCGCACAGGCCTACCTGCAGGACGGCCAGTCGGTCGACCTGACGCTGGAATCGGTGGCGTGGGCGCAGCCGTACCTGAGCGAAAACTCGCGCGGACCGGCACCGAAGAAGGTCAGCGACGCGCTGCAGCCGGGCGACATCGTGCGCCTGGTGCGCAACGAGGAAGGCGCCTGGGAGCTCGCGCAGCTGCCGAAGGCCCAGGCGGCGCTGGTGTCGATGGCGCCCGAGGACGGTTCGGTGCGCGCGCTCGTCGGCGGCTTCAGCTTCGCGCTGTCGAAGTTCAACCGCGCCACGCAGACGTCGCGCAATCCGGGCTCGAGCTTCAAGCCGTTCATCTACTCGGCTGCGTTCGAGCGCGGCTTCAATGCCGCGAGCGTGGTCAACGACGCACCGCTCGCGCTGCCCGACCCGTCGCGCCCGGACGGCGTCTGGCGTCCGTCGAACGACGACGAGAAATTCGAAGGCCCGATGCGCCTGCGCGAGGCGATGGTGCGCTCGCGCAACCTCGTTTCCGTGCGCATCCTCGACGCGATCGGCGTGCGCTTCGCGCGCGACTACATCACACGCTTCGGCTTCCCGTTGTCGGCGCTGCCGGAAAACCTCTCGCTGGCGCTGGGCACGAGCTCGGTGCCACCGATCGCGATGGCGCGCGGCTACAGCGTGTTCGCGAACGGCGGCTACCTCATCGAACCGTACTTCATCCAGCGCGTCGAGGACGACCGCGGCCACGTCGTGTTCCGCGAGCAACCCGCGCGCGCCTGCCGCGACTGCAAGGAACGCCTCTCGGCACCGCCGAGCCAGCCGGTCGGCAGCACGGCGCAGGATCTCTCCGCACTGCTCGGCAATGCCGCGCCCACGCCGAGCCCCGCGCCAGCGCCCACGCCCGATGCGAGCGGCAACATGCCGGTCAAGCTGGCGCCGCGCGCGATCGACGAGCGCAACGCGTTCCTGATCACGTCGATCATGCACGACGTGGTGCTGCGCGGCACCGGCCGTGGCGCGATGGAGCTCGGGCGCAACGACCTCGCGGGCAAGACCGGCACGACCAACGAGCACCGCGACGCGTGGTTCTCCGGCTTCAACGACGCGCTCGTCGCCACGACCTGGATCGGCTTCGACGACTTCACGTCGCTGGGCCGCGGCGAGTTCGCTTCGAAGGCTTCGATCCCGATCTGGGTCGCCTACATGCGCGTCGCGCTTGATGGCCTGCCCGAGAATGAGCCAGTCGTTCCGCCCGGCATCACCACGGCGCGCATCAGCGCCGGTGGCCAGTTGCTGGATGGTGGCGACGGCATCGTCGAGATGTTCAAGGTCGAGGACATCGCGCGCATGGCCGCCATGCGCCAGGCGCAGGAAGACCAGCAGCAGGACCAGCAACAACCGTACGAGATTTTCTAGTGATTGCCGGAAAAAGTACTTCCTGTACTTTTTCCGGCGCGGCGAGTCTGGTCATTTCGCGCCGCTCAGCCGCCGCATCGGCGGCGGCTGGTGCGAAATGGGCGAGGCAGGGATGCCGAGCGGGCGGGCCGCACGGATGCAGTCCGAAGTCTGATTCGACATCGACAAGCGGTAGCTGAGCGAACGCCGAACATGGACAGGGAACACGCGAGGCGGCACGCGGGCAACCGCACACGCGAAATGCGCAGCCGCATCGCCACCGAAGCGGCGCGCATCATGAGCGAGCAGGGCGTGCGCGACTTCGGCGTGGCGAAGCGCAAGGCCGCGGAGCGGCTCGGCGTGACGGACGAGCAATCGTTGCCGCGCAATGCTGAGGTCGAGGACGCGCTGCGCGAATTCCAGCGCCTGTTCCAGGGCGACACGCAGCCGCGCCTGCTGCGCGAGCGGCGTGCTGCCGCCGTCGAAGCGATGAAGTTCTTCGCACGCTTCGAGCCGCGCCTGGTCGGCGCCGTTCTGGAGGGCACCGCCGACGAACATTCCGCCGTCTGCCTGCACCTGTTCAGTGACGACCCGGCCGCCGTGCAACTGTTCCTCGACGAGCAGCGCATCCCGTACGACGAGACCGATCGCAAGCTGCGACTGGAGCGCGACCGCTGGGAAGATTTTCCCGCCTACCGCTTCACTGCCGACGACACGCCGTTCGACCTGACCGTGCTGCCGCGCGACGCGCTGCGCCAGGCGCCGATCGACCGGGTGGACGAGCGGCCCATGCAGCGGGCGTCGTTGGGTGCCCTGGAAGCACTGCTGAGGAGTGACGAGCAGAGGGCCTAGGGCCTAGGGCCTAGACAAGAGCGGGTCCGGGCAAGCTGGCGGCGAGCGCTTCGAGCAAAACGAAAAAGCCCCGCAATCGCGGGGCTCTTGATCTTGATCTTGCTCTTGTCTAGGCCCTAGGCCCTAGGCCCTATCTCTTGTCGATCGGCGTGTAATCGCGCGGTGCCGAGCCCGTATAGACCTGGCGCGGGCGACCGATCTTCGTGTCCGGCGTGACGTTCTGCTCGAGCCAGTGCGCGACCCAGCCGGCGGTGCGCGCGATCGCGAACATCACCGTGAACATCTCGGTCGGGATCTTCAAGGCCTTGTAGATGATGCCCGAGTAGAAATCGACGTTCGGATAGAGTTTGCGCTCGACGAAGTACGGATCCTTGAGCGCGGCCTCTTCCAGCTTCATCGCGACATCGAGCATCGGGTCGTGCACGCCGAGGTCGTTCAGCACCTTGTGGCACATCTCGCGGATGATCGTCGCGCGCGGGTCGAAGTTCTTGTACACGCGGTGGCCGAAGCCCATCAGGCGGAAGCCCGAGTTCTTGTCCTTCGCTTTCGCGACCGCGCTCGCGACGTTCGACGCGTCGCCGATCTCGGCCAGCATCTTGAGCACGGCTTCGTTCGCGCCGCCATGCGCGGGGCCCCACAGCGCGGCGATGCCGGCCGCGACACACGCGTAGGGATTGGCGCCCGTGGAACCGACCAGGCGCACCGTCGAGGTCGACGCGTTCTGCTCGTGGTCGGCGTGCAGGATGAACAGCAAATCGAGCGCTTTCGCCGCGACTGGCGGCAGCTCGAGCGGCTCGCTCGGCACTTCGAACATCATGTGCAGGAAGCGCGTGCAGTACTCGAGCGCGTTACGCGGGAAGCGGATCGGCCAGCCAATCGAGTAGCGGTACGCCGCCGCGGCGATCGTCGGCATCTTCGCGATCAGGCGCACCGCCGCGAGGTGGCGCTGCTTCGGATCGTCGATGTCGAGCGAGTCGTGATAGAAGGCCGCGAGCGAACCGACCACTGCGCACAGCATCGCCATCGGGTGCGCGTCGTAGTGGAAGCCGTTGAGGAACTGCCGCAACGACTCGCGCATCATCGTGTGGTGCGTGACTTCGTGCTCGAACGCGGTCGATTGCGCCTGGTTCGGCAGCTCGCCGTTGATCAGCAGGTACGAGACTTCGAGGAAGTTCGAGTGCTTCGCGATCTGCTCGATCGGGTAGCCGCGATACAGCAGCACGCCGGCGTCACCGTCGATGTAGGTGATCGCGCTCTTGCAACTCGCGGTCGACATGAACCCGGGGTCGTAGGTGAACATCCCCGTGTCCTTGTGCATCTTGCCGATGTCGACGGCAGCCGGACCGACGGTGCCCGTGACGACGGGCAGCTCGGTGGACTTGTTGCTACCGGTATCGGTCAGGACGACTTTCGAGGCCATCGCGGCAAACTCCTTCTTGCGTGCGCACCGAACATCGGGAACGCGCGGGGAGCCGCGCGACTGTGGTCGGCGCTATCGAAATGGCGCACCGATGTGCGCCCCCTGAACGGCGCGCAGTATCGCATGGCGCGGGCGCGCGGCGTCCAGCGTCGGGTGAAGGCGCAAGGAAAAAGCACGGGCTCGGCCGCGTGCGGAGCGGGCTGTCCGCTGGCTCGGCGGCGGCGCCGATCCAGCATGCACAAAGAAAAAACGCCGGCTCTTTCGAACCGGCGATTTCGGTGCCTGGGTTCAGGCGGCCGCCTGCGGGGCGCCCGCGCTCCGCGTGCGGAGCGGCTGTTCGCAGGATCGGCGAGGGCGCCGATCGGTCGTGCACAAAGAAAAAACGCCGGCTCTTTCGAACCGGCGATTTCGGTGCCTGTGTTCAGGCGGCCGCCTGCGGGGCGCCCGCGCTCCGCGTGCGGAGCGGCTGTTCGCAGGATCGGCGAGGGCGCCGATCCAGCGTATGCAAAGAAAAAACGCCGGCTCTTTCGAACCGGCGTTTTTCCTGCCTGTGGTCCTGCCCGATCCGTGGGCGGAACCGTGTTGATCGGCGATCTTCCAGGGCGAACCGGCGCCGAGCGCCGGTCCCGCGTCAGCTCTTCGCTTCGGCTGGCGCAGGCGCCGCCTTGTCCTCGGTCTTCGCGCCGTAGCGGCGGCGGAACTTGTCAACGCGGCCGCCCGCATCGTGGACCTTGTGCTTGCCCGTATAGAACGGGTGCGACTGGCTGGACAACTCGACCTTGACGACCGGGTATTCCTTGCCATCCTCCCACTTGATCTTTTCCTTGCTCGTCATTGTCGAGCGGGTCAGGATCTTGAAGTCGGCGGAGACGTCGTGGAACACGACGGTGTTGTACTTGGGATGGCCTTCGGCTTTCATGGCGTACGCGGACCGCGCGGAGAAAAGAGCGGCATGATAGCCGCCGATCCGTGCCCCTGCAAGAGGTCGGCCGCCCCGGCGGCTCAGGCCCGGTCGGCCAGGCCGGCCGCCACCAGCGCCTCGAACCGCGCCTGATCGAAGCGCAGGGCCATCCGGGCCTGGTCCGGGCGGCCGCTGCGGCGTTGCCAGTCCACGACCGTCGCGCCCCGCGTCAGGCGCCCGTCCAGCTCCACCGCGACCGGCCGTTCTGCCCATTCCAGCACGCAGCCCGGATCGAGCACGGCGGCCATCGCGAGCGCATCCGCGGTCAGCATCTTCTCGCGGCCACGGCGCGCGAAATCGCGCGTCTTGCGCGAGATCGCCTGGTAGAACGAGGCGCGCACGCCCGGCCCGGCCAGCCAGGACTCGAACCGCGCGAAATCGATGCCGTGCGCGACGGTCGCTTCCCAGTCGACCAGCTCGAAGCGCGGCCACGCCTCGAACACGATGTGCGCGGCCTCGGGGTCGAAGCCGATGTTGAACTCGGCCGGCACCGACGTGTTGCCGCGGCCGGTGACGGCACCGCCCATGATCACCATGCGCGGCACGCGTTGCGGAAGCGTCGGGTCGAGGCGCAAAGCCAGTGCGAGATTGGTCAGCGGCCCGAGCATCACGAACGTCAGCTCGCCCGGATGGCGGCGCGACAGCGACAGCATCGCAAGCGCCGCGTGCTCGACCGGTGCGGCCGGCTCCGCCACCGGCTCGTAGCCGACGTCGCCGAAACCGTCCATGCCGTGCACGAACGCCGCGTCGGCCGCGGGCCGCACGAGCGGCGACTCGCAACCGGGAAATACCGGCGTGTCCGCGCCGATCAGCGCCAGCAGCTTGCGCGCGTTGCGCGTGGTGTGCGCCAGGCCGACGTTGCCGGCCGTGGTCGTGATCGCCGCGACGCGCGTGCCCGCGTGCGCATGCGCCATGAGCAGCGCGAGCGCATCGTCCACGCCGGGGTCGGTGTCGATCAACAACGTCTGCATGCGCAAGCCCTCGCTCGAAGGCGCGCGATGCTATCAGGCTTTCACTATCAGGCTTCGGCGAAGCGCACGGCCCGGCCGATCCAGCGCGCAACGAGGCGGTCGACGAGGTCCGGGTGCTCGCGCAGGACCACGTCGGCCGCTGCGGCCACCTCGGGCAGCACCGCGCCATCGCGCACGAGATTGGCGACGCGGAAATCGGCGTCGCCGGTCTGGCGCGTGCCGAGCATCTCGCCGGGCCCGCGCAACGCGAGGTCCTTCTCGGCAATCCGGAAACCATCCGTGGTTTCGCGCAGCACGCCCAGTCGCTCGCGTGCGAGCGGTGCGAGCGGCGGCCGATAGAGCAGCACGCAGCTCGA
>Ga0190274_10001964_pt1 | contig 12066 bp, 8 predicted proteins | sample Popmic531T_FD_133002 | JGI IMG/M metagenome (GOLD analysis project Ga0190274, IMG submission 133002) | Populus adjacent soil microbial communities from riparian zone of Yellowstone River, Montana, USA - 531 T | ecosystem: Environmental > Terrestrial > Soil > Riparian zone | place: USA: Montana...
ACGACCATCCCGGTTGAGAGCAGCAAGCGTCTCGTTCAACAGTTTCAGGATGTTCAAGTGCCTGTCGAGTTCCACGCCTTCGAAGGCGTTCCGCATGTGTTCGACAGCAATCCGGAATTCGCCGTTCTTGCGGCGCAACTGGCCGATTTTTTCATTGATCGTCACGTGCTGAATCCGCGCACGTATCCACCATTTCAGGCAGGTGGCCGCGGCGGCCGCGGAGCGTAAGGAGACCCATGCGCGAAAAGAAGCGACAATCCCGAAGGCGTTTTTTTAAGGTAGCCGCTGGCGCAGCTGTAATGGCAGGCGTGGGGCCACGAGTGGAATTCCTGCTCGGCCAGGCACCTCCGCCAGACACGACGCTCGTCCTGACCAATGGCCGCATTCACACGATGAACGGCGCGAGCACCGTGGCGCCATCGCTGGTGATTCGCAATGGCCGCTTCGTGACGGTCGGCGGAGCCACCCCAGCCGCAAACGCCACGACGCGCGTGATCGATCTCAAGGGGCGAACGGTTGTTCCCGGCCTGGTCGAGGCGCACATCCATGTTGTCAGCCTGGCTAATCGTCCGGGCTATCACACCATCCTTGAGAACACGACCTCGATTCGCGAGATTCAGGAAGCCCTTGCGGCGCGCCGCCGCGACGTGCCCGCCGGACAGTGGATTACTTCGATGGGCGGATGGCATCCCAACCAGTGGGCCGAGCATCGTCATCCCACGTTGCAGGAACTCGACGCTGCGGTTCCGGATCGTCCTGTGCTGCTCTATGAACGGTTTACTGGACCGTGCGCCACCAACAGCATGGGCAAGGCCTTCTTCGATGCGGCTGACGCGGCTCCCAAAGTCCATCCCGACATACTTCCTATAAAGGTCGCCGACAATGGCGCCATTGCTGGGGCCGGCCCTGGCGGTAACCCTTCCGCCTCGGCGCTTTTCCATCTGCGGCGCATGCAGACTTTCGAGGACAAGACTCGCAGCACGCTCGACGCGATGAACTATTCCACAAGCGTCGGACTGACGGCACATCTCGATCAGGTGTTGTTTCCAACGCCGGGCCCGCTGCATCCGAGCCAGATTCTTTCCAACCTGGATCAATACCGGATGTACGACTCCTGGATGGCGCTTCATCGCGCAGGCAAGGCAACGGTTCGCCTTCAAATGAACTTTCTGCAGAACCAAAACGATCCCGCTCTTCCGGAGTTGAAAGAACGTCTGCGCAACTCTTTCCAGTTCTTCGGCGACGACATGATGCAAACCGGATCGATTGGCGAATGGGCCGCGCCGTTGGGAAGCGGCGCCGTCTGGCAGGAGGCGCAGCGCCTGGTCGCCCAGGCCGGATGGCGCAACGAAAATGCCGTCCAGAATCTTGCGGGTTTACGGCAGGTCGTTGAAGCGTACGAAGCCGTGAACAAGCTGAACGACATCACGAAGCTGCGATGGATGGTGCACCACGTACCCGACGTAAATAAGGACCTGCTCGATCGGCTTAAGGCCCTGGGCTGCGGCGTGCAGATGGCGGCGTTCCGCTGGGTCACCTCAAATAACCCTGCGACCGTTGTCGGCGCTCCGTTCCGCACGATTGTTGATCATGGTGTTCAGGTTGGCATGCACGGCGACGGCGTCCACATCGCGCCGTTGAACCCGTGGCAACACATCTATTTCGCCACCACAGGCGTGAACTCCTTTGGCGCCAAAGTCAACGCGGACCAGCAGCTCACGCGCCAGGAAGCCCTCCGCATGTTTACCCGCAATAACAGCTGGTTTCTCCGCATGGAAGACAAGATCGGCACGATCGAGCCAGGAAAACTGGCAGACCTTTCGGTTCTGGACCGCGACTACTTCGCCGTGCCGGAAGCCGAAATCAAGAAGATCCGCTCGGTGCTGACGATCGTTGATGGCAAGATCGTCCACGACTCGAAAGTCCTGTAGCTTTAGAAAGCAGTTAATACGGGGTCAGACACCTCGATTCCCTAATTCTGAACTACGAATTAGGGAATCGAGGTGTCTGACCCCGTATTAACTGCCCCCGCATTACTCGGCTCACGAACTTCTCTCTCGATTGTCTAATCGTGCCAATATGAATATTCGGTCGTCTGCCGTTCATTCGCTCTTGCTCTGTGCGCTTGTCCCAGCCGTTGCCATTGCCCAGCTTCCCAATCGCGTATTTACGCGATTTGAGATTGGAGGACAGGCCATCCTTTCCCAACCCAAGGAAGACTTTCGACAGAACGTCGGACAGGGCTGGGGTGGCGGCGGCAACGTGAAGTACAACCTTATAAGCTCAGGCCTGCTCGGCGCGCGTTTCGATATTTCCGGCCTGGCTTACGGCAGGGAAAAAATTGATATTCCTCTGTCACGAGTATTGTTGGAGATGACAACCACGAATTCGATTACGACTTTCACCTGGGGCCCTGAGCTCGCAAAACCGTCTGGACGTATTCGTCCCTATATAAATGCCGGGTATAGCCGCATGCTCTTCAGGACAACGTCGTCCATCTCCGACGACGACTCCACGGACGAGAAAGTCAGCACCACCAATTATAAGGACAGCACGGGAGCCTGGGCCTATGGAGGCGGGCTTCGTTTCGCGCTCGGCCCCAGCGCCTCTCCTCTAAATCTCGACTTTGGCCTGAGCTATCACCGTGGCGGGAACGTTACTTATCTTCGTGAAGGCAGCATTCAGGACAACCCCGATGGCTCCCTGACTATCACGCCGTTGAGCAGCCGGACGCCGTTCATGGTGTATTCCATCGGTGTGAAATATCGGATCCCCTTTGATTCGCTCAAGCCGTGCGCTCGTCTTCTATGTTGAGCCCAGCCGCGGAATGAACCTTCCCGTTCGGCGCCGGTACGCTGCGTATTCTGCAGCTAACGGGCTACTCGCGAACTTCCTTTCCTCGAACCGTGCAGCCGAAACAAAGTACGCGATCATTGCAGCGACAACGGCGAAGGCTGTGAGGCCGGGAAACATCAAGGCCGCGCCGATGTACGACAGCAGGTAGCTCGCGTAAAACGGATTCCGGATGTACGCATACGGGCCGGAAGTCCAAATGAACTGCGGCGTGTCCTTGCTGTAGATGTACGAGAAATACTTTCCTCGGACAGACCAGCGAGCCCATTCAAAGAGGAAGAGAGATCCAAAAAACGCCACGAGTCCCGGAATCACCAGGCGCGTTTCGAAACGCGAATTGAAAAGTCTGTACGACAGGATGCCCATCGCGAGCGTGAACATGTAGATGGTTCGCGAAGGCCGCTCCCCTTTTGGCGGCGAAAACGTGCGAGCCGCTCCTGTGAAGTGACGTACCCACACGACGACCGCAACGGTTTGGACGATTTGACGCAGCGGCAAGGTCATGAACCTGCGATTCTAGCAAGCCCTGTAGAATGTTTGAAGCATGGCTGACGATTCACCACTGGTTCAACTGGGCGGACTTGGACCGATTGGCCCGCCGCCTACCTTCGAAATTGATCCAGTCTGCAAGATGCGCGTTCTTCCCCTCACCGCAGCTGCACGTTACGACTACGAAGGGAAAACCTATTACTTCTGCACCGTGCGTTGCCTGGAGCGCTTCAAAGCGGGTCCGCAAACGTTTCTCGGTGCCAGCCCAGATCCTCCGCCTGCTGCGTCCGCCACCGTAATCTACACGTGCCCGATGCACCCCGAAGTCCGGCAGCAGGGTTTCGGCTCGTGCCCGAAGTGCGGGATGGCACTCGAGCCCGAAGTTGCGCAGCTTGATGAGGGGATGAATCCGGAGCTCGTCGATATGTCGAGGCGCTTCTGGATTGCGGCAGCAATGAGCATCCCTGTGATGGTCCTCGCCATGATGGAGATGCATCCCACTATCCAACTTCTTCTGTCGACTCCGGTTGTCCTGTGGGCCGGATGGCCCTTGTTGGAGCGTGGCGCCGCGTCCGTCAAACACCGCAGTCCGAACATGTTTACGTTGATCGCGATGGGCGTCGGAACCGCCTACGTCTACAGCGTCGTGGCAGTTCTCGCGGGCTCGGGACTCCCCGTTTACTTCGAGGCTGCTTCCGTTATTACGGCGCTCGTGCTGCTGGGACAGGTTCTCGAACTTCGCGCTCGCGCGAAAACAAGCAGTGCCATCAAGAGTCTGCTTGCCCTCGCCCCCAAGACGGCGCGCCGCGTCGACACGGCAGGGCAGGAATCCGACATCCCGCTCGAACACGTGCACATGGGCAACACACTGCGGGTGCGTCCCGGCGAGAAGGTTCCGGTAGATGGGACTTTGATTGAAGGCGTCACCGCGATCGATGAATCAATGATTTCCGGCGAGCCTATTCCCGTAGAAAAAGTCACTGGCACAAAAGTTACCGGCGGAACGATCAACGGCACCGGGACGTTCCTGATGCGGGCGGAGCGCGTGGGGCGTGAAACGTTGTTGGCGCAAATTGTTCAAATGGTCGGCCAGGCCCAGCGCAGCCGCGCTCCGATTCAACGCATGGCCGACGTTGTTTCGGCATGGTTTGTTCCGGCTGTCATTGCCGCGGCAGTTATTACGTTTGGTTCCTGGATTGTGTTCGGCGCTGGCGTGTCGACTGCGCTGTTGAATGCCGTCGCAGTTTTGATCATCGCCTGCCCCTGCGCGCTGGGACTGGCGACGCCCATGTCGATCATGGTGGGCGTTGGCCGCGGTGCAACGATGGGCGTGCTGATCCGAAATGCCGAAGCGCTCGAAGTGATGGAGAAAGTCGACACCGTGGTGGTGGACAAAACCGGGACTCTCACTGAGGGAAGGCCCGTTGTTGCCGCGATCCTTCCTTTGACCTCGCTCGATCAGGAGAGCGTTCTGAGGCTGGCGGCCAGCGTCGAGAAGGGAAGCGAACATCCGCTGGCTTCCGCGATCGTTCGGGCGGCGGAGACTCGCGGGATTACAGTGAAGCCAGTGTCGGGCTTTGTTGCGAAGGTGGGAATGGGCGTGATCGGTACTCTGGACCGGCAGCGCGTTGCTCTCGGGAACCTGAAGCTTGCTGAAGAACTCGGGGTGGATGTGGCGGTTGCTGCGAAGCGAGCTGAAGAGATGCGCGGCGAAGGCCAGACTGTCATGTTTGTGATTGTCGATCGGGAGGTCGTGGGGTTGGTCGGTGTCTCGGATCCCATCAAGGCTTCCACACGCGAAGCGATCGCTGGTCTTCATGAGCAGGGCATTCGAGTGATTGTATTGACCGGCGATAGCCGTACAACCGCGGAGGCAGTCGCACGAAAATTGGGGTTGGATGACGTCCGGGCGGAAGTGATGCCGGATCAGAAGGCCGCTGTGATCCGGGAACTGCAGTCGATGGGGAAGATTGTTGCGATGGCGGGCGACGGCGTGAACGATGCTCCGGCGCTGGCGCAGGCACAAGTCGGCATTGCGATGGGTACAGGCACCGATGTGGCGATGGAGAGTGCAGGCATTACGCTACTGGGCGGTGACCTTCGCGGAATTCTCAGAGCGCGTGCGCTCAGCGTGGCGACAATGAAGAATATCCGGCAGAATTTGTTTTTGGCTTTTGTGTATAACACGCTCGGTGTGCCGATTGCGGCGAGTGGGCTGCTGAACCCCATGCTCGCCAGCGCAGCGATGACGTTCAGTTCGCTGTCGGTGATTGGGAATGCGCTGCGGTTGCGGGCGGGGAAGTAATACGGGGTCAGACACCTCGTTTCCCTAATTCGCAGTTCAGAATTAGGGAAACGAGGTGTCTGACCCCGTATTACTTCCTGAGCAACCCCACAAGTGCGGCGCCTAAAACCAGCCATGTGGAGTTGATGCGAAACACGAAAACGCCCACCAACCCCGCTGCTGCCAGCACCACTGTCGGCACATCCACCACGGCCACTCGCGCCAGTTGAAACGTCACGACCGCCATCAAAGCCAGGGATCCGACGTTCACGCCGTCGAGGATGGCTCCCGCAACCTTCGAGCCGCGGATTCGCCGCACCAGCGGAGCGCTGATCGCGACAAACACAAACGCAGGAAGAAAAATGCCCAGAGTCGCGACCGCGGCTCCTGGAAAGCCCGCCACGACGTACCCAATGAACGTTGCCGTCGTAAACACGGGACCGGGAGTGACTTGCCCCACGGCTATGGCGTCCAGCAATTGTCCTTCAAGCAGCCAATGCCATCTTTCCACAAGGTCCGTTTTCAGGAATGCGAGCAACACATAGCCGCTGCCGAACAGGACGGAACCAACCTTAAGGAAGAATAGAAAGAGCGGCGCAAGTTCGACGCTGAACATTGCGGGGGAACCGCGCTTTACGGAATGAGCGCTTGCCGCCCCAGCGCCCGCAACCGCAAGGACAAGCAACTCGTTAACGCCTGCGACGGTTAGAAGCACGCTCCCGACGGCCAGAGCGATAAGCGCTGGATTCTTGAGTGCCGTCTTCCCCAACCCCCACAACGCCTGCAATACGATAGCGATCATCACCGGTTTTATGCTGCGGAACACGAGGGTCAGCTCAGGCAGCGAACCGAACCGGACGTAGGCCCACGCTATCGCCGTCACAATCAGCGTTGCCGGAAGAATGAAGCATGCGCCAGCGACGATCAGCCCCGGAAACCCTGCCTTGCGATAGCCGATGTGTATCGCCATTTCGGTGGAGTTGGGACCGGGTATGAGGTTTGTCGCACCGAGCAGATCCAGGAACTCTTCGCCCGATAGCCATCCGCGTTTTCGTACGACTTCGCTTTCCATCAGCGCGATATGGGCCGCCGGACCGCCAAAGCCGATCGTACCGAGCTTCAGGAAGAGCCGTGCAATTTCGGCAAGTGTGGGTGCCATGGCGGACAAAGCTTAGCAGTCGGCGATGGCCGTCCGCTGCCAACTTGTAGTCGAGGAGTGCCCTTTCCTCTGGGGAGGCTTTGCACAAAAAGTCAATTTTCAGGGCAGGGAGAACTCCCCGCCTGGATCAGGCGGGGTGGCTGCGCGCACAAGAAATTTCGCGAAGCTTCCTTAACGCGCGTAGACGGGGTTGTTGACTAACTCCAACAAGATTTTTTGTTTGAGGTTACTCGACCGCCCCGTCCGCTCCCGCTAAGGAGGCTAGCGCGGCATTTTCTTGGGTCGCGTCCACCCCGCCTGATTCAGGCGGGGAGTTCTCCCTGCCCTGAAAGTCTTCCCGCGCGACTGCTTTCCGACCTTTGTGCAAAAAGCAGAATTTTACGTTCTAGTTATGGCACTCAAGCTGCCTACCTTTCCAGGGAGGCACCCGCCCATGCAACGACCCATAGAGGATTCCGGAAAGCCGGCTGGTCTCGACAGGCTTCTGTCCCCCTTCGCGAACGTTCGTCCGGGCGAAGGCGCTACGGCCCTCTTGCTGATGGTCAATGTCTTCATCCTACTAACGGCGTACTACATCGTAAAACCGGTACGCGAGGCTCTTATCCTGGGCGAGTCGGGAGCGGAGATAAAAAGTTATGCATCAGCCGGTCAGGCCGCGCTTTTTCTTCTGATCATTCCGCTCTACGGGATGCTGGGCAGCCGAGTGAACAGAGTTTGGTTGATCAACGGGGTCACTGCTTTCTTCGCTTCCAATCTCGTGCTGTTCTTCGTCTTCGGCCGGATGGGTTTCTCGCTGGGCGTGCCTTTCTATTTGTGGGTCGGACTCTTCAATTTGATGTTGGTGGCTCAATTCTGGGCTTTTGCAAACGATGTCTACACGAAGCCGCAAGGCGAGCGTCTGTTTGGCGTCGTGGGAATCGGTGCCTCCCTGGGCGCGATACTTGGCGCATTGCTGGCCGGGTGGCTGTTTAAGCCGATCGGACCCTACCCGATGATGCTCATATCCGCAGGGCTTCTTATACTTTCAATGGCAATTACGAATTGGGTCCATCTTAGCGAGAAGAGCCGTCCATCACCGGAAAAAGTGGTTTCCACGGCCGAGCAAACGGAAAAGCCCCTGGGCACAGCGGGTGGTTTCCAGCTGATTTTCAAGAGCCGCTATTTGCTCCTGATCGCGATTCTTGTGCTGCTCTCGAACTTCGTCAATACCACCGGAGAGTTCATTCTTGGCAAGACTGTGTCCGCAACTGCCGAAGTGGCGACTCAGGGGAGCGCGGATGCGGCGGCAGCGACAAAGAATTACATCGGTACGTTCTACGCGGACTTCTTTTTCTGGGTAAACCTCGTGGGGGCTGCGATTCAGATGTTTGCCGCGTCCCGAATCATGCAATTCCTTGGCGCTGGAAAGGCGCTGTTCTTCCTTCCTATCGTTGCGTTGGGGGGATACAGCATATTGGCGATCGTTCCGATCCTGGGCCTGATCCGAATCGCCAAGATCGTGGAGAACTCGCTCGATTACTCGATTCAAAACACAGCTCGCCACGCTCTCTTCTTGCCCACAAGCAGGGAGGAGAAGTACAAGGCGAAGTCCGCCATCGACAGTTTCTTCTGGCGGGCGGGAGACACGCTGAGTGGGCTCCTTGTGTTTACTGGCACGCAGCTAGCGCTAAGCATCCGAACGTTTGCGGCGGTGAATGTCGTCCTTGTGCTGGTGTGGCTCGGTCTGGCGATCGCCATTGTTCGGTACACCAGACAGCAGCAAAGCCCTTCAACCACGCGGTTAGCCGCATAACCGGGGATTGACCTCAACAGGCACCGGAGATAGATGAGATCTCCACAATCAGTCTGGGCAACCATAGCGGGGATACGAACTAAGGAAGGCTCGCGCCTGTTCCTGATGGCGTCCTATCTGATGCTCATCATCACCTGCTATACCACCACTAAAGCCGTTCGCGATTCGTTGTTCGTCACCGAAGTCGGGACCTGGCAGCTTCCCTACCTTTACATGCTCACGGCCTGCTTTATGGCCCTGATTTCTTCGTTCTATCCAGGACTGCTCCGACGCAAAGGACTGTTCTCACTCATTCGACGGACGTCTCTTCTTGCCATCGCAAGCCTGCTGGTGTTCTGGGCGCTGATTCCCCGGCAAGGAAACACTTCGATCTACATCCTCTACATCTGGGTGAGTCTATTCGGCGCGATCACAGCATCCCAGGCGTGGTCGCTGGCGAGTCAGGTCTTCGATGCCAGGGAAGCAAGGCGGTCTTTCGGATGGATTGGCCTGGGGGGCATAATCGGCGGAATTATCGGCGGCATGCTCGCGCAATACATCGCTCCCTGGCTGGGCACTGAATCGTTGCTGCCCGTGTGCGCAGTGCTGATGGCCATCACGATAAGCATCCTCCCTCGGCTAGGACAGCCGGAAGATTGGGAGCCGCCGAAGGAAGCCGCGGCGGAGTCCCCCCGAACGAATGGCTCTGCCACGACAGTATTCTCGGCGATCAAAGAGTCTCCCTACATTTCCATGATGGTTGGTCTTCTGATTACGGGCGTGATTGTTGAAGCCTTCATCGATTATGAATTCAAGGCGGTCTCGGTTCAGTCGTTCAATTCGAAGGACAATCTGACGTCGTTCTTCGGAACGATTGCCTCCTACGGCGGAATCCTGGCGCTGCTGTTTCAGACCGTTGTGACCAACCGCCTGCTCAAACGATTCGGCGTCGGCGTGGCCATTCTGTTGCTTCCGACCGCTTTGCTCGGGAGCTTCCTCCTCGTGGCAGCGCAGCCGGTTCTCTGGGCCATGGCCCTGTTGAAGTTGCTCGATACCTGCCTAAGCTATTCGGTGCATCGCTCCGGTATGGAACTGCTGTACGTGCCGATTCCATCCAAAACGAGGGCCTCGGTGAAAGCCCTGATCGACATGCTTGTGGACAGAGCCGGCCGGGCTGCGGGAGGACTTCTGCTGGTTGCGCTCACAGCAGGGCTCTCTCTTTCCATTCCGTCGTTGAGCCTCGTGGCTGCGGGATTCCTGGTGGCGTGGCTGGCTATGGCGTGGATCGTGAGGCGTAATTATGTCGATGCTTTCCGTGTGGCATTGGAGAAGAAAGTTGTTGAGCCTGAGACTCTGGAGGTTCGCACGCTCGACAGCACGATTGTTAAATCTCTCATTAATGCCTTGTCGAGCGATGACGACAGGCGGGTTCTATATGCCCTCGACCTGCTGGGGAGGATCCATCCTTCGCGCTGGCATCGTCATGTGCCTGCCCTCCTTCGCCATAGGTCCGCAGCCGTTCGAACGCAAGCCATTACTTTGCTGACTCATTGGCACGTCGAGTCTTCTTCCCTGGTTACTCCGAGCCTGCGCGATCCTGATCTGGACGTTCGTGTTGAAGCCATTCACCATTTGTGTGCAGTGCCTGCGGCGAATGGCACGAGACTCAAAGAGTTTCTCTTTCATGACGATTACCGGATTGTGCTGGCCGCGATCCACTGCATGGCGAAATACAAGTTCGGCGATCGCGGTTTGATCAGCGCCGAATTGATCGAGAAAGCTCTAACGACCACCGGGGAATATGAGCTCAGTGCAAAGACGGCGGCCGCGCGCGGCCTTGCCATAGCGCAGCTTCCGGAAACGACTCGGTTTCTCGACCGTCTTCTTCAGGACCCGAATCCGGAAGTCGTCCAGCATGCCGTCAGCGCTGTGGGCGAGATCGGTCACGAGAATTCGATCGATCTCCTGATTGCGATGTTGTCCCGCCCGAGACTCCGGCGCGTGGCGCGCGAATCTCTGCTCAAGCTGGGGCTGCCCGCCGAGTCAGCATTGAAATCCCGGCTTCAGGACAAAGACACGCCCCTCGAAGTGAGGATTCGTATTCCGAAGGTTCTTTCGTATATCGGAAAGCAGGATATTGCGGACTTTCTCCTGGGCTGCGTGCCTTCCTCTGCTTCGCTCCTGGATATGTCGGTACTGAAGGCCCTGAATCGGATAAGGGAACGCTCTCCGGAAGTCTCCTTTAGTCCGGACCGCGTTCTGGAACTGATTCAGAGTGAGTGCGAGAAACACGGTCGGCTACGCCTGCTCTACCGGGCTCTTCAGTCGCCCGAAGCAGAAGGCGATGCTCCGCAGGCGAAAGCAATGCTCGCTCTTATGACAAAGGCCATCGGTGAGCGACTGACCGAAGGTTTGGAGAGGGTATTCCGTCTCCTCGCCCTGATCTATCCACAGGCGGATATCCACTCGGCTTTCTTCAGCTTTACGGCGAGGCCGGCTCTTCGCGCGAGCGCCCTGGAGTTTCTGGACAATTTGATCGAGCCGCGGCTAAGGTCCCAGGTGATGCCTCTCGTCGAAGAGGATACCGAGAGCAGCGCCGGAGCTTTTGAGGATCAGGAAATGCGCCGCAACGACGTGCTGCACAGTCTGCTAACAGAAGACGACGAGTGGATTCAAACCATCGCAAGGGAAGTCGCCGGTCGACTGGGAATTCGTGAAGTCGTTTCTCCGGAGGCGGCTTGATGAGCGTAGGAGGTTTTGTGACGACAACGCTGTCCCCTGTGGAAAAAGTTCTCTGCCTTCAGGGTGTAGATGTTTTCAAGCACGCGACAACGGAAATGCTGAGATACATCAGTTCGATCGCGGAGGACTTGCCCGTTAATGCCGGCACGGTACTGTTTTCGGAGCAGGATATCTCGGACGCCATGTATGTGGTTGTCAGCGGACGTGTTCGCCTTGAGAAGGAAGGGCGGGAAGTCTTCGTGGTCGAGCCTTCGCAAAGCTTTGGCGCCTGGGCACTTTTCGACAACGCTCCGAGGCTGATGCAGGCAGTGGTCATAGAGGATTCTGTCTTGTTGAAAATCGTGAGTGACTCGTTTTATGAATTACTGGCAGACCACGATGAAATGACGCCGGTGATTTTCAGGGCCGTCATCGAACGCGTAAAAGCGCTGGCGCCGGAAACGTTATGAAAGCCGTGCCAAACGGAATGTCGGAACAGGATGAGGCAAACGCTCAACTGATTCAATCGGAGAAGATGGCGTCGCTGGGACTCTTGAGCGCCGGCCTGGCCCACGAAATAAATACTCCTCTCGGCGCGATTCACAGCAACAACGACACGATCGCTCGCTGTATTGACAAGATCAAGCGGCTGCTTCAGGTGGAGGAAAGCACCGACGACAACCGGCTTGCCGCGCTGCAACTTGTCGGCATCCTGGAGGAGGTTTGTCAGAACACTTTCCTTGCGACAGAGCGCCTGATCAGCATTGTCGGCAGTCTGAAGAACTTCAC
>Ga0190274_10001965_pt1 | contig 12066 bp, 11 predicted proteins | sample Popmic531T_FD_133002 | JGI IMG/M metagenome (GOLD analysis project Ga0190274, IMG submission 133002) | Populus adjacent soil microbial communities from riparian zone of Yellowstone River, Montana, USA - 531 T | ecosystem: Environmental > Terrestrial > Soil > Riparian zone | place: USA: Montana...
ATTGAATCAGGAAGCTGCCGGGACCAGCTCCTGCGTGTAAAGCACCTCGCCTTTCATGTCGCATAGCGACACCGTCATCACCTCGCTGTCGCCGTCGATGTCGACCTGGCCGAAGAACTGCAGGCCGGCGCTCGGCGGCAGGTTGAACTGGCCGGCCGGCGGCGCCTTCACGAACATCAGCTGCGGCCCGAAGGTGGCGTCGAGATCGTTGGGGCCGAAGGTGCCGGCGTTGAGCGGGCCGGAGACGAACTCCCAGAATGGATCGAAATCGGTGAACTGAGCTTTGCCCGGATCGTAGAAGTGAGCAGCAGTGTAGTGCACATCACCCGTTAGCCAGACGACGTTATAGATGCGGTTCTGCTTCATGAATCTCAGCAGCCGCGCGATTTCGAGTTCGCGACCGAGCGCAGGCCCATTTCCGTTTGCTCCGTTTTCGAATCGATTGCGTCCCTCGGCATCGCGGCCATCGCTGACGACCAGGCCAATGGGCATATCGCAGGCGATCACCTTCCAGACGGCGGTTGAGCTTTTCAGGTCCTGCTGGAACCACCGTATTTGTTCATCGCCGAGAAAGCGGGTCTGAGCGCTTTCCTGCGGTTGGCGGTTGTAGTTGTTGGCGCCGCGGTAGCTGCGCAAATCCAGGACGAAGACATCCAGTAGAGGGCCATACGCAATCCGCCGGTAGATGCGAGAGCGAGTGGAGTCAAAGCGGATCGGGCTGTATTCCATGAACGCCTGCCGCGCGCGCTGTGCCAGCGTTGAAATGTCTTTTGTCGTGTACCGGGCATCATCGCGAAGATCTTTGCCCGTCGACCAGTTATTCATCACCTCATGGTCGTCCCATTGCCACACCTGTGGGACTTCGGCATTGAATCGGCGGACGTTCTCATCCATGAGGTTGTAGCGATAGTTGCCTCGGTATTCCGCAAGGGTTTCGGCGACTTTGCTTTTTGCCTCGCTCGTCAGATTTCGCCATTTTGAACCGTCATCAAGAGTAATTTCGGCTTGAACGGGATTGTCCGCGTAGATGGTGTCGCCACAGTGGATAAAGAAATCGGGCTGAGCGCGCCGCATGGTTTCGTAGGTGCGCATGCCGCCGAGGTCGGGATTGATACCGAAGCCCTGGCCGACGGTGTCTGCCGACCAGAGAAAGCGGATATCGCGCCGGTTATCCGGCGCTGTGCGAAAGCTGCCTTTGACAGGTTCGCTGACAGTGCGGCCGTCCTGACCTTCGAACGATGCACGGAAGAATATCTTTTGATCGGGGGGCAGATCCGCGAGGTCCAGTCGCGCCGTGAAGTCCGATGCTGCGGTAGTCACGGGGCCTCGCACGCGCCGAACGTCTTGAAAGCTCTCCGTCGTGGCATATTCCACAAGTAGCCGCGAAGAACGATCGGCGCGCGCCCAGACCATCGCGCGATTGCGGAGGACATCTCCAACTTGCACGCCGTCCGTCAGTTGCGGACGTGCCTGCCGGGCTATCCGCAATGCCGGAAACGTCAGCGCCCCAACCATCAGAAAGTGTCGTCGATTCATGCCGTGCAAAATAACACGGAGAGCATCAAACGCCCGCGCCATTGTAGGTGGAAAACGGCGCTTGCCGTAGAATACCGGGACCGTTTCAAGTCATCGCAAATCAGGAGGGCGAAGTATGCAACGCTATCTGGGCGGTTTCGAGGGCGCCGGGTATGCACTTCTGCGGGTCGTGCTGGCGTTTCTCTATTGGAGTCATGGACCAAAGTGGTTGTTCGGGTGGTTCGGCGGGCGTCCGCCTGCTCCGGAATGGACGAGGTTCCAGGTTGCGGGAACACTGGAAATCGTCTGCGGAATCCTGATTGCGATTGGGCTGTTCACGTCGTGGGCGGCTTTCATAGCTTCTGGAGAGATGGCCGTCGCCTACTATATCGCTCACGTTCCTCGCGGCGGATGGATGCCCATCATGAACGGAGGCGAAATTACTGTCGCGCTGTGCTTCGGATTCCTCTACATCGCGATGCGTGGCGCCGGTCCCTATAGCGTCGACGGGTGGCTGGCTCGCCGCAGGAGAAAGTGATTCACGATGAAGCTACTGCTTACACTGCTTCTCGTCTCCCTGATACCGGCCGGAGTCTCGCAGACCGGTCCCGATATATTGCCTGCTACCGCGTACCATGCGGTTTCGTATGTCGAAGTGATCGCGAACACGCAAGGCCGCACTGCTGCGGTGGCCGCGTTCAAGAGCTATCAGACGGCGGTTCGTGCGCAGGATGGCTTCGTTCGCTTCGAGGCATTCGAGCAGGTGGGCCGTCCCGGACATTATCTTTTTGTTGAAACCTGGCGCGACCTGGCGGCGTTTGACAAGCGCGCATCCGCCAGTCAGATGCAACTCACCGATGCGTTGCGGTTGATTCGTGTGAGCGATGTAGACCGCAGGCCGTACAAGACCATGACGGTGGGACCGATTGCGCCAACGACACGCAACTCCGTATACGTCATGACGCATGTCGATGCCTCGCCGACCCCTCAATTGCCGATGTTGCTCCAGCGATTGGCTGAAGACAGCCGCCGTGACGATGGCAATCTCCGCTTCGACATCCTGCAACACACGATGCGGGCCAATCACTTTACCGTTATCGAGGCATGGCGAGATCTTAAGGCACTCGATGCTCACGCAGCGGCCGCACACACCCGGCAGTACCGCGAGGAATTCGGTCCGATGGCGGGCAGTCCTCTGGACGAACGTGTATTTGAACGCCTTAATCTGTAAGTTGTGCGTATTTAATTTGTCTCAGTATCGCACTTTCTATATTGGAGTTAGTTTCAGCTCGGCACCCAAGCTACCATTGCAAGTTCGCGTACGAGGAGTTAGGAATGCAGACAGCGGAGCTCAAGGCTGAAGGTGTTCGATGGAATCTTGGGGAACTGTATTCAGGTCCCGAGGATCCGCGCATTGAAAGCGATTTTGCCGAAGCGCGGCGCAGAGCAGAGGAATTCGCACGAAACTACCGGGGGAAGCTGGCCGGGTTTGCTGGCGCAGAGCTTTCCCGCGTCCTGGCCGAATATGAAACCCTCTCTGAGCTTCTTTACCGTCCTTCGTTTTATGCCAGCCTTTTGTTCGCTGGCGATACTCAAAACGCCAGGGCGCAACAGTTGGTCCAGCGAACCCGGGAGGTAGCGACCGACACTGGGAACCAGCTGGTCTTCTTTGCTCTGGAGTTGATTGCCCTCGACGACGGCCAGGTTGCAGCCCTGATGACCGCTCCTGAGATGGCGGAGTACGAACACTACCTGGGTGTCCTTCGCCGATTCAAGCCTCACACACTTGTCGAGAAGGAAGAGCAGATACTCAATCAAAAGAATCTTACGGGGCGGAGTGCGTTTGAGCAGCTCTACGACGAGTTGAGCGGTTCCATGCGCTTCAAAGTCGTGGTCGACGGCGAAGAGCGGGAATTAACCGACAGCGAAGTGATGGCGCTCCTTCGGCATCCGGACCGGGAACTGCGGGAGCGGGCGTTCTCGTCATTTCTGAACAAGCATGGCGATCACTCCATGGTCCTGACTGCTGTTTTTAACAACGTGTTCCTGGATCACAAAGTGGACTGTGAGTTGAGGCATTACCCCGACGTTGTCCTGCCCACACACTTGAGCAACGACATTGAACCTCAGACTGTGGAAGCGATGATGCAGGCAGTGGAGCGTCACTACAGCGTGGCGCAGGAATACTTCCGTTTGAAGGCTCAACTCCTCGGGGTGGACAAGCTTCGCAATACGGACATCTTCGCTCCCATAGCAGCCGCCACCGAGAAAATCCCTTTCTCTGAAGCACGATCCCTGGTTCTTACGGCCTTCGGCAATTTCAGCTCGCGCTTTGCCGCGATTGCGGAAGAATTTTTCACGAAGCGCTGGATCGATGCCGAGGTTCGAGCCGGAAAGCGCGGCGGCGCCTTCTGCGCGTCGCTTTCTCCGAATCACCATCCTTACGTCCTGTGTAGCTATACCGGAAACGGCCGCGACGTCTCCACGATTGCCCACGAGTTGGGACACGGTATTCACTACTCGTTGTCGCGGGTTCAGAAATGGGTCAATCACGACGCGCCGTTGGTGCTCGCAGAGACTGCTTCCGTTTTCGCGGAGATTACGCTCACGCGCCATCTGCTGGCAAAGACCGACAGTCGCGAGATTCGCCGGGGCCTGCTGTGCGACCTGCTCGATGACATTTATGGAACGGTTTTCCGGCAAACGGCATTGACGCGTTTTGAAATGGCCGGACATCAGAAGCGCAAGGCGGGCCAGCTTAGTGCGGACGATATGTGTGAACTGTGGCTGCAGGAGCAGGGGAAGCTATTCGGCGACAGCGTCGAGATGATTCCGGCATACCGCTGGGGCTGGTCCTACATCTCCCACTTCATTCACAGCCGCTTCTATTGCTACTCGTATTCGTTTGGGGAATTGCTCACGCTCGCGCTTTACCAACGGTACCTCGACGAGGGCGAATCGTTTGTTCCCGGCTATATCCGCCTGCTCGAGGGCGGTGGTTCGAAGCGGCCCGATCAGGCTCTGGCGGAACTCGGAATCGATATTAATCATCCCGAATTCTGGGATCGCGGTTTCCGTGTGATCGAAGGCTTTCTGACCGATCTCAAAGCAACGCTGTAGGGGAACGCCATCGGGCGCACAGGTCTTCAGCGGCGCCGGTCCACATTGGATATTTAAACTTAAAGCCACTCTTGAGAAGGCGTCCGGGGACTACGCTGCGGCTTTTTAGGACCAACTCACTCTCGGTGCGCATAAGTCTGGTGCCGAGTTCCACCATCCAAGTTGTGGCTGGAAGACCCAGCGGCATACCCCAGGCGGCACGGATCGTCCGTTGAAAGTCGGAGTAGGGAAGCGGGTTCGGTGCTGCCAGATTTACAGGGCCCGCCAGTTCATCGTGTTCGATGATCCAGCGTACGGCACGAATGAAATCGAGATCGTGAATCCATGACACATATTGCCGGCCGCTCCCGGCCCTTCCTCCAAGACCAAACCGCACCAGTAGGAGGAGCGTGTCGAAGATGCCCCTGCGGTCCGGACTCATCGTCATGGCCGAACGCATCAAAACCTTACGCGTGTGGGGTGTTTCGGCCTGATTCAGGGTTCTTTCCCATTTCGTGGCGACATCGATGCTGAATCGCCATGTATCTGGCACGTTTGGCTCGCCGCCTCCTATGATTCCGGTTTCTTCGTCGTTTGGAGCATCATAGCGATGCGCATAGATGGTTGCGGTGCTGGCCTGGAGCCAAACTCGCGGTGGCTTTGCAGCCTGTGCGATCGCCGCACCCACTACCTGAGTCGACCGGACCCGCGACTCCAGGATTGCTTCACGATTCCCCTTCGTATACCTGCAATTCACGCTTCGCCCCGCCAGATTGATGACGACATCGGATCCGTCGATCGCTGAAGTCCAGTCGCCCAGAGTTGCGCCATCCCAGTTCATGACTTTCCACGAAGCAGCAGTCGGCGTGCGGCTAAGTACTATGACTTCATGCCCAGCGTTCTGAAAGTCTCGCGCCAGCACAGTGCCAACCTGGCCGCTCCCTCCTGGGATGACGATTTTCATATGTCCAGGAACCTGCTTGCGTAGTCTGAACTGGGCATCAGGCACGTGTCGTACTTGCCGAATAGCCGGTAACGGTTTCGGGCGATGAGGGAATATCCGGCGTCAAGAATGAACATCGGAAGCACCTCCAGGATTCTGAGAAAGCGCCACGGTGTTTCCAGGTTCCCGATAACGAACAGCGCGGCGCGCGCCCGGCTCAGTACCCGTGGAGACTCCGACTTGTAGTCCACAAGAACGTAAATCGTATCGAGAAGCTCTGGATTTCGGCCGTACCGTAGAAGCAACGACCGGCCCAGCTCACTTTGAAGCGGTGCGAAGTGAAACAGCCCTTTGGGATCTCGGGAAAGGATCTGTCCGACCCATCGATTGCAAAGCCCACAAACGCCATCGTACAGAATCAAATGTTGTCCCGCTTGCGTCTTTAGCTCCTTCATGTTTAATATTAGTAAACATGTTCACTAATAAAGTCAACCCATCAAACGAGTCCCTTGGCGATCAGCCAAGAGCGCGACGTCGTGGACGACCTCAGGGCACCACGGTCCAGGGGCACGAAGCACGCAAACGTCTCTACGAAACAGCGATCGATCTCATAGGGCGGAAAGGTTACGAGGCGACCACGCTTCGAGACGTGGCCCAGGCGGCAGGCGTCAGCGTTGGGCTTCTTTACAAATACTTCCCAGGCAAGCGCGCCGTAGTTCTGGCGTTCTACGATGAGTTGTCGGGAGAGTATGCCGCCCGGGCTGCCGAAATGAAGGCAGGGAAGTGGCGGGACCGTTTTGTATTCGCTTTGCGCACGTGTCTTGACGTGTTGGGGCCTTATCGAAAAACACTGTCGTCCCTCGCGCCGGTGCTGGTGGCGGACCCGGAGGAGGGGTTGTTCGCTGCGCGGACGGCGTTCTCGCGGAGGCGCGTGGAGCAGGTTTTTCAGGATGCGGTTAATGGAGCAAGCGACGCGCCAGCCCGGAAGCTTGGCGAACCGCTGGGCAGGTTGCTCTATTTGTTCCATTTGGCCATTATCTTGTGGTGGCTTCTGGACAAGAGCCCGAAGCAAGTAGCCACACATGCACTGGTATCGCTTTTGGAACGCATTCTTCCGTCGTTTGGAATGGCGCTCCTGCTGCCTCAGGTTCGTGGCTTCGTGCGTGCCGCCGACGGCCTTGTCCGTGAGGCCCTTTTTGACGAAGTGGCGTAGAGATGAGCGGCTGCGAATGCAAGCCCGCGCGAAGCGTGAGCGCGATAGCGCGAAACCGTAAGCATAGGGCGCAGCCATCAAGAAGAGGAGCTTTAGTGAATCGTGCCAGTGCGCTTCTATCTTCTGCGCTGTGCCTTTTGGCAGTCCTCAATTCTCTGGCATCCTCGCCGCAGCAACAACCCAGCGTCGTGGTGTCAGGGACCGTGGAGGACGAAAACCGCCTTCCTGTAAATGGTGTTCAAGTCACCCTGCGTTTGCGGGATCGAATGGAGCGCGTTTCGACGAATCAACTGGGACGTTTTCGATTCGAAGGCGTGACTGCCGGCAATCATCGTCTGGATTTCGATAAGCCAGGTTTCTTTCGTCTCGGCGATTACAACGTTGTTGCGACGCCGCCATCGACGGAAGTAACGGTTACGCTCGTTCGAGAGTATGAAATACGTTCGCAGGTGGATGTTGTCGCATCACCACGCGAAGTCGATCCCGAGCAGAAGGAGCACAAGGAGGAGTTGGTTGCTCAGGAGATCCGGGAGAACCCCGTGTCTGGCTCGCATGATTTACAGAACGCACTGCCTGCGATCCCAGGCGTCGTACAGGACCGCAATGGGTTCCTTCACGTTGCCGGAGCGCGCGACGAAGACACCGTGTATGTGCTCGATGGTTTCCAGATGAACGATCCTGCTACGGGTGCTTTCGATGCGCGCATCAATGTGGACGCTGTTCGCACTGTTGACGTCATCACCGGACGCTATGGAGCCCAGTACGCGAACGCGCCCGCAGGGGTGCTTGCCCTGCAAACCGACAATGGGGACGACCGCTGGCGTTTTGGTACTACAAATTTTCTGCCGTCGTTCAATTTCGAGCGTGGAGTTCGACTGGATAACTGGTTTCCGCGGGCAACATTTTCCGGTCCACTGAAGAAGGGACGGGCCTGGTTCTCTGATAGTTTGAGTCTTCAACACGGATTTACTCTTGTCCGAGAGTTGCCGGCGGGGGCCGATACTTCGGATTACTGGGCAGGCGACAACCTTTTCCGTGGGCAATACAACTTCACGCCGACGCATTCAGTTCACGGAAACTTCCTCGCTAACGCTGCGATTACTAATCGGACTGGACTGGGGCCATTCGCGCCAGATTCGACAACGGTAGACTCTCACTCACGGCGTTACTTCGTTTCAGTGAAGGATCAGATCGCGTTTCGCAGTGGTCTTCTGGAATTCGGGTTCGCTTCCGATGTGGATCGGCTTCGCCGAAGGCCGAAGGGGAACGAAACCTACGTCATCACGCCAGACGGTCCCCAGGGAAACTATTTCGAGCGGCTGGAATCCGATAGCCACCGTTGGCAGGGGCGAAGCGATCTCACGCTGACAGGCCGGCAGTGGCACGGCGCTCACACGATCCAGTTCGGATTTAATGTCGATGAGACACGACTGGAGCAAACGGCAGAACGCCACTCCGTCGAACTGAGGATGCAGGATTCAACCCTGGTGCGTCAGGGAATCTTTTTCGGCAATCCGAACCTTTCTGTGTCGGAGTGGCAAGGCGGGATGTACGCCCAGGATTCCTGGCAGTTGGGGAGTTCATTCGTCGTGCAGACGGGTGGCCGGTTCGACAGGAACGATTTCATCGGTAAGCTGCTGCCGCAACCACGCGTGGTGGTGAATTGGCTTCCGCGCGGAAGCGCCACGAAACTCAGCGCTGGCTGGGGCACTTACTATCAGCCTGTTTACGCTTCGCTCATTTCAGGAACTCGCGATCAGCAGCGGCTCGACCTGCTGGGCGCGGATCTATCCACTTCCATCGTGACATCGTTTTCTCTCGCTTCTTCGCTGCGCCAACCGTATTTTCAGACAGCGAGCGCGGAATGGCAGCAACAGTGGAATCTGCGCACGCTGACTGCGGTTCATGTGATGGATCGCCGGCAACATCATGGATTAGCTTACGAGAATGTTTCGACCGATCCCGCGCGCCAGGACTTTCAGTTGAAGGGCAATCGCAGCGATCGATATCGGGCGGTGGGCGTTTCGTTCAGGCATTCCCTCAAAACGGCCGGGGATTTCATGATCGATTACACCTATTCGCGAGCCCGATCCAATAGTCTGTTTGACTATTCGGTGAAGGAATTCCTGCTGGCGGACCGGGCGGCCGGACCGCTGTCATGGGACGCACCGCACCGGTTGATTTCTCGCGGCTCGGCACAGACGAACCTGTGGAATTTGCTGTTTAGTTATTTCTTCGACTACCACACCGGATTCCCGTTCAGCGCGGTGAATTCCCAGTATCGATTGCAGGGAGTTCCAAACGGGTACAGGTATCCTGTATATCTCAGCGTTAATGCTGCTGCCGAGAAGCGATTCCGTTTTCGCGGTAACGAATGGGCGTTCCGATTGTCTGCGATCAACCTGACGGGGCATCACAATTACAACTCGGTGATCAACAACGTCGACGCGCCGGATTTTCTGACCTTCGCCGGCGGTCAGCGCCGCGCGTTTACGGCGCGAATCCGTCTGGTAGGCCGGAAGTGACTGTGCTAGCGTTGCACCACTTAGATAGAGGCGGAGGGCATTTTATGCGAAAGCTTACGGTCTTTCTTTTGGCCATCTTGCTGATTTCGACGCACGCAACGGGGCAAGCGCCCGCGGCACCGCGTGGTGGAGGAAGAGGAGCCGCGGCCGCGCCTGCTGCGCCGCAGCCGAATCCGGCGGGCCCAATGTATCAGCAGAAGGGCGAGCAGTACCGCGTCTATAACTTCCCTGCCGGACAAGGTGAGTCGATCCCCTATCGCCTGTTCGTTCCGCAGCGGTGGAATCCGAATACGAAGCTGCCGGTGCTTGTGACGCTGCGGGCAGGCAGCAGCGTGGACAACCCGTATTCGCGAGGCAACAACGACCTCGTGAAACAGGCCGAACAACGCGGGTACATCGTCGTTACTCCGATGGGATACCGCCCGCTGCCGCAGCCTTATTACGGCAGTTCCTATACGCTCGACCGTCCGAATGCGCCTGCGCCAGCTGCCGGCTGGACTCCTGAAGAAAACCAGCGTGCGGAACAGGATGTTCTCTATGTGCTGGACCTGGTGGTGAAGGAATACAACGCGGACACCGACCGCATCTACCTTCACGGTCAGAATCCGTCCGGTTCCGGCGCCCTGCATTTGGCGGCGAAGTATCCGGAACGGTGGGCCGCGGTTGTCATTAGCTCCGGGCCAATTGTTACGACGAACTACCCGTTCGACAGCATCAAGGGAAAGATGTCTCTGCTGGTGATTCACGGCGATCAGGACACGAACAATCCGATCGCGAGTTCGCAGAAGATGGCTGAGGTCTTCAAAGCCGCCGGCGTAGATACCACGTATGCGACGGTACCGGGAGGCACGCATCTGGAAGCCTATCTGACGTACGCGTCACAGATCTTCGACTTCCTCGACAAGCACAAGAAAGGTCCAGCGACGAAATAGAGAAAGAGAATTCCCTTAGTAGTACTTTTCCTGCTGACGATTGGGGATCAGACGGAGGCACCGCGGAGCGGTGTAGGGAGTGTAGCCGGGGGTAAGTGCGAAGCGCGCAACCCCCGGTAAAGGAGATCTCCCAGAATCCTCGCACGCCGCAGGCGTGCGAAAAAGCACTCGGCTAAATGTTGACCGGGGGTATCGCTCGCGATGCTCGCTCAACCCCCGGCTACACTCCTAGCACCGCTCCGCGGTGCCTCCGCTCTGATCCGTGATCGTGATTATGGAACCGGTGACTTAGGGTGTAGATCCGGTATCTTTAAGCACCTTGCCGTCCGGCAACGTGATGGAAACGAATTTTCCGGACTTTTCGCTGGTCCTCAACGGGTTGATCATGACCGTCACACTTTCACCTGCCTTGATCGTTGTGGACTTCCATCCTGCCTTCACCAGGTAGGTCGGAGGATTCATTTCGATCGACCAGCCCTCCACGTTACCGGCATCGCTGCGAACATCCAGTTCGATCCAGGAGTGGGGATTGCCCCACTTGAACTCTTTCACAACCCCAACCAGCTTTACTTCCTTTGTTCGATCGAATATCGCGGGGGAGTGATGGGCGAGCGCCGAGCCCCCGAGCAGGAGTGATGCGACGCACAGGAATAGAAGCCGTGTCTTTTTCTTCATAAAGGGTCTCCGTTAGCGGATCTGGGAACTGGATGAAGTGCTGCGGATATGATCGTTCAGGTCCGGCAAACATTCCACTTCCGTGATGTCGGTGTCATCAACCCGGTTCCAGCGCTTGGTCATCTTCCATTCGCCTTCCCAGCTCTTTGGATCTGTCATCGTGTATTCGATCTCAAGAACGGTCCCATTGTTGACCATTCGAATGCGCTCGATGATGTGAAGCTGATCGCTTGCCGGGATCGAGGATCCGCCTTGATCCATCCAGTGGTGGTCGTTGACGAAGTACTGGGTATCGACGACGAGAGTGTTGCCTTCCCAGCGTCCGATCGATTCTCCATTGAAACTGCGCACCACGATATCGGGATCGGAATGCGGACGGCCGTCGAGATAGATAATCCGCATGCTGTTCATGAACGCGCTGGTCATATAGATGACGGTGGGCAGCTGCACCATCGCGATCGGCCATACGCGCGTCATGATCAGCGGCATACCAGCGGGCCAGCATTGTCCGATATCGTCGCGATACACCTTACCTTCTTTTGCCGCCCTCTGCGAAGCGTCATAGTGTTCCTGCGCGTCCGGAGTGAGCTTGAATGTGGGTGGAACGAATCGCCAGGAGTTCGGCCCCGTGCTGTTGTCGTGCAGCCACATTCCGGTGAGATTGAACGGCGGCGCCGGCCGGGGTTTGGCCAGGTTCGCCGGTGCCAGTGCGCTCAACTGTTGAGCCGGACCTGCCTCCGCCTGGGTAGTTGATGCCGGCAGAGAGCAAGCCAGACTCATAACCACAAGAGCGATTGTTTTCGACCCGGGCATGTTCCCTCCAGTCGTTTACGAGTGGACTATTGCGGGAAAAATATCACACCTTGAGGTAGATTAGCGGCACCATGAAACTCCACCGATATCTTCTTCCGCTCGTTGTCCTCGCGGCAGGGTGTGCCGCTGCGCCAAGCGGCCCTGTTCCAATGTCGGAACTGCCCGACATTAGTACGGACGCGATCCTGGCCGACATTCGCAAGCTTTCGTCCGACGAGTTTGAAGGCAGGGCGCCCGGCTCGAAGGGCGAGGAGCTTTCGGCGGAATACCTGATTGCTCAGTTCAAGGCCGCGGGTCTGGAACCCGGCAATCCGGATGGCACCTGGATTCAGAAGGTGCCGCTTATCGACA
>Ga0190274_10001966_pt1 | contig 12065 bp, 11 predicted proteins | sample Popmic531T_FD_133002 | JGI IMG/M metagenome (GOLD analysis project Ga0190274, IMG submission 133002) | Populus adjacent soil microbial communities from riparian zone of Yellowstone River, Montana, USA - 531 T | ecosystem: Environmental > Terrestrial > Soil > Riparian zone | place: USA: Montana...
CCGCACAACTGCTGAAAGTAGGCGATTACCAGATCAAACTAAGCCGCCAGCTGGATGGTACGACTGAACCCATTGGAAGCTACTATTTCCGGGCCGTGCAAAAGTAGAGTTTCAGTCTTGCCGTCGGAAAAGCAAGAACGATCCACTAAAGCACACGAAGCAGCACGAAAGAAACTCCAAGATCGAGTTTTTGTGCTGCTTCGTGTGTTTTCGTGGATCGTACTGCGCGGAAAAAAACTTGAAATGTTTTAGCTGCCATCACCATACGCCAACGAAATAGGTCATAGGCCTCAACGTCGAGTCTCGAAGTATCACATCGAACCAGGGGAAGTATTCCTCAGCCTAATCTTTGAACTTGTTTCCGAATAGGAGTTTTGAAATGAACACACACTCTTCAGCAAAAGCAGCCTCGCTAAGGAAATGCCTGGCCAGAATCCTCGGAATGAGTTTGCTCGCCGGTATTTTCGCAGTCGGCGTCACAGGTCAGATCAGGATCGGTAATATCAAAGTTCCGGTTCCCAACAAGCCGGAACCAAAGAATCCGCCGACAACGAATCCGACCACCACGGCGCCCAACCCGAACGCCAACCGAACGCCGACGACAAATGGCAGCCGAACGGGCAGCACCGGCACCAGAAACTCCACAAGCACTGTCAAGCCCGAAACAGGTGCGACGCGCGAGCAAGTCGAGGAATTCAACAAAGACATGGAGCCCTATCGGAAAGGAATGCATGCGCTGATGTACATGACGAGAAGCAAGGCCAACAATCCTTCCTGCCGCGAGGCACCGGATGTCCGCAGCGCTCTGACCGACGGAGCTGCCTTTCTCGAAATCATCAAGCAGAAGTATCCAGGTATTGAGAATCCGGGGTGGCATTTCAACGAAAACGAAAACTATCCGAGGAACATGGTCGGAGACATTCGCCGCTGGGCCGAGAATCGCGAGGAAATAGCAAAAAACTGCGTGAACCAACTATTGGGCGCGCAGGTGGCTGAGAAAATCGCCGGCACCAACTCCGCGATTGCTGAATTCGAAAAGCGCGAAGGTTACGTGCTGGGGATCAACTCTTTCGACAAGGCGGCCCGACACGCAGAAGTGATGGAAAAGTATAAGGAACACTATGCCCTGGTCGGTATCACAATGCCTGACGATTCGGTCTTTGCCGGGTATGACGCTGCGCATGACCGGAAGGTGGCGCTCGCGAATGAAAACGCCGGCAAGTGGGTGTTTCCACCAACCTTTCATGACCCAATGATCGAAGCCAAAGCGCGGGGCTGGCTGAAGGAGAGGGACCCTAAAACCACCGTCGTAAAAATTGAGATGCTGCACGGCGAGTGGCAGGTCAACAAACACAGCAACGGCATTCCTTCGGGAAGATACAAGCGCGGTTATGTGATGTTCCGCATGCCGGGTTTCCAAAATTGTCTGGTGACAAGTTTTGCGCTCGAGCAGAACTACATCGGCGGTGGCCGCTTTAACGCCGAGGCGATTACCAGCGGCATGCAACACTCGCTGCGCGCGCAGACATGTAAGTGAGCCCGCACATTTCGGCCAACGACCTGAAAACGATCCACCAAGTCACCCGAAGCGGCACGAAAAGATTCTTCGAGTTGTTTCGGGTGGTTTCGTGGATCGTCCTGCTTCACAGTATGAATGGAAGCCCTCTTCCGGACCTGCCTGGTAGCGAAAAGAGTGAGTAGGCTAGAATGCGAGAAGTCTTCTTGAATCGCGTATGAGCAACGAACAAATCCAGGATAAAGATCTTAATGATCAACCGCGCGGCAACACCTCTATCCGCTCCCTACAACTCTGCCGAGCGGCTTCCTACCTGTGCGGCATCTTCGAAAATGAGATTGCGACTGTTGCGCCCTGGCGGGAACCCACTCCCTTACCGCAAGCGCCCGCAACAGTTTTGGGCGTGGTAAGCATTCAGGGCCGGATGTTGACGGTCTTGAACCTGGCGACTTTATTAGATAGCAATGCTGTTTCAGCCGACCGGACTCCTCAACACATTCTTGCATTGCGAGGGGATGAGCAACTCGCGCTGGCCGTGGAAGCCTTAGCCAATACCATCGAGATTGGCGACGGCTTAATCGACGAAGTGGCAGATAGCTGTGAGGGACTGGTTCTCAGAGTTATCAAACATGACGGCGCCGAGATAACGGTTCTGAATGTAAGGGGACTCTTCCCAAGCGCGATCCAGGGTCGGGAGCGTCGTCGTCGTCGGTTTTAGAGTCCGGCGAATGTGAAAATCCTGCCTGAATGTTAGAATCAAACTCGAGCGACAACTAGAGAGTTTTGAGGATGTAGTTTCGTCCCAGCCGTTGGATCATCCGTCTTCACTCCACACTTGTCATTACAACTAATGCACGATCAGGCTTTCACAATTCTTGAATACGACGAGCTTCGCAGGCTAATCCGGCGCGGCGCGCAAACTCCCATGGGGCAGGGCCGCGTCGATGCGCTGGCACCGATTGGGGAATTATCTGACTTGAGACGAGAACTAACAGCGGTGGCCGAGTGTGTAGACTTGCGAAAAAGAGGCGTGACCTGGAGGTTCAGTGAGCTGGGCGACCCTGCTGACAAAATCGCTCTGTTGGGTGTGGCGGGTGCGACATTAGAAATCCCCTCGATTCTTGAGCTCAAACTTCTGTCTGAACAGGCAATGGCTGCGCGGGCGTCAATCCTGGCCGAGCGTGACGAGTCTCCCGTGTTGTGGAACCTGGTAGGAAACCTGCCAACCGATCTGAGTCGGCTTAGCGCGCGTATCGCCAACAAGATTCTGCCGACAGGTGAACTCGATGATCGCGCGAGTCCGGAGTTGGCGCGAATACGTCACGAGATTGTCGTCTTGCGCTCTCGTATTACCCGCACGCTTGAGAGCTTAATGCGCAAATCGGGAGAAGCTATTCAGGATGAATTAGTAACCATCCGCAACGATCGATTTGTGATCCCGGTTAAATCGGACCACCGCGGGCGCGTCAGCGGTGTGGCGCATGGTTATTCGTCATCCGGCGCGACTGCTTTTGTTGAGCCGCTGGAGACAATTGACGCCAACAATGAATTGCAGGCGTTGCACGAAGCCGAGTTGCGCGAAATCTTCAAAATACTCTTTGGCCTGACTGAAGAATTGCGCGCCCAGTTGCCGGCACTAGAAATGGCCGCCAGCGTGGTTGCTGAACTGGATTTCGTAAACGCCAAGGCGGCGTTTCATCAAAAGTTTAACTGTGTCATTCCTGAGATTGGGAGCGACGGGAGCGCAGGCATCCTGCCTGCCACGGCGAGGCGCAGCATCGCCGACGGTGGGGGCAGGAGTTCGCTGGAACAACCAAAGCCTTCCGAATATTCGATGGGCAAATCGGCGACTGGTATTCAGCTCGAATTGGTCGACGCTCGCCATCCGTTGCTTGAAGAAAACCTGCGGGCGTCCGGCGGTTCAGTAGTCCCAGTGTCGTTTTCACTCGATGAGCATAGCGATACGATGGTTATCTCAGGAGCCAACGCCGGTGGCAAGACCGTGGTCCTCAAAACCGCGGGACTCCTGGCGCTGATGGCACTCTCCGGGGTGCCGGTTCCAGCTCGCGAAGCAAGGATTCCATTTTATGCTTCCGTGCTCGCCGATATTGGTGACCATCAGTCTCTCGCGGCAAACCTCTCGACATTTACCTCGCACGTAGCAAACATCGCTCGCATGATTGAGATCTGCGAGGCTCCCGCGCTGGTTTTGCTTGACGAGGTGGGCACGGGAACAGATCCCGAAGAAGGTTCAGCCCTGGGGGTGGCGGTAGTCGATCACTTCCGCAGAACCTGTGGAGCGCATGTAATGGCCACCACTCATTACAGCGGCTTGAAGATGTACGCGGGGAATGAAGACGGTGTGCTCAATGCGAGCGTTGAATTTGATGAAAAGACTTTGCGGCCTACCTACCGGCTGATAGTAGGCGTTGCCGGATCGTCTTCGGGCCTTGAGATCGCCAGGCGGTTTGGGATTCCGGATAGGGTGATTGATGTGGCCCTGGAGTCCGTGAAGGGCTCATCTCGGCAGGCTACCGAGTACCTGCGTCGAATTAAGCTTGAAGCAGAGGAAGCGAAAGCTCTGCGCGAAGCCCTTGAAGAAGAGCGCGTTGCCGTGGCGGAAAAATTCGCTTCGCTGAATAAGACTGCAGAAAAGAAAGAGCACGAACGACAGACGGTCTTTCAGCGCGCCCTCGAAAAGACTGTGAGTGAGTTTGAAAAGCGTTCCCGCGAGCTGGTTGCCACTATTCAGGACAAGTCTGAGCGATTAAAAGTCGAACGCGAGTCGCAACGACGAGTTGCTGAGCTAAAACGTGAAGCACAACGCGCGACCAGCGCTGGCGGGAAAAGAGAGCCGATTTCGCCTTCTGCGAGCTCCAGTGCCCGCGGGATTCGTGTTATGCGTGACGGTCAAACACTTCAGACCGACCCAGCCAACGTCGCTGGCGTACCTGAGTTGGGGTACGTTTTCGGCGCCACGAGACCGATCGTTGTGGGAGACAGAGTTAAGCTTCGCTCGTTGGGATCGGTGGGAATAGTGGACAGCCTTAAAGGTGACGAAGCGGAGATTCGTGTGAAATCCTTGCGGATGAGGGAGAAGCTCGAGAATCTTGAACTTGTAGAAGTGGTTGCTCCTACCAAATCCAAAACTGAGAAGTTTGCGGGCCTGGGTGCTCCTCGGGGTACTGAAGTTCATCTAAAGGCTGGCCAGCAAAATGGCAGGTCGGAGTTGAACGTCATCGGACAAACAACGGACGAGGCGGTGGACGCGGTCGACAAGTTTCTCGACGAAGCTTCGATGGCTGGTCTGGCTCAGGTGCGCATCATTCACGGCCACGGTACCGGCGCTTTGCGGCGTGCGATTGCTGATATGTTGAAGAACCATCCACACGTGGCACGCTTTGTCGCGGCGCCACAGGATCAGGGCGGCTCCGGGGCCACTTTGGTTGAGTTGGAGCAGTAGAGATCTGAACCCTCACACTGTCAGGTAAGAAATGGACCTTGAAGCGACACTATATTTTCGCGACCAATTGCGTAGCGCGCGGGCAACCGCATTGCGGGACTCGGAAGCGTTTGATGAGATTATCTTTGTGCTTGAACGTCTAGGCGAATATCTATCTGATGAGAAAGGGCCTCTTCAATAAAGGAAAAACAATCGTCGATCGGGCTATCTCCTCTCCGCTGGCTGCCGACTTACCGGCGGAGTGGAGCAGCATGCATACGCCATTTGAGCGGCTATATGAGCTGGTGGTGGATGCGAGAAATACAGCGATGCATGAGGGAGCCTCAGCCCGTTACCTTACGGCTCATGCGATTGAGCTCTCGCTCATACTGGAGGATTCACTAATGAAGGACTGTCACACAATTGGAGAGTATATGGTTAGAAATCCGGTTTGCGCGTTTTTGTGGCAACCTCTAAGTTTCGTCAGGCAAACCATACTAATAAACTCGTTCTCGTACCTTCCAATTCTCATGAGTGCCGATAGTGAGATTGTCGGCCTGATCTCAGATCTTGAACTTGCTCGATATTTACGTACCGAACCTAAGGGCAATCTCTCTAAAAAGAAATTAAGGAGGACTCTGGGAGATACCCTGAAATCAAAAGATATCGAATGCTGTCCACCTAAGATTTACCAGACTGAGGCTCCAATAAGCGAAGTATTTGATGCTTGGGCAGACGGCAATGGCCAACCAATTTTAGTCCAGTGTTCTGCGACGAAGCGTCTCGTCGGAATGCTTACGCCCTTTTAATTTGCTCTAAGGTTGATTCTCTTTGATCAGGTAGAATCCGCAGTAAACGTCGAAAAAGGAAGGAGCGTAGCTATGACTCACGAAGAGCTGATAAAAGAAATCAAAGAACTGCCTCTTAAGAAACGATTAATAGTCTTGGATGCGATTTCACAGAGTGTTAGAGAGGAAGTGACTCCGCGCAAAAGCAGTGTCTCGGTCGTGGAGGAGCTATGGGGCATTGCTAAGCCGGACGGTCCGCCGCCCTCGGATGAAGAACTCAAGGAGGACTACATCCATTATCTGGCGGAGAAGTACTCCTGATGCGCGTCTTGTTTGATACCAACTTGGTTCTCGATCTAGTGTTGGCCCGCGAACCATTCGGCCCTGCCGCGAAAGAACTGTTCAAATTGCAAGAGCAACGGCGCATTGACGCCTACATCTCAGCCATCACGCCGGTTAACGTCTTCTATATCACAAGAAAGCTCAGGGGGATTAACGCCGCCAGACGCGCCGTGGAACTTCTCCTCGCGGCGTTAAAGGTGTGCCCCTTGCACCAGTCCATTCTTGACGAAGCTTGCAAGCTTCCGTTTAAGGATTACGAGGATGCGGTGCAACATGCCTGTGCGACATCCAGTGGACTTGATGTAATTGTCACTCGCGACGTAAGCGACTATCAGAACGCAACGCTGGTGGTTCTTTCTCCATCAGAGTTTCTCGACAAGCTGAAATCCCAGAAGACTTAGAATCAGTGCGCTACCCGCAAACATTCATCGATGATCTCAAGCGCCAGGCGGATATAGTTCGCGTGATTCAGGATTACGTGCAACTTAAGAAGAAGGGTGCAAACTGGATGGCGTGCTGTCCCTTCCACAAGGAGAAGACGCCGTCCTTTTCAGTTAGTCCGGTCAAAGAAATCTTTTATTGTTTTGGTTGTCATAAAGGCGGATCGGTTTTCCACTTCGTCATGGAGATGGAACGTGTTTCGTTTCCGGAGGCAATCAAGCTGGTGGCGGAGAAGTCCGGGGTTCCGCTGCCGGTAATGGTCGATGACAGTCGCTTTCAGGCACGGAGACTGGAGTCTGAAGAAGTCATCGAGCTCAATAAGTGGGCGCTGGAGTTTTGGGAACAACAACTCGAGTCGAGTCCCGAAGGCCGGAGCGCTCGCGATTATCTTCAGGGCCGCGAGATTACTGAAGAAACGCGGAAGACGTTTCGGCTGGGATACGCGCCCGATAGTTGGGATGCGCTCTCGAGTCACCTTCGACAAAAGGGAGCCAGCCAGGGACAGATCGATCGAAGCGGCTTAGTCTCGAAAAAAGAAGAAACAGGACGCACCTACGATCGATTCCGCGGCCGGCTAATTTTCCCAGTGATGGATATCCAGGGAAAGCCGATCGCCTTCGGCGGTCGCACTCTCAAGAATGAGGATGCGAAGTACATCAACTCACCGGAAACCGCAGTCTACGTAAAAGGACGAAATCTTTTTGGCTTGAACCTCACCCGCGATGAAATCCGGCGCAGCGGTTTTGTCATTTTGGTAGAAGGCTTTTTGGATCTCATTGTTCCCTACCAGTTTGGAATTCGGAATGTCGCGGCCAGCTTAGGGACAGCCTTGACGCCCGATCAGGTGAAACTATTAAGCCGGTTTGCCCGCAAAGTTGTCGTCAATTATGACGGAGACCAGGCTGGGGTGCAGGCAGCAAAGAAGTCGATTGAAATACTGCTGGCTGAAGATCTCGAAGTGAAAATTCTGGTGCTTCCGGATGGCGCCGATCCAGATGAGTTCCTGAGAAAGTATGGCGCCAGCGAATATCATCAACGACGCGGCGAGGCGCAACCTCATATACAATTTGTTATCGATCAGGCGGTCCGTGATCGCAAGCTCAGCAATCCTGCTGACAAAGAGGCGGCGATTGATGAGGTTCTGCCATACATTCGAGCCGTCCGGAGCCGAATTCAAAAACGCGAGTACTTCGACATCGCAATGGATTCTTTGCGGATAGGCGATGCCACGGTCAAACGAGAGCTGTGGTATTCAATCAGAGCGGGAATGAACGAACGCGTGCGAGTCGGAGAACCGGCCCAAAAGCGTCTAGTAAAACCTACCGTGGCTGAGCAGAGGCTTTTGGTAATGCTGCTGGGCGATGAGCAAGTGCGACGAATTGTTTTGCCTGGACTGGAACCTGCAGACTACGATGACCTTCCTACTGCGGCAGTTTTTCGCGCCCTGGTTGATGGACAACGGGAAGGCGCAGTCATTGACTTCGATTTTCTGAGCAAGAAGACAGAAGGGGATCCCATCTCAGAGCTTTTGCCGAGTCTCATTATGAGTGAGTCGGAAATTTCTGAGAATGCGCCCTTGGAAGTTCGGCAATTGGACGCCCAACGTTGTATTGACGCATTGAGATTGATGAATGTAGACCGCCGAATCAGTGATCTGGGATCGGAGATTGCTGTCGCAGAGCGCAATGGAGAAATAGAACAGCGCGATAAACTTTCCATTGAACACCTGGAACTAATCCGCCGTCGAGACGGGTTGCTGCCAAAAGCCGAAGCAATGCAAATTGGCAATAGTCGATCCGTTTAGAGTTTGTCCTCACCACGGCTGGACTCATTCTCCCGAAGCTATTAATGTATCCCGCTCCGGGAAGTTGCAACGTTCTCACATCCCGCGTATTTAGTCTGAAGTTTACTAAGGGAAGCGATTAGTGAGTATCGAAGATAAAGATCGGGATGATGTAATGGAGCGTCTGCTCGAACTGGGCGGCGACAAGAAATACCTTACGTTTGACGATCTAAACCGCGAATTACCTGACAATGTCGTTTCCGCCGACGACATTGAAGATGTCCTGCAAAAACTCGAAGGCTCAAACATACCAGTTGCCGATTCGGACGAAAGACTGATCGAGCAAGCGGCCGCTATTGCGGTCGAGGACGAGGACGACACAGACGAAGATGTGGAACTCGATCTTTCAGCCGGCGCGCTGGAAAAAACCAACGATCCGGTGCGACTGTACTTGCGCGAGATGGGGGTGGTCCCCTTGCTCACGCGCGAAGGGGAAGTGGCTATCGCGAAGCGAATCGAGCGTGGACAGCTCAAGACGCAAAAAGCGATAGCCCGTTCGCCGATCGCGGTAAAGGAAGTATTGAAAGTCGGCGAAGAACTCGAAGCCGGCACAGCCAACATTCGAGAGATCGTTATTTTCTCCGAGCAGGCTGAACTAACCGGCGATGAAGATTCGGATAAGGCTGAGGAGTATCGAACCTGGACTGTTGAAGGAATCCAGAATATCCGAAAGGTCTTTAAGCAGGGCTTGAAGGAATGGGAGAAACTCCACCTTGAGCAGAAAGCCATGCGCGGCAAAAAGAGCAAGAAGGTAATTCGCTTACGCCGGAAAGTAGCGCGACTCCGGTTGGAGATTGCCCAGGAAATTGGCCGTCTGAATGTTACTGAGCGAGCTCGTCAACGTTTGATTGGCTCAATTCGGTCAGTGCAAAAAGAGGTTCGGGAAGCAGAACGCGAAATCGAGAGTTTCACTGAGAAGCTCAACCGCAAACGAATCAAGATTGATGATCAGAAGGAATACAAGCGACGCGTTTCCGCAGCAAAGAAACGGTTACAGCAGATCGAAGTCGACCACAACATCAGTCCAGTCGAGATTAGGAGATCGTTACAAGCGATCATTGTCGGTGAGCAGCAGACTGGACAGGCTAAGCGTGAATTAGTCGAGGCCAATCTCCGCTTGGTGGTTTCAATTGCCAAGAAGTATACGAACCGTGGTCTTCAGTTTCTGGACCTCATCCAGGAAGGCAATATTGGCTTAATGAAGGCAGTTGACAAGTTTGAATGGAGACGGGGCTACAAGTTTTCGACTTATGCAACCTGGTGGATTCGTCAGGCTATCACACGTGCCATCGCGGACCAGGCGCGGACGATCCGTATTCCGGTGCATATGATTGAGACAATCAACAAATTGATTCGAACTTCACGTTCATTAGTGCAGGAGTTAGGCCGCGAGCCGACCAGTGAAGAGATCGCCGGAAAGATGGATATCCCCGTTTCGAAGGTTCGCAAGGTTTTGAAGATTGCTCAGGAACCAATCTCTCTGGAAACGCCAATTGGAGAAGAAGAAGATTCGCACCTGGGCGACTTTATCGAAGACAAGTCTATCCTGAATCCAGCGGATGCTGTGGTCGCCTCCAACTTACGCGAGATCACTGATGAAGTCCTGGCCACGCTGACACCTCGCGAAGAGAAGGTAATCAAGATGCGTTTTGGCCTGGGCACCACTGGGTCGGAGCATACGCTCGAGGAAGTTGGACAGCATTTTGCCGTCACCCGTGAGCGCATTCGTCAAATCGAAGCAAAGGCCCTTCGCAAACTCCGGCACCCTTCGCGTTCTCGAAAACTTAAGGCCTTTCTGGACAATACCCAACTGTAGAGGAGTGCAACTTTCCAAAAGCGAGGGGCGAAGAAGATTCCACCTTCCACGCCCCGCGTCGACCTGTTTGTCTGATTAGATTATTTGAAAGTTAGGAACGAAGTACTTTTGGCCGTGTAATCAAAGTTGTACTGGTAAGTAAACCCAGGGAATTCAATGGGCCGTACAAACTGAACCCTGACTTCCATGCGATTCTCGCGTTGCGTGGGTTCGATCACTGCCTCGGGGGGCACACCGTACTCCTTCCCGGCTTTTGTAAGTTGATCTTTTAACCATGAAGCGGGATAGCCCTGAGTAGAAGCAAGGTCGACGTTGTGCTGCATAACATCCTTGAGCATGTAAGCCTGATAGGCCACGGGAACGTATAGATACGCCGTGTAGGCAACAATGCCAATAACTGCCATCACCGCCAGGAATTTGAGGCGCGCACTTCCGCGCTCAGCTGTTCTTGCACTTGTGTTCATCGTGAATCCTTAGTGTCCGGCGACCGGTTTTCTCAAGACGTCGTGGAGTGACTGCCGCACCACCAACGGACTGATCTCTTTTCCATCGACGATTCGAGCTCGCCCGATGCGTTCCAGCAGCACCCATTGCACATGACCTCCAGCGCTCTTCTTATCGAGCATTATTGCATTCGCAATGGCTGTCATATCCAAATCGCTCGCCGAGGGGAGAGGCCCACACAACTTGACCCCCTGGCTCAGTGATTCTAACTCCGATTGGGCCAGCAAACCTAGATTCCTTGAAAGTTCGCCGGCCACCAGGACGCCGTGGCCCACCGCTTCGCCATGACGAAAGCGTCGGTAGTTGGTAACGGCCTCGAGAGCGTGGCCAACGGTGTGACCGAAGTTTAGAATTCGCCGCGAACGATGATCACGACGAGCAATATCTTCGCGCTCATCAGCTGCCACAATTGATGCTTTGAATGCGCAATGGGAGGCAATGAGTTCTTCCAGTTGCGAGGAAATCAAAGCTTGCTTTGAATCGTAAAGCCGCAGCAGGTCAGTTGTCTGTTTGAAGAGTTTTCGACTGCCTACCGCGCCCTGCTTGATTGTCTCGCACCAACCGGCAACGAGTTCGCGAGGCGGCAACGTCGTAATTGTCTCGACGTCCAGGAGAACGGCGCTCGGCTGATGAAAAGATCCAATCAGATTCTTTCCGGCCGGAAGATTCACCCCGGTCTTACCACCTACTGATGAATCGATTTGGGCAAGCAAGGTAGTCGGAATTTGAACAAATGGTATGCCGCGCAAGTAAATAGCTGCTGCGAACCCAGCCAGATCGCCGACTACACCTCCGCCCAATGCAACCACCGCATCGCTCCGCTGGAGGCGGATCTCATTAAGAAACTTGAGCGCTCTTTCGGCTGTCGCAATCGACTTGTAACGTTCACCGTCGCCTATCAACCAATGTGAGACAGAAAACCCGGAGGCTTCCAGACTCTTGCGCACTTCCGATCCATAGAGCGAAAACACTTTTGGATTTGAGATTATGGCAATGCGTTGCGCAGGCATGCCCAAGCAGTCTCTGGCGATTCTCCCTGCCTCCGATAGAATTCCGCGGCCGATTCGAATTTCGTATTTATGATCTCGCCCTTTTGTACGAACTTGAAGCCGTGACAATGCCAACTCCTCCTGTCGATTAGGCAACTTGGTGCCATAACGATGCTTCGGTTTCAGCGCAGGGACCAGGAGCGCGCATTCTAGCATGCAGGCGATTTCAGTAGTTGGATAGGATTGGGAGAAAGCTGCAGAAAAAAGCGAATGGGCGCGACAAACGTGGGAGTACGTCGCGCCCATCCATATTTGTGGTCACTGTCCTCACCCCAGCAACCACTTGAGACGGAGGATTCACCAACCGTCTCTTCTTGCCCCACA
>Ga0190274_10001967_pt1 | contig 12062 bp, 10 predicted proteins | sample Popmic531T_FD_133002 | JGI IMG/M metagenome (GOLD analysis project Ga0190274, IMG submission 133002) | Populus adjacent soil microbial communities from riparian zone of Yellowstone River, Montana, USA - 531 T | ecosystem: Environmental > Terrestrial > Soil > Riparian zone | place: USA: Montana...
CGACGCGGCGTATATGGCAAAGGTGACGACGACTTGTTCGGCTTTACCTTCCCGGGCGGTAATGCGGCAAAACCTCGAAGCGAGGCAATCTGCGTTGGTGAAGCAGCCAGCAATTCGCGAGCGGCCACATATTCAGTCGACCACTTGGCTTGATCCGCGCCATCCCTTGCCAGCGAAAGCCGGATTCCGAGCACATCTTCAAGAAGCGATAGAGAGTCGTAAGCTTTACGTTCGTTTGCGACCACTTTTGCCTGGGCAATCATGCGTTCGAGAAATGACCTCAGTCGGTCGAGATCCGCCACGGCCTCGGAAGGCAGATTTGAATCCATCGTATTGATTCCGACACTTCGGTAACGGCCCAAATGGGCACGAGCCCCATTGACCGCCTGGCCGGCAACAGCGAAATAGCCTCTGACCGAGTCGCCATTTTGCGCAGAACGCGTGCGAAAATCTTCTTCGAGCAGGGCTTCAGCTCTCCCGTACTTCCCTGCTTCTAAATAGATACCCACTAACATCACCGAGGTGATGCTATGGATAGCGCCATCCTGCGAGGCCGCTCTTACCGACTCGAGCTCACTGGCGGCGGTCTCAAGCTGGTGTGCGGCAATCAGGGCCCGCGCCCGCAAAATGCGAGTCTGAATCGCGGCTTCTGCCAGCGCAGTTACATCAGTGGCACTGGCTGGCGGTTTAACTGGAGCAGGTGCTGGTTGAACGGCAGATGGCGTTGGTTGACTTGAAGGTGGTTGACCAGCAGACGCCGTTGGTTGAACCGAAGTGGGTGCCGGTTGAACTGTTTCAGGAGACGACTGCGCTTGCAGCCCGATAGAAAAACAAAACAAAGACGCTAAGGGGAGGATACTTCTGACGCACGCCAGTGCGCGTGCTGGTATTTCATTACGATTCACTACATTTTGCTCCTAATAAATGCAAAAAAGCGAGCTTAACGCTCGCTTACCAACCCATCACATTATGTGACCCCGTATTATGAGCGGATTAGGGGCAGTATGGCAAGTGTGTTGCCGGGAGCGCAGGCATCCCTGCCTGCCTGTCGTGGGAACGCAAAACCGTAAATGGTCACCGTAATCTCTCATCCAGACCGGCCTTTAATTTAGCAAGCAGGCAGGGATACTGCGCTCCCGGCTACTTTTTCGGAGTTCCCAAACCCGCCAGGCTCTTAATGACCTGTTCGCGGAAAACCCGTGCTTTTTCTTTGATGGCGGCTTCGTCGAGCGTGAGTAACCGCCGATCGCGCATCACGATCCGGCCATTAATAATCACAGTCTGAACATCGGAAGCTTTAGTAGCATAAACAAGGTGAGAATAGACGTTGTAAAGCGGTATTTGATTAAGAGCATCACGCTCGACCAGCACCAGGTCGGCCCTTTTTCCTGTCTCTATGGAGCCAATATCCTTCTCGAGATGGAGCGCTGCGGCCCCACGGATAGTCGCCAACTCAAAAGCCTCCACCGCCGAAATCACTTTTGGATCCCCGCTAAAGACCTTATGAAGTTTAGCGACCGTATCCATCTCTTCCCACATACTCAGGTCATTATTCGAAGCGGCGCCGTCAGTGCCTAATCCAAGCCTGACACCTTCCTTCAACATCTGCGGAACCGGGGCGACACCTGACGCCAGCTTCATATTCGATTGGGGATTGTGAACCACACCAACCCCGGCCCGTTTTAGAATCTCGATCTCGCCCGCGTTTGGCCAAACAACGTGGGCCGCCACTACCTTGTCATTCAGAAATCCGATTCGCGCCAGGTAATCTATGGGGCTCAGCCCTTTCGCTTTGAGACTATCGTCCACTTCTCGCTTGGTCTCGGAAATGTGGGTGACAATTGGGGCGCCGGTTCTATCCGAAAAGGCGCGGACCGCCTTGAGATGCTCTTCCGATACAGTGTAAGGAGCGTGTGGCGCGATAGCCGGCGTGATCAGCTCGTGGCCCTTCCATTTCGTAACGAATTTCTCCACATAAGCCATGGCCTCGGCGTTGGTCTTGTTATCCGCAACCGGAAAATCGATGACCGTCTCACCCAAAACTCCCCGGACACCAGCCCGGGCAGTTTCATCGGCAATCGCATCCTCGAAGTAATACATATCGCAGTAGGTGGTGGTCCCACCGCGAATCATTTCGGCCAGACCCAGGCGGGTGCCCGCACGCACAAACTCCTCGGAGACATTCTTTGCTTCCGCCGGGAAGATAAACTTGGTCAGCCAGTCCTGAAGGTCGAGGTCGTCAGCCAGCCCGCGAAACAACGTCATCGGGACATGCGTGTGTCCATTGATTAGACCCGGAATAATGATCTTGTCACGCGCATCAACTGTTTGGGTCGAAGTGAAGCGCCTCAGGATGTCTTTGCGCTGGCCCACGGCGAGGATGCGGCCATTCTTGATGGCCACGCCGGCGTCTTCAATCACTCGATGACCCTTATCCATGGTTACGAGCGTGCCGTTCAGCACCAGGAGATCTACAGCGGTCATACGTGTCCCCCTCTGTTGAGCAGCCACGGGTAAGGCTGGCCCAACAATCGTGGCGATGATTAAGATGAAAGTGATGACTGTTTTATTGGACATAAGATAGGAGATGTAAATGACGATGGAGACGTGGGCCTCGGTTCCAGTCCGCGTTAGCGGACGACTCAGAATAGCCCCGCGATTTATCGCTGGGATCACAACAACACCGAGTCCGTGAAACGGACGACTGAAAGGAGCACTCTGCGGCTAACATTTCTGCCGTCCGCTACACGGACTAAAAGACTATCGCGCTAGCGTCCCAGCAGTGAACTGCTGGGCTACTATCATTCGTCCGCTGCGGACTAAAGCAGCAGATTAAGTCCGGCCTCCCGAGATGGTGCTTCCTTGATTTCCCGGTTAGAACCTTACTTCCCGATGAGAAAGCGGGCGTCGAAAGCGCGCGGCAGCAGTTCCTTCATTTTGCAGGTCTCGGTTTGTCCACGAAGATTCGCCAGCATGATTGTTGCCTCGTCTCCGCAAAACTCGTGGATAATCTGCCGGCAAGTGCCACACGGAGGAGTCAGGGTTTCGGTGTCGGCCACAATCGCCAGCTGGATAAAATGTCGCTCCCCTTCCGAGAGTGCTTTCCAGATAGCTACGCGCTCGGCGCAAACCGTCAGGCCATAACTCGCGCTCTCGACATTGCATCCGGTGTAGACTTTGCCGTCCTGAGTCCTGACTGCCGCGCCGACAAGAAATCTCGAGAAGGGTGCAATTGATTGCAGCCGCGCCTGCCTGGCCGTCTCGATCAACTCTGCAAAATTATCTTCGCTCACGATTGGCCTCCGACTGAGGTCAAAGCACCCGCCAACCTCTCGCGAATCTTTCCACTTATTAGATCAATACTCACCAGGTTATGACCGCCTTCCGGAATGATGACATCTGCGTAACGCTTCGAAGGTTCGATAAACTGCATGTGCATAGGCCGCACCGTCGCCAGGTATTGCTCAATTACTGATTCAACCGTGCGGCCACGTTCGGCAACGTCGCGGCGCAAGCGACGAATAAAACGAATGTCGTCAGGGGTATCGACAAAGACCTTAACGTCCAGTTGTTCGAGCAGCCTGGGATCGGCAAAGATGAGGATGCCTTCAACGATAACAATTGGCTTGGGTTCCACCGCGCGGGTCTCATTCGATCTGGTATGGGTTTTGAAGTCGTAAATCGGCAACTCGACCGGCTCGCCTGCCTTTAACTTGCGCACATGATTTACCAGCAGATCATTATCGAGCGCACCAGGGTGATCGAAGTTGGCCACCTCACGAAAATCGAGTGGCATGTCTTTGAGGTTGCGGTAATAGGAATCCTGCTGAATGAAAACGACTTCGCATGCCTTAACCGTTTCCAGGATGCGGGTCGCCACAGTGGTTTTACCCGATCCGGTGCCGCCGGAAATGCCAATTATTAAGCTCACAAAAAACTCTTCGTTTAAGAATAGGTCTATAAGACCGCTATGTCCTATTGTTCTTATTGAGGCTGCTTCGCTATTACCCGTCGCAGCAGCTCCGTAAATATTCCCCGAACCCTCTTCCCGGTTTCCATCACCTCTTCATGGTTAATCGGGTTTTCGCTGATGCCGGCAGCCATATTTGTGATGCAGGAAATGCCCAGAACGTTCAAGCCCATGTGCCGGGCAACGATAGCTTCCGGAACAGTGCTCATGCCAACCGCATCCGCGCCAAAAGATCGAATCATGTGAATCTCAGCCGGCGTTTCATAGCTGGGGCCGGCGAGTGCGGCGTAGATACCTCGCCTGACGATGACACCCATCTCGCGAGCTTCGTCCACCACCTGCTCCTGCAAATCGCGGGAATAGACTTCTGACATGTCAGGAAATCGTGGACCAAAACGCTCGTCATTGGGTCCGCGCAATGGATTGACTCCCATGAAATTCAAATGATCGCTGATCACCATTAATGCGCCCTGGCTTAACTGCACGTCGACTCCGCCGGCCGCATTTGTCAGCACCAGGGTTTCGATCCCGAGCAACTTGAAGGTCCTGACTGGGAAAGTAACTTCCTCGAGCGAATAGCCTTCGTAATAGTGCACTCGCCCCTGCATCGCCAGCACCGGCAGGCCCTCAACCTTGCCAATAACCAGGCTACCCGCGTGCCCTTGTGCCGTTGACGTTACAAAGCCAGGGATTTGCTGGTATGGGATCCGAACCGCGTCTTCAAACTCATCGGCAAACGCACCGAGACCACTACCTAGCACGACCGCGAGCCGAGGTTTTTCAGTTGTGTGCGCGCGAATTGTCTGCGCCGCGTGTTCGGCGCGCGAATAAAGATCTGACTTTGCCATTCAATCTACCTTGCTTATGTTGTCAGAACCACCTGCGGTAGCGGGTTGCATGTTTATCCGCAGATTACGCAGATTCCGCCGATTACAATCCGAAACTTTGCACAGAAATTCGTATTTCGTGTGCTTTCGTTCGTGTGATTTCGTGGATCGTATAGCCTCGCACCCTAAGAACGATCCACGAAACGACACGGAATCCCACGAAAAGAACACTAACCCATCCTGCTAACTTTCTTCTTCACCTGCGTAATCTGCGGATCGTTTTTGACGCGCGATGATCCGCCGGCTAACGCAGGCGGTTCTGACAATTATCTTTCCTTTTCGTATGGAATCCCGAGAGCGCGCGGAGGCCGTGACGATCCAATAAAACCTGCCAGGACCACAATCGTCAGGACATAGGGGACCATTTGGATAAACTGGATGGGGATATCGTCGCCCGACGGTAGCTTCACCACTCCCTGCATCTGGATTGTAATTGCTTCCGTCAGACCGAACAGAAGACACGCAAGCATTGTTTGTACCGGTCGCCACTTTCCAAAGATTAGAGCCGCCAGGGCAATGAACCCGCGACCCGAAGTCATATTCCGCGTAAACAGCGACGACTGTCCAATTGAAAGATACGCTCCGCCAATTCCCGCCAGGAGTCCGGAGATTAAGACGCCCGCATATCTCATTCGGGCCACACGCACACCTGCGGCGTCCGCGGCCTCAGGATTCTCGCCGACGGAGCGAAGCCGCAAACCGAATGGAGTTCGGTAAAGCACGTACCAGGTAATGGGAACCATGGCGATGGCAATCACAATCGGCGTCCACGGTATCAACTGCTCTTTGGCAAGTTGTGGGGTTGAGCCGGAAGAAAGGAAAAACGCGCCGCTGAGGAATGCCGGCATGCCAATCATCAGAATGTTGATGGCGGTACCAGTAACTACTTGATCGGCTTTATAACGAATGCAGGCAACCGCGTGAATTGCTGCGATAAACATTCCCGCCAACATGCCCGCCCCGAGTCCTAAGAACGGGCTGCCCACGGCGTAGGTCACCGCCGCCGCCGTAAACGCTCCAGCCAACATCATTCCTTCCAGGGCAATGTTGATGACGCCCGAGCGCTCTGAGAATAATCCGCCCAGGGCCGCCAGAATCAAGGGCGTCGAAAGTCGTATGGTTGACCAGATTAGTGCGATGGTGAATATTTCTGCCATTGCGTTTCCCTTTGTGTTCGACACACTTTAGTTTGTCGTTGCTTTGCCTGAAAGAACCTTAGTTGTCACTCATTCGCCTGGCAATCACGTCGCCTCTACCGACGATCGCGACAAACTAAAGTGTGTCGGACAAAAGTTAAATCTTCGAGCGTTTCAGCAAATTAAACCTGCCAAACGGTCCACGAAAAATTGCTTCCGCCGCTACAAAAAGAATTATCGTGCCTTGTAAAACCTGAACGATGTCCTTGGTTACATGTTCAGTAAAGGCGTCCACTGGAATACCTCCTCGCTGGAGAACCGCAAACAGCAGCGCCGATATGATCACTCCAATCGGATGGTTGCGACCCAGTAGCGCAACTGCGATTCCGGTGAAGCCATAGTTATCAGAGAAGCCATCGTAATACCGGTAGCGGTGTCCCAGGACTTCATTGATAGCCACCATGCCTGCCAGTCCTCCAGAGATACTCATCGCCAAAATGATCTGCTTTCGGACCGATATGCCACCGTATTCGGCTGCACTGGGATTCGCCCCGGTGGACCGCAGTTCATAACCCCATTTAGTTCGCCAGAGGAAAAGATAGACCAACACACAGCAAACCAGTGCGAGCAAAAACGCAAAATTAAGGGGAATCCATTCTGGCATTCCCGGAATAAACTTACCCAGCCGGCCGATATGCGCACTCTGGCTTATCTCGGCAGTCTGCATGATTGGGTCACCGGGAATTTTGTAGTGGTATTGAGTGAAATAGCTGCAAAGCGCGACGGCCACAAAGTTCAACATGATGGTGTTGATAACCTCATGCGAACCGAACTTGGCCTTCAACACGCCGGGTATTCCTCCCCAAATCGCGCCCACACCAACAGCCACCACAAAGCAGAGCGGAATCAGAATCAGGCCGGGCAGGTTGGTGATTGGGGAATTCACAATGTCGCCGGCCGGAGATGTGATAACGACACCGCCAAACTCCATACCCACCCAGGCGGCGGCAAATGCGGCGATATACAACTGTCCTTCCGCGCCAATATTGAGGAGTCCGCAACGAAAGGCCACCGCCACCGCCAAGCCGGTGAATATCAATGGAGTGGCGTAAAAAAGGGTGTAGCCAATCCCTACGGGCCATGAGAACGCGCTGCCAAACAGCAGTCCGTAGGTGGTGAAGGGATTGTCTCCAATAATAAGGATCAGGATTCCGCCGACGACAAAAGCAGCGACGACGGCAATCAGGGGGAACAGGATTTCGCGTAGGAGATTCATCTTTTTTGGATTTCAGATCTTAGATCTGAAATTTGAAATCTGAGATCTGACATTCTGATAATTTTGAGATCTGAGATATCCGAGATCTGAGATCTGAAATCTGAGATCTGAAATTGAAAATCAGCAATCAGCAATCCGCAATCGTTAGTGTCCCCTGGTCATCAGTAACCCAATCTCTTCAATCGTGGCCACTTTCGGATCAACTTCTCCCACAATGCGTCCGTCGTGAATGATCAGCAGACGATCCGCAAGCGAAGTAACTTCCTCAAGTTCCGCCGAAACCAGCAGTACCGCGCACCCAGCATCACGCAACCCAACGAGCTTTCGATGAATAAACTCGATAGCCCCTATATCGACACCGCGCGTTGGCTGTGACACCAACAGCAGCTTCGGATCAACTTTGAACTCGCGTCCGATTATTAGTTTTTGTTGATTGCCGCCAGACAGGGCACGCGCGGGAAGTTCAGCATTCGCAGGTCGCACGTCAAACCCTTCAATAATCTCGTTAGCGCGGGTGCGCACGGCCTGCAGATCCAGAAAACCTGCGTAAGCCACGATCGGTTTTCGATAGTGCACTCCCAGAATCGAGTTTTCGGCCAAATCAAACTCAAGCAACAAACCTCGCCGGTGTCTGTCTTCCGGAATGTGAGCGATCCCCAACTCGCGACGGATTCGAGCGCCTTCGCGGGTGATGTCACGCTCTTCAAGCTTGATCTCGCCGGAGAGTTTGGAATGCTCAACCAGGCCCGCGAGCGCTTCGATGAGTTCTGTTTGACCATTCCCCTCGACACCGGCGATGCCCACGATCTCGCCCTTGCGAACTTCAAACGACACATCGTCGACCGCTTTACCTTCACGTCCGGCAACCGAAAGATTTCGAACCGTCAACTCGGCGCTTCCTGGTTTGGCCTCAGTTTTTTCCACCCGCAGCAGCACCTCTCGACCCACCATCATCCGGGCCAGCTCGGCGGCATTGGTATCTTTCGTCTGAACCCCGCCGACAACCTTGCCGTCACGCATCACGGTCACTTCGTCCGAGATCGCCAGCACTTCGGCCAGCTTGTGGGTGATGATTACAACTGTCTTGCCCTGCTCTCGCATTCGGCGCAGGATCGCAAAAAACTCTTCAACTTCCTGCGGCGTCAGCACCGCAGTCGGCTCATCCAGAATCAGCAGACGGGCATGTCGATACAGCGCTTTGAGTAGTTCCACGCGCTGTTGCTGTCCAACTGACAGGCGCTCAATGACCGCATTGGGGTTAACAGCTAACTTGAATTCTTCTGACAGCTTGCGAATCTCGGTGCTGGCTTTTGTAATATCAAGAGAAAGTGCACTGCCCGGCTCTGAGCCAAGGATGATGTTCTCGGCGACGGTCATCGTGTCTACCAGCATAAAGTGCTGATGGACCATTCCAATTCCCAGAGCAATAGCATCGTGAGGCGAATTGATTTGATGAACCTGGCCGTCAACCAGAATCTCGCCTTCGTCGGCCTTATAGAATCCGTAAGCGATACGCATCGCGGTGGATTTTCCGGCGCCGTTTTCACCAACGATCGCGTGAATCGTGCCCGGCTTAACGACGATGCTCACGTGGTCGTTGGCCAGGACATTACCGAATCTCTTGGTTATGTTTCGGAGTTCTATCATATGGGAGCGCAGGCATCCTGCCTGCAAAGAGCGCGAAGCGCGAATCCTGCTACGAAAGATTCAAGTATGAATTACAGAAGTCTCTGACGAGCGGTTGGCAGGCAGGATGCCTGCGCTCCCAGCTACTTACCCATTAGATCCGTGACCTTGATCTCACCGCTTATGATCTTCTTTCGGGCTTCTTCAACCTGCTGGATTGCCTCCGCAGAAATCAACGGCTTTTTGTTATCGTCCATTGCGTTATTCTGATCCATGGCGTAGCCGACACCGTCCTTATCTAGCCCGTAGACATGAAAGCCAGCCTGGAATTTCCCATTCATCACGTCGTTAATGATGTCGTAGACAGCGTTATCAACCCGTTTCACCATGCTCGTCAGCACGAATCCCGGTTTGACCATGTTTTGATTTGCGTCGACACCAATCACGAAATGCGTAGCGCGTCCGTCTTGTTTGCCGGCTTGCTCGACCGCGTCAAAAGCGCCCAGGCCAGAGTTGCCCGCCGCGGTAAAAATCACGTCCGCACCCTTGCTGATTTGGGCCAGCGCAATTTCCTTTCCCTTGCCGGGATTGTTCCAGGCGGAGTCCGTCACTCCAACGTAGTTTGGTATTACTCGAATGTTTGGGTTGATAGCGCGAGCGCCTTCTTCGTATCCACCCAGAAAGCGGTGAATCAGACCAATATCCATGCCCCCAAGAAAACCGATGGTGCCGGTCCTGCTGTTCTTAGCTGCCAGCATACCCACGAGATAGGAGCCTTCATGTTCCTTGAAAACGAGTGACGCCACATTAGGAAGGTTGCTGACACCATCGACAATGGCGAAACGAATGTTGGGATAATCCTTCGCCACGAGTTCGATAATAGGCGTTTGCGCAAATCCAATTCCGATAATCAGGTCGTAGTTGCGTTCGGCAAAGGCCCGCATCGCCGGCTCAATGGAAGTGGGATTTCCGGGTTCAATGTCTCGCAAAACTATCGGCAGTGTCGCCTTGCCGCACGAAGTGCCATCGGGCCAGCTACCTGTCGCAGCGCATTTGGCGCCTGCCCAGGCCGCCGCGTTAAAGGAACGGTCGTCCTTTCCTCCAATATCGAAAACAATACCAACTCGGATCTTTCCCTGGTCGGCAGCACCAAAACTCTCACTACTGCAGGCGGAACTAAAAATCGCCACGGCGCAAATAGCAGCCAGCGCAATCCACACTAAGAGTTTCATTCGTTGATTACCTCCCTCATGAGCTGAGGTATTTCCGTTGGAGGCTGGTCCCCGATTTCGTAAGCCGCTTGAATTCGTTGTACCGCTTCTCGAGCTTTAGACTCATCACGACAATAGACAGTGCCGAGCAGGTGATCAGAGCCGATTTGGTCGCCAATGATGGCCCCGGCCATGAAACCAACTGACGGATCAATCGAGTCGTCAATACGCACACGCCCGCCACCGATAGCCGCAATCGCATGTCCTATTTCGGTCGTATTAACTTTGGTGATAAATCCTGAACGCGTGGATTCTACCCTAAACGATTCGCTCACCAAAGGAAGAATCCCCTCCGGATCGTCGCAGACGCGCGGGTCACCGCCCTGGGATTCGACATTCTTGCGAAAGCACTCCATAGCGGCGCCTGAAGCCAACATCCGCTGGAGCCGCGCACGCGCTTCATCGAGCGACTCGTCCACATGGGAAAGGACCAGCATGTGTGCCGAAAGTTCGAGCGAGAGATCGAGAACCGGGCGTGCCGCCGGGTCGGCTTCGCCTCGCAACAACTCCACACATTCTTTAACTTCCAGAGAATTACCGACTGCCTGGCCCAGTGGTTGGTTCATGTCGGTGAGGAGCGCGCGGGTGCGAATGCCACAGGAGTTGCCGGTCCTCACCAGAGCGTGTGCCAGGGCCCTGGCCCGGTCTTCGTCTCGCATGAACGCACCCGAACCCAGCTTGACGTCGATCACCATTGCATCCAACCCAGCCGCGCCTTTTTTGGAAATTATCGAGGCCACAATCAAAGGGATTGCTTCGACCGTGGCAGTGGCATCACGAAGGGCGTACATCTTCTTATCGGCGGGAGCCAATTCCGCAGTCTGCCCCGACATCGCATAGCCGCCGGTTTGAAGTACCTGCTCAAACTCCGTGGCGCTGAGGTCAACCCGATATCCGGGAATCGATTCCAACTTATCAAGTGTGCCCCCGGTATGTCCCAGGCCGCGACCCGAAATCATTGGCACGCAAACTCCGCAAGCGGCCACCATGGGAGCAATCAGCAGCGACGTCTTGTCGCCCACCCCACCGGTGGAATGCTTGTCGGCTTTCGGTTTGGCGATGCCGGAGAAATCCAGGGTGCTTCCAGAATGAAGCATGGCCTGCGTGAGAATTTCCTGCTCGACGTCATTCATGCCGTTCAGGTAGATGGCCATCAGCAAGGCGCTGGTTTGATAGTCCGCGATGGTGCCTCGCGTCACACCCTCAATGAAGAATGTGATCTCTTCACGCGAGAGGTGCTCGCCATCGCGTTTTTTGCGAATTACATCCTGGGGTCTCAAGTGGTTCCTCTTAAGTGCATCGTCCTTATTGGTCCTATAGGACGAATTGGTCCTATCTATGACTGGCCTGACGATCCAACCAATACAATCGCCTGAGCAGCGACGGCCAGTCCCTGCCCAACCGCGTCGAGTCCCTCGCCGGTCTTCGCCTTCACACTCACGCAGGAAACCTCAACCCCTATGATCGCGGCAATGTTTTCGCGCATAGATAAAATATAGGGCCGCATCTTTGGCTGTTCGATCATAATCGTGGCATCTACGTTCACGATATGCCGGCCGCGTTCATTCGCCAGTATCATGACCTGCGAAAGTAATTGCGAACTACTGGCGCCTTTCCACTGTGGATCGCTATCAGGGAAATGCACCCCTAAGTCACCTTCACACAGTGCACCCAGGATCGCGTCACTGATCGCGTGCAATAGAGCGTCGGCATCGGAGTGGCCCTCGGCGCCACACTCATGAGCTATGTGCACGCCACCCAGCATTAAGGGTCGACCTGCGATTAGTCGATGGGTGTCGTTGCCGATTCCGATTCGGAACATAAATAAAAGATGGTCGTTGGTCTTAACGTCCGACACACTTTACAGTTTGTCGTTCGTTCGCCTGGACCAAGATC
>Ga0190274_10001969_pt1 | contig 12053 bp, 10 predicted proteins | sample Popmic531T_FD_133002 | JGI IMG/M metagenome (GOLD analysis project Ga0190274, IMG submission 133002) | Populus adjacent soil microbial communities from riparian zone of Yellowstone River, Montana, USA - 531 T | ecosystem: Environmental > Terrestrial > Soil > Riparian zone | place: USA: Montana...
GTCAGGGTGTCGCCGACCCGCAGCTTGGCGACGTCCTTGATCCCGGTGATCAGGTAGCCGACGTCGCCGGCGTCCATCCCCTGCACGCCGGTCATCGCCGGACGGAAGAAGCCGATGTCGTCGATGTCGGCCTCGGTGCCGTTCTGCATCGCCAGGATCCGCTGGTGCTTGCGGAAGGCACCGTCGACCATCCGCACGTAGGCGATCACGCCGCGGTACTGGTCGAACTCGGAGTCGAAGATCAGCGCCCGGGTCGGGGCCTCGGGCTCGCCCTTGGGCGCCGGGATGCGCTCGACGATCGCCTCCAGCACCTCGATCACCCCCTCCCCCGTCTTGGCCGAGATCCAGAGCGCTTCGCCGGGGTCGCCGCCGGTGAGGTCGGCGATCTCGTTGGCGACCCGATCCGGCTCGGCGCCCGGCAGGTCGACCTTGTTGATCACCGGAATCAGCTCGAGCCCGTTCTCGATCGCCAGGTAGGTGTTGGCGACGGTCTGAGCCTCCACGCCCTGGGCGGCGTCGACGACCAGCAGGGCCCCCTCGCAAGCGGCGAGGCTGCGCGAGACCTCGTAGGAGAAGTCGACGTGGCCGGGAGTGTCGATCAGGTGCAGGTGGTAGGTCTGCCCATCGGAGGCCTTGTACTCGACCCGCACTGCCTGGGCCTTGATCGTGATCCCGCGCTCGCGCTCGAGGTCCATCGAGTCGAGCATCTGCGCCTGCATTTTCTTTGGATCGACCGCGCCGGTGAGCTCGAGGATGCGGTCGGCGAGGGTCGACTTGCCGTGGTCTATGTGGGCGATGATCGAGAAGTTGCGGATGTGGTCCATGGGCGGAGGCGGAGTATGGCCGACGGGCAAAGTCATCGACCCGGGGACTTGCGCATCGCCTGCGTACCTCAGCGGAACTTGGTCGTTACCCTTGCGCGATCAAACGGCTTGCGCTCTATCTCTCGATTGCCCTGTCCTGCGCCGTTGCCTTGTTGGCGGCAGGGTTACCGGGGCCACCGGCCGCCCAGGCCTTGGACTACGACTGCGCGGATTTCTCCACCCAAGCCGAAGCGCAGGAACACCTCCTCCCCGGCGACCCCTACAACCTCGACGGGGACGGGGACGGCATCGCCTGCGAGACCCTCCCCTGCCCGTGCTCGTGGGCCGGCCCACAACCGACTCCGGCGCCACCGCCACCGCCAACTGAACCGGAGGAAGAACCGGCTCACTACAGGGCCTACGTCGCCTGCGGACTCTCGAGCCATGCCCACCCAGCCCACGAATGCGCGCATCGCGCCAGGGTCGGCACCTTCCTGCGCAGCTCGCGCGACGTCGTCTACACGGTCTGCGTCTTGTTCCCGACTGGGCGCCATATCTGCGCGGAAGAACAGGTCGCCGTGGCCGGGACCCTCTACGTAAACAAGGTCACGAGCAACATCGTCGGCTGGCACAAGGTCGTCTGGTACCTGCCGGATCGCACCATCAAGCGCTACTTCTGGCGTCGCTGATCTTGTCCCCGGGCGAAGGGACAAAACAATCGCTGGCGGCATCTCGACGACTTCAGTCCACCGTGGTTGCCGGAACCGTGCTTCTGATCGCGGCGGTTCTTTTTGCGCCGATCACGCATGCCGATCATCCCGTGACGGCGACCGGGATCGCGTTGCAGACGCTGGCGGGAATGCTGGCCGCCGTCCAGTTGTGGGCAAACAACGCGTCCGATTCCCTTGTTCGCTGGACGGCACGACAGGTTGAGGCCAACCGCTGGCGCATTGCGGGGCTGTTCGACGGTCGTCTCCGCTCCCTCCTAATCGCCGCAGCCTGGTACCTGCTTGGCTTCGGCGCCCTTCGTCTGCTCGCGAGCTGGAACCCACCGGCGATCCTCGGATGGTTGGTCGCGATTCCGATCGCCCTGGTCGCTGTCGCCGGCGCCCTGGTGCTGGTGCTGGCGTTCGTCATGTTCGGGGCCGCGCTGCTCGTCAGCGACGAATCGCTACCCGACGGCCGCGCCCTGACCGCCCTCGAAGCCCACCTGAACGGCAACGACTGGATCTGGCCGCTGGTTGGCCTCGCCGTCTTGATCGGAGGCTTCCTGCAGGTAGCCGCTGCCTGAGCCCAATCAGCGCGGGCAAGACGAGGGATCCAGCGGCGCGGTCAGGCGAAACACGACCGTCGGTGGTTTGCGCAGGACCACGGTCGCGCCATGCGCTTCCGTCCAGTAGGCCGCGGGTGGGTAGGTCGGCTTGCCGGCTTCGACCCGGTCTCGGCTGGCCACCACGTAGTCGTAGTCGCCCACATTGATCAGGCGCCGCCAGGTTCGACATACGGTTGGGGCAGTGAAGCCGCCGTGGGGGTGCTCGATGCCGATGTAGTCGACGTGGTTGGTGAGGTCCTTGCCGTAGAGGGGGTACTGGCGGGTGCTGGTGGTGGCGATCCGTGCGCCGGTGATTCCCTGGGCCCACTTGAAGGCGGCGTTGAGCCCGGGAGTGGTGAACGAGGGGCTCTCGTAGCGGTGCTGGAGGTAGTGACGCTGGATCGGATATCCGACGGCGACCGCGAGCGCGACCAGGCCCACCCCGGTCGCCAATAGCCAAGCTGGAGCGCCCGCGCGTCCGTTGCGGTCGTAGTTCTTTCCGCTATGCGGCAGCAAGCGCGACCGCAGCCAGGGGAAGCGGATGAGGCGTGAGTGCAGAGGCGGCGTCGTGGGCAGCAGGGCGAGGCCTAGAACCAGGGCCGGGGCCAGATAGCGGAGTCCGGACTCGAAGCCCCGGGGGAAGCCGTCGGGGCCGGAGGCTGAGGTGGGGGCGATCAGCCAGGCGAGGGCGGCGGAAAGGCCGACCAAGCCGGCGACTCGCAGGATCGGGCTCGCGCGCCTGCCGAGCGAGAGGAGCAAGCCGGCCAGCGCCAGCGCTCCGAGCAAAGGCCAGAAGACGCTCAGGCCGTGGTGAAAGCCCGGCAGGAACCAGTCCGGCCAGATCGAGGTGTCGGTCAGGTAGCCGAGGACGCTGTGTCCTTCACGACCACCGAGCGCCTGCTCCGGCGCCGGCAGAGTGACCGGGCCGAGATGCCTGATCCACGGCAGCGGGTTCCCGGCGTGGGCTAGGTTGCGCAGATACCAGTACCCCCCACCCGCCAGCGCAGCCAGCCCGCTCGCCCCGAGCGCCCGCCACCTGCCTGCTCGTGGGGCGATCGCGACAAGGCCCGCCACAAGCACCATCGCGGGAAGTAGGAAGTTGAGCTTGGTCCCGGCGGCAAGCCCCGCCGCCAAGCCGACCACGATCATCGCTCCCGTCGAAAAGCGTCCTCCGGCTTCAGGCCCCTCCAAGCCCGAGCCCAGCGCTTGAGGGCCTCCGGCGCGCGAGCCGGAGGCCCAAGCATTCAGGGCAACCGCGACGGCAGCGAGCAGGAAGAAGATCCCGACGATGTCGTTGCGCGCCTCCCCCGCCTGATCCCCAAGCGCCGGCAAGCTCAGAGCCACAGCCGTAAGCGCCAGCGAAACCGGAGCCACCTTGTACGGCCGGCCAATGCACCAGCCCGCAACCAAGCATCCAATGAACCAGCCGAGGTTCAGCAGAGGCGAGAGCAGATCCCGGTCGAACACAGCCATCCCCACCGCGTGCAGTACTTCCGAATTCGCCGGATAGAACCAGGCGAGGAACTGCGGCGCGATGAAGTGCAGGTTCCAGGTATCCCCGCTTTGGAAGAACCCCGCCGCGAATGGCCCGTGGTACCAGGTCGAATCGAACCCAGTCATGCCAGTGCTCAGCTTTGGCTTCACCTCCAGCCCAAACTTGATCACCGCCACCGCAGCTATCGCCAGGGCAACCAGAGCCGCCGGAGAGGGACGGTGGGGGCGTCCCTCTGGCGCAGCGGCGTCCTCTTTTTCGCCCCGTCCACCCTCGCGGACGACCGCCTCCTCTCCCGGCGAAAAACCCAGCAAGACAGAGGGACGCCCCCACCGTCCCCCCACCGCCAGCCAAAGTCCCGCCCCACCAACGACGACGACAGCCAGATACAGCCCAACCTTGAACCAGCCAAACGTCCCAAGCACCTCGGCGAGCCCAAGCAACCCAGCGACCCCAAGCACCGTGGTCGCCAGATATGAGGGACCACCCTCGAGCTCAGGCACCAGTCGCCTACGGACCGCCGCCGCCCCCAGCCAGCCGAACCCGACGATCAGGCCAAGCTCAGCTACACCAAGCAGATAGCGCCCCACCCCGAGCATCTAGCGCCGCCGCAGAAGCCGGGTTATCTGCTCCAGCTCGGCGATCTTGAGCAGCTTCGCCGCTCCCAGGTAGGTCAGACCGCCGAGACCCAGGGCGATGCCGAGCGAGACGATCTGGCCGGCGAGCCCGCGCCCGAGCGCATTGTCGAGCAGGTCCCAAGCGCCGAAGGAGACGGCCGCCAGAGCGCCCGCGGCGATCGTGATCTTGGTCCCGGTGCCGAGCAATCGCCCCAACTCGAGTCCGCCGAACTCGCGCCGCAGGACGACCGCCTGGGCGACCACCGCGGCGGTCGTGCCGATGCCCGTTCCGGCGACGATCCCACCCGTGCCGAAGGGCTTGTAGAGGAGGAGGGCGCCGAGGGCGGAGACGACCAGGTCGAAGCCGGCCAGGCCGGTCGCCATCCAGGGGCGCTGGAGGCTGAAGAAGGTTCGCGTCTGCAGCAGGTAGAGGCCGTTGGTCGGCAGCGAGAAGGCGAACCAGAAGAGCGCTGTGGCGACGAGCGCGGTCTGCTCGGGGGTGAACTCGCCGCGCTGGTAGACGAGCCGGATCATCGGGTCGGAGAGAACGAGGACCGCCGCGGCGGCCGGGACGAGGACGAAGAGGATCTGGCGCATCCCATTGGCCATCGTCGCCCGCAGGTTCTCCATCTCCCCCCGGGAGGCGAAGCGGGCGAGGGTCGGGAACAGCACTGTGGCGATCGCCACCGAGAAGATCCCCTGCGGGAGCTGGTAGATCCGGAATGCCTTGTCGATCGCGGCCGGCGACTGGTCGCTGACGAGGCTGCCGAAGAGGCTGTTGACCAGCATGTTGAAGTTGATCAGGCCGAGGCTGATCGTCACCGGCAGCATCAGCAGCAGGACGCGGCGCACGTCGCGATTGCGCCAGTCGAAGCTCCACTCGAACCTGAACGGCGTGTGGCGCAGATCCCAGACCGGGATCAGCAGCTGCACCAGCGTGCCGGCGAGGATGCCGATCGCGTAGGCGTAGATGCGGTTCTGTCCGTGGAAGGCGGGTGCGAGAAGGACGACGACGGCGATGATCGTCAGGTTCCAGAACAGCGGCGAGATCGCGAAGGCGCCGAAGCGGTCGTAGCTGTTGAGGACGCCGACGACGACGCCGCTGACCCCGAGCATGATCAGGATCGGGAAGAGGACCTGCGAGAGGGTGATCGTGAGGTCGAGGATCTCGCCCTCGAAACCGGGGGCGAAGAGCGGCATGATCACCGGGGCGAGGAGGACGAAGAGGGCGGTGATCGCGCCGAGCACGAGGGTGACGAGGAGCAGCAGGGTCGAGGCCATACGGAAGGCCTCGCGGTAGTTCTTGCGCTCGAGCTGCTCGGTGAAGATCGGCACGAAGGCGGGCTGCAGGGCCGCGTCGGCGAAGAGAGCGCGAACCAGGTTGGGAACCTGGAAGGCGATCGTGAAGGCCGACATCGGCCCATAGATGCCGTAGTAGCTGGCGGCGACGACCTCGCGGACCAGCCCGGCGATGCGCGAGGCGGCGGTGGCGACCGAGAAGAAGGCGGTCGAGCGAGCGATGCGGCCTGCCTGGCGGCCTGGCGCGGGGCTGCCGCTCGGTTCCTCACCGGGCGAGAAGGCCTCGGCCTCGCGCACGGCGGCGTCGCTGGCGAGCGCCTCCTCATCGCGGTCGGGACTGTCGGGTGCCTTGGGAGTCTCCAAGCTTGGTCTCAGTCGCTATAGTCGGCGGCCGCCCGGAGGGGGCTCGGCGCCCTCGCAGGCACACGACTCATGGCCAACATAGCCTCACAGAAGAAGCGGATCCTACGCAGCGAGCGCGAGCGCACGGAGAACCGCCTGCTCACGAGCACGGTGAAGACCTACTTTCGCCGGCTCGAGAGCGCCGTCGAGGCGGGCGACGCGAGCAAGATCGAGGCCGAGCACAAGGCGCTCGTCTCCAAGATCGACAAGTCCGTGCAGAAGGGCGCCATGCACAAGAACACCGGCGCCCGCAAGAAGTCCAGAGCGGCCCGAGTCGCCGCGGCCGCGGTCGCAAAGTAGCTACGCCGGAGCTCCAGCGGCGCGCCTCAGCGCCAGCGTGAGCGCCATCTCGTCGCCGTAGTCGGCCCCGCCGCGGCACCAGACCTCGAGGTCGGCGAGCACCATCGTCGCTTCGCGAAGCTGGGCGAGGTTGGTTTTGCCAAGCCGGGCGACCAGCTGCTTGGCGGCGTAGGGATGCATGCCGAGGCTCGACTCGATCTGCTTCGCGGGCACGCCCCCCTCGAGCTGGGCGGCCGCCGTGCAGGCCTTGCGAAGCCGTGAGGCCAGCCCGTAGATCAGGCCGGTCACGTTCTCGCCCTGGGAGATCAGCCGCTCGGCGAGCGACGCCGCGCGGGCCGGATCGCGCTCCAACAGCGCATCGGAGAGTGCCCACACCGCGGCCTCGGAGGTATCGGAGATCATCTCCTCGAGGTCGTCGGCGCTCACCCGCCCGCCATCCCCCGCCCAGAGCGCGAGGCGCTCGAGCTCGTTGCGCAGGCGCACCGGGTTGGCGCCCATGCGATCGACGAGGATGCGGGCCGCCGCCGGCTCGAGGGCGAAACCGAGCCGCTTGGCGTCGCCGACCAGCAGGCGCGGCATATCTCGCGCTTTCGGCGCCTCGAACTCGTGGATCTCCCCTTTGCCGGCCTTGACCGCCTTGACCAGCTTCGCCGGCGCCTTGGCGCGGGCGATCAGCACCACCGTCAGGTCGGGGGGGAGCTCGCCCAGAGCCGCGACGACCGCCTCGAGCTGGCGGTCGCGCCAGCGCTCGACCCCATCGGCCAGCAGATAGCGCCGCGTCTCGGTCAGCGACATCGCCGGAATCGCCAGCAGCAACGCCTCGTGGTCGGGGCCGCCACGACCCTCGCTGGGCTCGAAGACCTGCAGGGCACCGGCGCCACCGTCGCCTTCGGCACGCGCGCGCAGGCGGGCTCGCGTCGCGTCGATCTTCGCCTGGTCGGTGCCGGCGATCAGGTACAGCGATGCCAAAGCCTCGGCCATCGCGGCCGAGTCTATTCAGGCGGCCCGTCTGACCCCTCGGCGTCCCCGGCTTCCTTGCCCGAGGCGGGATCGTCCGCCAGCGGCGCGTCCTTTGCCGGGGTCACCGGGGCCGGGGAAGCGACTGGTTTGGCGGCAACGCTCTGATCCTTGCTCGACTTGCCGGAAGAAGGTTCGCTCGGCTTCGAGGGCGAAGCGGGAGAGTCGGCGCCCTGGCCGGAGTGATCGCTGGTCGCCTTGCCAACCGCGGCGGCCACGGATTTGCTGCCCGTGTCGTCCTTGACCTGGGGGGTCCCGTTCGACTTCGGCTGGGCATCCGCGTGCTGCTTGGCCTGTGCGGCTGGGCTCGATTTCGGCGCGTTTTGGACAAGTACTGTGGTGGGCGCCGGCGAGGGGGCGGCGGGCTGACTCGTCGGCTCGGATGCCGGCGCCGAAGGGGGCTGAGCAACCACGGAATTTGGTCCGGTGGCGGCGAACTTTTTCGATCCGCCGATGCCAGGGTGCGTGGAATCCGTCGGCTCGTCACGAGCCTGAGAGCGCTTTGGCGTGTGGGCGCGAACGCGAGCGCTCGTCCCGGGCGCCGGCGATTCGACCCCAGCGCCAGCGCTCCGCGTCAAGGCGATTGCGCTGTGAACCGCGCCGACCTCGGTCCGATTGCCGGGAATCGGGGCGCTGAAAACGCCGGGAAAGCCCAGCTGGGAGATGAAGACGATCAACCCCAGCCCAACCGCGGTGACCAGACCCAAAAGGAGGATCGAGATGCTGCGCAACCTGACCAACATGCCGTCGCCGGCAAGGCTCGAGCCGAAGACCGAATGCGTCAGCGCATGTCGAGTTCTGGAGAGCACTATTGCGATCATCGACCCATATATTGACGCCTGCCAGGAAAAGAAGGAGAAATCCTACTAATGCCTGGGCTATCCGTTGAGGCGCTTAGCCGCCCGCATCGACCGTGACCGAGCCCTTGGCGACGTCGAGAACGATCGTTGCCCCGCGATCGGTGCGCAGGACAGGCACGTGGTGGACAGCCAGCGTCGCAAGCGTGGCGGGCGCCGGATGCCCGTAGGGGTTGCCGGCCCCAACCGAGATCACCGCGAGCTGCGGGGCAGCGCGATCGAGCAGGGCGTCGAGGCCCGCGTCCTCGCTGCCGTGGTGGGCGAGCTTGAGCACGTCGACGGGGCCAGGATCGAGCGGCACTGCCTCCGCCTCGGCGTCGGCCGTGAGCAGCATCGAGAAACCGCGCCAGCGGGCGAGGAGAACGAGGGCCTGCGTGTTCGGGTCGGCACCGGCAAGCGGAGCCGCGAGCAGCTCCGGCGGTGGCCAGAGCACTTCGATCCGCAGCCGCCCCGAGCGCAGGCTCCCGCCCGCGGCGAGCCGCACCACGGCGGCGCCGCTCTCCTCAGCCTCGCCGCGAAGGCGACGGCTGAGGCGAGCGTAGGCAAGGTGGGCGACCGGAAAGCTCCCCAGCAGCTCCTCAATTCCGCCCGCGTGATCTGACTGTTCGTGGGTGACCACCGCGACCGCGAGCCGCTCGACGCCGGCGGCGCGAAGCTTCGCCGCCAAACCGTCGCCGGGAGGGCCGCCATCGACGAGAACGGCGGGGGCGCCTGCCGGCTGGAGCAGGATCGCGTCGCCCTGGCCGACGTCGAGCACCGAGACCCTCAACCCGGCGAACGGGCCGTGGGCGTCGGCCCTGCCTCCGTCCCCCAGACGGAGCAGCACAAGGGCCACGAGACCCAGGCCGAGCGCAACCCCGAGGCGTGGAGCGGTGGGTCGGCGAGCCCGGACCGACGCGGTACCGGGCCGCGCAGGCCGGCTGGACGCGGGCATTCTGCGCCGCTTAAGGAGTGCGATTCGGCGAAGGCGAAGCAACCGCGGGACCCCGACTGCGGCGATCGCGAGCGCCAGATAGGAGGAGACCAAGCCGGCCGCTCCCAGCCTTACCTGCAACGAGGCCCAGTTCGGGCGACCGCACCATGCCGCAACCTGGGCGATGTAGGCGAGCAGCGGCGCGGCGATCGCGTTGAGGATCGCGACCGGAAAGCCGGGAACCTGGCCGGCGATCGTGGTGAGCATGCCCAGCCACATCGCCGGAGCCACCGCCGGCAGGACCAGCAGGTTGGCGACGAGGGTCGTGGTCGAGAAAGCGCCGAAGTGAAACGCGATCAACGGCGCGGTGGCCAGCGTCGCCGCGATCGTCAGCGCCGCGCCCTCGGCGAGCGCGCCACGCCAGCCGTGGCCGCCGATCTGCGAGGCGATCGCGGCGCGCAGCGGCGAGGCGAGCGCGAGGATCCCGAGCACGGCGGCGAAGCTGAGCTGCCAGCCGACGTCGGCGCCGATCCGAGGGTCGATCGCCAGCGTCACCACGGCGGCGAGGGCCAGCCCGTAGAGGCGCGAGGAGCGCCTTCCCGCCAGCACCGCCAGCACGCTCAGCGCCCCCATCACGCCGGCGCGCAGGATCGATGGGCCGCCACCGACCAGCGGCACGTAGACGGCAATCGCGGCGAGGATCCAGACGAGGCGCGTCCGCAGCGGCAGGCCGAGCGCCGCCAGCAACGGCATCGCCAGCAAAGCGAGCAGGGCCACGTTCTGCCCCGAGACGGCGAGCAGGTGACTGAGACCGGCGCGACGGAAGTCTTCGACGGTGGCGTCGTCGATCTGCTCGTCCTCGCCAAGGACGAAGCCGCGTGCCAGCTCCGCCTCGCGGGCAGGCATGCCGCGGCCGAGCGCGTCCTCGGCACGGCCGCGGATCTCCTCGCGGTGGACGAGCGCGAGCGCCACCACGGCAACGATCCCGAGCACGACGAGCCCCGCCGGCCGGCCGCTCCGCATCGACCTAGGGCTGCAGGCGGGCGCGCAGCGACTCCATCGTCGCCGGTCCGATCCCGCTTACCTGGTCGAGCTGGTCGACCGAGGAAAGGCCGCCGTGTTCGTCGCGAAAGTCGACGATGTCCTGCGCGGTGACCGGCCCGATCCCGTCGATCGTGTCGAGCTGTTCGACCGTTGCCGTGCCGAGGCTTATCGGCCCCTCTTCGCTCGCCGAGCCCCCGGTCGCGACCGGGGCCCCACCCGGTCCCCTCTTCGGCACCACCACCTGCTGACCGTCAGCGAGCCGCGCCGCGAGGTTGATCGCTTCCAACAGCGCTCCCCCGCTCGCTCCACCGGCCCGCTCCACAGCATCGGTCACCCGCGCCCCGGCCGGCAGCCGGTAGACCCCCGGCCGCGCCACCGCCCCGGTCACATCGACGACGACGTCGCCGCCGGAGCCGCCGCTGTCGAGGGTGAAGTCTTTGCTGCCGCCCGAAGAAAACGACGTCAGGGGCTGACCGCTATTCCCCTCGGCGCGAATGGCTCGTGCGCCAAGAAGCAACAGCGCCACCGCGACGGCGCCGTAAACGGCAATCTGCGATCTGCTCAGCTCGGGCATGCCCGAACCGTCCTCGAAACCGGCGCGCGCGTGGCGCGCACACTCAAACGGTTGCGTTACGCCTTAGAGATCTTCGTCGTCGTAGCCGGCAACCTCGGCCAGCTGGTCGCTGTAAAGCTCCGAAGCCGCCACCGGTGGGGACTGGACCGATATACAGGCCAGGTCGGCATCGCCGTCGTTGGCGATCGAGTGGTCGGTCGCGGGCGGGACGAGGATCAGGTCGCCCTCGGCGACCTGCTGGGTATCGCCCGCCACGGACATCGTGCCGGCGCCGCGCACGACCACGTAGACCTGCTCGGCCTCTTCGTGCGAGCGCAACGTCTGCTCAGCACCAGAGGGAAGCTCCAGCCAGGTGACGGAGAGGTTGCGCGAGCCGAGCTCGCCCGCGTCCATCAGCACGCGAGTGCGCAGCCGGTGCCACTCCTCCACTGGCGCTTCCGTGAGTCTTCTAACGAGCACGCGCGCTTTGTACCAGATCGGTAGGGACGATAACCGGCGCATATCTGCGTCCTCGCTCGCTCACGTGCAAAAGCACGCTTCGCTCACTGCGTCCTTGATCTGCTTGGTTCTCGTCCCTACCGAACGACGAGATTTACCAACTTTCCTGGCACGACAATCTCCTTGACCACTTCTTTGCCGTCGAGGAAGCGGTCGACTTTCTCGCTTGAGCGCGCCAGCCGCAGCAACTCCTCGCGGGGAGCGTCGGCGGCGGCCTCGATCCGGTCGCGCAGCTTGCCGTTGACCTGGACGACCAGCGTCACCGTGTCGCTGCTCAGCAGCGCCGGGTCGGCCTCGGGCCAGGGCTGCTCCCAGACGCGGCCGCCGTTGAGCCTCACCCAGATCTCGGCGCCGAGGTGAGGAGCGAAGGGAAAGACCAGCGAGCCGGCGGTGGCGGCGGCGAAACGCACCGCGGCGGTCCCCTCCGGATCGGCGTAGAGGCCGTCCTTGAGCCGGTAGGCGTCGTTGACCAGCTCCATCACGGCGGCGATCACGGTGTTGAACTGGAAGCCACGCTGGAAGTCCCGCGTCGCCTTGTCGATCGCCCAGTGGGCCTTGACGAGGAGCGCGCGGGCATCGCCTGACGTCGCGGCGGGATCGAGCTCCGCCGCCCGCATTGGCTCGACCTCCTCGCAGAGGCGCCAGAGCCGCGAGAGGAAGCGGTTGACTCCCTCCACCCCCTCGTCGACCCAGTCGGCGTCGCGCTCCGGCGGGCCCATGAAGCAGATGTAGGTGCGGGCGGCGTCGGCGCCGAAGCGCTCGATGATGTCCGCCGGGCTGACGGTGTTGCCCTTCGACTTGGACATCTTCGCCCCGTCGCGGGTGATCATGCCCTGGGTGAAGAGGTTCTGGAACGGCTCCTGGACGCCGAGGAGGTCCATGTCCGCGAGCGCCTTGACGAAGAAGCGCGCGTACATGAGGTGGA
>Ga0190274_10001970_pt1 | contig 12052 bp, 12 predicted proteins | sample Popmic531T_FD_133002 | JGI IMG/M metagenome (GOLD analysis project Ga0190274, IMG submission 133002) | Populus adjacent soil microbial communities from riparian zone of Yellowstone River, Montana, USA - 531 T | ecosystem: Environmental > Terrestrial > Soil > Riparian zone | place: USA: Montana...
CGCCGTTCGCCAGGCGCGTTTTTGGCGCGCTCGTCAGCTCCATCGAATTGGGCCGCGTCAGGCTTGCGCCGCCGGCGGAGCGCATTTGTGGCGCGTTCGTCACCTCGATCACCTTGGTCCGCGGCAGGCTTGCTCCGTTCGCCGCGCGCGTTCTTGGCGCCCTCGTCAGTTCCATCAGGTGGGGCCCGGCCAGGATTGAACCGCTGGTCCGGCGCCTCTGCACCGTCCAACTGCCGTCAAGCCGCGTAGCGAAAGTGCGGATCGATGTTGTCGGAAGGATCAAGGCGGCGGCGATGTGGACCTTCGCCATGATCGAACTGGGGGTGCTGATCGCGCTGATCGTTGGGGCGTTGCTGATCTATGCGTCGACCACAAAATCCGCGCTGATCAGCTGACCTTCGGCCGGCACCCGTGGCCCCTCCTGGGACCACGACCGCTACCGCGGCCGCTCGATCTGCAACGGCGGCAGCGGTTCGGCGGTGATGTCCGGCGGCGGCTTCAGGCCGAGCACGGCGCGCGCCGCAGGCAGCGCCGCGTCCGCCATCGCGGCGTGGCCCTCGGCGGTCGGGTGCACCGCGCCGCCATAGACCGCGCTCATCGCCGCCCAGGCCGCGTCGTGGATGCTGCTGGGTTGCGCCGTCGAGGGCAGGCCGCGCGGGAACGTCATGGCGGTGAAGTAGCTGTCGTTCGCCGTCCTGATCCAGCGGCCGCGCGAGGCATACGGGCGGAACTCGCGGGGCCGCCGGTTGCAGGCGAGCGGCGCTGTTGCAGCCTCGACCGGATTGGCGTTGAAGCTCTCGCCCGCCGGCGAAAAGCATTCGCGGTCGAAGTCCGGGTCGGCGTCCGCCCGCGCGCAGACGCCATGACGGGAGAATGCTTCGAGGTGCGAGTCGACGAAATTCATCCGGTCGGTGGCCGGTTCCTTGCACGGGGTGCCGGCCTCGCAGCGCGCCAGCGACTTGAGCCTGGGCAGGAATTTCTCCGAGACGAACTCCGACACCCGGCGCAGCCGCTCGGCGTCGGCGGTGAAAGCCGGATGCACGTCGAAGCCGTCGCGTCCGCCGGGACAGGCCGCGCCGCGCTCCATCGCTGGATTGCCGTAGGAGACGAATACCACGCGCGACAGGTCGTTGCCGACCATCGGCTTCAAGGTGGCGCGCAGTTTGGCGAAGCCGGCCGGAAAGTCGCGATCCAGGATGCGCTGCGCTTCCGCGGCGGATGAGATCAGGCCGCTCTGCTGGAACAGCACGCGCTCGACACCAGAGGTGATGATGACGTCGGCGACCATGCCGGAGAACTTGATGTCGTTAGCGCCGACGGTGAGCAGCACGAGATCGAGGGTGCGCTTCGGCTGGGCTTTTTGTGCGCGCGTCAGCAGGTCGCGAAGCTGGGTGAGCTGAGCCGGCACCGATCCGGCGCAGGTTCCGCCCGCCGGGCATTCACGGGCGCGCTGCGGATTGAAGATGCCGGCATCGATGGTCGCACCGCTGCAGGCGAGCGGCAGGAACGTGACCGAGGCGTGAGGATTTTCCACCGCGAGCGCGAGCGCGGTTCGCATCTGGTAGCTGTAGAGCGAGCTGTGGCAGGCCGCGGACATCCAGCGCGCGGCATAGCGCTCCCATTCGGCTCCGCTCGCGGTGGTTTCGGGCGTGGCGGGCGCGTCGTCGCAGGCCTTGTTTCCCTTGTAGCCGGCGCGGCTGGGGCGGAAATACTCGCTCAGTCCCGAGCCGAGGAAACGGCGGAAGCAGAAGCCGTCGTCGGCGAGCGTGACCGGGCGGTCCGGATTGCCTTCGCCGGCGGCGACCGAGTCACCCAATCCCGCGATCAGATAGTCCTCGACCTTGATGTCGATCGATGCGCTGTCGGCGGTGCCGTTCGCGTGCGTGACGTTGACTACGGCAACGGTGGTGCGGCCATGGCGCACCCGCAGCCGCACCTCCTGGCCGCATGGTGCCGTGGCCTGCTGCGGCGGCGGCATGGCGTCGTCGAACGTCCAGGTGCAGGGGGCGTCCGGCGGGATCGGCCCGATGACTCGCACGCCAACCCGGTGATCCTCCGGGTTCAGGTAGTTTTCTTTCTCGCCATCGCGCTGGCAGACATCCTGGAGCTTGCCGGTGATATCGACGCAAAGGTGGCCGAGCACGTCTTTCGCCCAGCCGCGTCCGTCGGTGTCGGCGGCCAGCTTTCGCTCGGCGGCCAAGGTGCCGTTGCCCGGATCGGCGGCGGCATGCTTGCGGAAGTCGGCCTCGTTGCGGAACAGCCTAAAGCGGTTCTTGACCTCCCACACCACCTGCAGCTCGCCGCTGGCGGCCGGCGGATCGGCCGGCTGCGCGCTGGCAAGGGGCGCTGCAATGGCGCTGGAGATCAGGGCGGCGGCCGCCACGGCAATCGGGCGCATCGAAATCCACGGATCGGAAGGCGCTGTCTAACATGGCCGGTGCGGCGAAAGTATGAGGGCATTGCGGCCCGGGACCGAGCAGACATGGCCAATCGGATGGCCAATGGGCGTGGACCGCGGCTATCCTGCGGCGATGCTGGTTTCCTTCTTCCACGAGCTCAAATCCGCCGGCGTGCCGGTGACGCTGCGCGAATACCTCACGCTGATGGAGGCGATGGAGGCGGATCTCGCTGGCCGCCGCGTCGAGGATTTCTATTACCTGTCGCGCGCGGCGCTGGTGAAAGACGAGCGCAATCTCGACAAGTTCGACCGCGTGTTCGGCCATGTGTTCAAGGGGCTCGACCTGCTCAGCGACGCGATCGAGGCGGATATCCCCGCCGAATGGCTCAAGAAGCTGACCGATCGTTTCTTCACCGAGGAGGAGAAGAAGCAGATCGAGGCGATGGGCGGGCTCGACAAGCTGATCGAGACGCTCAAGAAGCGCCTCGCCGAGCAGAAGGGACGTCACCAGGGCGGCAACAAGTGGATCGGCACCGGCGGCACGTCGCCGTTCGGAGCGCACGGCTACAATCCCGAAGGCATCCGCATCGGCCAGGATGAGAACCGCAATTTCCGCGCGGTGAAGGTGTGGGACAAGCGCGAGTTCAAGGACCTCGACGGCGACGTCGAGCTGGGCACCCGCAACATCAAGATTGCGCTGCGGCGGTTGCGCAAGTTCGCGCGCACCGGCGCGCCCGACGAGCTCGACCTCGACGGCACCATCAAGGGCACCGCGCACAAGGGCTATCTCGACATCCTGATGCGGCCGGAGCGGCACAACGCGGTGAAGGTGCTGCTGTTCTTCGACATCGGCGGCTCGATGGATTGGCACATCAAGGCGACCGAGGAATTGTTCTCGGCGGCGCGTACCGAGTTCAAGCACATGGAGCATTTCTACTTCCACAATTGCCTGTACGAGAAAGTGTGGAAGGAGAACCGCCGGCGCTACGATCACACCACGCCGACCTGGGACGTGCTGCACACCTATCCGCACGACTACAAGGCGATCTTCGTCGGCGACGCGGCGATGTCGCCTTATGAGATCGCGGCGCCTGGCGGCTCGGTTGAGCACTACAACGACGAGGCGGGCGCGGCCTGGATGGAGCGCGTGACGCGGACCTATCCGGCTTGCGTGTGGCTCAACCCGGTGCCGGAGGATCAGTGGGACCACACCGCTTCGATCCGCATGATGAAGCAGATCATGGGCGGGCGGATGTATCCGCTGACGCTGGATGGGCTGGATCGCGCGATGCGGGAGCTGGTGAGGTAGCCGCGCGCCTTACCGCACGGAGCCCGGCTCGTATTGAGCGGCCCTTGACCGATCGCTTTGGGCGGGCTTGGCGTGTTTCGACGGCTTGCGGTTGAACACTTGATGACAGGCCGGGTTGAGCTTGCGCCTGTTATCATGAAGACACGCGACAATGCGGTCTTTCCAGGGGATCGCCGCCGAGCACAGCCGGAACACGTCCGGCTTGCAGGCCGTGGCATCATCTTCAGCGAGGGACGGAAGCGGAAAGAGGACGATCCCGAGCACAGCGACAGCGGCCAGTGTTTTCATTTTGTTTCCCCCGTTCCGAAACGCTAGCTCAGAACACAGGCACTGGGTAGCGCGGAGTGCCTGGAAGCCAGCCACAATTGGTTTCTTTCCACCGCTGGCGCGAATCTTCTAACGGTGGCAGATTGGTCCCGCGGGTGCGCGTCCGGAAACGATTCCGCCGCGCAGCCGCAGGGCCACGTTGGTGGGCGTGACTCTCACAATTCGTTTCAACATGACGGGCCTGTCCGGCCACCCGTTCAGGGCCCCAACCGAAAGGAGGTGATCCAGTGTCTCATTGTCTATCGCCGCGGTCGCCGGCATCCATGAGCTGGATCCTCGCCTTGCGTGAGGTTCGAGCCGCGTGACCTGACGAAAGTCACGGTCCACGCGGCCAAGCCAGCGCTTCGGCGCTGGCTTCCGCCGGATCGCGGCCTGACAATGGAAGGGCTGCCCGCGAGGGTGGCCCTTCTTTTTGCTGCGCACGGATGCGATGACCAAGCCGATCGAAATCTACGTCGACGCTGACGCCTGCCCGGTGAAGAACGAGGTCTATCGCGTCGCCGAACGCCACGGCCTCAAGGTTATGGTGGTGAGCAACTCACCGATTGCGGTGCCGCGCGATTCGCTGGTCGAGCGCGTCGTGGTGGACGGCGGCATGGACGCCGCAGACAACTGGATCGCCGAGCGGGCGGTTAATGGCGACATCGTCGTCACCGCCGACGTTCCGCTTGCCGGCCGCTGCGTGAAGGCGGGCGCCACGGTGCTCGCGCCGAACGGCAAGGCGTTCGACGAGAATTCGATCGGCATGACGCTGGCGACCCGCAACGTGCTCCACGAGCTGCGCAGCGCCGGCGAGATCACCGGCGGGCCGAGGCCGTTCTCGCCGCGCGACCGCTCGTCATTCCTGTCGGCGCTCGACCTTGCGGTGGTCCGCCTCAAGCGCGCGGGGTTCGGTAAGAAAATGTGATCGGCGCCCAGCTTGGCACGCCCGGCGACTCGGGCGCATATTCCGCGCATGACGACATCATTGGACAATCCCGCCGGCTATTTGACCGTGCAATTCCTCACCTGGGTATCCGAGCAGCCGCGCACCTACGGCGACGCCATGGACGCCTGGCGGACCTCTTGTCCGCGCCTGTCGATCTGGGACGACGCGATCCGCGACGGGCTGGTGCGGATGGAAAGCGGCGGCGGGCCGATGCGGCAGTCGCTGGTCATGCTGACCGATCGCGGCCGGATCGTGCTGAAAACGCGCAACGGGGCGGCGCGCTGAAATTCAGACATTCAAATAAGAACGCCGCCGTGGTCGTCCACGGCGGCGTTGGATTTGCGTGAAAAAAGCTAGGGTCTGATTCAGCTACGCCGCGTTCTGGATGCGCGCCGCCGCCGGAGCCTGCTCCTGCGCCGGTTCGGCTCGATACTGAATCGTCGAGATCTCGCGAAGCAAACGCGCGATATCCTTGCGGCCCGCCTCCAGCGCGCCTTCCGCCATGGTGCGGTCCAGCTGCTCGCGCTGCAACTGCGCCTTGAGCTCTTCGAGCTGCAGCTCGGCGGTCTCGCGGGCCCCCCTGATCTGATCTTCCAGCATCTCAATCAGCTCGCCCTGCTCCTGAAGCTTCTCCTGCGCGCGATTGTAGGCGCTCTCGCGGGTGCCGACCCCGCGCATCAATTCCGTGTTGCGCTCGGCGAGCGTGGCGTTGGCCTCTTCCAGATCCCGGAGTTGGGCGTCGCGTTCGCCCAGCGCAGCCTCGATCTGGCTGAAACACCTTGGGCTTGCTCCCGCAATTCCGCGAAAGCCCAAAACCCAAGCAAAGACTTGGGGATAGTGTCACAATTGGGAGGCAATGCCGCAATGCGGTGAGAGCCGGGAAGCCATGTCCAGCAAGGCTTCGTCGCCACCCGCCCAGCCGATCAATGAGAGCCCGACGGGGCAGCTCGAAACCGTGCCGGCGGGGAGGCTCATCTGCGGCAGTCCGGCAAGGCCGGCCGAGCACGTCAGCCGCATCACTTGCAGGCGGTGGCCATCGAGTGCCGCGGGCGGCGTATCGATCAGCGGCGCGATCGAGGGCGCGGTCGGCAGCGCCACCACGGTGCCCGGCTTGATCAGGTTGCGCAGGTGATCGCGCGCGGCGGCGCGGACGGCGCTTGCGGCGTCGGCTTGCGCCTTCGTGACAGTCGACGCGATCGTCATGCGCTCCGCGACGCCGGGGCCGAACTTCGGATGCTTTTCTTCGACGTAGCGGCCGTACACCTGCCAGATCTCGTAGGCCTGGATCACCCGAACCGCTTCGCGCCACTGATCAAGACCGCCGGGCGCAAGCCGTACGTGTTCGGTCTTCGGCAAATCGCCTTTCATCCGATCGAGCGCCGAGCGCAAAAGCTTGACGACCGCCTCATCGGCTTCGGCGAAGCCGTCGTCGGCGATCAGCAGGTTGCCGACATTGGCGCGCACGGCCTCGCCGCCGAGCAGCACATCGCCGACGCGGCGGAACACGCCGGGGCCGTTGGCGAACCATCCGATGGTGTCGAACGACGGTGCCATGTCCATGCAGCCTTTGGTGTCGACCCTGCCGTGGGTGGTCCGCATGCCATAGAGGCCGCAGAACGAGGCGGGGATGCGCACCGAGCCGCCGGTGTCCGAGCCGAGCGCAAAGTCGCAGGCCCCCGCGGCGGTGGCGGCGGCTGAACCGCTCGACGAGCCGCCGGGGATGCGGCCGGGCGCCCGCAGGTTCGCCGGCGTGCCGTAGTGCGCGTTGACGCCCGCGACGCTATAGAAAAATTCATCGCAGATCGTCTTGCCGATGATGGTCGCGCCGGCGCCGAGAATCTTGTCGACCGCGATGGCGTTCGCCGCCGCGGGACGGGTGTTGGCGAGCCAGTCCGGATTGCCGCCACCGGCGCGCTCGCCGGCGATGTCGTACATGTCCTTCACCGCGGCGGTAAGGCCCGCGAGCGGGCCGGCGCTGGCGCCCTTGAGCGGCGTTTTCAGGTTATGCGGGACGAAAAAGCCGCTCATGGTGATGCAATCCTGTGCACGGGTGCTGCGAAAACGTGTCGCGATGGAGGGAGCGTGTCAAATCGTGTCCACGCTGGAAAGCCTGCGACGAAGCGGATAGCCTTTTGGGAAAGGCCAACAGGAGTGGTGACATGATCAAGCGGCAAACGGCGATATGCGCCGGTCTTACGTTGTGTGCGCTGCTGGCGCTGCCGCTATCCGTCGAGGCGCAAACCTATCCCGACCGAACGGTGAAGGTGATCGTGCCGTTCCCGGCGGGTGGCACCGCCGACGCAATGCCGCGCATCATCGCGGAATTCCTGACGCGCAAGTGGGGGCACCCGGTCATTGTTGAGAATCGCGCCGGCGCGGGCGGCAACGTGGGAGCGGAAGCCGCCTACCGGTCCGATCCGGACGGCTACACCCTATTCTCGGCGCCGCCGCCGCCGCTGGTCTACAACCACATTCTCAATCCGAAGCTCTCGTTCGATCCGACGCAGTTCATCCCGATCGCGGTGATGGGCAAGGTGCCGAATTCGATCCTGACCAATTCGCCGAAACTCAAGGACGTAAAGACGGTCGCCGAATTCGTCGCCTACGCCAAGGCCAATCCCGGTGCGCTCAATTCGGCGACGCAGGGGATCGGCACCACCGCGCACCTGACGTCGGAGCTGTTCCAGATCGTGGCCGGGGTCAGATTCCAGCACATCCACTATCGCGGCTCGGGTCCCGCAGTACAGGATCTGGTCGCCGGCAACGTGGACGTCGCGTTCGACAATATCGGCGCGGCGATGGCGCTGATCAAGGGCGACAAGCTGCGCATCCTCGCGGTGTCCTCCGACAAGCGCGTTCCATCGTTGCCGAACGTGCCGACCGTCACCGAAACCGTGCCGGGCTTCGTGGCGGGGACGTGGTTTGCCTTCGCCGCACCGCCAAAGACACCGCAGGCGATCGTTGCCAAGATCAACGCCGACATCAACGAAGCGCTGCGTGATCCAACGGTGCGCTCACGGCTGGAAAACTTGAACGCCGAGGTGGTCGGCGGATCGCTTGAGGACAACGCCAAGTTCTTCAAGGCGGAAACCGCGCTGTGGAGCAAGGTCATCACCGACGCCAAGGTGAAGCTCGAGCCGTAGTCCCGTGACTGACGTTTTGATTGCCGGCGCGGGTTTCGCCGGCCTGGTGCTGGCGTGCGACCTTGCTCGCCGCGGCGTCGATTTCCGCATCGTGGATGCTAATTCCGCGCCGCCGGATCATCGCGCCGGCTCGCGCGGCAAGGGCATCCAGCCGCGCACGCTGGAAATCTATGACGACCTCGGCGTGATCGACGCAGTGCATGCCGCCGGCGGCCCGTATTCACCGGCGATGGCGTGGGACGGCCCGAAGCAGATCGGTCCCGCCAAGTTTCACCGCATCGAGGCGCGGGAGCCGACGCCGGACGTGCCATATCCCAGCATGTGGATGCTGCCGCAGCCGCGTGCGCTGGACATTCTTCGCGCGCGTCTCAAGGAGTTCGGCGGTGCTGTGGAGTTCGGCGTCAAGGTTGCGGCGCTCACGCAGGACGAAAGCGGCGTCACGGCAACGCTCGAGCGCGCCGACGGCCGAACGGAAACGGCGCGATCGAAATACTTGATCGGCGCCGACGGCTCGCGCGGCGTGGTGCGCGGCGCGAGCGGCATCAATTTCGTCGGCGAAGCAATCGACCCGCATCCCATGATCACCGCCGACGTGGTGATCCCCGAGCTTGAGCCGACCGCGTGGCACATGTGGGATCAGGCCAAGGGCGGCGCGCTGTGGCTTGGGCCGTTGGCGCAGATGAAACATGCGTTCCAGCTCTACGCGAAGTTCGAAAAGGAAATCCCGGAGCTGTCATTGGCGTCGCTGCGCGCGCTGGTGAAGCAACGCACCGGGCGGCCCGAACTCAACGTCACCGAAGTCTATTTCGCTTCGCCGTTCGGAGCGCGCAGCGGCATGGCGCAGCACTTCCAGGCCGGCCGCGTGTTCCTGATGGGCGACGCCGCGCACGTTCATCCGCCGGCCGGCGGGCAGGGCATGAACACCAGTGTGCAGGACGCCTACAACCTCGGCTGGAAGCTCGGCCATGTGCTGCGGCACGGCGCGGCTCAAGCGCTGCTCGACACCTACGAGGAGGAGCGGTTGCCGGTCGCAGCGAACCTGCTCGAATTCGTCGTGCAGATGCACAAGGACTGGCTCGGCAAGATCAAGGACAAGGAAGAGCCGCGCCAGGGCGAACACATGCAGCTCGGCTTGAATTATCGGGGCGGTCCTCTTTCGGTTGAGGAACGGCGGGCCGTCGGGGTCAACATGGCGCGGGCCGGGGACCGCGCGCCCGACGCGCCGCTGATCGATTCATCCAGCGCGCCGCTCCGTCTGTTCGATCTTTACCGCGGCCCGCATTTCACGCTGCTCTCCCTTAGCGGCGGGGAATTGCCGAAGCTCGACACGCGCTATGCAGGCACGGTGCGGGCCTATCGCATCGTTCGGCCGGGGCAGCGCGGTGACGCGCTAGCGGACAATGAAGGTCACGCCCACCTCAACTACGGCGAAGGACTGATCTTGGTGCGGCCCGACGGCTATCTCGGCTATGCCGCGCCGGACGCGCGCGGCATCAACACATATCTCTCGCGATTCTACGGCTGATTTGGTCGATGCAATGCGGCCCTGCGCGGGACGCCCTGTTGCCCGGCGCTGCAACGCGCTAAGACGCGCCGCCTCATGTCGAATCCCGCCGAAACCCTGATCGCCTCCGAGACGCAGCTCACCGCGCACCGCTCGTTCGTGATGTTCTGGTGCGCGCGGGTGTTCTCGGTGGCCGCCTACATGGCGCTGACGGTCGGGATCGGCTGGCAGATCTACGACCTGACGGGCAATGCCTTCGATCTCGGCCTGGTCGGGCTTGCGCAGTTCCTGCCGTTCGTCCTGCTGCCTCTGCTGATCGGTCAAGTCGCTGACCGCTTCGACCGGCCGACCGTGCTGCGCATCTGTCAGACGATCCACGCCTGCGCCGCGCTGGCGCTCGCATTCGGAACGTTCTCCGGCTGGCTCTCGCGCGAAGCCATCCTCGCGATCCTGTTCGTGGGCGGAACCTGCCGCGCCTTCGAAGTGCCGACCATGCACACGCTGGTGCCGGGACTGGTGCCGAAGGCGCTATTGCCGCGTGCGGTCGCTGCGGCGACCGCGGCGAACCAGAGCGCGGTGATCTGCGGTCCGGCGCTGGGCGGCCTGATCTACTCGTCGTTCGGTCCGACCTCGGTTTATCTCACCTGCACCACGTTGTTCCTGATCGCGAGCGTGCTGATCGGGCTGGTGAAGCTCCAGGGCCAGGTGCAGGAGCGGCGGCCGGTGACGATGGCGTCGCTGTTTGCCGGCTTCGCGTTCATCCGCAGCCAGCCGGTCGTGCTCGGCGCCATTTCGCTCGATTTGTTCGCCATGCTGCTCGGCAGCGTGACCGCGCTGTTGCCGATCTTTGCGAAGGACATTTTGCAGACCGGGCCGTGGGGATTGGGATTGCTGCGCTCGGCGCCGGCGTTCGGCGCGCTATCGGTCGCGATCCTGCTGTCGCGCTATTCCATGGACCGTAAGGTCGGGCCGATTCTGTTCATCACCACTGTGGTGTTCAGCCTTTCGATTCTGGTGTTCGCGCTTTCGACGTCGATCGCGCTGTCGATTGCGGCGCTTGCGATCTACGGCGCGTCGGACTCGGTCAGCGTGGTGATCCGCCATTCGCTGGTGCAGATCAGGACGCCAAGTGAAATGCTCGGCCGCGTCATGGCGATCAACTCGATGTGCACGGGCACGTCGAGCACGCTCGGCGAATTCCGCGCGGGAGCCATCGCGGCGGCGGTCGGTGCAGTTGGCTCGGTCCTGATCGGTGGCGTCGGCGCGCTGGCCGTCGCGCTGCTCTGGATGAAGCTATTTCCCGACCTGGTGAAGGTCGATGCGATGGCCCAGCATTAGGCCAACTAGCGCCCGGAGGCGCGGTCGTCATAGCCGCGCCGGCTGGAGTAGAACACCAGACCCATCAACCCGGCGCCGATCACGATCGAGAACAGCACGCCCAGGATCATCGCGGCCCACAGCCCCGCAGGCATGTCCGCCTCCACCGCGACCCAGAGGCCATAGGCGTAATAGAGCGAAGCGGCCAGCATTGCCGTCAACGCGATCAGAAGGAGCGCGCGCATAGCTGTGATATGGTGCGTGCTACGATGAATTCCAATGCGGAATCCGAGGCCGACGACGACGCCCCTTTGCGCAGGGACGGCCCGGTCTATGGTTATCGGCCCAACCTGATGGGTTCGCCCTGGGTGTTCCGCCTGACGGACCAGGGAATTGCCTGGGAATACGGCCGCCGCTCGGCGCTCCTGCGTTACGATCAGGTGCGCCGGGTCCGGATGTCGTACCGTCCGGCCACCATGCAGACACACCGTTTCATCACTGAAATCTGGGGCGAGCAAAGCCCCAAGGTGCAGATTTCCTCGACTTCGTTTCGTGGCCTGATGGAGCAGCAGCGTCAGGACGCCGATTACGCCGCCTTCGTCGGCGAATTGCACCGGCGCCTCGCCGCCTCCGGCAGCGGTGTGCGGTTCGAGGCTGGAATGAACCGGTGGCTCTACTGGCTGGGTTCGCTGGTCATGCTCGCGATTGCGGTGGCGCTCGTCGGCTTGATGGGACGCACCGCAGTGAACCGCGACGTCGCCGGCTTTGCGGTGGTCGCGGGTGTGGTGCTGCTGTTCGCCTGGCAGGTCGGCACGATGTTCTATCGCAACCGGCCGCTGGTTTACCGCCCCGAACAGCCTCCGCCGGCAGTGCTGCCGCGCGTGTGAGGATCAGGCCGTCGGCTCGGCGAGCCAACGCGGCGTGATGAAGTGCTTCAGCCGTCCGGATTGCGGGTGCATGCGATCCCAGCCGTCGAGCGCGAACTCGATCACCGCCAGCCCCGAGGTCGGAAAGGCCTCCTGCAGCCGCTCCCGGGTTTCGATGTCGCCGGTGGCGACGAGCTGCACCGCAAGCTCATGGATGCTGGGATTATGGCCGACCATCATGAGCGTGCGGACCTTGGGGC
>Ga0190274_10001971_pt1 | contig 12052 bp, 8 predicted proteins | sample Popmic531T_FD_133002 | JGI IMG/M metagenome (GOLD analysis project Ga0190274, IMG submission 133002) | Populus adjacent soil microbial communities from riparian zone of Yellowstone River, Montana, USA - 531 T | ecosystem: Environmental > Terrestrial > Soil > Riparian zone | place: USA: Montana...
CACCAAATCACACGAAGCAGCACGAAAAGAAATCTCTAGTTCGAGTAATTTCGTGTGCTTTGGTGGATCGTCTTACTTGGCTTTACTTCACCCACTCGTCGGCAATTTCAGTTTCGACTTTCACCGGCACCGTCTTCACGTATTCCTCGCCGGCCGCACACATCGCCCGCTCTACCTTCTGCGCTACGTCCTGAACTTCATCGGCATCTGCTTCGACGACAATTTCATCGTGAATGATGTTGACGATCTGCGCATTTGTGCCGCGCAGTTCGTCTCTGAGGAGCCGAAGAGCCCGCTTCAAAATATCTGCACTCGTGCCTTGAATGGGCGTGTTCTTGCCGTTGCGCTTGGTCATGGAAATCTGCTGACGGTCCTGGTCGTCGTAACGGAACCGAACCAACCGTCCCGATCCCGTCCGGGCCTGACGATCACGCACGGCCCGATCAGCTGCTTCATGGAGGTAAGTGTCGAGTCCGCGATAGGTGGCGAAGTATTTGCGCAGGATGTTCTCGGCCTCAGTTACGGTTGAACCGGTCATTATTGAAAACCGCTGCGCGCCGATGCCGTAGACCACGCCGAAGTTTAGTCGCTTGGCAAAATCTCTTTGCTCGCGGGTAACCTGATCAGCAGCCACGTTGAATACCTCGGCCGCAGTTACCCGATGTAGATCGGCGCCGGAGTTGAACGCATTAATAAATCCCCGGTCGCCTGAAAACTCGGCCAGAATTCGCAGCTCAATTTGCGAGTAGTCGGCAATGATCAACTTGCGACCTTCGGGATAACCGGAGAAGCAGCGACGGTATTCCGGAGCGTGGGGCACCTGCTGAATGTTTGGGTTGGTACATGAGAATCTTCCGGTTGGTGCTCCGATCTGGCGAAAGTCGGCATGCAACCGGTGGGTCGTGGGATTTACCAGGTCAATCATGTTCTGACCATAACTCGTCAGCGCTTTCTGTACAGTGCGGTATTCAAGCAGCGTGGCGATCACCGGATATTCGGCAGCGAGGGGCTGGAGTTTCCAGTTTCGCGTGGAATCCGGCATGGTGATACCCAGACGCTCCAGCGCCTTAGTCAACTGCTGGTGCGAATCGAGATTAATCTCATCACGCTGTGGCCCACCGAAAAGGGTCCCCTGATTGGATTCTTCCGCCAACACGTCCTGTAACTCATTCGCCAGCTTAATCCTTCGCTTTTCAACTATCGACAACTGCTCGAGCCAGCGGTCCTTATGCATAAAGAATCCGGTCAGCTCCATATCAGCAACCGTCATCACGCATTCAAACTCGAGCTGCGCGCATTTGACCAATGAGTCGCTTCTCAATCGTTCGATCAACTTTTCGCGGAGGGGAACCAGCACCGCGGCGTCGCGCGCAGCATATTGGAGTTGGGCTTCGGAAAGTTCGAAGTTCCAATTACTGAGTCGCTCGGTTTTATCAACCGCCTCATTGAGGTAACGGGAGGCGACCGTGTCCAATCCGTGGCGCTCTTCGATATCCCCGGCGCCGATCAACTGGCTGGCCAGAAGTGTGTCGAAGACTCCGCCAAGATCCGCCCCCAGGGTGTGTTTGATAAACTTCGCATCAAACTTTGCGTTATGGGCAATCTTAACGGGACGGTGGGCGGCGAGCAGTTCGCGCAGCGGCGCGAGCGCGGGCGTGTCGCGAAGATTGCCGTTGCCGCTGGCGCTGAACGCGTCGAGGTCGATGATGTGAACGCCGCTGGGTGTGGCCAGTTGGATCAGCCGCAGCCGCCCGACGTAAGGGTCAAGCTCGGTGGTTTCGGTGTCGAGTCCGATTGCCTGGTGAGTCGACAAAAGCTCGACGGCTTTGCGCAGTTCTTCCTCAGTCTTGATTACTCGATAGTTCGTATTCATTTAAGGCGATTCGGTCGTCGCAAGTTTGTTGTTAACTACGGAAACAATAGGTGGACCGTGAATTTGGAGACGAGAAGAACCTACCCGAAAAACAAGGTTCTGTCATTCGGCGGCGATGGCAAAGACGTGGGTCTCGGGAATGGTAGGAAGAGCGAGCGGTGTGCTAATCCTTAAGAAAGCACACCTGTTCACTATTCGCTCGCAGTTAGTTTATTGCGGGGTGTCGTAAGTCGTTTCTGACAAGCTCTGCTTTATCTGCAGGGCGTTTTGCTGCCTGCGTTCATCATCCTGGTTCAGCTTTTCCTTGATGCCCTGCGCCACCAGCTCAACTTGCGCCATCAGGGTCTTCTGCCCCAGTGTCTGGAGCAGTACCCGGTAGTCCTCCAACACTACCGCATAGAATTTCAGAACCGTGACATTGTAAATCTTGCCGACGATGTACGGGGAAGCAGTGTACGCCCGTTGGTAGACGGCTGCAGCTCTTGGCTTATCGTCCAGAGTCTTGGCGTAGAAAAAACCTAAGGCGTTAATCGCCTGAAGATATTCGGACGTCAGTGTCGGAAAGTCGGTCGGCAGGCGGCGCTGGGTAACGACCTGGTCGAAGTATCCCTGCAAGCTGTGGACTCTATTGTTAAGTGCTTGCTCTCGATCCTTGAGTCGTCCCTGTTTCTCGAATAACTTTGAGAGTCGGAAGTGTATTAGGTTCTCATTCCACCAATCTTTCCTTTCCTTGTAGATTCTTAAGGCAGCCGCGTATGTCAACTCCGCGTCGGCATACTTGTCCGTCTCCGCCTGGAGCGAGCCCAACTGCAACAGCGCGCCAGCGTATTCAGCGCTTCGCGGGTTGCTTTGATAGAACTCGAGGAGGCGCTTAAGGTTTTCCTCGGCGTTCGCGTAATCCTTTTGACTGCGATAAAGCTTCGCCAGCTTGTTGTAGCTCTTCCAGAGGGACGGATCATGCCCCCCAGACTTCTCTCTGTTGGTGAGCGCCTGCCGAAAGAACTCGGCAGCTTTATCGAACTTACCCAACTTGGCATACGCATCACCGAGCTGGTCGAGGTCGTCCTGGAGGTTGAAACTGTCGGTCGTCATGGTGAAGCCTAAATCAAAGAGACCTTCGGTGCGCGCCCGGCGGAGTTTCAATGACACGTTCTGAAGAAGGTTGGCCACCTGAAGCGCGTTGGTCGCTTCAGCCGCCTTGTCCTGCGCCCTATATATCTCGGACAGCTCGCTGTAGTTGTTTGCGATTGCCTGGCCCTTCTCACCCAGGTTAAGAACGTGTACCCCCTCCTGCAGGGTTATCAGTTCGTTATAGACCCGCGCCGCGTCGGAGTAACTGCTCTGATTGTAACTGCGGCCCTGGATCTGGTGGAACTGGGCCAACTCAGCGAGCACGTCATAAATCTCCTTGAGGTCGTCCTGCTTCGGCATTCTCTCGATGGCGGCACGATAATTCTTCTCGGCCTCCTCCTTTTTGCGCTTGTCGGCGTAAAAGCGAGCGAGGTCCAGGTATCGGCCCGCTATCTCAGCAGGCCGAGGCTTATGCTTCTCCTGAAAGTCCAGGGCGAGCTTCAGGAATTTTTCCGCCTGATCGTAATTCTTCAAGGCTCCGCGCCATGCGTCATCCTCTTCGTACCCACGTGCGCTGGCATACTGCTTGGCGATAGCGAAGTAGGAGTGCCCGAGGCCCTTGTAGGTCTCAAGGAGGAGAGGGTAATACTTGGAGTGAGGGGGGTGTTGTTTGAAGACGTTGAGCGCCTCTTCATAATTCTTTATCGCTTTCTGGAAGCCCCCGGCCTTCCAGTGTGCGGTCCCAATCTTGGAGAGTGTCCAGCCGAGCTCCAGTGCAAATTGATTCGGCCCATCCACAACGTCCTGGCCGCAGCGATCCTCGGTCGATTCGTGTGGAAGCGTTCCGCCCGCTTGAAGACGTACTAACTTCATTTGCAGGCAGTCGAATGTCTCTATTGCTGCCTCATATTCTTCGCGCCCGAGCTTATCAAGGCCTTCGCGCGTCAAATTGCTCCGTTGGACTGCGGCCTGAAACTTGTCGAGGTTCGCTTCAGCAGCTTTTTTGGCCAGCTGCTCTTCAATAAGGCTCTTCGCTGCCATCCGCTCCTGCTTGGTAGCGCGAAGTTTCTCGCGTTCGGCGCTCGCTTGCGCAGCCCTCGCCTCGTTCGCCGACTTCACGGCGCTCTCCTGCGCGGCCCTCGCCTCGTTCGCCGACTTCACGGCGCTCTCCTGCGCCTCTTTCGCGGCTTTCGCAGACTCCACCGCGTTATCCTTCTCCCGTTTCGCGACTCGCTCAGCCTTCTGCGCAGTTTCCGCAGATGCCAGGGCGTCATTCTTCGAATTGATGGCTTGCCGCCGGGAGTTCAAGCCCCAGAGGGCGGTCGCGAGTGCGAGCAGCGACATCACGGCCATACCGGCCGCGAGCCAGCGCAGACGACGGGCCGCGCGGGCTTGTTTTTCGGCGAAGGCGCGCGCCGTTTCGAGTTCGCGCTGTTGTGCAGCTGCGCGCTCTTCATTGCGCAGGCGCTCGGCCTCGGCGAGGGCGCGCGTCGTTTCGAGTTCCCGCCGTTCGCGTTCCTGTTCGGCTTCGATGCGCGCATCGCGGCTAACCGTGCTCAACTCAAGGTAGGCCATGGCGGTGTTGTAATCCGGGTGATACCGCACGCCCCAGTCCCAATTGGGCTTTGAACGATCACGCCAACTCACCATGTACTGCAACGTCGCGTCGTCCAGCAAACCGCCCTTCTTCTGGTAGTAGTCCTTCGCGGCTTCGGCCAAACGTCGATAGATGCGGGCGGATTGCGCCTCATCGTCTACCCAGGCCTTAAGCCGATCCCAGTTGCGAATCAGACTCTCGTGAGAGATGTCGACGACGTCCTCCGGTTTGAGGGCAACTCCGGCGGGCGGCATCAGGAAGGAGCGACCGGGGGCACGGAAGACGTCAATTACGGCAATCACTTCCGTCGCAGTGGTATTGGTGATAGCGCAAATATCCTGCAAACTCGTCGGCCGCCGAATCTCGCGATTGTCGGCGCCGCGTTCGGTGAGCGCTTTGAAAAGCAGTTCGGCAACTATCTGACCGCGTTCGTCCAACTCTTCCCAAGCTTCATTTGCGTGTCTGGAAAGCGCGTCAGACATGGTGCCGACGGCTTCGTAGTGTTCAAGTCCGATCGGCTCGCCGTTGCGACGGTGTGTGGACCAGTGGTCCCATGTGCGCATCATGGCGTGTTGCAGTATCGGCAGCTGATCGGGATTGTCGCCGACGTCGTTGAGGAGACGGTTGACTAGGGGCTCGGTGATTTTGCCGCGGGTAACGCCGACTGGCCCGGAGACGGCGAAGCGTCGCTCGTCGCGCGTCATGCGCGGGATCAGATACTGACCGTCGTTAATCGACTCAGGCAGTCCCTGGAATTGCGCGCAATCCCCTAGAAAGTCAGAGCGCATCGTGGGTACAACGTAGATCAAAAACTCGCGCTGCTGCGTAGCTTCGAGAAGGAGCTTAACGAAGGCTGACGCATCATCACTGTTGCTGGAAGATTCGCGGGCGGCGCGAAAGCGAAACAACTCTTCGAACTGATCAACCACCACCATCAGCTTTTCAGGTTCGGCCAGGCGCGCTTGTCGCGCGACCTCAACCATACCGAGCGAACCGCGCCGCAGAGCAGCTTCGATGACGGCCTCTACTTCCGCTTGAGGCAGACCTCCACCGGCGTTCAGCAGCACTTCCTCTTTCGCCAGGGCTAGCGCGAGGTTACCAATCGGATCGCTGCCAGGTCGCATGATGGCGATCCGCCAGCCGGAACCTGCCCCGGCCATCATGCCGCCGCGTAAGGCCGGTAGCAGCCCCGCTCGCACAAGCGATGACTTGCCGCTACCCGACGTGCCGACTACCGCCAGGAAGCGCGAACGCTGTAGGCGCGAGATGAGTGCGTCTGACTGTCCCTCACGACCGAAGAACAGCCGGTACTCGTCCGACTCAAAGGGTCGGAGGCCAGGAAATGGGTTGGTGATGTTTTTAGACCTGGTCATTACACTCCTCCTTCCGCGGCCTTTACTGCACTCACAAAGTCTCGCAATTCGTTAGGATCGAATGACTCGAAGTTGCGTACGAAGTAATCTGCCCTGATGCTGCGAAAGCGCTCCTTTTGCTGGTTTGCCGGAGACCCGACGTAGAGGGCATTTGCCGCCCAGTCCAGCTCGCGCCCATACCCATAGGCCTTCTCGAGGTCGTCGGGATTCTTGTCCACCCAGGGCAGGTCACCGCTTCCGAAGTAAACGAGCGCGGCGTCGCACTCTCTAAGATTCTTGCGGTGATAATCCATCAAAGTGTCGTTGCCGCCCTGGTCAAGCCACGTTATGACTTCTATCTTCTGATTGAAGAGGAAATCTTCGATCGGTTTTACCAACTCGTGGTCGCGTTCCTCGCGAATGAGGTAAACCTTCTTAAGCCTCGAGCGGCGGTGTGGGCGCGTGACGGTTGTTGCCGGAGGGTTTAGCTTTTCGACAATCCGTGTTTTCAGGTCATCGACGCTTGTCTGCAAAAGCTCCGCGCCCGCCGTAATTCGAGTCTGAAGTTCCGTGACATAAGTCTTCTGCCGTTCATCGCTGATTTCCATCGGCTTTATGTTTCCCGGCATCCAGAGCAGCCGGAAGAAATCCGGGTTGGCCGTCCCGTGTTCGGCGGCCAGTTGCTCCTGGATGCGGACCACGGAGCGCGCGTCATCTTCCGGCGTCGAGCCGTAGCGCGTCCCTACCAGATGCACCGAAAGTGCGCTACGCGCGAGAGCGGCGCTCACGGCTTTCTCGATTTGCTTCACTTCTTCGCCCGGCAGCTTTTGTTCGGGCAATACTCCGTAGCCGCGTTGCTGCAACTCGTCGCATACAAACTGGCGCTCGTCAGCCAGATCCTTTGTGGTCTCAGCGACGTAAACTAACTTCTGTGGCAGCGAGCTGCCCGCACCATTTGGTTGGCCAGTCGACGACTGTGACGACGAAGTGGTTACGGCATTTGTGATTGCCGGTGGAGCGGTGGAAGGTGCGTTTATCTGCGGGACGTCAGGTGATGCCGTCTGTTTTGTTTCTGAAGAATGCTTCAAGTCAATGAGAGTATCTGTGATGTGAGCTACCAGCCGGTCCAGCATTTGATAGTAGCGCTTATCCGTCTGTTCGGGGATGAACTCAGTAAGCACCCCGCTCAGTTCATCCTCCGCGTAGAACTGGTAACCGGTGAGGTTCCTAATCTGAGCTGGTTCTAATTTCTTCAAGTGATCGGGGAGCGGAGTTTTCAGCACCTTAAACACTCGTGTACGAAAACCCGGCGAGGTCTTTTTCGGCGGCGGGTCGACGGAGTGAAACGCCTCTACCTCGCGGTTGCACCAGACTGACTGAACGTAGCGTGGAGTAATGACGGGAACGAACAACAGCGACTGCGTAGCGCCTTCGCTGATTGCCCCGTTCAACTCATCTTGACCTCGGAGGTCGTGCGCATCTCGCCAGATTTTCGGTTCCTCGCCGAGCTTCTGTCCTACCAGCAGCTTAAGCCGCTCATAGAGCAGGTCTACCCAGCCTTTCTCATGGCCGAACGGATTTTGGTCGTCAAGGTGTCCGTAGCTGATAAAGATGTCGTGAGTGAAAGGCACTGGGCTGATACCTCCGGAATTGAATGTGGTCGGCAACCACCGGAGATGACCCAATTTGGTTTCGGTGAAATGGCGCCGGCGCAGCCTACTAAGCCCTAAACAAGCAGGGCTTCCTTAAGAGGGCGAGGTTACAAAGTACTGGCCGCTGTAATACCTTGAAGGCTGCGAGCTTGTCAACAAAGACGAAGGCTTCTGCATTCGAAAAACGAGGGCTGAGATGTTAATCACTTTCGATGGTGTCGAGCCTAAGTCTCAACCCTCGCTCTGGCTCCAGCGGAGCCAAATGTTTATAGAAACCGTTATGAGCATGACCCGCGCTCCAGCGGAGCGCAATGTTTCCGACAATTGTCTGCATGTCCATTTCGCTCCGCTGGAGCGAGGAGGACCTTTGTATGCGCGCGTTCTATAGACATTTCGTCCCTACAGGACGAGAAACCAGCCAAAAGAATCTTGCGAGGCAAACAAGAAGTTGTCGGCTTTTCAAGGAAATTATGAATTACAGCGCTCGCTTCTTTAGGCTAGGTCGCTCAGCGGCTTTGCTCCTGTGCGCGCCCTGACAAACATCAGCAGCAACAGCGCCGCTGTCGCACCGAGCGTCGCGCTGACCAGGAAGGCGGTCTTCGGCCCGCGCCAATCCCACAAAGCACCCATGATGAGCGACGCCGGCAGCACAGTTATTCCGAAGGCAAGATTATACAGACCATACGCCGTACCGCGTTGTTCAGGTCTCACCAGATCGGCAACCAGAGCTTTCTCAGCGCCTTCAGCTAAACCAAAATAGATGCCATAAATCAGGAAGAGTATCCATACCGAGATTGCGTTCGAAACGAAGGCAAAGCCCGCATAGACTGCGGCGTAAAGGATCCAGCCGGAAACTATCAGGCGCTTTCGGCCCAAACGATCCGAAAGATCGCCGCCGAAGATAGAGCTCAGAACTTTGCTGGCATGAAGCGCTGCCCACAGCAGGGTAGTGTATAAGACAGGGACTCCGGCGTCCTGAGCGCGCAACAGCAAAAAAAAGTCGGATGAATTAGAGAGAGTAAAGAGTCCGATGATTACCAGGAAGCCCTTGAAGTTGCCATCAAAGCCGCGCAAGGAAAGGCGTGTCGGCGCGACGGGAGTATCTACGGCGATGTCAAGATTTGATGTTGGCGTGCTCTTCGGTTTATTTGCTTCGCGGACCAGGAATGAGACGACCAGCACAGCTCCAAGTGCGGGAATGGAAGCCAGGAGAAAGAGCCGGGTGAAGTCGGTGGCGGTAAGCGCGTTACGATCAGCGGCGAACAACATCACCAGCAGGTAACCAATCAACGGACCGATTACCGCTCCGGTGTGGTCCATCGCCCGGTGGAAGCCAAACGCCAGGCCACGCTCCTTGACCGAAACTGTATCTGCGATCATCGCATCGCGGGGCGCCGTGCGTATCCCTTTGCCAACGCGATCAGCCAGGCGGATCGCCATCACCTGATGCCAGCCGGTAGCAAATCCGAGCAGCGGCCGCGCGAAACTGGACAGGAAATAACCGAAAACTACAAAGACTTTTCGCTTGCCAAACCGATCGCTGAAGTGGCCGGCAAACAGTTTGAGTAAGCTGGAGATCGACTCGGCAATCCCTTCGATACTTCCCAGCACTCGCGGGGAAACGCCCAGGGTATTGTTAAGAAAAAAAGGTAGCAGAGGATAGATGATCTCGCTGGAGACGTCGTTTAGCAGGCTGACCAGACTGATGGCGAAAACGTTTCGGGGCAGGCGCCGGTAGCGTTTCCAAAGCCCAGGGACTCCGCCGGACATGCTACTCGGCCAACGCTTCATTGGCTCCGCTTGCCCGCAACGTCAGCCGAAATTAGTTGAGTGGTGCGTTCGGTAACGCTGGCGACCGAAACGGGAATCCGGGCGGCAGGCAACTCTTTAGTGATGTCGGTCCTGGGAAGTGCCTCCGGCTGGACGCGTGGTGGAAACCTGTTCGACTTCAGGGAACCATCGCGCATCGGCGAAAGGACGGCGTAGCACATCCAGCCCATTGCCAGAAACAAGAGAGAGCCCCCGATGAGGTTGAATCCCTTCCCAAGCCCAATTGTCTTGACCAGGAAAAGCATCGCCATGCCGAGAATAAAGGCCATCATTCCCCATTTGAGTGAGGTATACATGCGCTGCTCAATGGCCTTTTTGCAGAGCGACTTTTCAACCTTGAGCATCTCGGGTGAGGAATGTTCGGCAACCAGCTTGCTGACTGTTTCCAGGCCCATGCCGCAACTACGACAGAATCGCTGATCAAGGGTGGTGTCAGTGCCGCAACTAGGACAGTGCATCAAGGTCTCCGAAGTCTAAACTTAATGAACTATACGCTTTCACCTACCGAAAGTTCTGAATGTCCGACACACTTTAGTTTGTCGATCGTTGGGGTAGCGCGACTATCGACAAACTGAAGGAGCCGCGAAACTAGTGCTTTCGATGCGTGGCATCGAAGAAACCTAATCGTCAGCCTAATCGCCCCCAGCTGGTCAATTGCCAGAGAAACGACAAACTAAAAGTGTCGGACACGAGTTACCGACCAAAGCAGCCCACCATCCGTTCATAGACTTTTCGCGTCACGCGAACGTCGTTGAGGTTGTATTCACGAATCTCCGCGAGCCTGCCGGCCTGATACAAGTCAAAAACTTTGCTGCCTTCAACTGTGGCAGTCTTGCTTGACTCGATTCCCAGGGCCCACGCGATATCGTCGAGGCTGACGAAGCGTTTTGCTCCGAGCCACCAAGCATGCATCGTGTCAAATACTCCCCGGACCCGGTATTCACTGAGGTCGATCAGAGGCTTCGCCGAAATACAGTGGACCAGGCAGCGCTGGAAAATAAATGGCAGATCAAAGCCAATTATGTTGTGACCAACAATCTCATCCGTCTCCGGATCAAAGTTTTTCAGGTATTCAAGAAAACGCAGCAAGGCTTTCTTCTCGTCTTCTTCGTTTCCATCCGCGTCTATGCCGAAGACACGCTCACGCTGGGGTTGCTCCACCTCGCCAAAGTCGAATCCCGGCACCGCGCCCTCATGAACCGCTATCGAAAGAATGCGGCCTGAGGTGGCGCTCAATGACCCGAGCTGATAACAACGCTCTTCTTCTGCAGCGATGTCTTCAAGGTAGCGTTGCTGTTGTTCCAGACGCATGTTTCCCAGCTTTATTGATCTGTCCAGCTGCGGCCCGACGCGTTCGCGGAAGTCAGGCAAAGTCAGCGTCTCAATGTCCATGGTGTAGGCCTTCGGCAACACGGGTTCGGCGTTTTGATGTTCGCGATACTGCTCGATCGTGATCGAACGGTACTCGGCGACTACAAACTGCGAGCGGTCTTGGAAACTCTCAAGCCGGCCGGTCACACCCCAGAGCCCGGGCTTTATCTCTTTCCACACCTCGAGCGTCTCGCCCCAAATCTTCAGAGCCAGTGAGCCGGTAGCGTTTCGCGCGACCGCGTCGCAAAAGCGCCTGCCCTGGGACGTACGCTTCTCACGCACAGAAGTGATCACGACCATCAGCCAAAGGTCTTCGCCCGGGGGAATTTCGGGAATAGGAATGTTTCCGCGCATCGTTAAGCAGGGTGTCGGTGCCGGCTTTTAACGTTACCAAGTGAACTATCCACCAAATCACACGAAACAACAGCAGAGAATTCGTGCTATTTCGTGTGATTTTGTGGATCGTTCCTTCTTCTCCGATAAAACAAAGTCTCGAGAACAGAGTGACCTTTTTCAACTGTCTATTCTATACTGCCACCACCCTAAATTACCGCTCACCTCCGCTTTTGAGTTTTTTATTTCCCGGATGTTAACACTACAAGTGCAGACGTTGCCGCGGGCGGAAGCCTTGCGGCGAATCAAACTTCTTTCCGGCAAGGACCTGAGGCCGCTCGCCGATCGATACGGCATTACCGTCTGGAAAAACGGGAAGAAAAACAAAGGCTGGGCTGGTCAGGTCATAGAACGCTACTTAGGACTGCGTCAAAACTCACTTCAAGCGCCCGACTTTGGCTCATGGGAATTAAAGGTGGTGCCGCTAAGACGCGCCGCGGATGGCACGGTGAGCGTTAAAGAGTCCATGGCCGTTACGATGATTGAGCCTACTGAGGTGCTGGCAAACAAATTCGAGGACAGTCATCTCTACGACAAACTGCGTAGCATGATTGTGGTTGCGCGAATCTTCGAAAACGTGGAAGACGACTCATCAGTCCTTAACTCGGCGGCGGAGTTTGATCTGGATAACCCATCAATCCGCAAACAGGTGAATGACGACTACGAAGCAATTCGCGAAGTAATCAGAGTTAAAGGGATTGCTGCTCTGACTGGGGACACGGGAAGGTATGTGCAGGCGCGAACAAAAGGTCGCGGCCACGGCAGCACGTCGCGAGCGTTTTATGCGCGGCCTTTGTTTGTGGCTCACATCCTGAACATGCACAAGCTGGCCTGGATGTCGAAGGTATTCGCGGAGGATGAGCTGGTTTAATCAAGGGCAGGATACAGAACCGGGAGCGGTAGCGACCGGGTC
>Ga0190274_10001972_pt1 | contig 12052 bp, 9 predicted proteins | sample Popmic531T_FD_133002 | JGI IMG/M metagenome (GOLD analysis project Ga0190274, IMG submission 133002) | Populus adjacent soil microbial communities from riparian zone of Yellowstone River, Montana, USA - 531 T | ecosystem: Environmental > Terrestrial > Soil > Riparian zone | place: USA: Montana...
CGCCCCGTGATGTCGGCCTCGATCTGCTCGGGTGGCATGCCGGAGAAGAACGTCGCCACGACGACCACCGGAATATTAATGTTCGGAAACAGGTCGACGGGCATCCGGGCGAGACTGGTCCCACCGACGATCGCCAGCACCAGGCACACGACCACGATGATGTGAGGATTGCGAATGGCGAATCGCGACATCCTATGAGTCCCGCGTCGTGGCGCTCGTGGTCCGCCGGATGTTCGCCAGGTACCACAGGGCCGGTACCGCGAAGACGCTCGTCGCCACGGAGGCCGTCATGCCACCGACAATGGCCCGAGCCATCGGCACGTAAGCTTCGCCGCCTGTCCCGAGCGTGATGGCCAGGGGCAGCAAGCCCACGACGGTGGCCAGGGAGGTCATGAGCACCACACGGAACCGGGCGGTGCAGGCGTCGAGAATGGCCGTTCGGGCGTCGCGGCCCAGGTCGCGGAGTCCGTTGGCCTCGTGTACGAGCAGGATACTGTTGGACACGACCACGCCGACCATCATCACGGTGCCCATCAGCGACATCACGTTGAGGCTCGTGCCGGTCAGGTAGAGCGTCACCAGGACTCCCGCGATCCCCATCGGCAGCGCCGAGAGAATCAGGAAGGGATCGAGGAACGACCGGAACTGCGCGACGAGAATCAGGTACAGGAGTGCGACGGCGAGGAGCAGCCCGAACCCGAAGCTTCTGAACGACGACCTCATCCCCTGCACCATGCCGCGCAGATCGACGCGCACACCGTCGGGAATCTTGGTGTCCGCGATGATGCGGTCGATCGCAGTGGCGACTCTGCCCAGGTCCTCTCCGGATGGCGCGACGTAGACGTCAATCAGCCGGCGCAGCTGGTAGTGATCGACTTCAGTCGGCGATTCGATCCGTGTCATCCGGCTCACGGCGTCCAGTCTGGTTGCCTGCTGCCGGTCGGCAGATCGGAGGGGAATCGCGGTGAGGTCGTCCAGCGTTCGGATCTGACCTTCGGGGTATTGAACGGTCAGCAGGTAATCGTTGCCCGTGCGGTGATCTACCCAATAACTCGGGGCCACCATTTGGTTGGACGTGAGAGCCGTGATGACGTTCTGGACGATTTCCCGTTGTGTGAGCCCGAGCTTGCCGGAACTGGTGCGGTCGATGTCGACCTTGATCGCCGGATAATCGAGGTCCTGCGGGATGAACACGTCGCTGACGCCAGCCACCTCGCGCGCGCGATTCGCGATCTCGAGCGCGGTTCGATAGCTGGCGTCGAGATCCGAGCCGCTCACCTGCACGTCGATGGGCGCGGGTAACCCGAGATTCAAGACGGCGTCCGCCATGCCGCCGGACTGAAAATATGCGGTGAGTTGCGGCATCTCCGCCCGGAGCCGCTCGCGCAGGCGGTCCATGTATTCGTAGCTGCCCGTCCGATGACCCTCGTTCAAGTTCACCTGCAGGAACGCCGTGTGCTGCGCCGAGTTGCTCGTGTACATCGCCGAGAAGTCGGCGGTGACGCCGATGTTCGACATGATCACGCCGAGCTCTTCCGGCACCACAACCTGTCGGACGAGCGCCTCCACCTTTGCGACTTGCTCTTCGGTCACCTCCAGGCGAGTCCCCGATTGCGCCTTCAGATTAATCACGAACTGGCTCGCATCGGTGCGGGGAAAGAACGCCACGCGGAGCCGCGGATAGAGGGGCAGGCTGGCGAGGAACAGCACCGAAAGCACGGCCAGCGAACGCAGCGGACGGGACAGGGTCCGCCGCACCCCTCGCACGTAGGCCGCGGACAGGCTGGCGACGGCGCCCTCGGCAACCCGTCGGATCTCTGCGGCGACGCCACCGCGCGCAGGCCTATCCGCCCGACGGGGGCGGAGGAGCCTCGCGCACAGCAAGGGGATCACGCTGAGAGCGACGACGTAGGACGCGAGAAGCGCAAGCACGACGGCGGTCGCCAGCGCACCAAACAGAAAGCGGCTCACGCCGAACAGAAACGTCACGGGGAAAAAGACCACGATAGTCGTGAGGGTCGAGGCCATGACGGGCATGGCCATCTCGCGTCCGCCCCGCTCGGCCGCAACCTCCGGCGACTCGCCGGCGTCCAGATGCCGGAAGATGTTTTCCAGCACGACGAGCGAATTGAACAAGAGCCGCGTGAACGCCAGGGCGAGTCCCCCGAGCACCATCGTGTTGATCGACCCGCCTCCAAGCGAGATCGCCAGCAACGCGGCCAGCGCCGACAAGGGGACCGAGAGCACCACCGCCATCGTCGCTCTCGGACTCGACAGGAAGAGCAGCACAATCACGGACGTCAACGTCAGGCCGACGGCGGTCGCGGTCAGCAGCGTCCGAATCGCCCCTTTGACGAATCGCGATTGATCGAACACCACCCGGGTCACGAGCTGGGCCGGCACGTCGAGCAGCTGCGAGATAGCCTCGTTGACGCCTCCCACGACCGAAATCGTATTGGTGTTGCCGCCTTGCTTGAGGACCGGCAGGTACACCGAGGGCTGGCCGTCGATGCGGACGATGTTCGTCTGGATCTGCTGGGCGTCCTGCGCCGATCCCACATCGACGACACGTACGGCGTTGAGGCCTGACACCTTCAACGGAATCTCGTTGATGTCCGCGACGTCCTCGACTTGACTGTTCGTGTAGATGCTGTAGCCGAGCGGGCCGATGCGCACGTCGCCGGCCGGCAGGATCAGATTCGAATCGTTCACGGCACGGACGACGTGCATCGGGCTCAGTTGATGCGCCTCGAGCTTGAGTGGGTCCACGTAGATCATGATCTGACGGTACTTGCCGCCAAACGGCTGCGGAACCGACGCACCGCGAACATTCGCGACCTGGTTGCGAACCGCGTATTGCGCCAGGTCGCGCAACTGGGTTTCGCTGAGTCCTTCGCCCTTCAGGGTGATGAGGCAGACCGGCAGCGAAGACGCGTCGAACTTGAGGACGACCGGCGGCAGTGTTCCAGGCGGCAGCCGCCGCAGGTTCGCCATGGCCAGATTCGAGATATTCGTCACCGCGGAGTCGGAGTTCGTGCCCGGCTGGAAGTAGATCTTGATGAGGCTGACACCAGGCAGCGATCGCGATTCGATGTGCTCGATGTTGCTGGCCAGTGTGAAGAAGCGCTCGAATCGGCCGGTGATATCGGCTTCAATCTGTTCCGGCGGCATCCCAGAGAAGAACGTCGCCACGACCACGACCGGGATGTTGATCTCGGGAAACAGGTCGACGGGCATCCGCGAGACGCTGGTCGTACCGACCACCGCAACCATCAGACAGACGACCAGGATCAGGTACGGCTTGCGGATGGAAAAGCCGGACATCAGTGGGCGCCTTGTGCGGTCGGAGCCTGCAGTTTCGCCTCGACGAGCAGACCCGGCCGCAGATTGGCGCGGGCACCCACCACGACCAGTTCATCCTCGCGAAGGCCCGAGAGCACCTCGACCGAGCCGGGTGTCTCCAGGCCGAGATCCACACGCCGCTCCTCGAGGCGCTTGCCCGCGCCCACGACGAGGACCGTGGCCGAAGGGGACCGCCCCGACAATGCCTGCACCGGCACGGCGAGCGCGGCCGCGCGGTGCTCGAGCACCAGGGTCGCATAGCCGAACATCCCCGGCTTGATGACGGAATCCGGGTTGGGCAAGTCGACCTCGGTCTCCATCGTCCGCGTGGAGGACTCCAGCTTTCCGCTGAATCGCGACACGCGCCCCTGAAACACCCGCTTCAGTGATTCCACTCGCACCTCCACGGGCATGTCGGCGCGGATCGTCGGCACCACCGACTCGGGTACCGGCAGCACCAGCCGCAAGTGATCCACTTGGGACAGCTGAACGACCGGCATCGCCTGGACGTGAGAGGCCGTGCCGGCCTGGATCATGGCGCCCGGATCGGCCAGCCGCCTCGTGATGGTGCCGGCGAATGGAGCCGTGATGCGCAGATAGGTCAGCATCGTATCGAAGCGCTCTTTCCCGGCCGTCGCCATCCGCACCTGCTCTTCGGACACGGAGATGGTCGACTGCGAAACGGATAATTGGGCCTCGGCTTCTCGAAACCGCGAGCTCGCGTCATCGATCTCCTGCTGCGCCACCAGGTTGGGACGTGCCGTGATGACGGCGGACAGGCGTTCGAACGACACCTGGCGAATCGAGTGCTGCGCCTCGCTCCTGCGCAGTTCGGAGCGTGCCCGGTCGACGTCCACCTGCGACCGCTTGAGCGCCGCCTCCGCCTGCGTGAGTTCCTGTGTCATCTCCGGTGCTTCCAACTCGGCGATCAACTGGCCCTTCTTCACGTGATCGCCGACGTCCACGTGGATCGCCTTGAGATACCCGGCGACCTTCGCGTGCAGGTCGATCTCCTGATTCGGCCGGAATTCGGCCGCCAGCTCGAGGCTTCGCGCCAGGTCTTGTCGTGTGACCCGCTCCACGGCCACTGAACGGACACTTTCGCCGCCTTGGGCAACCCCGTTCGCCGCCGTGGTGCAAGACGAAAGGCCGACCCCCGCGGCTATTGCGAGGAGCGATGGCCAATAGTGCGAGGCTCGGCGATCCATTACGCTTCTCCCATGGAAACTCGATCGGATATAACAAGGACGTTCGTGAACGCGGCAGTATCAGGTACGAGGCCCCAGCTCGACATCCAGATAAGACCTTAGAACGAAGGAAAACTTAGCGGAGGGGAGTCGGCGTGCCCGAGCCTCACATGGACGGCCAAGCGGTCCGCCAGCGGAGTTACCGCACGTGGGCGGTGTTCACCCTGGCGCTGAGTCTTCTTCTTGGACTCATGCTTGTACCGGCGTTGACGGCGCTACGCCGAAGCGAGCAGATCTACCGCGAGATTCGAGCCAGCCAACAGCAATTCCAGAACAGTCAGCAGGTGTTCGAAGGACTGTCCTCCAACGTCTTCACGATCAGCATCACGATCCGCGATGTGCTACTCGACAACTCGCCCGAGGCGGGCCAGATGTACCTGGCCCGCCTTTCCTCGAATTGGGACCAGTTGCAGGACAATCTCGCACGGCTGCGCCAGGTCATCCCGCTTGGCGAAACGGCGGTGCTGCTGAAGCTGGAGCGCGAGCTGGAGGCCTACCGGGCCTCGATTCTTCCCATTTTCAGCTGGACGCCACAGCAGCGCGGGGAGCGCGGCGCCTATTTCCTGCGCGAGGAGCAGCGACCCCGGCGTCAATCGATTCTCGCCGTGGCGGAGGAGCTCGCTGACCTGAACGCCTCGCTGTACGAGCAGCAGCAACGCCGAACCGCCGAGAGCGAAGTCCGGTTCCGCGAAGACCTCCTCCGGTCTGTCCTGTTCGCGCTGCTGGCCGGTGTCGTCGTCTCCGCGGCCGGTATCCTGCGGATCCGGTGGCTCGAACGCCGCGCGCACCAGCAACATCAACAGGCTGAACAAACCGGTGAAGAAATGCGGAACCTCTCGGTGCGCCTGCGCCATGCGCAAGAGGAGGAGCGCCGGACGATCTCGCGTGAGCTTCACGACGAGGTGGGCCAGAAACTGACCGCGATGCGCATGGAGCTGGGGGCGCTGGAACGGCTGCGCACCGCCGATCACGGCGAATTCAGCGTCACCCTGACCCAAGTCAAGGAGTTGGCCGAACAGAGCCTTCGGATGATTCGCGATATCGCCACAGGGCTGCGTCCTTCCGTCCTTGACGATCTCGGTCTGGGTCCGGCCCTGCAGAAGCAGGCTCGCGAGTTCTCGAAACGGACCGGTACGCCAGTATTTGTGACAATTGAAGGTGGATTCACGGGTCTGGGTGATCGGCAGCGTACGTACGTCTACCGCATCGTGCAGGAGGCCTTGACGAATTGCGCAAAACACGCGCGCGCCCGCCAGATCAGCCTCCACCTGCTCGATTCCAATCAGCAGATCGAGCTCATCATTGCCGATGACGGCATCGGGTTCGATCGCGCGAAGGCGGCGCATGCGGGGTTGGGTTTGGTCGGCATCGAGGAACGTGTGCGTGAGCTCGGCGGAGCCATCGGCGTACAATCGGCGCCGGACCACGGCACGACCATTCGGATAACCATTCCGCAGAATGGAAAGGCGGTATGAGCGAGATTCGCGTCTTGCTGGCGGATGATCACGGCCTGCTCAGAAAGGGCGTCCGCTCGGTGCTCGCCGAGGACGCGCACATCGTCGTCGTCGGTGAAGCGCACGACGGAGCGCAGGCGATCCGGCTTGCGGACGAGCTGAGCCCGGACGTCGTGATCATGGATATCGCCATGCCGCGATTGAACGGTCTCGAGGCGGCGACCCAGATTGCTCGCAAGAGCAAGCGAACCGGTATTCTCATCCTCAGCATGTATTCCGATGAGGAATACCTCATGCGGGCGGTGAACGCTGGCGTTCGAGGCTATCTCTTGAAGGATTCTGCCGAACCGGACCTGGTTCGCGCGGTGCGCGCGGTGGCCGAGGGTAAGACGTTCTTCAGCCCGGCCATTGCCGATATGCTCTTCGACGACTATGCGCTTCGCCTGCAGCAGCACGAGCTCCAGGATTCCTATGAGCTCCTGACCGATCGGGAAAAACAGGTGCTGCAGCTCCTCGCAGAGGGGATGACGAACAAGGAGGTGGCCGCGGCGCTGACGCTCGGCGTGTCTACGGTTGAGACTCACCGGCTCAATCTCATGCAGAAGCTCGATCTGCACAACACGGCCGAGCTGGTGTTGTATGCCGTGAGGAAGAAGATTCTCCGCGTGTGATCGGTGGAACACATGGGCGCAGTCCATGACTCCAATGCTCGAGGTTGTACCATCCTCGAATGATCGCAAGTGTCACGTCGGTTTCATGGGTGAGCCTGCCGAGAAGAGCGTAACCTTAAGTGAACCATGCTGCCTGGCGCTTCGGTCCTGCAGGTTCAGGTGGGCCTGCTGTGCGCGTTGACCCTCACGCGTGCCGGACGCTCCCATCCCCTCGACCGCGACGAACAAACTTGACCCGACAATCTCGGCACTTGGCGGGACGCGTTCGCGCCGGAAGGCTGGTGACGCCATGAGCGCGGACAATCTGGACCCGGCGATCGAAGCCGCCGATGTGTTCAGCGGTGATGGCCGCGCATTGTACCAAGCACAGGCGACTCATGGTGACGAAGGTCCTCGGCAATGCCGACGATCGTTTCGGCCCAGCTGACCGCATTGACACCACCCGTGGCAGGATCATCGTGAGACACCGTCACGCGACGATCGAGCGCCGGCGGGAGCGTGTCGTCCGCGATCCGGCCCCCGATTCCGACCGTGACAACACCCTCATCAGCGTACTGATAGAGGCGGCACAGCAAGGTCACGCCGGTGCTGGTGTCCACGGGTGCACCGACGTAATCGTACCGGCGGCCGGTGACGCAGCGAAGGCGAGTGGCGTTCAGTGCTCTGACAAGGCGGCTACGGGTGGACTCGTTCGAATCGAGCACACGGAAGCGCTCGCCATATTCCAGCAGTTTCGCCAGCCGCGCCTCGAGGAGCGGCACGTGGCAGTCTTGCGCAACCTCTTCGACGGACATGTCGCTGAATCCACTGATGTCGATGCCCATTCGGTCGGCTGTGCGATGTAGGATCTCCACCACTTCCGCATAGGGTCGCCCGAACTCGACGGCGTGGTAGCCAGCCAGGTCCCGCACACCGGAGACATGGAACCCGAAGTAGTCGCCGGGAATGAAGACGGCGCCTCCGCCTTCGCACACGAACGGGTGCCTGATCCCGATCCGTTGCTGGATGGCTTCGATCTCCGCCCGCGTTCTGTCCGAACAGAGGACAAGCGGAGCATCGTCGCGCCTGAGCGGCCGCAGCGTCGCCGCCGCGTCGGCGAAGAAGGTTCCCACATGCTGATCGCCAAGCACCCCATCGATGTCGGCGAACACCACCAGTCGAGAGTTAGGCATCGGCTCGATTCCGACGATACCCCACCCGCGCGACTGGCCGCATCCGGCCGAGGCAGTATTCTTGCGACCGAAATCATGGATGGAACGCGACCGGGGATTGCTTCTACCTGCCAGAGCGATAAGATGGTCTCGGTGTTGCACCGGGAACCGCTCAAAGGACTCACGATCAAAGCGGCACTGCTCCTCGGCTTTGGCTTGACGTTTGGCATTTGGCTCCTCGCGGGTTCGTACTTCTCAAGACGGATCGGGGAGGTCGAACGCGACGCCGTGGCGATCAACGCACGGTACATGCAGGCTCAAGAGCTGCTCTCCACCGTGCGCGCGCAGGTGCTGCTCGGATCCGTGTTCGTCCGCGACGCGCTCCTTGATCCCGACCCGGCGACCGCCGCCGACTACCGGCAGCGCTTGGAGGAGACGTACCGCGCCGTCAGTCAGGCGCTGCAGCAGTATGTGCCCGTGTTGGATTCCTCAGCAGAGCGAGAGCGAGTGGGGCGGCTGCAACTCGAGATCGACGACTTCCGCCACACGATGCTCCAGGTCCTCGAAACCGACAGCAGCCGCTGGCCCACTGAAGCGCGTACCCTGCTCCGCACCCAGATCGTTCCCAAACGCGAGCTAGTCATCCGCGTGTCCGAGGAAGTACAGGCGCTGAACCGTAGCGCGTTTGTGCAGCAGCAGGGAGCGATCGCGGACGTCTATGACGCCACGCAGCGGCGACTCTGGGAAAGCCTCGGTCTCGCGCTGGCGGCGAGCTTCGCCATCGCCTTGTTCGCCATTATTTATGCCGGCCGCCTCGAAACCCGGATTCGAGAGCAAGGGCTGCAGGATGTGCAGAATGCCCGCGAGTTGCAACGTCTGTCCGCCAAGCTGATTACGGCTCAGGAGGAAGAGCGTCGGAGCATTGCCCGTGAACTGCACGACGAGGTCGGACAGGTGCTCACCACGATCAAGGTGGAGTTGGCGGTGGCGCAGCGCGCCATCGAGGCAAGCGGAGGCGCTCCACAACTCCTGGACGATGCGCGGTCGATCGCGGATGGGGCTCTCACAACGGTTCGCGACCTCTCGCACCTGTTGCATCCGGCGCTGCTCGACGATCTCGGCCTGCCGGCAGCGGTCGAGTGGTACCTCAGGGGCTTTGGCCGGCGGCACGACATAGGGACCGAGGTGCTGCACGACCGCATGGACGAACGACTGACCTCGGATACCGAAGCAGCCGCCTACCGGATCGTCCAGGAGGCGCTGACCAATATCGCCAAGCACGCACGCGCCACCACATGCCGCGTGTACCTCCAACGGCTTCCGAACACCATCTTGATCACCATCGAAGACAACGGTGCGGGGTTTGACACAACAGAAGTGGAGCGCCTCGGCGGACGCGCGGGCCTCGGCCTCGTCAGCATCCGTGAGCGCGCGTCACAGTTGCGGGGAACGGTCCGTCTCGAGAGCGCTCGGGGAAAGGGGACGCGGTTGACCGTCGAACTGCCAGCTCGTGCTCGGGCAACCGTCAACGAAGCCCAGAATGGGGACATTGGTCAGCCCGCTGGGGAGCCGACGAGCGGACTGGTGCTCGATGGCTAAGCTGCGAATCCTGTTAGGGGACGATCACACGCTGCTTCGGCACGGGCTACGCAAGATTCTTCAAGAGCACCCCGAGTGGGAAGTCGTCGCGGAGGCCGGCGATGGTCGCGAAGCGGTGCGCCAAGCGTTGGCCGTCCAACCCAATATCGCCATCCTCGACATTGGTATGCCGTTGCTGAACGGCATCGAAGCCACCAGCCAGATGGTTCGCCGGTTGCCGGATCTTCGTGTCCTCATTCTGAGCATGCACGCCGAGGAAGCCTACATCATCCAGGCCTTGAACGCGGGGGCGAAGGGCTACCTGTTGAAAGACTCAGCCGACACGGAGCTGATTCGTGGGGTCGCCGCTGTCGCGGCCGGGAAGTCGTTCTTCAGCCCCGTCGTCGCCAAAGTGATGCTCGACGACTACGTCCGGCACCTGGCCAAAAAGGGCATGACTGATCGTTTCGACTCACTGTCCGAACGGGAACGGGAAATCTTCCAGCTGATAGCCGAGGGACACAGTAACAAAGAGATTGCCGAACTGCTCTCCGTCAGTCCTGCAACGATCGAGACGCACCGCGCACACATCCTGCAGAAGCTCGACGTCCACAATACGGCCGAGATCGTGCTCTATGCCGTGCGTCGCGGGGTCATCTCATGATGTGACCTGCTTCGCGGTTACCGACGCCCAAGGGTCGGCCCTCACCCTCACTTCTGAACAGCGTTAGCGGCCAGGGCCGAGACCAGCTTCAGGTTCACGAAGTTCTGACCCGTCGCATAGGCCTCCGCATATTCCTTGTAGAGCGCTTGGACTTCGGTCGGGAACGCCTCGGCGAGAATCGTCGAGACGGTATAGTCGACGCCCTTCACAGCCGGGTCGATCGCGAACACATACAGCACGCTGCCGTTGGCGCCCGGTTCAATGGCCCGAAAGACCTTCCAGCTCACCGCCTGCTGCTTACGCTCCGGCTTGTCGCTCTTCTGCAGCGCCTCACTCAGCTTGGCAACGACCCCCTCAAACTCCGCCGTCTTGTCGGGCTTGATGAAATTGAACACCATCCCGGCGTCAGAGCCGAACATCCGCGCGTTCGCTGTCGACTGCGCGGGCTGCTGAGACGACGAGCTCTCCGCTGTGAGGTCAACGTGAACCAAGCTGACTAATAGCAAGCCCGAAACGAACCCAGCCGATGCCCATCCAAGCAAGATGGGCGTGATGCGCAGAACGTAGGGTCGAGCCATGACGGCCTCCATCAAAGACACTCGCCTGTGAACCTTCCGATTGCGTCCGCAACCGGACCCAGGCTTCCTTCCGACAATTCTGGCCATCACAATACGGCGCGGAGCCGGCACGGCCCATCCCGTCACGACAGTATTTTTCCCGCCGAAAGGCGGCAGAAGTCATGCTATTTCGTAACTGCGGTGTGATCGCCCCGGCGACCCGAATATTCGCGATATCTGGCGGCTGACCGTCAGCCGCCGGGACTCCACAAGGCGACCACGACGCTTCCGGCCAAGGTAAGGAGCACGATAAGGGTGAGCGACACGAAGAGCCAGTCCCGCTCTCTGACGTATTCGACCACCGAGATCACGACGCGCGCCGCCGGCGTCGCCAGGAGAATGACAATGGCGATGGTCAGCACGACGGGGGCAACGCGATTCGCTTCATCCACGAGTGTCACCAGAAGGCCCACGCCGAGAAGAACGGAGCTGGCGCCGACACCGAGTCGCAGCACCCGGCCGATGGTGACTTCGAGCGCGCTCAGGCCGCGATCGTCCGGCTTCACCGCATGCTCCGCGTGAGCATCAACCCCGCGACGATGATGAGGATTGTCGCCATGAGCAGCTTCAACCACTTCGCTGACACATTGTCTGCGAGCTGCAGCCCCACCCACGAACCGAACTGAACACCGAGAACCGCGGGCGCAGCGGCGAGTGGCTGCAGGTCACCGCGGCCGTAGTAGATGATCGCGCCGCCCGTGGCGGTCACACCGATCATCATTGCGCTGGTCGCGGCTGCCGCGCGAAGCGGCATGCCACACCACGCGTTCAGTACCGGCACCTTGATCACGCCTCCGCCGATGCCGAGCAGTGACGAGAGATTGCCGGCAATGAAGGAAGCGAACAACGCCAGCGGGAGCCTCTTGATTCGGTACGTGACGAGAGAGCCGCTCTCGGCATCATGGAAACGGCCGCCAAAGCGCCCGAGATCGGCGTCCGGATCGCTGATTACGTTCCGGCGGTTGATCCGCGCCAGCATCACCGCGGCGACGAACATCGCGACCAGTCCGAACATGCGCTGCAGCGTCGACTCGGCGACAACCTGGGCGGTGATGCCACCGAGCAGGCTGCCCGCTGCCGTCGCGACCTCGAGCAGCATGCCGAACCGCAGGTTCATCAGGCGGTTGCCGGCGCGCGCCGACGCCACCGCGCTCGACGTCGCAATGACCGTCGTCAGGCTGATGGCCGCCGCGGACTTGACGGAGAATCCCAGGACAAGCGTAAAGAAGGGCACAAGGAAAAGGCCGCCGCCGATGCCGAGCACGATGCCAAAGGCGCCCGCGACGGCGCCGGTTGAGAATATGACAGCAGCCACCGAGACGGTCATC
>Ga0190274_10001973_pt1 | contig 12044 bp, 4 predicted proteins | sample Popmic531T_FD_133002 | JGI IMG/M metagenome (GOLD analysis project Ga0190274, IMG submission 133002) | Populus adjacent soil microbial communities from riparian zone of Yellowstone River, Montana, USA - 531 T | ecosystem: Environmental > Terrestrial > Soil > Riparian zone | place: USA: Montana...
AAAACCTGGCCATCGTGATCGCGGACGAAGCGGGCAGCCCAGGCCGGCATGTCTTCGAGCTCAGTGTAGCTAACATCGACCTTCGCCTCATTACCAGTATTGTTTGTCACCGGGCCGATCAAACCGATCGTAGGATCGCGATGCAAATGGCGAATCAAAGTGGAGATCCAACCGCGAGTTACTACAGTGTCATTATTCAGCAGGACCAGGTAATCTCCGGTCGCATGATGCAGACCGATATTATTAGCGGCCGCGAATCCGAGGTTATGCTCGTTTAAGATCACGCGTAGATTAGGGAAGGCGCCCTCGGCTTGTTTGAGATAGTCTGGAGTACCGTCGGTAGAATTATTATCGATAACGATTACTTCAAAGTTGGGCCATTCGGTATGAGCGTAGATGCTCTCCAGGCAAAGACGATTAAGCTTGAGGTTGTTGAAGGTCACCACGATGATCGAAGCCCTGGGGAAAACACTGCGAACAGCAGGCGCCAGGGCTTTATACCGGCTTTCCCACGTATGGCCGTGAGCAAATGTACGCCGCTGTTCAATGAGACTCGGGTCATCTTCGCTTAGTGCTGCGGCGATTTCCTCTTCAAATTCCTTCGCCGTCGAGCCCAGCCGCACCAGCGGCTCTAAAGACGCAACTTCCGGTATTGGCACTGACACCAGCGGCTTGCCGGCGGCCAGTATCTCGTAAACTTTGACGGGGTTCGTGGCTTCCGTTAGCGGCGTGCGCTTGAACGGGATTATCGATACATCAAATCTGCCCAGCCAGTCGGGAATCTCCAGATAGGCCTTTTCACCCGGCAAAGACACATTAGTCAATTTCGATAGTCGACTAACATCTGCGCCGAAGGTTGAGCCCACCAGGGTGAAATCCCAGTCAGGCCGTGCCTCGGCCAGATCGGCAACCAGGTCGGAATCAAACCAATCCGAGATGGCGCCATAATAACCGATTAGCGGCCGTCTATTTTTTGGCTTACCTGCGGTGGCAAAGTGATCATAGTCGCAGGCATTACGCATCATCAGCACGTTGAGGCTGTGCCGGCTGGCTTGCTCTTCGAGGAAACTTGATGACACCACAACCAGGTCTGCGGATTCCACCAGTTGAGACTCGTGATCCAGCATGACCTGTTTATTGTTTGAAAAACCGGCGTGGTGATCCATGCAGTCGTAAACGATGGGCCAGGCAAACTGCCGCCGTGCCTGCTTGACCAGTGGCCACCAGAATGGCAATTGCACGAATGCGATGGTGGCGCCGAGCATTAACTCTCGCCGCAGCGAGTCGAGCGAGGCGAATAACTCCTTGCGCGCCTGATCATCCAGAACGCCTTCGTAGATATTTCGCTCGGGCCCGCGCAGCGAGACCTCATAGACATTCTCCCGCTTTTTGGTAATCCGGTAAGCTGGACCCGAAGGATGGAATTTCTGGCTGATATAAAAGACCCGGTGACCCGCTTCAGCAAACTGTGACATCAATTGCTGCGGACGCTGGAAACGAAAATCCCAATCGATGATCGGAAAGCAGATGACGTCATAAGCATTCGACTCGATAGCGATTTCTTCTCGCGATTCCGGCGCTTGAGCGACAGGCACTTCGGCAGCTGGCGACGAATCCGCTAGCTGATTCGCGCTATTAGTTTTGCCGTCATATGGCGGCATCCCGAGCAACCGATAAACCGGCAGGAGATATTTGTATTTGAACCGGCCGAAGCGATTGAGTAGTCGTCCACCGGCGGAACGATTTATCTTATCGAGGTCTTCTACTCTCGCCGCCACCAGGGCAGCTAACGCCGAGTTCTCTTGCGCCGATTCCGTCAGTTCCGCCTCGAGCGACATGATGGTCTGATCGCGCTCACGAATGGTTTGGTATCGCGCGACCAGCGATTCATCGCGCGCGCGAATCGACTCATCACGCTCACCAATCACCTCATTGGCCACCCGAATCATCTCGTTCTGCGCCCGAATCTCTTCTTCACGCGCCTCAATCAATTCCTCACGCTGCCGGATCACTTGCTCACGCGCGAGAATCTCCAATCGCAAAGCCGCCGCCTCTTCGAGCGACATCGCCCAGTATGACTCCGAGTGCTTCACCCGCACCCTCTGCCAATAATTTGCCAGAAGCTCGGACGTGGCGATGGCGGCTATGGCGGACCCAGGTCTGACTCTGTAGTCGAAAGTCACTCTGGGAATTCGATGAAAACTCCAGCCGTGCTCCGCTGCGTTAACCCACAAATCCCAGTCCTCGGTCGGCGCCATCTTAGGATCGTATCCACCGCAATCGATCCAGACTTGCTTGCGTAACACTGCGCAGGTGTCGATGTAGTTCGCCTTCAGCATTGTCTTAAGATCGAAGTCGGGTATTCGGGCGACTTCGTTGCGCAAACCAAAATCGTTTCGGTCGCCGTAAACGATCCCAACTTCCGGAGAACCATTCAACACCTTGATGGCTTCGTTAAGAAACCCTTCCCTGAGCCGGTTGTCGTCGTCTAAGGGCAGAATGTAACGGCCCCGGGCCAGCGAAATCGCCTTGTTCCGCGACGCCGAAACGCCGGCATTCTTCTGATCGAAAATGAAGTATCCGAGGCCCTTCAGAATCTCAAGTATTTCCAACGTTCTCGGCTGCTGAGACCCGTCATTGACAATGATAAGTTCGCAGTTCGCAGGTGCATGCCGTTCGACGCTCGCGACGGACTCGACGAGAAGTGTGCCCTGTTCATAACATGGCGTCACAACCGTGAGATCGATCGTTTGTTTATCGGTGGCGTCGGGCCTTGAGAGCCTGGTTTTGTGGGGCCTTGCCTGCCAGAGGCCGGCGCCTGAGATGTCTGCAAGTTCGTCTAGTTCGGAAAGAAGCTGAGTGCAACTCGGCCACACCGCAGCCATCAGGTCGATCAATGGATCCTGGCCCTCAATGGTCCTGAATGATCGCTCTTCAAAAATCTTCTGGAGTGGCGCCGGGCGCGTTGGCAGGCCGAGCTTCTCATTCACCAACGTGCTGAAAGCAGCGAAGTTTTTATGGAGCGAATTTATGCTGACAAGCAGACAGCGGTCGGCGTGTGCAACGTAAAAGTCTCGAAGTCGTTTGTTGTAAAACTCCCAAATTCGGTACGCGTATTCGGGATTTCTAAGAAAGTCCTCAACCCCCATCCGCTGCATCGAGTCTGCGACGTCCCATGGGAACCTATAGACCAGCACGTAGCGTGATTTTTCCAGCAGGCTGTCCCAGAACTCGAGGAACAGGGTGGTCTTCGGATCTGCCCATCCCAACCAGGCAGGATCATGACTTTGGGCCGATAGCAGCCGCTCGGCTTGATCCTTAAACTTCTCGAAGGAGCTGACGTCAAGCCGGCCGCTTTCTGTCCAGCCCCACTCCCGATAGCCCGGCTCGTTTGCCATGCATGCATCGAGCAAAGCCCGCTCATGAAATCGCTGAAATTTTGGGTTCTGAAAGTCAACTGAAGAGGTAGAAGAGTTGTCCTGTGAAAGATCGTTTGGAGACGTTACACAGAGCTCCGCCAACATGGAGCCGAGCATCGACGTGCCTGATCGATGCATGCCGCTGACAACAACCCTGGGATGTTTCGCTTTTGTAGACATCCTTACTCGTTCCGAAAGCATAGGAGATTACACGAAATGTGGGCGACAGGCACCCGCTTCGCAGACCTGGACGCTGAGATAGCCCGGATTACTGGCTCGTTGCTGGACTATTTTAAGCTATTACCGGCAGATCAGGTATCGTGGGACTGGTTAAGTTTGAAGCCGGTAGTTCAGAGTTCAAACTTTAGTTTGCGTCGCGAAGCCGCAGCCTAAAGGCTGAACTCTGAACTACCGGCTTCAAACTGGAGCAGTACCGAGCAGGCTCGATATGTTGACGTTGTGGCGAGGCTCTGCTAGAAATCACGCGGTAAGATTACGGTTTGAGCCAGCCACCGCTGAATCAGGAAGTTTTCACCGGTTCAAGCTGTCCACCGGTAAGACTTGGGGTCTGCCAGGGTGAACCGTTGATTTCTCTAAGGCGCTCATAGGACTCCAAAACATTGAAGCAATTGAATCAAGGTGCTCGCCATGGATGTTAGCGTTCTAATACCAACCTACAATCGCGCTTCGCTTCTGCCCAAAGTGCTGGACGCGTGGAGAGAAGTTGACCAGGCCACTCGATACCAATACGAGATCATTTTTAGCGATGATGGCTCGTCCGACAACACTATTTCCACGCTGAAGGAGTATGGAGAAGGCCTGCCGATAGTTGTTCTCGACAATGAACATGGAGGTCCTGCCCGGGCAAGAAATACCGCCATCGGACATGCTAAGGGCGACAAGGTCTTAATTGTTGGTGATGATATCTTCCCAAACCCGCAATTCGTTAACCAGCATCATGAATTATCACTCAAACATGGTCCTGAAACGGCAATCCTCGGGGAGGTAAAGTGGCATCCTGATTTAGAGCTTAACTACTTGATGACCCACATTACGGAAGTGGGTCATGAACAGTTTAGTTTCAACGCCTTTCCGCCGAATACCTACGTCGATTTTCGTCACTTTTATACCTCCAACATTTCGGTTGATAGAAACCTGCTGTTGTCGGAAAAGATTCTCTTCGATGAACGTTTTTACAAAGTCAATTTTGAGGACGTGGAACTAGGGTACCGGCTATCGAAGAAGGGATTGAAAATACTATTCGACCCCAAAGCCTACGCGGACCATTACCACCCTTATGAGATTGAGGGCTTTTGTAAAAGGCAAGAGAGCGCCGGCGAAATGGCGGTGGTCCTGATCAGACTTCATCCCGAGCTTGATAGCATTGTGGGAGTCACCAGAACCTGGGAGCGATACGCTAAATTCCGAGCTTCTCGCCTGGCCAAAATCCCTACGCTAAACGCAGGTAAAACTTTCGACGCAGTCATAAAACTATGTGAGGCCTATGAACGCGAATTGCCTAACGCGATGGCCCGAGAGCAGCGATATATCAAACTCGCGTTATCGTCGATCTATTCGAGGCTGTTCCGAGTTTTCCTGGAACTCGGCATGCTTAACAAACTGGAACCGGACAACTCGGACTACAAAGAGTATTTGGCGAAAGTTTATTTCGACGCGGGAGGCTTTTGGGACAGCTACATACAGGCCTTTAACACTTTCAAAGATCTGGGCGAATCTGACCGGCTTTTTAGAGAAGGCTTGCTTGGAAACCAATGCTTACTTACCCGTGGAGAAATGCATCTAGGTCTGGTCGATAGAGCACCGGAATTGGTTCAAAGCCGCGAGCTGGTCCTGGCCCGCAAAGAACTCGACCGGATCACTGGAAGCTACGCGTGGCGGATTGGCAGTGGCATCGTTTACCCGGCCAAAGTAATTAGAAATCTGATGAGAAAGCTCTCAAATGGCGGAGGAAACCCGAGCCCCTCTGAAGAAAATGAGTCTCAGGATATGGAGAATCGAGCTGAAGCAGATGCGGGTATTGCTAAGTCAAGGGACAGCTTTGATCCTGTGTATAGAGATGCGCAGATCTAATATCCACCCAGGAGATGTCAAGCCGGAGTCAATAGGTCCAATGGAACTTATAGGACTATCGCTTCCGTCTCTGACCCCCTTAATATCGCCCCGGTTGAGCCTCTGCTTGCTTCGTTATGCGTAAATTTAATCCGTTAGACCATCCCATCTGCTTTTCCTATCCGTTGCGAGTGGTGCCGTCTTCGTGGATGGAGCATGTTCCTTTTGCGATGTTTCTCATTGACGCTCTGAAACCCAGACTCTTCGTGGAATTGGGGACGGCTCTGGGGGTTTCCTATTGCGCCTTTTGTCAGGCAGTCAAGGAGCAGGGACTCAACACGCGTTGCTATGCCGTTGACACCTGGGAAGGGGACTCACAAACAGGCCTCTATTCTTCCGATGCGCTCGAGGCTCTTCACAAACATCACGACCCACTCTATGGCAGCTTTTCCACGCTGATTCAAGGCACCTTCGACGATGCACTGACACATTTCAAAAACGGCACGATTGATCTGTTACACATCGACGGATTCCACACCTATGACGCCGTGCGACACGACTTTGAAAATTGGCTGCCAAAAATGAGCGAGGAAGGCGTCATACTTTTTCACGACATCAACGTGCGAGAAGGAGATTTCGGCGTTTGGCAATTTTGGGAGGAAATTAAACAGAAGTACGTTCACTTCGATTTTTCTCATGAGCATGGACTGGGATTGCTGGTGGTGGGTCGCCAGCCCGACGCGCTCAAGGAGTTCCTGAATCTTGATGACTCCGATTCGACGCGGGTGCGAGACTTTTTTTACCAGCTTGGCTTGCGATTGCGTCATAGCGTGGCCAGGGATGAGGACACGAACAGTTTATGGACCCGGCTAGTCGAGCGCGAGAGGGAGTTCGCAAAAGAACGGGCGGAACTCGAAGGGCTCCCTTACCAGATTGCCGATGCCAAGCAAGAGAATGAGGAATTATCCAAAAAGCTAAGCGAGAGGGATAAGAAAATCAATCAACTGTCGGTCGATCTGGCGGACAAGTACCGGGAGTTGCAAGAGCTGACAACCCGGCAGATGGCGATGGCCGGCGAATCGCTGGCGACCGCGGCTCGCTTGCGAGCCAGGGAGAAGGAACACGATCGCGTCAACGCCTCGCTGGCAGAAGAGCAGCGACGAAGCGCGGAGCTCGGGAATCAACTGGCAGAACGGACGGCCCAACTGGCGGAGCAGCAGCAGCGAAATGCTGAGCTGGCCAACTCGGACCAGCAACTTAGGTCGGAGCTCGATAGCCTCTCAATTCAGGCAGTCGACCGAGAACAATTTCTTCAGAACCAATCGCTGGAGTTGGCAGAAAGGAACAACCAACTCAACCGGATAAACACATCCCTGGGGGGTCGCTTACTTAAGAGTTATGGCAAAGCTAAGTACAGTTACCTGTTACCGATTTACCGGTTAATGCATCTTGCCCCTCGACAGTCGGGACAGAATCACAACGAGCGAGCGAGCCATCTACGCGTCTCACGCGATCAATCTGAATCAGCAGACGAGGACAAAGGCGAAGGAGAAGGGGAGACGGCAGTTTCTCACAACAGGCTTGAAACCATAATGCCTGAATCAGGGACCGAGGCTGCGGTCGCCGAAGTCAGACTTGGAATCATACCGCCGGATAGCGAACTACTTTCCGAAGAAGTTCTCAACCGCTTCCTCTCAGAATTCGGCCACCAGCATTGCTTCATACTAAAGAAGAATGGCAGCTTCCAAATACTCACCTCTACCGGAAAGATCGAAGCAAGCTATGAATCTTTGCCGATCGATTACGTCTACCAACCGGACATCTGGGACCAGAGACTGACTGATGACCATCTAAGAAATGCCTTGCTCTGCCTCGCGAATGTGGATCTTGACTTTGTGATCGTGTCTCCCTCTCTCTGCCGGCTTCCGCAAGTAGCAGTATCTTCCATAAGAAATCATCTGATTTTCTCGAAGGACTTAGGTCCGGATTTTTTGCAGAACTCGGACAAGCAGGCGAGGGGGCGAGTTCTGCGGCTGCTGCCCTACGATCATCCGGTCACTGAAATCGAGATTGAGGAAGTCTTTAGCAATAGTCACGTGGCTTACATGCCGGATCTTGGTCACTACACGCCTGAAGATAACTTCGTTTATCTTAACCACGCTCCAAAAGTCTCTACCCATCCGGCGCCCGGCACTGCACTAACTACGTCCTTCATCCCGCCATTCACCAAGCAGAAGCCGGTGGTGTTTATTTGGCCGATACGAATGGCGGTAGGCGGCGTTGAGCGGAATGCGATTGAGGTAATGAGGCAACTCAAGGATCGCTTTCACTTCGTTGTCATTACTATGGAAAGGTTGAATAGAGTTGAAGGTAGCCTTCACCACCAACTCAAAGACATTACCGCGGCAGTGTATGACCTTTTAGAATTGGCTCCTTTGGATTACTTCTTAACAATGCTGAGGGACCTCAAGTCTGCTTATGAACCCGATCTAATCTGGATATGCAATGGAATGCCGTGGTTGTGCGACAACGCCGAGAGTTTGCGTGAAATCTTCCGGGATGTGCCAATCGTTGATCAGCAAGTCTATGACACCAACATTGGCTGGATTACTTACTATCATCAGCCAGGCATTCAATCCTTTGATCGGTTTATTGCCGTGAACGCGCCTGTATACAACACCTTCATCGATCGCCTGGGAATGAAACCCGAAACAATTGATTTGATTTATCCCGCGTTTGACTCGAAGCGCTTCAACGGCTCCGTGGCTCGCGAAGATCAGAGCCAGTTGATTAAGGAATACGACCTGCCTACAGATCGCCCGCTCGCCGTTTTTAGTGGCCGCCTGATAATTCAAAAGCGTCCTATGGATTTCCTGGAGCTTGTCAGAAGAAGGCTTCAGGCCGGCGATCCAGTCTTTTTTGTGATGATTGGAGAGGGCGAATTGTCCGATGAAGTCGACGCATTTATCAAAGAGCATCAGCTGACCAATTTGCGTCGCATTCCTTTCCTGAACAACATGGCCCCCCTCTACTCAATCGCGTCGGGTTTGATCATGACCTCCGGACATGAGGGGCTTCCGATCGTCATACTTGAGGCTCTGTCGATGGGTGTGCCGGTTCTGGCCACTGATGTGGGGGATATAAGACTTGTGCTCGATCGTTATCAGTGTGGTCTGGTTGTTCCTGAATTCGGCAATGTCGATGCTTTTGAGACGAGTTATGAAGAGTGGATCGAAAACCTTGCTTCATATGCGGGAAACGCCCGCGAGAGTGCTCCGGACATCCGTAACCGTTTCTCGAGTGAGACCATTGCGCAACAATATGGAGACTCCTGGGACAGAGCCATGAAAGAATTCGTAGCACACTAGCCAGGCTATGCCTCAGACCGATGAGAGGTGCGGTTGGATTTAGCCGCGGATTCACGCGGATTAACACGGATCGGGAACAGAACAACAGGAAATTTCTGATCTGCGTTTGTCCGCGTCTATCCGCGGCTAACTCTCTATTTTTTCTGCGGACCAAAACTTGACTCATTCACCTCAAGTTTTAGCCGACTAGGAATCTAGTCAGGGTGGACAACCTCGTTGACGACCAGGAACATGATCGACAGTTTGAGATTCGTTGGAAAGTCTGGTTTAGAAACTGAGCCTGGCGGTTATATCAGGCTGGGGCTTTTGCTCAATGAGAGCGAGCTACCATCAAAACCAGAACGAGACGACTTCTTTTCCCAGTTTGGCCATCAGCATTGCTTCATCTCCAAATGCGAGGAGGAGGAAGGGGAAGAGAAGTTTAAGGTCTTCTCCTCATCCCGCACCGAGAACCTCTCGTTTGAGTCGTTACCGATTGACTACTTATATGCACCGGATAGTTGGACGCGAAGATTAGGTGATGACCAGATCAGAAATGTCCTGCTCTCCTTAAGTCATTTGCAGAATGATTTTCTAATTGTTTCTGCCTCCCTCTCAGTAACACCTTGTATAGAGGTGTCATCCCTAAAAGACAATACTATCTTTTCCAGGGAGCTGGGGTTGGACTTCCTCGAAGGTGAAAGCCAGAAACCGGCAACCGGCAAGGTTCCGCGGCTCCTGCCTTACGAGCACCCGGTCATTGAGGTGAACGTTGAGCACGTTTTCAAGGACCGTTCGGTGATGTGGTTACCAGACAACAGCTGGATTTCACTTAATGGCGCAGGCCCCGCGAGCCCTCGGCCGACGTTGGAGACTCAACTTGCAGGTCCATTCATACCGAGATTCACCAAGCAGAAGCCACTCGTTTTTGTCTGGCCGATATTTATGGCAGTGGGAGGCGCCGAGCGCAATGCAATTGAGGTGATGAGACATCTCAAGGATCGCTTCCACCTGGTGGTGATTACCATGGAAAGGCCATACGAGAATCAAGGCAGCTTGCATCACCAGCTCAAAGATATCGCCACCGCGATATATGACCTTGGTGAACTGGCCTCATGGGACTCCTACCTGGAAATGTTGAAAGACCTCAAAGCGGTCTATCAGCCCGATGCCATCTGGGCCTGCAATGGCTCTCCCTGGTTTTGCGATAACGCCGCCAATCTGCGACAGCTCTTCGATGATACTCCGATCATAGACCAGGAGGTTTATGACACTGACCGGGGCTGGATTCTTCGGTATCACGAACCGGGCATACAATCGTTTGATCGCTTCATCGCGATCAACCAACGAATCTACGATGCTTTCATCGATCGCTTGAAAATGGATTCGAGCCGCATCGATTTGATCTACCACGCCATTGATGCCCATAAATTCGACCCGTCCCGTTTTGATTCCACAAATCGTCACACCATATTTCAGAAGTTTAATCTGCCTGAAGATCGTCCGCTGTTTCTGTTTGTGGGTCGCTTGTATTTTCAGAAGAGGCCACTGGATTTTCTGCAACTTGCCCTGCGACGATTACAAAGTAAGGATAACGCGCTCTTTCTGGTCGTCGGTGACGGCGAAATGGCGGGCGAAGTGAATAGTTACGTCGCGGAGCATCAGCTCTCAAACGTGCGGCTGGTTCCTTTTGTGGAAAACATGGCAGAACTCTTCTCCATTGCTTCCGGCATGATAATGACCTCCGCGTGGGAAGGCCTTCCCGTGGTCTTCCTGGAGGCGCTAGCTATGGGGCTGCCGGTTCTCTCGACCGATGTTGGAGACATTAGACTCATGCTGGAGCAGTATGGAGCGGGACTGATAGTCCCGGAAATCGGCAATATCGAAGTCCTTGGAAAATGTTATCAGGATTGGACCAACGACTTGCCGCGTTATCGGGCGACGGCCCAGTCAAACTCCTCAACCGTTCGAAACCGCTTTTCTGGCGAGGCTGTGGCGCAACAGTATGCAGCTTCCTGGGATCAGGCAATCAAAGATAAACCAGCGAGGAAGAAAAAGAGCAAACGATCCCGGGCCTTACCTGCAAATAATAGTGCAGGTCGAGTAAGCGTAATTATCCCCAGCTATAATCATGCTGAGTATTTGCCTTATGCTATTGGCAGCGTTCTCACCCAGAGCTATCAGAACCTCGAACTCATTGTGATTGACGACGGATCGTCCGATTTTTCGGTCAACTATCTGAAGGAGTTCGAAGACCCCCGCTACACCTTCGTTTGCCAGGAGAATCAGGGAGCACATGCTGCAATCAATCGAGGATTGCAGATGGCCTCTGGCGAATACCTGACAATCCTCAACTCGGATGACGTGTTTCATCCTAATCGTCTCCAAAAGCTGGTGGCGGAGTTTGAGAACGATTCGGAGGTCGAGTTGCTTTCAACCTGGATCGAGGTGATTGACGCAACCGGAAAGCAGCTGGCAATCAAGCAGGGCTGGCACAATCTTGAGCCATGGCCCGTTGCCCATCCGGAATTAAGCTTTAAGCAGACTGACGACTTCTTCTTAAACCTGTTGATGGGGAATTTTGTCGCGACCACCAGCAACATAATGATGCGGCGTGCGTTGTACAATAAGATTGGCGGAATGAGACACTTGCGGTTCGCGCACGATTGGGACTTCCTGTTGAGAGCGGCCGGGGGCGCCAGGTGCAAGCTCGTGCCGGAGCCTCTGATTAAGTATAGAGTTCACGACAGCAATACGATTAGTAGTGACCGCGCCTGGATGCTGTTTGAGATTTGCTGGGTGCTGGCAGCGAATTTCCATCGAGTCGAAGGCAAACAAATATTTAATAACGCTGAACCCGGGAAGTGTCTGAAGGACCTCGAAACGGTTTTCGAATCAATTAACCTTCAGGGAAACGATAAGGTGTTTTGGGTCATGAGGGCTTTGATTGATTCCCTGAAGTCCGGAGGGGTGGAGAATCCAGAGGAACTGCTCCTTGAAGACAAAGGTCTCAGGGAGAAATTAATCGGGTATATCCAGGTCTAGATTCCTTGTCGGCTAAAACTTTAGGCGAATGAGTCAAGTTCTTGGGTCGGAAGAAAACAGAGAGTTAGCCGCGGATGGACGCGGACAAACGCTGATCAGAAATTTCCTGCTCTTCTGTTTCCGATCCGTGTTAATCCGCGTGAATCCGCGGCCAAAATACGCT
>Ga0190274_10001974_pt1 | contig 12042 bp, 12 predicted proteins | sample Popmic531T_FD_133002 | JGI IMG/M metagenome (GOLD analysis project Ga0190274, IMG submission 133002) | Populus adjacent soil microbial communities from riparian zone of Yellowstone River, Montana, USA - 531 T | ecosystem: Environmental > Terrestrial > Soil > Riparian zone | place: USA: Montana...
AAGAAGCTCCTCATTCACATGGCGCACCTGATATGGGCGGTATGGGTTACTAAGAGAAGTTTTAAATAAGTTATAGATCCCGCTTCGAAAGAGGCGGGATTTTTATTTATTAAGAGGCCCAATCTTTGTAGTCGGTTATTAAATATTTACCATGCTTCCAATTGGTGATGATGATTCCGACAGACGCTTTGCCCCTCTTATCAATTATGTATTGATAGCAATAAATATCCTTGTATTTGTTTTTTTACAAGGAATGGGTGGCAATGAAAAATTTACTTACGCATTTTCCACTGTACCTGCAGAAATCCTGACGGGAAAGGATATCGCTGCCAGCCCATTGGAGCCTACGCCTTTACCCGTTTATTTTACTCTAATCACATCTATGTTTATGCATGGCGGTTGGGCTCATCTTTTGGGAAACATGCTATTCCTATGGGTGTTTGGAGATAATATAGAAAACCGCATTGGTCACATTCGTTATCTAATCTTTTATCTTGTTTGTGGAATCATTGCCTCATTAAGTCATGTTTTTGTATCGGGTTCTGATGCATTGATCCCCAGCCTTGGAGCATCAGGAGCTATTTCCGGAGTTTTAGGAGGGTACTTGCTATTATTACCTTCACGAAGAGTTCGTGTAATTATGGGTCGCGGAATAACAACGGTGCCCGCCTTTGTTGCACTTGGTATATGGATAGTGTTCCAGGTGATAAGCGGATTGGGAATGTTGGGCGGTGATCAAACAGGGGGAGGAGTTGCTTATGCTGCACATATTGGTGGTTTTATTGCAGGCTTAGCGCTTATTAAATTGTTTGATATTGGCGTGAAGAAAGATAGTGTGTTAAATAGATGAGCAAGTTGTAATTTGTCGAATATCATCGCTTCAAAACACATGATATTGCCTACCTTTGCGGCTTCAATTTTTGAAGCAATATGATCAGTGTAAAAGACCTCAAATTAGCATACGGTAAAAGAGTTTTATTTGAAGAAGTGAATCTCAATTTCATTAAAGGGAATTGTTATGGTGTAATTGGAGCAAACGGCGCAGGCAAGAGCACTTTTCTAAAAATATTAAGCGGTGAAATAGAACCAAACAAAGGAACTGTTGACATAACTAAAGGTGAAAGATTGGCTGTATTAAAGCAGAACCAATTTGAATTTGATGAGCAAACAGTTTTAAATACTGTGATGATGGGCCATACAAAATTGTGGTCAGTGACGAAAGAAAGAGAAAGCATTTATGCGCTGGCTGATTTTACCGAAGAAGATGGAATGAAAGCTGCGGAGTTGGAAGGCGAGTTTGGTGAGATGGGTGGTTATACAGCAGATAGCGATGCGGCGACCTTATTAAGTGAGTTAGGAGTATATGAAGAATATCATCAGTCATTGATGAAAGATATTCCATCAAATTTAAAAGTTAGGGTACTACTTGCACAGTCATTGTTTGGCAATCCAGATATTTTATTATTGGATGAGCCGACGAACGGCTTGGATATTGAAACGATCAGCTGGTTAGAAAATTTTTTGGCTGATTATGAAAACATCGTTTTGATCGTGAGTCACGACCGTCACTTTCTGGATGCAGTGTGCACACACGTAGCCGATGTTGATCGTCAGAAAGTAAAGATCTTTACAGGTAACTATACTTTCTGGTACGAAAGTTCACAATTGATGGCCCGCCAGGTTGGTGATAAGAATAAAAAAACAGAAGAGAAGCGCCAGGCGTTATTAGATTTCATTGCACGATTCTCTGCGAATGCGTCAAAAAGCAAACAAGCTACTTCAAGAAAAAAAGCATTAGAGAAATTAACGATAGAAGAGATAGAGCCGAGTTACAGGAAATATCCCGGGATCATTTTCCAACAACTGCGTGAAGTGGGTAATCAAATATTGCAAGTTGATAAATTAGAAAAATCTGTTGATGGCAGGCCGCTTTTTAAAAACGTAACTTTTACTGTAAACAAAGGAGATAAGATCGCATTGTTAAGCCGTGATCCGTTGGCAGTAACAAGTTTCTTCAATATTATTACTGGCGAAAACATTGCTGATAGCGGTTCTTATTCATGGGGTTCAACTGTTACTCATGCTTTCTTGCCACAGGAGAACAGTCAATACTTTGAAAAAGAAATGAACCTGATGGATTGGTTACGTCAATACGTGCCTGATCATGTGAGGGATGTGGACGAGCCTTTCTTACGAGGATTTTTAGGGAAAATGCTTTTTAGTGGTGATGATGTATTGAAAAAAACAAATGTATTAAGCGGTGGAGAAAAAGTTCGTTGCATGATCAGTCGAATGATGTTGCAAAATCCAAATGTGATCTTATTGGATCAGCCAACAAACCATCTTGATCTTGAAAGTATCCAAAGCTTCAATGAACAATGCACAGATTTTAAAGGGATAGTATTACTCACCAGTCATGACCATACATTTATGGAAACTGTTGCCAATCGTGTGATCGAACTTACACCAAATGGTATTATTGATCGCCTGATGGAGTTTGATGAATACCTGGTTGATGAAAGAGTGAAGGCGATGAAAGAAGAGATGTATCGCTAAGAACTATAATTCTTTTATTATAATTTTTCTCCATCTTACTTTAATCCCACCGCCATCATGTATCTGCAAAGCAATAAATCCATTGCCAGCACCGATCTTTTCATCTTTAATATAGATCATTTGATGTCCATTGAGCCAGGTGGTCACTTCATCTCCAACCACTCTTAGTTTGAGTTTATTCCATTTACCTGGTTTCAAATATTTTTCTTTAGTAGAATCAGGCTGTATCAGCCAGCCCCGGCCATACGATTCATAAATGCCGCCTGTATGATGATTAAGAGGAGCTACTTCGCATTGCCAGCCACTGATCTTTACACCATCAATTGATGAACGAAAGAATACCCCACTGTTTCCATTAGCTTCTTGTTTGAATTCAAGTGTCAGTTCAAAATTTTTATAAGGTTTATTTGTTGAGAGATAACCATATTGTTTATCCGGCCCGCTTTCACAAACAAGATTCTCATTTTCTACAAACCACTTTTCAGTGCCATGTATTTTCCATCCTGTTAGATCTTTCGTATTGAATAGAGAAACTTTATTCTGTGCGTTCGTTAGCAATGAATAAAATATACAAACAACAATTAATCTGATTTTCATGTTTCGATTTTATTTCACGGAAGTTACATATAAGTTGAATTCAGTAAAAGCAGTTTGCTTTCATATCTTTTGTTATCTTACTTGCTTTATGCCAAACCACCAGGATTTTAAACGAACCATCGAACTATCTACTGCAACTGCTCTTATCATCACCACCATAATCGGCTCAGGGATTTTTATGAGACCAGCTGAAATGGCTGGATTACTTGGATCACCCGTTTTAATTTTTGCAGTATGGATCATTGCCGGTCTATTTACCATGCTTTCAGTGATGGTATTAGCAGAGGTTGCGGCCATGATACCCGAAACTGGGGGACAGTATGCATTTATGCGCCATATGTATGGGGATTTCTGGTCTTACTTATATGGCTGGGCTGCATTTGCAGTTATCAATTGTGCCGGCGGGGCTGGCATTGCTTTTATTACCTCACAATATTTGGAATATTTTTTTACACTGCCTCGTTTCTCACCTGTGATAGAACAATCTGTTGTTTTACACATTCCATTAGTTGGAGATCTACTGCCATTGCAAAATTTTGGGGTAAAGATGCTTACCATTATTCTTCTCTGCATCTTAACTTTTATTAGTTATCGCAGCACCAAGACCAGCGGGTTTTTGATGAAAATATTTTCAGCGGCAAAAGTCGCAGCGATCATTTTATTAGTAGGCGGTTTGTTTTTATCTGGTAAAGGATCTTTTTCAAACTTTATTCAATCATCAGAAATTATTAAACCTGCAGGCTTTGCCCTTGTTACTGCGATGGTTGCAGCATGTAATGGTGCTCTCCAGGCATATGATGGATGTAGTAATATGCTTTATTTAACCGGCGAGATCAAAGACCCGGGCAGAAATATACCCAGGAGTTTGTTTATTGGGTTATCGATCTGCATTGCTATTTATCTTATCATCAATGCAGCCATGATCTACGTATTACCAGTTGATAAAATGGCTGCTTCATCTTTGGTAGCTTCTGATGCTGCCACTATTGCATTTGGGATTGTTGGAGGTGGACTTATTGCATTTCTTATTAGCTTTTCAGTATTGGGTACTACAGCTTCGAATGTTTTTACACCACCACGAATGACATTTGCTATGGCCAGGGGTGGGCAGTTTTTTAAAACGGCCGGTAAAGTGCACCCTAAATTTCATACACCCGGAAATGCACTGCTAGTTCATCTTGGTGTCATGATCGTAATGGTGCTTAGTGGTTCATTCTTTATACTGGCCGACATGTACATATTTATTACCTGGGCATTTAACCTGATGCTGATGATCGGCTTATTTATCCTTCGTAAAAAAATGCCTGACAAGGAAAGGCCTTATCGTGTATGGGGTTATCCGTGGATACCGATACTTGTAATTCTATTCAATGCCTTTTATCTCATCATTACCCTGGTTGATGATATTCAAAATTATATAGAGGGTAAAACAAGATTAATGAACTCCGTATTCGGCATCCTGGTAACGGCTGCCGGTATTCCTCTCTACTATTATTTCCGCTGGAAGTACAAAGGTAAAACAGACACTGACGCCTCAAAACCGGTATAGTATTTCTGCTTTTCAAAAAAATAGTACATAAGTTATAGTGTCTTTCCTACATCTTTTATTTAAATTAGACTTACGAACCTCTAATCCGGTCCTATTATCCCGTTAATCCTGCTGGGAAATACCGTATCCGCAACGGCAGGTATAATTCGCCACCAGCGAATATTCGGGCTGAACCAAAATCATCTACCAAAACAGATTAAAAAAACCCCGGCATTGTCGGGGTTATTTTTTATTTGCCAGTCTTATTATAAGTTTTTTGATACCAGCTTCATTTTTTTATGGCATCGCCTGTTGCGACGCTCCATTCATCGTCCCGCTTTCATGACAACTAATAATATCTTCCAATCAACCGATGCTCTACTATAAGTTTTTTTATATAAGCGGGGTCAATGATATATTGTTTGCCATAAACAATTTTTCCTCCCGGCTCTACAATTAGTGTATAGGGCAAAGCTCCCTGCCATTTAGGATCTACGGCTTCGATCAATGCATATTTATTTTTCATATTAAATAAATAATTTTTATTCGACGCCTGTTTTGATTGCAGGAATTTTAATGCTTTTACATATTTCGAAGTGTCATCAAGACAAATACTAATGAATTCAAAATCACGGCCACGATACATACGATTGATATCAACAAATTCAGGAAACTCTATCATACAAGGACCGCACCAGGTGGCCCATACATTTATCAATCGAAGTTTATCAGAATTATTTTTCAGCAGATCTTTTATTGCTGCTTCATCAATCATCTCAAGACTCACAGGTTCTGCTGCCCAGTCTTTTTTTGCTTTTTGTATCCAATCACCTTTTTCAGCCCATTTAACAGAACAACCAAAAACTTTTGTGGTCTTTACAGTCACTTCTTTATTCCGTAATAGCTCTTCAATTGCATTACGAGTGTCAAAGCTATTTGGCTTTTCTGTAGGTTTTTCTACATCATCAATACGTCCCTGGAAACGAAGTATTCGTTCTTTATCAAAAATAAATACATGAGGAGTTGTGGCAGGTCCATAAGCTTTTGCCATTGCCTGTTTATCTCCATCATATAAATATGGGAAATTGAATTTCATTTGTTTTGCTCTCAATTTCATTTCAGCATATGTATCACTCATATCAGAATATCCTAACTCATCAAGCCGGACTGATTTTGGGTCATTGGGAGAAACAGCAATAACGGCTACGCCTTTTGTTGAATAATCTTTTGTGAGCTGTATAATGCGTTCTTCATATGCCTGCGCCGTTGGACAGTGGTTGCACGTAAATATGATGACAAGAATTTTGTATTTACTAAAAGATGTTAGCGAATAAGTTTTGCCATCAATACCCTTTGAGGAAAACTGCGGTGCTTTTGCACCGATAGCAAGTGTTGGATGTTCTTCTGCTAAAGAGATGTTTTTCCCAAATACGAGCAATAACAGGGAAATCATTAATATTCGCATGGATTTATTTTATGAAAAGATAAAAAAAATATTAGATCATAATTGATTGTATTTTCGCGGGCAATTGTTTCTTATGCGTTATATGAAATGGATCGGGTTGTTTGCAGTAATTCTTTTGATCGTTTCTTGCTTCTTACCATGGGTGATCATTCCTTCAAAAAATATTGTAGTCAGCGGTGTGGAATCAACCGGAACTAATTTTGGCAAACCTGGCTATACTCATTTTGTAATGAGTTTCTTCTTTATCGGTTTTCATTTTATTCCCAGGCTTTGGGCCAAGCGAGTCAATCTTTTGATCGTTGCATTGAATATAGCGTGGGCTATAAGAAACTATTTTATTATTTCTATGTGCAGGGTAGGAGAGTGCCCCGAAAAGCAAATTGGTTTATGGCTTGTATTGCTTGCGTCAGCTCTTATATTGATCGCTGCACTATTTCCCGACGTAAAATTGAAAGAAGAAAGGGAATAAGTTGTCCTTATAATTAGTCAAGAACAGCCAGGCTTTTTCTAATTATTTCAACACACTCCATTATTTGTTCTTTATTGATAATAAGTGGTGGCGCAAAACGTATTTTATCGCCATGCGTTGGTTTTGCCAACAAGCCATTTTCTTTTAGTGCAAGACAAAGCTCCCATGCTGCATCATTATTCCTGTGATCGATCACAATAGCGTTTAATAAACCTTTACCCCTTACCATTGCAATATGCAGCGAGTTGATCTTTATTAATTCTTCTCTTAATAATTCACCCATTGCAGCTGCATTCTCTGCCATCTGTTCATCTTTCAATACCTGTAATGAGGTAATGGCAACTTTAGAAGCAAGAGGATTGCCACCGTAAGTGCTTCCGTGTTCGCCGGGTTTTATGACCATCATTATTTCATCATCTGCAAGAACAACACTAGTAGGCATCATCCCTCCACTTAATGCTTTACCAAGAATTAATATATCAGGTCGCACATTTTCATGATCACAAGCCAGCATTTTACCGGTTCTCGCCAAACCTGTTTGTATTTCATCAGCAATAAAAAGAACATTTGCCTCTTTACATAGTTGTTTTGCTTTTGATAAATAGCCATCATCTGGAACTAATACTCCTGCCTCTCCTTGTATTGGTTCAACAAGAAAACCTGCAACATCTTTATCATTCAAAACTTTTTCCAATGCATCAATGTCGTTGTATGGAATAGAAATAAAGCCCGGCATATAAGGGCCAAAATTTTTTCTTGCGGATGGATCATTGCTGAATGAGATTACCGTGGACGTTCTTCCATGGAAATTTCCATCACACACAATGATGGTTGCTTTTCCTTCTGCAGTTCCTTTTACTTCATAAGCCCATTTTCGACAAAGTTTGATAGCTGTTTCAACAGCTTCAACACCTGTATTCATTGGAAGAACTTTATCATACCCGAATAATGACGTGATAAATTTTTCAAACTCACCAAGTACATTATTATGAAATGCCCTGCTGGTTAGTGTAAGTTTTTTCGATTGTTCAATAAATGACGAAACAATTTTTGGATGACAATGTCCCTGGTTCACAGCTGAATAACCACTAAGAAAATCGTAATAACGTTTACCATCAATATCCCAAGCAAAAACTCCTTCTCCACGTTCAAGCACAACAGGAATAGGATGGTAATTATGTGCTCCATATTTTTCTTCAAGATCTAAATAGTATTGCGTCTTTTCTGAGATATTAATAAGTGTATTCATAAAATAAAATGTAAATGATAAAGGAAAGAAATAGCTACTTATTCCCCTTTAGGGGTATCGTAACCTCGGTGATTGAGTAAATCGAGGTTTTGCTTCAGAAAAAAAGATATGTATAAAGCCTGTTGGATGATCAGAAATTTGATGCAAGATACTGAAAAAGTCGCTGCCAGTCAACCGAGGCAGAGAAGTAATTGATGCATGATAAGGCTTAAACGATCAGCCTAGGTTAACTTGCATGCTTAAACAAGTTTAATAAAAATGAGTTATACAATTCCGGCGGGCACGAGGATCGGTCATATTCATTTAAAAGTTGCTGATCTTGAAAGGGCACTTAAATTTTATCGTGATTTGCTGGGGTTCGAGTTACAGCAATATTATGGTGATAGCGCTGCTTTTATTTCAGCGGGGGGTTATCATCATCATATAGGGTTAAATACATGGCACAGTAAAAATGCCGGGCCGGCGTCAATAAATACAGCCGGGCTTTATCATACTGCAATTTTATTTCCAACAAGAAAAGACCTGGCAACTGCATTAAAAAGATTAGTTGATGCAAACTATCCGTTAACAGGAGCATCCGATCATGGCGTTTCAGAGGCTATTTACTTAAATGATCCTGATAGAAATGGGGTGGAACTATATTGGGATAAACCAAAAGATCAATGGCCAAAAGATGAAAAAGGAAATTTGCTGATGATATCTGATGCTTTAGATCTGAATGAACTGTTACGGTTAGCTGAATAAAGTTTTTACAAAATAATTATTGGGAAATGGAATTGAAATGGCACTCTCTTTTTTAAATATTCCATAAACAGCAGAGCCGCTGCCACTCATAGAAGCATAAATTGCTCCTGCCTCATATAATTTTTCTTTTATATTTTTTATTTCAGGATACTTTTCAAAAACAGGGTTCTCAAAATCATTTATTAATTCGGCTTTCCATGTTGATATTGACTGCTGAATTATTTGCTTTATCGATTTATCGGGCTTCAATGGTTTGATAGTTGAAAACGCCCAGGCTGTGCTGATATGAATTGGCGGTTGAACAATCAGGAATTTGTATTCGGAAAGATCCAGTTCTGTTTGTTCTAATATTTCACCACGACCCGTTGCAAAACAAGGTTTATTTAAAATAAAAAAGGGGCAATCACTTCCAAGTTGTAATGAATAATTGATCAATTGTTTTTCAGAAAGGTTGAGCTCAAATTTTTTATTCAGCAATTTTAATGTGAATGCTCCATCTGCACTGCCTCCACCAAGCCCTGCACCCATCGGTATTGCTTTGTGTAAATGCATTTGAACAGCTGGCAATTGTGGGAAATCCTTTTTTAGCAGATTATAGGCTTTGAAGCAAAGATTTTTTTCTGAGTCACTTTCTATCGAAAACCCGCTTATTGAAAATTCAAACCTTTCTTTTTCGATCACTTCCAGCGCATCATTTAAATTAATAGGGAAGAAAACAGTTTCAATATCGTGATAGCCATCGTCTCGCTTGTTTACGATGTTTAACCCGAGATTAATTTTACAATTGGGAAATGAAACCATAGAACAAAGTGAAAGCTATTTGAACAAAGTAAATAACAAAAAAGGAAATTAGCATCGCCAATTTCCTCTTAATCCTTTTAAATCAAATAAATCGTGGTTCTATTTCTTTTTGCGATTATTTATTTCATCCCTAATGGCAATAGCACGAATATAATCTTCACTCTCGAGGACCTCATTCAGCAATGTGTTCAAGTCCTCAAGACTCATAGTTTTCAGATCTTCATTACTGCCACCAGTTTCTTCCACCGGTACCTCTTTTTGCTCTTTTGATTTTTTCTTTTTACCAGTAGTTTCTTCCATTAGTATGCCTGCGCTGTCAAGAATATTTTCATACGTATAAATAGGGCAGCCAAAACGAACAGCCAGGGCCAAAGCATCGGAAGTCCGTGAATCGATCTCCAGCGTATCCTTTTCTGTAGAGCAAACTAATTTAGAATAAAAAATGCCTTCCTGAAGATCACAAATGATGATCTCATGCAGGTCAATACTAAAACCAGTCATGAAATTTTTCATCAGGTCGTGGGTAAGGGGACGGCTGGGTTGCATCTTTTCCAAAGCCACAGCGATAGCCTGCGCTTCAAACCCCCCAATTACAATAGGAAGACGCCGAAGACCATTTACCTCGCCCAGCACAACTGCATAGGAATGTGTTTGTGTTATGCTATGCGAAAGGGCCACTATTTCCAATTCTATCTTCTTCATAATTATGGCACGAAACTAAGGGATTTTAGTTAATTGATTAAGTGGCTTACCCGATTAAAAGCCTGAGAATGGACATGTAAAAATAAAGGCTAACTGGTTTCCCAGTCAGCCTTTTAAAAATTGTTTATCGTTAGTTTATGCTTTTATTTTCTTTATAGCTTCGGTCATCTTTGGTACAACTTCAAACGCATCACCCACGATTCCATAATCAGCAGCTTTGAAGAATGGAGCTTCCGGATCTTTATTTATAACAACGATCACCTTACTCCTGTTTACACCGGCGAGATGTTGAATGGCACCTGAAATTCCAATAGCAATATATAAAGTAGGAGCAATAGCAGTACCTGTTTGTCCTACGTGTTCATTATGTGGACGCCAATGTGCATCTGCAACGGGGCGGCTACAGGCCGTTGCTGCATGTAGGACTTTTGCAAGCTCTTCCACCATACCCCAGTTCTCAGGTCCTTTCAAGCCGCGACCAGCACTTACTACTATTTCTGCCTCAGTCAACGGAACTTCGCCACTTACTTTATTAACCGCAGTCACTTTTACTTTTGGAGCATCAACCGCAACATCAGTAGCAATAACTTCAGCGGTTCCTTCTCCTGCTATTGTTTGATATGCATTGGGGTTGAGTGCAATGATCTTTACATCTGTATTCAAAGAAATATTTGCAAAAGCTTTTCCGGAGAAAACGTTTTTCTTAACTACAAAACCTTTACTCGTATCAGGCAATGCAACAGCACCAGAAACAAGTCCTGCTTTTAGTCTTGCTGATAATCGGGGTGCAATAGCTTTTCCATCAACATTGTTTGAGAAGACAATCACTTTAGCGCCAGTTTTTCCAGCTACATCAGCAATTGCTTTTGTGTAAGCCTGTGCATCCAAATGATCAAGTGCCGGGTTGTTAACATGATGAATTTTCTTTACACCATACTTACCAAGAGCAGCAAGATCATCTTTGGGTGTACCTAATACAACACCTTCTGCAGTCGTGCCAAGCTGTTCTGCAACTTTAGTTCCATAGGTCATTGCTTCGAAAGAAGCTTTCTTTACATGACCTTCGTTTGTATCTATGAATATTAAAACAGACATGATTAAATTTTAAATTTCAGATTTGAGATTTAGATCACCTTTGCTTCTTCTTTTAATAGTCTCACCAATTCTTCCACATTATCTGGCGGCACAAGTTTTACTCCGGCTTTCGCTGGTGGTAATTCAAAACTTGCAATTCCAGTTAACGCATCAACGGCAACTGGTTCAATTGCTTTCAATGGTTTTGTTCTTGCGGCCATAATACCTCTCATATTGGGAATACGTTGTTCTGCTACTCCTTTCTGGCAACTAACTACAGCCGGTAAGTTCACTTCACAGACTTCTTCGCCACCTTCGATCTCTCTTGTTACCGTTGCTTTGCTTCCTCCCAGTTCAAACTTAGTTGCAAGTGAAATGTATGGAAGGTCTAATAACTCAGCTACCATACCACCGATTGATGAACCATTGTAATCTATCGTTTCTTTACCGGTAAAGATCAGGTCGTAGCCGCCTTGCTTAGCCACTTCAGCAATTTGCGAAGCGATATAAAAACTATCATGACTATCGGCATTCACACGAATGGCTTCATCGCCGCCAAGCGCCAATGCTTTTCGGATAATAGGATCGGCATCAGGAGTGCCAACAGTTATTAAATGAATAACAGTAGAAGCATCCGCCTCTTTCAATTCAATGGCACGAACCAATGAATACCATTCATCGTATGGGTTGATGATCCACTGTACACCATTCGTATCGAATTTCGTGTTGTTATCGGTGAAGGCTATTTTTGCCGTTGTATCAGGCGTTTTGCTGATGCAAACAAGAATTTTCATTTAAATGTATTTCGTTTGTCAGAAGGATAGTTGTTTATGCAACCAAAGCTAAGATAGGGTGTG
>Ga0190274_10001975_pt1 | contig 12040 bp, 11 predicted proteins | sample Popmic531T_FD_133002 | JGI IMG/M metagenome (GOLD analysis project Ga0190274, IMG submission 133002) | Populus adjacent soil microbial communities from riparian zone of Yellowstone River, Montana, USA - 531 T | ecosystem: Environmental > Terrestrial > Soil > Riparian zone | place: USA: Montana...
CATCTGCTCGGCAGCCTTCTGCATTTGCTGTGCGCCCTGTTCCATCTTCTTCGCGGCCTCCTCGGCTTGCTGCTGCTGGGAGTTGCCGCACGCCACGACGAAACTTGAAGCAACGAGGACGACGAGGAGCTTGTGCATGGGGCCTCGATTCATTGGCTATTGATTATCGGTTATTTGCTATTGCATTGAGCGATTGGGCCATTTGGTTATTGGGGAAGCTCGCCGCTCGCTTCGACATATCGGCACAATCACCCAATCGCCCAATAACCAACGACTCAATGCAATAACAAACAACCAATAGCAACTAGCAAATGGCTATTGGACTTTGCCCATCCAGTGCAGAATCCCGAGCGTTAGCCACGGCACGTAGGTAATCAGCAGCACGCCAAGAGCCAGGATGCCGAGCATCGGGAGCGTCGCCCACATGACCTCGAGGACGGGTTTCTGGAACCTGACAGATGCCAGGAGCAGGTTGAGGCCGAGCGGCGGATGCAGGTAGCCGAGCTCGAGATTGGCGATGAAGATGACGCCCAGGTGCACGAGGTTGATGTCGTAGACCTCGGCGAGCGGAATGATCAGCGGCACGATCACGACGATTGCCGAGAAGATATCCATCACCGTGCCGACGAGAAGGAGAAAGACGTTCAGCGCAAGGAGGAACAGCGCGCGCGAGTGGATGTGCGACTGCGTCCAGTCGAGCAAGTTGGTCGGCACTTGCGCGTTGACGAGGTAGTTGGTCAGCCCCACCGCGACCGCGAGGATGAGCAGCACGCCGCCGACGAGGCCGGCCGAGTCCGCCGCGACGCGAAGAACGTCCCGCATGCGTGGCAGATCGCGGTGAATGAAGCGCTGCACGATCAGGGCCCACAGCGCAGCGATCGCCGCCGATTCCGACATCGTTGCGTAACCGCCGAGCAGTGCGGTGAGGACGACGACAGGAAGCAACAACTCCCATTTCGCTTCCCACAACCCCGCCCACATCTGGGTCGTGCTGAACGGCAGGCGCCGGGCGCCAGATCGTAGCGCTTGCCGGACACCGAGTGCGGCGACGAGACCAAGCATCAGCAGGCCCGGGAGAAGGCCGCCGATGAAGAGGTCTTCGATGGCGACGTTCTGCGCCACGATCCCGTAGAGGATCAGCGGCACCGACAGGGGGAAAAGCAGGCCAAGGGAACCCGAGGCGGTGAGCAGGCCGATCGAAAACCGTTCCGGGTAACCCTCCTTCAGCAACGCCGGAAGCAACAGGCCGCCAAGCGCGAGGATCGTAACTCCCGAACCACCCGTGAACAACGTGAAGAACGCGCACAGCGTGGCCGCGGCAACCGCCGTTCCGCCCGGCGCCCACCCGAACAGGCCTCGCAGCGCACGAAGGAGCCGTTCTGACGACTTCCCCTCCGCGAGAAGGAACCCCGTCAGCGTGAACAGCGGTATCGCCGCGATGTTGGCCGACGGCGACGTCAGTTCTGCGTAGGCCTTGATCAGCGGCACGACGGGGCGGCTGCCATCGATGAAGAATCCGAACATCGCGATACCGCCGAGCAGCGCGAAAATCGGCGCGCCGAGCACGCCGGCGACGACGAGCGCCGTGAGCCATGGCCACAACGCCGCGCCCTCGAGAATTTCCTGGTGCGCGGTGAGCCAATAGCCGGCGGCGATTCCGAGTGCGGCGATCGCGCGGCCTGTCCAGTGTGGCGACGCGCGCCAGACGAGACGAACGGCGATGAGCGCAAAGGCCACGGGGAACACCGTCACCGACATCCACACAGGCACGTTGAGCGCGACCAGGTCGCCGACTTCGCGCTCCGTGTGGACGAGTGCCCAACCGCCCACGGCGAAGATGGTGGCGATGGCGGCACCGACGAAGGCTCCGATGACGTGGCCGAACGCCGCCAGGTTCTTCGGCAGGAATTCGCCCGTGGCGAGCACGAGCAGCTTGCCGTCCCGCGCCGCGATGGCCGCGCCGAGCATGCCGACCCAGAGCGTCAGGTTCTGCGCGAACGGCGCGGAGCCGGGGATGCCGGTCTCGAAGAATCGCCGCGTGGCGATCTCCGCGAGCGGCAAGAGCATGATGCCCGCGAGGGCGGTGGTGGCGAGAACGTTCTCCGTGCGGAGCGCAAGCGCCCGCATTACCGGCCTTTGGTCTTGCGGAACGCGTCGCGTTCGCGGACGACCGTGTCGTAGACGTCCGCAGGCACCATGCCGCCGCGCATGGTCGCGACGAGTTTCTCGGCCGCGGCTTGGAACTCTGCCTGGGCCTTCGGATCCAGCGTCGTCACCGTCAGGCCGCGTGTCTTCATCGTGTTCACGGAGTCGGCGTCCAGTTTGGGCGCCTCGGCGAGCACTTTACGCTCGAACGCCGCGCCAGCCTCGGACACGACCTTCTGGTCGGCTGGGCTGATCTTCGTCCACGCGTTGTTGGTGATCACGAGCGCGCCCAGCAGCGGCGCCACGTGGACGTCGAGCATGAACTTCGCGTCGCGGAAGATCTGCAGCATGAGCGCAGGGTATGGCGGGCTCGGGGCCGTGTCGATCATCCCAGTGGAGAGCTTGAGCTGCGCCGGGATGTCGTTGGCCGAGAGTGCGACGGGATTGAACCCGTTCGACTTGTACCATTGCACCATCCGATCGTCGCCCTGGCTCGTGAAGAGCTTGGCCTGCTTGACTTCGGCGAGCGTACGCAGCGGCTTCTTCGAGAACAGCTGCACCCAACCCGCGCTACCCCAGGCCACGCGGTGAAAACCCTTCGCTTCGAGTTTCTGATCGAGCATCGGCGTCAGCTTTTGCAACACCGCCAGCGTCTCGTCGTCGCTCTGAAAGAAGAACGGCATGCCGAACGCATCGAAGGCCGGATCGATCTGGCTCAAGCCGCCGAGCGTGAGCAGGTTTGCCTGCAGCTGATCGACGCCCGGCCGCATCATGCGGATGGTCGATATCTCATCGCCCTGTGTTCCGCCGGCGTAGACCGTCAGGCGCACGCGGCTGCCTGTTTTTGCAGTCAACTCGGCCCCCATGTCGAGCAGGGCCTTGTGCCACGCCGAGTTCACGGGTGCTCCGGTGGCGAGCCGGATGGTGACCGGCGCCTGGGCGGCCAGCGGGAGCGCGACGAGCGCGCCCAACGCGGCAACGAGAACGGTGCGTTTCACGAAAGACCTGGCAGACATGCGAAATTCCTCCAAAGGCTATTGCACGAAGCGGGTATCGACTTGCTCCAGCAACGCGCGTGCACGCCGCTGCGTGATGAGCGTCGCGAGGCGGACCGACGGATCCGCGTTCGGATCCACGGCAATGGCTTGCTTGAGCAACGACTCGAATTCGGTGCGATTTCGTTCCGGCACGGAGACGCCCGTCGCGAGCGCGACGTATGGGCCCGGCGCCTGACCCTTCTGAAGCGCAACCGCGCGGTCGAAGTGCTGGCGCGCGCGTTTGGGATCGCCGCCGAGCGCCTCGGGCAGACTGTCGAGCGAGATCATCAGTTCGTGGAGCGCGCCCTTGCTCCACGTTTCGTCGAGGGCGAGTGCGCGGTCCGCGAGCGCGCGCACGACCGGAAAGTCCACCGCCAGCTCCGGCTGGTCGAGTCCCAGCGAGATCGCCGCGCCCCATGAGGCGGCCGTCCAGTAGAGCATCTCGATGTCTTTGCGCTCGGCCCGCGACAGCGCCGCCACCGGATCGGCGAGCAGCCCTTCGCCGACGCCGCGCCAGCGGACCTCCATCGCCCGAAGGCAATATGCCTTGCCGCGGAGGTAGAGCCTCAGCGCACGCTCGCGAAGGGCAACCGACTCTTCATGGTGTTCGTCGCCGAGCACGATCGCATCCGTCTCGATGAACGCATACGCGTACTGCGTGAACCCGCTGCAGGTGGCGACCAGCAATGGCGCGTGGTTGGGGACCGAATCGAGCAGCGACTCGTAGAGCTTCAGCGCGAACGGAATCGCCTCGCGAACGAGCTCGGGATCCTCGTCGCGCGAGAACACGTCGCCCGACTCGCTGAGCGTGTTGGCCACGGTCTTGACGGCCATCGTCTTCAGCGAGCACGCCGACAGGGCGATCACGGTGGCGCAGACGAGCAAGGCGCGGAGGCAACCCGCAGGGTGCGGCATCAACCTGTCAATGATAGGGGACGGAGCCCTTTTCCACAGAATTGCCTCACAGGGGGACAGAGCGTCCCCAAATTTTGGTCGTGCTCTGTCCCCCTTCGGCCTCGATCTGTGGAAAAGGGCTCCGTCCCCTACCGGCACTACGGTAGCGGCGCACGGTAGTTGCGACGTGCTCGAACCTCGGTGTCGGGGTCCGGCTTCTGCAGCCGGACCCGAAGGTCGTGCACCTTGCCGTCGAGCCGCTGGGGCGTGAAGCCCAGCACGTACTGATAGTGCAGCTCCTGCATCACCTGCGTGAACGTCGCGTTGACGTCGTCGTACTGATTCAACTGGAAGTGACCGCCGCCGGTCTGCGTCGCCAGGCGCCGCAGGGTCGGGGTGGGCGGCGTCGTCCATCGCTTCGGGTCGGACATCGACGCGCCGGCCGAGGGCGAAAGCGGCATCTCGGCCAGTTGTGCCCGCATCGTCGATCGGAACTGGACGATGTAGATCATGAGCTCGTCCTCGCGTGCTCGATCGATGATGTTGTCGGCCGTGACGGTGCTCATCGTATCGACGCCATCGGTCATGAGCACGAGAATCCGGCGTCCACCGAGCGGCGCGAGCGCCGTCATCGTCTCGCCGACACCTTCCCACAGCTTGGTCGGGTTGCCGATGTGGAGATCCTCGCGGAGCGCTCGAAGCAGCTCATCGCGATCGCCGGTGAAGCCCTTGCTCAAATCGAGACGGTCGCTCAGGCTGCCGACGCGAACCTGATCGCCGGGCATCATCCGAATGACGAGCTGCTCGGCGGCGGTTCGCGCCAGATCCAGGTTCAGCGTCATGCTCGCGCTCGTGTCCACGAGCACCGTGGCGGTGATGGGTTGCAAGCCCTTCACGAACACCGTGAGTTCCTGTTTGCGGCCGTCGTCTTCGACGATGAAGTCGTCGCGTTCGAGATTGCGCAACATCTCGCCGTACCGGTCGATCACGGTGGCATAGACGGCGACCGTCTCGGTCGTGCCGCGAAAAATCGGAGGCTGCTGCGGCGGGTCTTGTGCGCCAACGACGAGCGTCGCGGCTGCGACCAACACCGCGACCGTCGCGCCGAGACCTCGTGAAAACGTCCCGCGCATTGACGTGCGGGCGGTCTACCGCCCGCCTCGGCGATCCGGCGCCGGCAGCGGGGCTCCCGACGTGGTGTCAGTTGCGAGATAGCTCTTGCGGGAACGCACGTTCATTCCGGGCACCTTGACCCGCACTTCGAGCTTGTGCAGCAGGCCGTCGAGTTTTTCGGGGGCAAAGCCGATGACGTACTGCCGGTGCAGCTCGTCAGCCACGCGACTGAAGGTTGAGTTGAGATCTGCTGCGCGAGTCAGCTCGAAATATCCGCCGCCGGTTTGCTCCGACAGTTCACGCAGCCGTCGATCTGGCTTCGTCACGATGTGCGCGGCCGGGATTTCACTCTGAAGGCCGATCGCGTACACCATGAAATCCTCGTTGACTGCGCGGTTCACCAGGTCTCTGAAGTTGGTCGTCCTGCTGCCCGTGTCATCCCCGTCCGTGAAGGCCAGGACGACGCGCCGCCCCGTCTCGCTCGCCAGAGCGTCAAGACTGCGGGCGATTGCGTCCCAGAGAAAGGTCGGATTGCCGTACTGAATATCGGATCGGACGATGCGCACGAGCTCGTCACGGTCGCTGATGAACTGAGGACTGAGCCGAATCTTGTCCGAGAAACTGCCGATCCGAGCGCGATCCTCCGGCAGCAATCGCAGCACGAAACGCTCGGCGGCCACCTTCAACAGATCCAGATTCAAGGTCATGCTGCCGCTCGTGTCGAGCATGGCGACGACCGTGATCGGCTGCACGTCGCTCTTGAAGATCGTCAACGGCTGAAGTTTGCCGTTGTCGTATATCTCGAAGTGCTTTTGCTCGAGGTCGGGGACCAGGCGACCGGAGCCGTCCGTCACCGTGGCGTAGATCGCCACCGTGCGGGACGAGCTGCGAAACGTCGTGCCTTGTGGAGGATCCTGCCTCGCCACGAGTGACGCTCCGACGAGGAGGACGAGAGCAGCCGTAAGCATCCGTGTCATATGTGTCGCACCGGAAAGGCCGATAGGTCCTTCCTAGACTAACTCTGTTCGTCGTTCCCCGTTCCCGGTTCCTCGTTCCCCGTTCTGCTGGTGGGACACGAGGAAGGAGGGGAAACCGGAACGGAACCGAGAACGGGGAACCGAGAACGGGGAACCTGGAACGGGGAACGGGGAACGCGCCTACGACCTATCGCGCGTCGGTTCAGTCGTCCGGTCGGCCATGCGTGCGATGTAGAGGGCCGCGGGAACCATCAGGGCCCACGCCGCCGCGGCTGCCAGGATCCACGGCCACACGGGTGCGCTCGTCAGGGCGGCCAGCGTTGGCCACACTCCAAGCTGAGGAAGCTGAGGCGCCGATACACCCTGCCACCACTCGACGAACGAGGCGCCACCGAATCGCCAGGCCGTGAGTACCCCGCCGATCCCGACGACGGCCGCCGCGGCCTGGGCTGCAGCGACCGGCCGGGCCGCGCGCCGGGTGAGGTCCTGCCGGGCGCGCACTTCGGCGCGATACCAGACGACACTCGCGTCCGGTACTTTCAACTCCGCGACGGTCGCGTCATTGAGATCGCCAATCGCCGACGCGACCGTGGCCAGGTCGCGGCAGACGTCACAGGTCGTGACGTGGTCCACGAGCGATCGTTCGGCCCGGGCCGGCCATTGATTCGTCCAGACGAGATCGAGGACTTCGGCTTCGCGCGAACAGGACGGCGTCATCGTCATGACGACTGTCGCTCCTGATGAAGCAGGCCCGCCATTCGACGCCGAGCGCGATAGAGCAACGACTTCACGCTGGCTGTCTTGACGCCAACCACGGCGGCGATTTCCTGATGCGACGCGCCCTGCGCGTAGGCGAGCCAGAGAAGCGCGCGCTCTTTGGCGCCGAGCTGCGCCAAGGCCTCGTTGACCGCAACGCGCGTGGTGACGGCTTCGTGGCTCTGCGCGCGATTGTGCTCGTGTGAAATCTCGTCGTCGTGCGGCACGAACGTCGGTCGCGTCTGCGTGCGTCGCGCACCGTCGCGCACGAGATTCGTCGCGATCTTGAACAGGTAATGGCGTCGATGCGCCTCGCTCTCGAGTTGAGTCTCGGCTCGCAGGAACCGGTAGTAGCTCTCCTGCAGCAGGTCGTCGGCGAGGGTCCTGTCGTTGGTCAGCCGGCGCAGGTACGCCCAGAGCACACGGGCAGTCCGGTCGTAGAAACCGCGGAACGCATCCTCGTCCATCCGGAACGCCACATCCGTCTCGGCGCCTTGGAGCGTGAGCGCCTTGGCGTCAGCGATCGGGAGGTCTCGGGTGTTCATCGGTGGTTTTCGGCGCGCCAGCGTCAGGCCCCCTTCGCGCCCCCACCGTGGGCAGCGTCGAAGAGACCGAGACGATGAGACAGGATATAGGAAGCGCCGGCGGCCAGAACGAATCCGACACCAACAGAAAGGCCAAGCACGCCCCAGACGAGCAGCATCTCGGCCACTCCATCGAACATGTATCGCTTGATAGTGAGCAAGCCGATGCCGGCGCAGACGAGGACGACACCCGCCTGTACGGACCAGAGGATGCGAGTGAGCGGTGCGGCCACGGCCGGCGCATTCGACAGTTCAGGCGCGGCGGGCAGGCCCTGCAGGAACTGGCGGCCGGCCGGCGACTGGATGTAGCTCATCAACTCGTCGTTGGAAGAGAAACGTTCCATGAGCCGGCTGTGAACGTCGGTCTGAATCTTGACGCTGCGGAGCCACCGCCGATGTCCAACCACGTAGCGAATGAGCCACCCGAAAATCAGGACCGCTGTGAGCAGGCCGGCGAAAACCATGATGCCGAAGAACATGTCTCGCCATGCGTTCATGGCATCTCGTCGCATCGTGACTTCCGGTGTCTGAGGTTCGTACCAATGGGTGTCGCCCACAAAGTTAAAAAAATAGTCCGGGTAGCGTGGTACCTCCGGATGTCGCTGTAGGTAGGTCGTCAGCGCCGGGTATGGCGCGAGGTAGGCAGAGTTCATTAGCAGGGTTGGGTCGAGCTTGAGCACGCGTCCCAGTGCCGGGGGATAGCGCTGCATCAAATCACGCAGCTCTTCGCGCGTGACCTCGGCCCGCTGCTGGTCCAGCTCTGTGGGCGTCTGTTGCGCACGTACCCGAAGCTCGGGAACGACCGCGCGCGTTTCCTGCGCCGAGGCGGGAACGGTCAGACCGCCACCCACCATTGCCCATACGCCAACCGCCGCGATCGACCGAACCCAGGAACAACTCATCGACAGCACCTCTTGCCGGCTACTACGCGCCGGGAGGCCAGGGGTGAACCGGCCAATTGATAGGCTGCTGGGATGCGGCCCCTGATTGCTTTCGACCTCGACGGAACCCTCATCGATTCGAAGCGGGACCTTGCCGAGAGCGCCAACGAGATGCTCGCGACCTACGGCGCCCCGCCTCTGGCTGAGGTCCAGGTCGCCGGGATGGTCGGAGACGGGGCGAAGCAGCTCGTTCAGCGCGCGCTCGATGCCGGAGGGGTGCCGACGGACGTATCAGTTGCGTTGGACCGTTTCCTGGCGATCTACGCGGGGCGGCTGTTCAGGCACACTCGGCCGTACCCAGGGCTGCCCGACGCTATAGCCGCCGCGGCGGAACGGGCGTCGTTGGCTGTGCTCACGAACAAGCCCGAGGGCCCGTCCAGAACGTTGCTCGACGGGTTTGGCTTGTCCCCCTACTTCCGGTGGGTGATTGGCGGCGACTCTGGATTTCCTCGCAAGCCGGACCCCACCGGGCTCGGCCACCTCATTCACCAGGCGGGCGTGACGCCGGGCGGCTGCCTCATGGTTGGGGACTCGATGCTGGACGTCGAGACCGCCCGAAGCGCCGGGGCGGTCGTCTGTGTGGCGAAGTACGGTTTCGGCCACCTCCGACGCCCACTGGAGTTGAACGGCACGGAGCTAATCGCGCGACGTCCCGAGGAGGTCGCGGGCCTTATCGCCGGGTTTGTGGGGGCCCTCAACCGCTAATCCCGACTTGACCGGTCGGATTTCCTGCCGTATGCTCGACCGGCATCTAGCGAGACCGGTCTCAGTTACTTCCAGCATCATCAAATGGCCGCCGTTCCTCATCCATCGTTCTCAACCTGGTCGTCGTCAGCTCCAGCCGGGGCGGTGCGTCTCTCGACGCTCGAGCCGGGCCAGCTGGCTACGCTGCATGGCGCGCACCTGACGGCCCACGATTGCGCGCTTCTGAATGCGCTCGGATTGACTGATCGCTGTGTCTTGCGAATCTGCAAGGTCGGCGAGCCCTGCATCGTTCAAGTGCGCGCCACCCGGATCGGCCTGGCGCGATCGGTCGCCGACAGCATCCTGGTTGTTCCCCAAGGCGCGGGGTAATGCCAACCGCCGGCGTCGAACGCGAGTCGGTCCTCCGACCCGCGCCGGGCGCGGTTCCGAAAAGTACCCGAACGCTGCGCGTCGCTCTCATCGGCAATCCCAATACCGGGAAGACCACGCTCTTCAACCGGCTCTGCGGGACGCGCGCCAAGACCTCGAATTTTCCGGGCACGACGACGAGCGCGAAGGTCGGCCGCGCGGTGGTTGGCGGAGACGTCGCGGTCGATATCGTCGATTTGCCCGGCCTCTACCGCCTCAGCCTCGATCTTCCTGAGGCGCGCATCGCGCGCGACGTGCTCGCTGGCAGCGGACCCTACGCCCAGCCGGATGCCGTCGTCGTGGTGGTGGATGCGTGCAACCTCACGCGCAATCTGATTCTCACCGGTGAGCTTCTCGCCTACGGCCTGCCCGTCGTCGTTGCCCTCAACATGGTTGACCTCGCGCAGCAGCGCGGCCTGAGCCTTGATCCGGCGAAGCTGAGCGCGCACCTCGGCAGCCCGGTTGTTGCGGTCGTGGCGAGGCGAGGCCTCGGGCTCGACGGGATTCGCGCTTCACTCGGGAAGGTGCTGCAGCAGAGCGCGCGCCGCCCGGCGGACGCCGGTCCGGCCGCGCCGTCAGACGCGCGCGATCTGACGGCCTGGGCCGAGCACATCGTCGAAGACAGCGTGGGCGGCGCGTCAGCGGTCGGATCAGGCGCCGACACGCTGACCGAGCGACTCGACAAGACCTTCACACATCCCGTACTCGGTCTGTTGCTTTTCGCCGGTGTGATGGTCGGGCTGTTCTATACGCTCTTCGCCCTGGCGACCCTGCCGATGGACCTGATCGAAGCGACGTTCGCCCAGCTCGGCGAGATCGCGGGCCGGGTGATTCCGCAAGGGCTCGTGCACGATCTGGTCTCGCAGGGAATCATCGGCGGCATTGCCGGCACGGTCGTCTTTCTGCCTCAGATCTGTCTCTTGTTCTTTCTCATCAGTCTGCTCGAAGACACGGGTTACCTTGCCCGCGCGGCCTTCGTCATGGATCGGCTGCTGTGTCGTTTCGGTTTGCCAGGCCACGCGTTTGTGCCGCTCCTGACGTCGCACGCGTGCGCGCTTCCAGGCATCATGTCCACCCGGCTGATTCCCGACCGCCGGGATCGCTTTGCCACGATTCTCGTCGCGCCGTTCATGAGCTGCTCGGCACGGCTTCCTGTGTACGTGTTGCTCACGTCACTCCTGTTTACCGGGCAGCCGCTCCTTGCGGGTCTCGCGTTTGCGGCCTGCTACGCGCTGGGTGCGTCTGCCGCACTCGGGAGCGCGTTGCTGTTTCGCCGGACACTGCTGCGCGGCGAAGCGCGGCCGATGATTCTGGAGCTGCCCTCGTACAAGTCGCCGTCGGTGAGAAACGCCCTCGTCGCTGCGAAAGAGCAGGGCTTCGCGTTTCTAAAAACTGCCGGCACCGCCATCATGGCGATCTGTGTTGTCATGTGGTGGCTGAACACCTTTCCGCGCGTCGGTCCCGCGCCGGAAGCCGACGCCCTGCGCAGCCGGGCGGAGGCGGTGGCGAACCCCGCTCAAGCGGAGGCGCTTCGAGCGGAGGCGCACCTCATCGACCAGCGCGCCGCGCAAGCGGGCAGCTTCGCCGGCCGGCTCGGACAGACGTTGCAACCGGCGTTCGCGCCGCTGGGCTTCGACTGGCAACTGACGGTCGGTGTTCTAACCAGCTTCCTCGCGCGTGAGGTCTTCGTTTCCACCATGTCGGTCCTCGTCGGCGACGCGAATGACGATGTGACCGATCAGGGCGTGATTGCGCGAATTCGCGCGGCCACGCGCGAGGATGGTTCCCCGGTGTTCACGCCGGCCACCGCCACCAGTCTGCTGATCTTCTTCGTGCTGGCCATGCAATGCCTTCCGACGCTGGCCGTGACGCGCCGGGAAACGGGCCATGTGAAGTGGGCTGCCCTTCAACTCGGCTACATGACGACACTGGCGTACGTCTTCGCGTTTGTCGCATACCAGGGGTTGCGGCTCACTGGGGTATCCTAGAATCACGTCAATGAGCGACGGCATTCAGGTTGGCATCGTGACGGCAGTTGCCGTAGCGGCGCTCATCGCGATCGTGCGGCCCTACCTTCGCCGATCCGAGTTGAAGAAGGACGCTCCGCCCTGCGCAAACTGCGCGGCATCCGCGGCGCCTTCAGCCGCAGCCCGTCGTCCCACACACAGCTGATCCGCGCGGTCGTGTCCCGCCTTCTCTACATCGATTGGTTGCGCGGCGTCGCCGTGCTGTTCATGGTCCTGTGGCATTCGATCGATGCCTGGACGCTGCAAACCGATCGTGATTCGTGGGCATTCACCGTCATCATTTTCGCGGCAGGCTGGGCGGCGCCGCTCTTTCTGCTCCTTGCGGGTGTGTCCGTCTCTCTCGCCGCCGCAGCGCGGGTCGCGCGCGGATTCAGCCGCGCTGATGCGAGCTGGGCGCTGCAGAAACGCGGCTGGCAGGTCGTTCTGCTCGCGCACGTCTTCCGGTTTCAGTCG
>Ga0190274_10001976_pt1 | contig 12030 bp, 10 predicted proteins | sample Popmic531T_FD_133002 | JGI IMG/M metagenome (GOLD analysis project Ga0190274, IMG submission 133002) | Populus adjacent soil microbial communities from riparian zone of Yellowstone River, Montana, USA - 531 T | ecosystem: Environmental > Terrestrial > Soil > Riparian zone | place: USA: Montana...
CGCTATTGTTGTGGAAGTACGGCGCAGTCCTGGCGATTCCGCGCAGCCCGTTTATGTCCAGCTTGTTCCAGTCATCCGCGGGCGCCGCCCCGCCCACGAATCCCGTGAGCAGCGCACGACCCGGGTCCGAACTCGTACGCCTGACCACCGTGCCGTTCGCCAGCGTGATCTCGTAGGTGCGTGCATTTCGCGCGAGTCGCGGCGGGCAAGGCGTAAACGTGAAGCGCGCGGGCACTACCGTGTCGACCGGCCGCGGACACTGCGAGTTGATGTCATGGAAGCGCAGTGGCAAGGGCACCTGCGCCGTCGATTGACCGGGCCCGCCATGGCAATGCGCGCAGGCTCGCGTGAAGACCAGCTTGCCTTGCTGTGCCAGCGCACTGAGCGGCGGATCCACATCGGGCAGCGGCGTGACACCCGCCCTCACTGCGTCAGCCAGTTCTCGCGCGCGCGGCGAAGAGAACAGCACGTTCTGAAATGCGGCGAGATCGTCGAGAAGCCGCGCATCCGGGGCCCGGGTGATCTGCGCGTGGGCTTCGAACGCGCCCAGGGCCTGCTCCTGCAGGTTCGCCTTGCGACCATCGAGCTGATATCCACCGGTCGGGTTCGGCCCGCGCGGCCATGCCGGGTTGGCGCCATCCGAACCAGTCAGACGCACATCGTTCACCGACGGAACCATGCGCCAGACATCCGCCGTGGTTTCGGTCGAAACCGCGTTCGTGAGCGGATCGATGAGCCGCATGTTAGGTGGCAACGGCAGAGTCACGCGCACCAGGCCATTCTGGGTGAGATTGCTGAAGTCACTGGCTTTCTCGCCGTTGATGCGGAAGTCGTCGGCATCGATTGGCAGGAACAGCGGATCCACCGCGCGCGGATTCCACCGGCGGCGCCATTGCAGCAGTTCGAAACGCGCCTGCGCGCTCGCCGGCGAAAGCTGCAGGTGGTCATTGGGCAGGTGACAGTCGGCGCAGGACCGGCCGTTGCCGCCGAGTCCTTTGGGGGTCCGATCCACGAAAGCGATGAGGCCGCGGAAAACCGCCGCGCAGTTCTCGCCGCCGCATTGATCGAGGTGACTCTTTTCGTGAGCGCGCGCGACGGCCTCGGCCAGGGGCTCGCCCGAGAACGCGGTCATTGCGACTCCTGCCAGTGCGAGCGCTGCGAACCGCATGCATTTTCGTGCCTTCATTATTCTTCTCCCTGACCCAAAAGCTTGGTGACACGGATCAAGACGCATTGCCGCGGCGTTTTGCGCCATCGGCCGCAAAAACTTCGCGTATGGTTGAGTCCAATGACTTCTACCGAAGACTGGCGCGAAGTATTCGCGCTGCTCGACACCGCACTCGAAATGCCGGTGACGGCGCGTGCCGCATGGCTCGACACACTCGATCAACATCCGGCACCAGTCATCGGCGCACTGCGCGAACTGCTCGCGCGGCAAACCTCGGACCGCTTTCTTCTGGATCTGCCACAGTTCACCGGATCGCCGGATCTGCCACGCAATGCGCTTGCTTCCGAAAACGTCGACGTGGGCAGCAGCGTTGGTCCCTATCGACTGACCGGCAGACTGGGCCGGGGCGGCATGAGCTCGGTGTGGGTGGCCGAACGCATCGACGGCATGCTCAAGCGGCGCGTCGCCATCAAACTACCGCACGTGAGCTGGGCACTGCCCGAAGCCGCGGGACGCATGGCGCGCGAGCGCGACCTGCTTGCGTCGCTCGAACATCCCAGCATCGCGCGTTTGTATGACGCCGGGGTCGGCATCGATGGACGCCCGTTTCTCGCGCTCGAGCTCGTCGATGGCCAGCCCATCGACGAATACTGTGCCGGCCGCGATGCCGACATCGCCACGCGCGTGGATCTGGTATTGCAGACCGCGCGGGCCGTGGCCTACGCGCATTCGTGTTCGATCGTGCACCGCGACCTCAAGCCTTCCAACATCCTGGTCGATGCCCGGGGAAAAGCCCGCCTGCTCGATTTCGGCATCGCCAAACTACTGGACGCCGATACGCCGACTGCCAGCCACGATACGCAATTCGCCGGCCGGCTGTTCACGCCCGACTACGCGTCGCCCGAGCAGGTGCGCGGCGAAGCGGTCACGACGAGCACGGATGTGTTCTCCCTCGGCGTGGTGCTCGGCAAGATTCTCGGCGCACGGCCGCGTTCACGAGACGATCTCGACACCATCATCCAGAAAGCGCTCAAGGAATCCGCACTCGAGCGATATCCGTCGATGGCCGCCTTCGCCGACGACCTCGAAAGGTTCCTGCGCGGCGAGCCGGTGCTCGCGCAACCGGACAGCGCCTGGTATCGCGTGCGGAAATTCGCGACACGTAATCAACGGCTGCTTCGCGCCGTCGGCGCTGCTGTCGCTGGCACCGTCGCTGTCGGCATCGCATTCGGCGTGTACCAATCGCGGGAGCACAGCGCGTCCACCGCGCGGGCTGTCGAACTGTCGGTGGATGCCATCGCCGAGCGGTCGGTACCGCGCTCGATGCCCACGCGCGATGTCACGGCATATCACGAATACCTCGAAGCACGTTCACTCATGCAGCGGCCCACCGAGGAGAACCTGCGCGAAATCGTGCGGCTCGCGGAAAGCGCCACCACGCGCGATCCACAGTTTGCGCACGCGTTCGCCCTGCTCGCGGGGTCAAACGTGCTGTTCCTGGACATCGGTTTTGCGCGCCCGGATGCGCTCGAACGCGCGGAGCCCATCGCACGCCGGGCTCTTGCGCTCGATCCGCAACTTCCGGGCGCTTATGCGACGCTCGGCAGCATCGCGGCGCACCGCGGGCAGTGGTTGCAGGCCGAGGAAGAGTTCAGGCGCGCGTTCGAGATCGACGATCAATCCGGGCGCATTCACGCGCGGCACGCGCAAATGGTGCTGACTTCAGCAGGCCGCCTGGAAACCGCGCGCCAGCAATTTCAGGCGGAGTTTCGTCTCACCCCAGGGCATGCGCGGGGCGCGATGCAGGTAGCCACCGCGCTCGGCATGCTGCCTGGCCACGAGGCGGAAGCCCTGAAATTCGTGGACATCGCGCTGAGTCTGGGCTGGCCGGCAGACTCCGAGGATGTGAAAACACTCTATTGGCATGTGGCGCGGCGCGCGGGCCGGCATGCCGAGGCCGTGGACTACCTGACGCGGGCGATGCCCGAAGCCATGCGCCAGGCCGGCGGTGGCGAGACCGTGAGGCTGCTCCACGAGGCGTTGCAGTCTCCCGCTCAACGCGAGAAGGCTTTGCTTTCTCTCGATTCGCTGGCCGCGCGATTGCGCGAGACCGGCGCTACGACATTCGCTTCACTGATGGTCTGCATCAACGGCTACGGCATGCTGGGTGATCTCGACCGTGCTTACGCTGCGAGCGAGCAATGGCTGCTGCTGTCGATGAACAGCGGGCTTTCAGGCATTCCGCACAATGCCGCGTTCTGGTTACCGGAGATGAGTGCGTTTCGCGCGGATCCACGCTTCGAGGCACTGGCCACACGCATGGGACTCGTTGCGTACTGGCGCAAGTTCGGCGCTCCCGATCATTGCGAACTGGGTGCGAAGCTGGTCTGCAGCGCGCGCTCGTCGCCGACTGGTTAGTCCAGGGCCACGGACAGAAATAGCCGCGCCTTTTCCCAATCGCGCGCCACCGAGCGCCGGCTGAGGCCGAGCGCATCGGCCACCTGATCTTCAGTCATACCGGCGAAGTAGCGCATCTCGACCACGTGAACCAATCGCTCATCGATGGCGGCCAGCTCTTCGAGTGCCTCGTCGATTCGCATGACTTCACGTTCGCGCGGATCGGCGACACCGCCGGCGATATCGTCCAGGCCAACGTGCACGGCATCGCCGCCGCGACGATCGGCAGCACGCCTGCGAACGAAGTCGACGACCACCGATCGCATGACCCGCGCCGCATAGGCCATGAACTGCATGCGGTCTTGGGCATCCAGCGACCCTGCCTTGAACAGGCGCAGGTAAGCCTCGTGAACCAGGCCAGTGGTGTCGAGCAACGTCAGGTGCCCACTTCTGCGCAGGCGCGCATGCGCCATCTGGCTCAGTTCCGGGTATAGAAGACTGAAGAGGTCGTCGACCGCCCCGGTCTCGCCGCGGCGAACGGCCGCGAGCAGCGTGACGACGCGTTCGCCTCGCGAGCCACCTTCGACCAAAACTTCACGCACCGGGTCCATCGATGCCATTGTGGCAGTCGCTGGCGCCATTTAGCTCGCTGAAACCCACAAGCGTGGTTGGTTTGTGGAAAACTACCGCTCCGCTGAATGTCCGGGGGGACCGTGAAATCATTGCTCGTTGCCGTGGGTGCGGCCCTCATCGGGCTGCCGCTCCCGAATCTCGCCAACGCCGAGACCACGGTGGCATTCGAAAGGTTCGAATATGTGGGCCGCGACCCGACATACGATCTGCCCGACCGGAACCCGCGCGACTTTCGCAATCCGATTCTCGGTGGCTACTACCCCGATCCCAGTGTCACACGCGTGGGCAGCACCTATTACCTCGTCAACTCCACGTTTGCGCATTGGCCTGGCATTCCCATTCACGCAAGCCTCGATCTGGTGCACTGGAAGCTGATCGGGCACGCGCTCAGCGATCCGTCCAGGGTCAACTTCGATGGGTTGGGTATTTCACGCGGCGTCTTTGCACCGTCGATTCACCATCACAAGGGCATCTACTACGTCATCAACACACTCGTGGACGCCGGTGGCAATTTCTTCGTCACCGCCAGAAATCCCGCGGGTCCCTGGTCCGCCCCGGTGTGGCTGAAAGAGATCGACGGCATCGACCCCTCGTTCTTCTTCGACGACAACGGCAAGACGTACATCGTCAACAACGGGCCGCCCGAAGGCGACCCGCTCTACGACGGCCATCGCGCGATCTGGATGCAGGAGTTCGATCTCGCAACCAGCAAGCTCGTCGGCCCGCGCAAAGTCATCGTGAATGGCGGCGTCGATATCGCGAAGAAGCCGATCTGGATAGAAGGCCCGCACCTCTATCGCATCAAGGGCTGGTACTTTCTCTTGTGCGCGGAAGGCGGCACCGCAGCGGGCCACTCCGAAGTCATCTTCCGCAGCAGGTCGCCGTGGGGTCCGTTCGAAGCGTCGCCGAACAATCCCATCCTCACACAGCGCGACCTGCCCCAGGATCGCGCGAACCCCGTGACCAACGCCGGACACGCCGATTTCGTCGAGATGAAGGATGGAAGCTGGTGGGCGGTATTCCTCGCATCGCGTCCCTACTCGGGCTTTCGCTACAACACCGGGCGCGAGACTTTTCTGCTGCCCGTCACCTGGAAAGACGGCTGGCCGATGATCCTCGAACAGGGGAAGCCCGTGCCTTATGTGGCCCAGGGACCGGCGACCATGTCGATCGGCAAGGTCTCGCCAGTGCACGACAAGCTGTCGGGCAATTTCACGCGCGTCGAGGAATTCGATGGCGCACCCGGTCCGGAATGGATTCAGGTGCATGTGCCAAAGTCGAAGTGGTACGAAGCGCGCGATGGCAAACTGCGCATCACCGCCTTGCCCGTCGCACTCGACGCCATGAGCAACCCTTCATTCCTCGCGCGCCGTCAGGCGCATACGAACTTCGACGCCAGCACCGAGCTCACGCCGCCCGCGGCGCCGGGTACATCTGCAGGCATCGCCGTCTTCCAGAACGAAGATCACTGGTACTTCCTCGGGACGCGGCGCGATTCGGGCGGATTGCAGGTCTTTCTCGAGCGTCGCGCAGGCAAGACCCAGCAGTTGTTCGACAGGCTTCTCGCGTCTGCGCCCGAAACCTTGCGACTGCGCATCAGCGCCGAAGGCGCACGCCACTCTTTCTATTACGACGCCGGCCAGGGATGGAAGGCGCTGCGTGAGAACGACGATGGCTCGATCTTGAGCACCGAAGTCGCCGGCGGATTCGTTGGCACGGTGTTAGGCCCCTTCGCAAGACAGGAATGAACATGGCTTTGAAATACATTGCGCTCAGCGCGCTGCTGGCATTCTCACTTTCCGCGCACGCACAGACTCCCGTGTTGAATCCGGACGCGGACAAGGAAGACTGGATCGTTCTCTTCAACGGCAAGGATCTGAAAGGCTGGACGCCGAAGATCGCGAAGCACGAGCTCGGCGACAACTTCGGCAACACCTTCCGCGTCGAAGACGGGCTGCTCAAGGTGCGCTACGACAAATACAAAAGCTTCGACGCGCAGTTCGGCCACCTCTTCTACAAGCAGCCCTACTCGTATTACAGGCTCGTGGTCGAATATCGTTTCGTCGGAGAGCAGGCTCCCGGCAATCCCGGCGCCTGGGCTCTGCGCAACAGCGGCGCCATGCTGCATTCGCCCGATCCGCGCACCATGCCGCGCGATCAGACCTTCCCGATCTCCATCGAAGCGCAATTCCTGGGTGGCCGCGGCGACGGCAAGCCGCGCCCCACGGCCAACATGTGCAGTCCGGGAACGGAAGTGGTCTACCAGGGCACTATCTACAAGGATCATTGCCTGAACTCGTCGTCGCCCACGTTCGACGGCGAACAATGGGTGCGCGCCGAGATGGTGGTGCATGGCTCGGGAACCATCACGCACTATGCCAACGGCCAGAAGGTGCTCGAGTATTCCATGCCGCAGTATGGCGGCGGAGTGGTCGACAACTACGACGCGACGACGAAGCTCGACGGCAAGCTCATCGACAGCGGCTACATCTCGTTGCAGAGCGAGTCGCATCCCATCGACTTCCGCCAGGTGGCGCTGCTGAATCTCGCCGGCTGCACCGACAAGGCGGCCACTAACTACAAGAGCTACTACGTCAAGCCGGTGCCCGAAGACTGCCAGTTCGCCGACGGCGTGAAGCCCGCGATGCGCCGGCCGGGCGATTACCCGGTGAGCGCCGAGGCGCTGCCGCAGGAAGGCATTCCGAAAGGCCGCCTCGAGGGCCCGTTCGAGTTCAAGAGCTCCATCATCGCCGGCACGGTGCGCCGCTACTGGGTCTTCGTGCCCGCGCAGTACAACCCGAAGAAGCCCGCCAATGTGCTGGTGTTCCAGGACGGCCAACGCGCCACGAATCCAAATGGACCGCTGCGCCTGAACCAGGTCATGGAGAACCTCATTGGCAAAGGCAAGATGCCGGTGACCATCGGCATCTTCATCACGCCGGGAAATCTCAGCGAGACCTATCCGACGGATCTCGACATGCGCAATCCGAATCACCGCAAGGAGGAGTACGACGCGCTGAACGACACCTACGCGCGCTTCCTCATCGACGAGATGCTTCCGGAAGTCGCAAAAACCTACAACCTCACCAACGATCCGGAGAAGCGCGCCATCGGTGGCACGTCGAGCGGCGCGATCTGCGCGTTCACCGTGGCGTGGCAGCGGCCGGACGTGTTCCGCCGCGTCATCAGCATGATCGGCAGCTACACGTCCATCGGTTACTCGCCGGCGGTCGACGGCAAGGCGATGATCCCGGGCGGCGATCTGTATCCCACGCTGATCCGCAAGAATCCCATCAAACCCATCCGCATCTATCTACAGGATGGCGAGAAGGACCTGTCCAACGAACACGGCAACTGGTACCTGGCGAATCTCGAGATGCTGTCGGCCTTCGAGTACGCGAATGCCAAGGCCGACAAGGACGGCACGCTGGGTACGCGATACGAGGTGAAACACAACTGGGGCGATGGCGCGCACTCCGACGCGCATGGCGGCGCGCTGCTCCCGGACATCCTCACCTGGATCTGGACCAACGATTAATGGGGACATGGAAGTGTGGGGACTGACTTAAGTCTGTCCCCACTCGTTTAGGGATTCGCGCATGACCGGTAACATCCAGACCTTCACGCACCAGTCCGCCATCGGACACTGGAGCGTGAGCGTCTGGAAGCCGGACCCGCGGCTTGCCGAAATCGTCGCCAGCATGTGGTTCGGCGAGGGCAAGACGGCCTATCAGCGAGACCGCATCCTTCCCTCGGGACAGAGCCAGTTGCTGATCAATCTGGGGCCGCCGCAGTACCGCGTGGAGCCCGGCCCGCCCGAAAAGCGCGTGCCCTTCGTCGACGTCTGGTATTCGGGCCTGCACCAGGGCCCCATCGACACCGAAGCTCCCCACGGCAATGCATTGTTAGGCGTGGCGTTCTCCGCGCACGGCACCTTCCCCTGGCTGGGCGAGCGCATGGATCAACTGAGCGACCGCATCATCGCGCTCGCCGATGCGCTGGGCGACGGCGCGCTCGGGCTTCGCGAGCGGCTGCTGAACACGCCGTCACTCGAAGCACGCTTCAAGTGCGTCGAACGTTGGCTGCTGGGGCGGCTCAAGCCGCGCACCATCGTGCATCCGGCGGTGCGCTGGGCCGTGGACCGGATTGCCGCGACTGGCGGGCGCATTCCCGTCGAAGAACTCGCGACGCAGACCGGTTTCACGCGCAAACACCTCGGCAATCTGTTCCAGCAGCAGGTGGGCCTGAGCCCCAAATCACTGGCGCGCATTCATCGATTCCGCGGCGCCCTCGCCCTGCTGAACACGGGTGATGGCCAGGTGCCGTGGGCCGCGCTCGCCGAGCAATGCGGGTACTACGACCAGTCGCACCTCATCAACGAGTTCCGCCGCTTCACCGGCTTTTCGCCGGTCGAGCTGGCACGGCGCGACCGCCCGGACTCGCAGAGCGTCGTCTTGAGATAGGTGTACGACACCGATTCCTGAATAAATGGGGTCAGACCCCATTTCCGGGAATTGGGGTCTGACCCCATTTCCCATTTTTCCAAGACGGCCAGGTAACCCCGCGCGCACAATCCCGCCACAACAAACAAGGGAGGGCGCCATGCCTGAATTCAACTGGATCGCGGTCGTCGTGGCTGCTGTTGCGTGTTTCCTGTTAGGCGGGCTGTGGTATTCGCCGATGCTGTTCGGCAAGGCCTGGCAACGTGAGGCCGGGCTCACGGACGAGCAGATCAAGGGCGGCAACATGGTCAAGATCTTCGGTCTCTCCCTGGTGCTGTCATTGCTCGCCGCGTGGAACTTCGCGAACTTCCTCGGCCCGCGTCCTTCGATCGCGTTTGGCGCCGGCGTCGGGTTTTCCGCCGGTCTGCTCTGGGTCGCGAGCAGCTTCGGCATCAACTATCTATTCGAACGCAGGAGCCTGAAGCTGTTCCTCATCAATGGCGGCTACCACACGTTTCAGTTCACCATCATCGGCCTGGCTCTCGCCCTGCTGCCATGCGCGGAATGCGCGCAGATGCCCTGCCCGTAGCCCGCAATGAAAGTCGAGCGCAAAGCCGACCACGCGGTCAGCGAAAGCTCCTGCAAGAGTGCCACCGGCAAGACCCTGGCCGACTGGTTCAAGGCGCTCGACAAGCACGGCGGCGTCGCCCTCGGACGCCGCTCTCTCGGCCAATGGCTCATGACGGAGCAGAAGGTGGAGCCGTGGTGGAGCGCGACCATCGTCAGCGAGTACGAGATTGTGCGCGGCGATTTCGCCAGGGACGGCAAGCCCCGGGGTTATTCCATCTGCCCGACCAAGAGCATCAAGGCGCGCGCCGACGACTGTTTCGCGGCCTTCACCACTGCCACGGCGCTCGACCGGTGGTTTGGCCCGAAGCATGACATCGACATGCGGGACGGCGGCCACTGGCGCAACGCGGATGGCAACCGGGCGACCATCAGGAAAGTGAATGCCGGCAAGAACATCCGGTTCACCGCCGAAGACGAAGGCCTCACGCTGCCCACGCCGGTCGAGATCAAGTTCGAGGCCAAGGGCGAGAAATGCACGGTCATGGTCAGCATCGAGCGTTTGCAGACCCGCGCCGAGGCGGACGGCTACCGACGCTCGTGGGGCGAAGCGCTCGAGCGGCTCAAGGCGCATCTCGAAACCGGCTAGCGCGGCGTGATACGTTGCGCGCCATGCCCACGCTCATGATCCTCGTCGCCGGGCCTTACCGCTCCGGCACGAATGACGACCCCGCGCTCATCCAGAAAAACGTCGACGCCATGACCGACGCGTCGCTCGCGCTGTTTCGCGCCGGCCACCTGCCGGTGATGGGCGAATGGTTTGCCTTGCCGCTCATCGAACATGCCGGCTCGAGCGGTATCGGCGATCCGGTGTTCAACGAAATCTTCCATCCGATCTCGCGGCGACTGGTCGCGAAGTGCGACGGCGTGCTGCGTATCGGTGGTGCGTCGGCGGGCGCCGACGAAATGGTCGCGATCGCGCGCGAACACGGCAAGGCGGTCTACAAATCGATGAGTGAGATCCCGAAAGCGGGCTAACCAGTTTGCGGCTCCGGACGCGAGCCGCGGTTGGCGCGCATCAGCATCCAGCGCGTGAGGCGCGGCAGATGCCGCGCGACGAATACGATGACCTTCGCGTGCGCGGTGACGATGACTTCCTTCTTGCCGCGCAGGATGCCGCTGACCATGACGCGCGCGGCCTTGTCGGTTTTCATTCGCAGCCAGGCCGGAATGGGATCCGGCGCTCCCGCGTGCAGGCCACCCCGGTTGTCCACGCGCCGGATATCCGAATCCACGAAGCCGGGTGAAATCAGCGTGCAGCCGACACCCAGCGCACGAAGCTCGCCATGCAGCGCTTCGGCCAGCGCGCGCACGGCAAACTTGCTCATGGTGTACGGCGAACTGCCCGATGCCGACAGGTAGCCGGCAACGCTGCCCATGATGACAAATCGCCCCCGGACCCCGCGCAGGCAGTCCGCGGTTTCATGAAGCGTGCGCACGACTCCGAACACATTGGTCTCGAACTGGCGCCGGTAGTCCTCGATAGTCAGCTTATGTGCGTTGCCGACGACTCCGAAACCGGCATTGGCAACGACGATGCCCGGCCGCACTCCGGCCGCCGCGAGCTCGTGCACGACCCGCGCTATGTCACCATCCACCGTAACGTCACCGCGATGCGCGGTGGCCTGCCCGCCGGCGGCGCGCAACTGCGCCGCGAGCGTCTCGAGCTGCTCGAGCCGGCGCGCGACCAGCGCCACGACATATCCACGGCGCGCGAACTCGCGTGCAAGGCCTGCGCCAATACCCGAAGAAGCGCCCGTAATCAGCACGGTGCGTGAGGTTTCCGGCGTCGTGGCTTTCATGGGGCGCAGGTTCTAGCACGTCCCAGCGTTGACGCGTTAGTGCACCCGTGTTGAAGTGCGGCCACAAACAAAAAGAGGCTGGGAGGCCCACTTGACCGACGAAGAAGAGCTCTACGGTGAAGTCAAACCAGATGTGCGCGCTCTCGCGCAACCTTTGCTCGAACTCTCCGAGAAGGCGCTGCGCGAACGTGGAAGCTTCCTGCCGCATGCCGCCGCGCTCACCGAAGGCAAGGTCAGGCTCGTCGGCGCCATGTGCAACACGGCCAACGGCGTCGCCAACTCGACTCACATCCTGCCGTTGCTTCGCCAGGGGCTGAAAGCCATGGCGCACGAGCGTCCGGTCACGGCGATTGGCGTTGCGGAAACCGTGACCATGTCCCCGGACGGGCAGGCCCCGTCACAGGCAATCAAGGTGCTCCTGGAACACCACCGCGGCCTGACGATGGCCGTCTACCTGCCCTACGCGCAGGACACGTCGGGCGACATCACTTTCGGCTCGACCACGTCCATGTTCGTGCCGCCCGAAATCAACGTCTGGGATGAAGACTGAGCCGCCGGGGATTTCTCCCCGGCAGCTCACGCCATACGCTGGTAGATAGAGCGTCCCTGCTCTCTACCAGGTATACAGACTCGCCCACGGGAAGGTCCCCGCCGTGATCGAGAAGTAGAAGAACCCGTCGGACGACCGCGTCAGCGGCAGCTGGCCACAGGTACGTGCCACGCCTCCGACCGTCACCGTGCGTCCATCGAAGTTCGAGCAACCCCAGCCACTCACGTTGGCGCTGGTGCGATAGCAGGCCGCGCCGGTGGTGTTGAAGTTGCCCGTGTTGTTGGTGAAGGTGACCGGGTTCGCGCACATCGTGCCGGTTCCGCTCGTGTTGAACGTCGCCGTCACGTTACGCGCCGCCGTCATTGACAGCACGCAGGTGCCCGTGCCCGTGCACGCGCCACTCCAGCCGCC
>Ga0190274_10001977_pt1 | contig 12029 bp, 10 predicted proteins | sample Popmic531T_FD_133002 | JGI IMG/M metagenome (GOLD analysis project Ga0190274, IMG submission 133002) | Populus adjacent soil microbial communities from riparian zone of Yellowstone River, Montana, USA - 531 T | ecosystem: Environmental > Terrestrial > Soil > Riparian zone | place: USA: Montana...
GATTTATTTATTCTTATCCTTCTTCCAACTGGAAGTACGGCATCAATGAAAATTTTGAAATCCGTCTCAACACGCAATACATCACCATTCAAAAGGAACCCAATCCTGATGTCAATGGGTTTCTCCCGATATCACTCGGATTCAAAACTAAACTAGCCAATCAACATGGATTACTTCCTAAGATGGCTTTCATTGGGGAGATGACTTTCCCTGGCATAGTGGATGTGGATTTTGAAACGACCTATTTTGCTCCTACGCTGATCCTCACCTTTCAAAATTATGTTTCTGATTTCTTTTCCATCTCTTACGAAGGTGGTGCAGTGTGGGATGGCGAAACTGGTGAGCCCAATTTCATTTACAGCCTCGAGCCCAGTATCAACATTACAGATCGCCTCGGCCTCTTCGGAGAGTTATATGGCAGCACTCCGCAAAGAGAAGAAAGTGACCTTGACCTTAGAGTAGATGCAGGCATTTTTTACTTGATCGGAGATGGGCTTTTACTGGATCTCTCAGCAGGGCAGGGCATCAGCGAAGATGCGGAGGAGAGTTTTGTGGAATTTGGTTTGTCCTACAGGTTCAAATTGTAAACCTATCATTTGGAGATACAAGGCTGGGTCAATCTTGTGCTTTTTACATGAAAAATGGAAGGAATGATATAGTACTGAGCAGGTTTGATCCTGATAATCAGTGTATTAAATGGTTAGAATCCTGTTGCAGTTTTACATAAACAAACAACACAAAAAAGTAAAAACAGTGTGCCACACCTAGGTGTGGCACACTGTTTTTACTTTTTTGGAGTAAAAATCCTGGCATTTTTTATCATTCATCATCAAAATTAAATCATTGAAATTCAGGCGCTTAAATTTATTTCAATTAGAAACTAGCCTCAAATCCAATACTAGAATTTTTCACACATCTGCCTACAAGACCAATGGTATATTCTTGTTCAAAGTGAGAAGAAAAAGTCGTGCCACACCTAGGTGTGGCACGAGTTCACGATTTTCGCAATCCCTCAACTGGACAATCCCTTATTTTCTTACTTAGTTTTATCAAATGAAATGGCTGTTCTACTCCGGTATTTTCCTGCTCATCCTATTTGAAGCAGCCAATGTCTACTTCATCATGCCTATACCGGGTAGCCAGCAGATGGATTCACTTCCACTCGCTTACTTCCTTTTTTCCTGGCGGTGGATCTTCCGTGGCCTATTCTTAGTCATGATAATACTGGGCTTGAAAGATGCCTGGAAAAAATCAAAATTCCTTGCACTTCCGGTTTTGTTGCTGGCGGGATACCTGGTTTGGAATGTCAACTACAAGATGGCTGCCGATCATATGTTCTTGCAGACTACCCAGGTCATCATGAAGGATGCGAAATCGAATATCATTGATGAGACCAGGTTGGTTGTAGGCATTGAATACAATGGTGAAGCCAGGGCTTATCCAATTCAATTCCTCGGGTATCATCACAAAGTCTTTGATACTATTGGAGGAGTTCCAATAATGGTAACCTATTGCACTGTTTGCAGAAGCGGGAGAGTGTTTCAACCAACAGTAAATGGCAAAACAGAAACTTTCAGATTAGTAGGCATGGATCATTTCAATGCAATGTTTGAAGATAAAACTACCAGGAGCTGGTGGAGACAGGAAAATGGCGAAGCAGTTGCCGGTCCGTTGAAAGGAAATACTTTGCCGGAATGGCCTTGCACGCAAACTTCATTGAAGACTTGGCTGCAATGGCATCCTTCTTCATTGATTATGCAACCTGATACCAACTTCCGTGAGGAATATGAAGATGAAAGCGACTTCGAAGTTGGTCGGCTGGAAGGTAGATTAACGGTATACGATACTGCGTCCTGGCATGACAAGTCCTGGATTGCCGGTGTTACAATCGGTGAAACCAGCAAAGCATATGATTGGAATCAATTGACCAGAATGAAACTCATTCATGATGTCATTGAAAATCAGCCCATACTTATTTTAGTATCCGATAATAACCGAAATTTGACTGGACTCAGGCGTATTTCACATGATCAGCAATTTGAAATGAAAGGAGATACTATAACGGATGGCACTAATTCCTACAAGTTTAATGGTCAATCCTTAAATGAAGGTGTGAAGGACCTGGACCGGATCACCGTCTACCAGGAGTACTGGCATAGTTGGCGAACTTTTCATCCCAGCAAATTTCGTTATGAGTAAGCAAAAAGATATCCTCATCATAGACAACCTTGCTGCTTTTGAAAAAGTCGTCAACCGCGATCAACGTCCCTATGACATCAACCTCATGGTGATGCCGGGAACCCTGGAGGATAAGCACAAGGATGTTGATCCCGAGATCGGTATTCCTGCACTTAGGCGCCAATTCAATTTGTTGTATCTCATCCTGGAAGGAGAACATGATGTTCATTTAGGGGCAGATTATTTTTGGCTGAAACCAAATGACTTTGTGATTGTGCCGGAAAATTCCGTTTATGCATCAACACATGTACGGAATTGTAAGGGCTATTGCATTCACTTTAAAACAGAATTTATCCAACCACTGCTCAAAGGATCATTAGCGGAAGAATTTCCTTTCTTCGAATGGGAAGCCAATCATGTCATCAACGTCACTACGGAGGAAAGTCAACGGATACAAGAAGCCTTTCAACAAATCATCCAGGCGCACAATCGCTTTTCCCCGGAGAAAGATTACATCCTTCGAAATTACATTCACATATTACTCTTACTCGTTCGGGAAATATATCGACCTCATAACAAGAAGTTGGATGAGAATGCAACAAGAACTATGCGCCTCACAAGCCAGTTTAAACATCTTCTTGAAAAGCAATTCCTCGAAACAAGAGAAGTGAAACAATATGCTGCGCAATTGCATGTCACCCCGAAATACCTCGCTGAAGCCGTAAAGGAAACAACTGGCAAATCGCCCCGCGACCTGATCAACGACGTGCTCCTCCTGGAGTGTAAGGTTCAGATGGGATCTACCAATAAGTCCATTACGGAGATTGCCCATGAGCTTCAGTTTGAGGACCAGGCTCATTTCAGCCGCTTCTTTAGGCAACATACCGGCCTTACACCCACCGATTGGCGCAAGAAAGTCTGATCTATACACGCTTTCCAGCCTTTTGTACATGGTCAAGGGATCTCCCTAGCCTCAACTTTGTCATGACAACGCTGATGATCTTAAATACTCAGTGATCAATTAATCAAGTAAAAAACAAATGTCATGAAGACTTTCTTATTGTTAATCGTTTTTGGTGGTTCGCTGTTCCTGATGTCCCATCGCACTCCTGAACATCAAATCAGCCTGGCGGATAAAGCCATTTTGAAAAGTTTTGATCACCCGGATGAAGTCCGTGAGTTTTCAAAAGGAAAACTGGAGCTCGTCAACGTCGATGGTGCGTCTATTGGACGTGCGACTTTTCAGCCCGGATGGAAATGGTCGGAATCACTGAAGGAGATGTCAAAAACCAATAGTTGCCTGGCACCTCATTTTCAATATCACGTCTCTGGTACACTCATGGTGAAGATGGATGATGGTACCCTCCTGGAATGTAAACCCGGTGATATTTCCTGGTTGCCCATGGGACATGATGCATGGGTAGTCGGAAAAGAGCCTGTTGTTGTGGTGGATTTCCAGGGCATGGTGGATTATGCAAAAACGAAAAGATAAAAAGCATTTCCTGGTCCAATAAAATCCATTGATCATGTACATCATCAGGGATATTTTCACACTGCAGTTTGGTCACTACAAGGATGCTAAAAAATTACTCGATGAAGCCTATAGCAAAGGCTACTTGCCGGATGCAAAATCATCGAGGGTGTTGACAGATTTCACCGGGGATGCCTATCGATTGATTTTTGAAGAAGGGTATGATTCACTGGAAGGCTATGAAAAAGCGCTGGCTCAAAGTACAGGTAAAGCAGATTGGCAAAAATGGTATGAGAAGTTTAAACTCCATGTCATCAGCAGTCACCGGGAAATTCTAAAACAAATCATGTAATCCTCAAAACCTATTATAGTTGGGTAGTTCACGAATGATGTGGACTACCCATTATGATTTTATTAAGACGTTCTAAGGAAATTCTAATATCTAAAACAGGTTTCCAAAATCATGTAAACTACCTTTGCCGTCCTAAACAGGCCATGTGAAGACACTTCTTACCCTTATCGGTCTCTCCTCATTATATATTTCGCTCAGCGCCCAACAGGACACCCTGATTGGCAAGGAATTAAAGGATATCGTTGTCAAAGCGTACCATCAGAATGATGTGACATCCAGGCTTTCAGACGTCCATGGCACTTATATCGTAGGGGGAAGAAAATCTGAGGTGCTCCAGGTCCAGGATATCCCGGCCAACATCGCAGAAAAAACCGGGCGCCAGGTTTTTGCCAAAGTCCCGGGAGCTTTTGTTTACGATATGGATGGATCCGGTAATCAACTGAACATTGCGACCCGCGGCCTTGATCCCCACAGAAGTTGGGAATTTAATGTGCGTCAGAATGACATCATCATTAATTCAGATATTTTCGGATACCCCGCTAGTCATTACAGCCCTCCTCTCGAAGCCATCAAGACCATTGAAATCATTCGGGGAACAGCAGCGTTGCAGTATGGCGCTGAATTTGGTGGATTGATCAATTATGTGACCAAAGAGCCGGACACGATCAAGCCCTTAACTTTTGAATCTATTAATTCTGCAGGTTCGTATGGATTGTTTAGTACATACAATTCATTGAGTGGAAAGATTAAGAAATTGACCTACCTGGTCTACACACAACATCGATATTCAGATGGCTATCGCGACAATGGCACTTCTAATGCACAGTCTCAATTTGTCAATTTAACATACCAGTTTTCAGATAAACATTCTTTGAAGCTGGAAGTCGGTCGCAGCCAATATCTCTACCGCATACCTGGCCCACTTACCGATAGTATGTTTTATGCCGATCCGACGCAAGCCACGCGTAGTCGCAATTACTTCAGCCCGGATATTTATGTGCCATCACTGACTTTTGATTGGAAGCTAAGCCATCGAACATCTCTACAATGGGTAGCCTCAGGAGTTTTCGGGAACAGGAGCAGCATTGAATTCGAAGGATTCGCTGACAGGCCCGATGCGATTGATCCGGTCACCCTGCAATACAAAAACAGGAACGTCAATATTGATAATTTCAATTCCCGGTCCAGTGAAATCAGGTTGTTGCACCTATATAACCTGGGCAAGCTTCCCTCCATGGTATCAGCTTCTGTGCGATATTTCAATAACGACATGCGCAGAAGGCAACTCGGAAAAGGAACTACCGGAAGTGACTATGACCTTAGCATCACCGGTGATTTTGGACGAGACTTACGTTACAAGAGTCAAACCATTTCGATTGCAGTGGAGAACATGATTTATATCACCCCTGCATTCACAGTGTCTCCGGGATTCCGGTATGAGACCGGTGCTTCCGATATGACCGGTTACCTGGCTTATTATGATCCAACCGATATCCCCAATCATATCAAGCATAATATTCCTGCTTTTGGCATCAATACTCAATATAGGTTTAACAATCACTTGCGGTTGTATGGTGGGATATCACAAGCATACAGGCCCGTCGTTTTAAAAGATATTATCCCGACCTCTGGTCTTGAACAAGTGAATAAAGATTTGGAAGATGCCTTCGGTTACAATGCAGAAGTAGGGATCAATGGAAAAGTCAGCAATTGGTTGAAGTATGAGGCTACTTACTTCAGGGTGATATACAATAACCGTTTGGGCAGTTACGTATTGAGCGATCAAAATGGCCCTTACATATACAGGACCAATATTGGGGATAGTGAAACTAATGGTGTAGAATTATTTGCCGAATTGGTGCCGATACAAACTACCAATTTTTACCTGTCTGTCTTCACCTCAACTTCCTGGATGAATGCTGAATATAAAAACGCATCAGTTGCCATCAGTGCAACAGAGAATAAGGATATCAGCGGAAACCAGGTTGAAAGCGTACCTCATTGGATTAGCCGAAATGGTTTGAATGTTTCTTACAAAGCTTTCAGGATGACTTTGTTGTATAGTTATGTCGATGAATCTTTTGCAGATCCTGCTAATACGGTAGCCCCGTCAGCGAATGGAGCTAAAGGTATTGTTCCTGCATACGGCATCCTGGATCTGAATATGTCCTTTCGTTTTTCCAATCACTTTAATTTGAGATTTGGACTGAACAACCTCACTGACAAGCAATATTTCACCAAACGGCCATTATTCTATCCCGGCCCGGGAGTATGGAGTTCTGACGGCAGAGGGTTTGTATTGACTTTTGGTGTAAAATTTTAGAGTATTAATTGCATAATACCTGGCCAGGTGGATGATCATCATGATTATTACCTGGTTTTTGTTTTCAGATGTAAGATGGCTTCGATACTTTTACTTCCTGATGAGGACAGTATTCGAATGTGTTGATGGCCATACCTGCGGAAACCCTGTTCGCGTGGTGAAGACCTCCAAGCCTGAGTTGGAGGGGAGCACGATGAGTGAAAAACGGCTTCATTTTTTAGCGCATTATGATTGGATTCGTCGTGGCTTGATGTTTGAGCCCAGGGGGCATGATATGATGAGTGGTGGATTTATCTATCCGCCTATTCATCCCGATCATGATGCAGCGATCCTTTTTATTGAGACGAGTGGATGTCTTCCCATGTGTGGTCATGGGACTATTGGAATTGTCACAATAGCTATTGAAGAAAAACTAATTGTTCCTAAAACTGAGGGCAAGCTAATGCTCGAAGTGCCTGCCGGTTTGATCAAAGTAGAATACAAATCCAAACATGGAAAAGTGGATTCAGTTAAAATTACCAATGTCCCTTCTTACCTGGCGGCTTCGGATTTGAAAGCTTCTTGTCCGGGGCTTGGAGAATTGACTATTGATGTAGCTTATGGCGGTAATTTTTACGCCATCGTGGACATGCAGGAAAATTTCGACGGAATAGATGCTTACACGGCTTCGCAATTGATTGATTGGGGGAGAGCATTAAGGTCCGATATCAATGAACGATATTCTTTTGTTCATCCTCTCGATCCAAGTATCAATGGTTGCTCGCATATACTTTGGTCTGGAAAGGTTATAGATGAAAAGTCTACCGCTCGAGGTGCAGTGATTTATGGTGAAAAGGCAATTGATCGTTCTCCATGCGGTACCGGAACTTCTGCGCGAATGGCGCAATGGGTTACGAAAGGAAAGTTGAAGATTGGTGATTCCTTTGTGCATGAAAGTATTATTGGAAGCAAGTTTATCGGTAAAGCAGAAGCCTTGGATCGGGTAGGGGATTTCCCTGCCATTATTCCCTCTATTGAAGGATGGGCACGGATCACCGGGTACAATACCATCGTCATTGATGATGAAGATGATCCTTATGCACATGGATTCCAGGTCATATGAAGGATGCGATCATTATTGGCGGAGGAATCGTTGGGCTTTGTTGTGCATTTCATTTACAAGAAGCTGGTCTGCAAGTCACCATCATTGACCAGGGAGATTTTACGGACGGTTGTTCTTTCGGCAATGCGGGCATGATTGTTCCCAGTCATTTTATTCCATTGGCAAGCCCTGGAATGTTATCGGAAGGGATACAATGGATGTTTAAAAAGAAAAGTCCATTCTTTATAAAGCCACGCCTTAATCTTGAATTGACACAATGGCTCTTGAAGTTTATGCAATCCTCCAATGCCAAACATGTTGCAGCCTGCGCTCCTGTATTAAGAGATTTGCACCAGGAAAGTAAAGCGACTTATCTGAAGTGGTCTCAACTTCCCGGTTTTGATTTCAATCTGCAGGAGAAAGGCATCCTGATGTTGTACCAAACAGCAAAAGCGGAGCGGAATGAATTAGAGACCGCTGAAAAGGCCGATGCATTAGGCATTGAAACCAATATATTAAGTCCTGATGAACTTCAACAACTTGATCCGGGTACTTCATTTTCAGTTCGAGGAGGAATTCATTATACCGGTGATGCGACATTTTCACCAGATGTCTTCATGAGGCAAATGATTGATTTTTTAAAAAGCAGGGGTGTTGAGTTTATTTCCAAAACAGAAATACTGGGAATAAATGATTTAGGAAAAGATGGTGGTGAATTAAAATCCAAAGCAGGCGAAATATTCAAAGCCCAACATATCATAGTGGCTGCTGGAGCTTGGGCTGGAAAAATGATGAAAGGAAATGGAATTCAATTGCCATTGCAAGGAGGAAAAGGATATTCGATGACGATTGATCAGCCGAATGCTTCTCCTTCGATTCCTTCTCTGTTGCATGAGGCCCGCGTTTCGCTGACACCGATGGGTAACCGGTTGAGGATCGGTGGTACACTGGAAATCAGTGGATGGGATAATCAGATCAGGGAAGAAAAAATCAAATGGATTTTGGAATCTTTACCACGTTATTATCCTACATTGAAAATTTCAAGACCCGAAAAAGTTTGGTACGGATATCGGCCATGCACGCCGGACGGTATGCCTTTTATTGGAAAAATCAAACAAGATTCATCGATCGTTTTAGCAACTGGACATTCCATGATGGGCATTAGCCTGGCACCGGCGACCGGCAGATGGGTGAGGGATATTATTTTGAAAAAAGCAGTGATATCGCCACTCCTCAGCCCGGAAAGAATATGAATCAGCTTCAAATTGGTTAAGATCTCGTTAATTACCACTTCGCTTAAGGAATCCTTTATCTTTCCTGCGTTATACCACTCATGAAAAGCTATATGCACCTCAAATTCTTTCTTTCAATCCTGTTCGTCGCCATTCTTGGAACATTTCAAGTGATGGGTCAATCTGACCTGGACAAACTCATCGGTAAAGCCAAAAAGATCGTCCCCACCAGCGATGGTGAAATTGGTGAGGCGCTGAAAGAAGCATTGCAATTTGGAGTGAATGAAGCAGTGGATAAGCTCTCTGCTAAAGATGGATATTTCGCAAGTCCATACAAGATCCTCATTCCGGAAGAAGCCAAAACTATTATTTCCAAAGTTAAAATGGTCCCTGGCTTCCAGGATGTAGAAACTCAGCTGATCGATAAGATGAATAAGGCAGCAGAATCAGCAGCTAAAAAAGCTACGCCCATCTTCGTCGACGCTATCACTTCGCTAACCATCAAGGATGCTATGAATATCTTGATGGGTGAAAAAGATGCAGCCACCCGCTACCTGGAAACAGAAACAAAAACACCGCTTTACAATGCATTTCTTCCTGTCATCCAATCCGCACTGGACGAAGTCAATGCACGGGAATATTGGAAGTCTGTAATTAATGCTTACAACAACATTCCTTTCGTCAAAAAAGTGAACCCTGCATTAGATGACTATGTCAATCAGAAAGCATTGGATGGCCTCTTTTCTTTAATCGAAGTGAAAGAAGCCAAGATCCGTAGTGATCAATCGCAGCGTACTACCGAGCTTCTTAAAAAGGTCTTTGCACAACAAGACAAGAAAGGCTAAGTGAAATATGAATTTCGCAGCCCCACCTTGAAAGGTGGGGAAGGATGAAAACACATAAATATTTCCCCACCTTTCAAGGTGGGGTGTGGGGCTATAGATGGCACGATCTATGTTGAGTTCCGACGTTCGAGGTAAACGAATTTAAGTTGGATTATGATTTGTCGCCAATCCTAATCGACGTGTCCTCAATTTTCCCACCTTGCATGACAATGACTTTCCCGATATTCTTTTTTAATTTCCCTAAGAGGATTCCATCCCACTGCTGACCGCAGGAATTGTGTAGTTGGCCAGTCGGTAAGATGATCAGGCTGCCGCCAGGATTGACAGTGATGGTGGCATGTGCAGGCAGGCTGATACGACATCCGATTTCTAATTTTCCACCGTCATTGATTATGACATTGCCTTCTAAATCAGCAGCGCCTCGCCATCGAATACTATCGGTGATGGTAATGTTGGCCGAAGTATCGAGATGACACCATCGGGGCTCTAATACATTTCGCTGCATCGAACCTTCGCGTTCCATATTCATCAAAATCTTCCCGATCTGGCATGGCGTGATGGCTGCTTGATGAGCATTGTAATCCATCATGTTGTTGGAAAGCATCGAATCACAGGGCGAAGTATCCGTTATGTTCCAGCAATTAGGATTCGTCGGTGTATCGTCGCATCCGTCCACTCCGCTCCAGGTATGCGCCAGTCCCAGCGAATGCCCAATCTCATGATTGATGATGCCGCGGAAATCCCACACACTTGGTTTTTTAAACCATTGTCCAAATATTTTGACAGAGCTGCCCAACGAAATACCCGAGATATCGGGCTTATAAGTTCTGGATGGAATGCTGTCCAGTTGATGCGTTTGGATAAAAACATTCATGACAGAGTCCGGCCTTACCGCGTATTTTTTGATGACTCGTTTGTCGCTGATGTTTCTTTCCCTCCCGGTTTTTACAGCGTAGCATAATTCATCATCGATATGATAGTAAATACCCTGGTCACCCGGCGTGCCAGGATCAGGAGTGATGACGTATCGATAAGGAATAGGTAATGCGGGAGTGTTGTTGCCATGAGGTAAAAACATTTTCATGTTCTTTCCCAGGTTATCATTGGCTGCAAATATCCAATCCCTGGCATATTCATAAATTTCATTTTCCGGAATATTATATTTTCCATCTAATGAATTCATAAAATGCAGGTTGACGCGGATATACTTGATACGCATCAATTCAGGATGTTCCACATAAGCCTGCGGATCATAGTTGTCAGATCTCAATCCTTTTATATCGAGTGAGGACGCTGTAATCACTACATCATCAAGGGTAGCTTGATGCACATGAATTTTAGGACTGCAGGAAAGCAGGAATGAAATGGAAACGTACAGAAGTACAAACTTCCGCATGACTATGTATTGAGTCCGCCGCAAATGGAAACTACCTGGCCCGTAATATAGGCGGATCGGTCTGATGCCAGGAAGACAGCCAGTTCGGCTACTTCACTTGCCTGGCCCAGGCGATTCAATGGCACATTGGCCAAGAATGCTTTGCGTGTATTTTCATCCAATTCGCCAGTCATATCCGATTCAATAAAACCGGGAGCGATGACATTGCTGCGAATATTTCTGGAGCCCACTTCTTTGGCTATGGATTTGCTGAAACCAATGATGCCGGCTTTAGAGGCAGCATAATTGCCCTGTCCTGCATTACCAAATATTCCAACGACGGAACTCATATGAATCAGGGAGCCTGATTTCTGACGAATCATCACTTTGATGCACTGCTTCGTCATATTGAACACGGATTTCAAGTTAGTATCAATCACGCTGTCCCATTGTTCCTCATCCATACGCAACAATAAGGTATCGTTCGTGATCCCGGCATTATTGACCAGGATGTCAATGCGGCCAAATTGTTCCAGTACAGAAGGGATCAGGGATTCAGCATGGACATACGAGCTGGCATCTGAATAACAGGCAATCACATTTCTGCCCTTAGCTTGCCACTCTGCCGCAATTGCTTCTGCTTTTTCACGGGATGACAAATATGTGAAGGCCACTGATGCCCCTTCACTGGCAAATGCATCCACAATCGCTTTTCCAATTCCCCTCGATCCGCCTGTGACGATTGCTACTTTTCCTTCTAATAAGCCCATTTTGGTATAATGTTTTAAAACTGAATTCTTCAATCGTGATTCGTGACCTGTGACCCGATAATTATCATTGGCCATTCCAACATCCCTCCATTTAGGAGGGATCGTCGAAAGACGAGGGAGGTAAACTGAATCACAAAATTACCTTTTATTTTTTCACACCCCTCCTCAGCCTTAGCCTTCGCCTTAGCCTATACTTTCACTTTCCCCAGTTCTCCTTTCAAAAAATCAATCACCTTCACCTCCAAAGCATCCATCCCCCTCAACTGCGCGAGGTACCAGGATACCCAGTCACCGAGATGCACGAGATACAACGCCCGCTCGATCATCGTATTTCCTTTGGAATGAAGTTCGATGATTTTATCTGCATATTCTTTGATGATCGTTTTATTGATATCCATGCGC
>Ga0190274_10001978_pt1 | contig 12029 bp, 13 predicted proteins | sample Popmic531T_FD_133002 | JGI IMG/M metagenome (GOLD analysis project Ga0190274, IMG submission 133002) | Populus adjacent soil microbial communities from riparian zone of Yellowstone River, Montana, USA - 531 T | ecosystem: Environmental > Terrestrial > Soil > Riparian zone | place: USA: Montana...
AGACGACCGACATCCTCTTCGCCGCGAGGGCGCTGCTCGCGGACGCGCTTCCCACCATCGCCCGCCAGGGGGTAACCCTGGTCGGCGTGTCCCTCACAAACCTCGACGACGACGGCGTCATCCAGCTTCCGCTTCCGCTCGAGCGTCAGTCCCTGACGGCACTCGACACGACGCTCGACGACCTGCGTGGCCGGTTCGGGGCGACCGCGGTCACGCGTGCCGTGCTGCTCGGTCGCGACCCGGGACTATCGGTACCGCTGCTGCCGGACTGAGCGGGCTATCGGTCCGGTGTCGTAGCGTCGAGGACCGGAGGTGAGCTGCATGGCTCTGGAGATCCAAGTGACCTTCGACGTGGCAGACCTCGATCGCATGGCGGCGTTCTGGGCGTTGGCGCTGGGCTACGAACCCGAGCCGCCCCCTGATGGATTCGCAAACTGGGAAGAATTCGCCCAGCGCAACCACATCCCGCGGGAGCTGTGGCGTGCGGCGGTGGTCGATCCCGAACGCAAGGGCCCGAGGCTGTTCTTCCAGCCGGTGCCGGAGGGCAAGACCGCCAAGAACCGGGTGCATCTCGACATCCGGTCCAGTGCAATCGCTGCCGAGGGTGAGGATCCTCGCAACCATGCCCGGGCGCACGCGGCGACCCTGGTCGAGGCAGGCGCCACCATCCTGCACGAGAAGGACGAGCCGATCGGCTGGAGCATCGTGATGCAGGACCCGGAGGGCAACGAGTTCTGCGTCACCTAGCCCCGAGGTTGCCGTGCCTCACGCCTCGTCGGCCGCCCGCCGCAGTGCCTCGACGTCGATCTTGCTCATGGCGAGCATGGCTTTCATCGCCCGCTGGGCCCTCGCGGTGTCCGGATCGCTGAGCAGCTCGTTCAGGGCCGTGGGGACGACCTGCCAGGACACGCCGTACTTGTCCTTCAGCCAGCCGCAGGGGCCTGGCTCACCGCCGTCACCGAGCTGGCTCCAGAACCAGTCGACCTCGTCCTGCGACTCGCAGTTCACCTGGAGTGACACGGCTTCGTTGAATGTGAACTCCGGACCGCCGTTGAGGGCGATGACCTCCTGACCGTCGAGTTCGAACGTCACCGTCATCACCATGCCCGCCGGCCTCGGCCCGGCGTCGCCATAGTGTGAGACATCCAGGATCTTCGAATTCTTGAAGACCGAGACGTAGAAGTCGGCTGCCTGCTCGGCTTCGGTGTCGAACCACAAGCACGGGGTGATCTTCTGCATGACGCGTCGCCCTTTCATGTCGTCGAACGTGACGGCCGGCCGAGCGGTCGGCCGAACGGCCTACTTCTGTAAGACGGCTCAAGCCGCAAGAACTCATCGCTGCGCAACGTCAGTCCGGCCGGTGATCCCCGGTCTGCCCGTCGATCAGCTCTCGGAGGATGTCCATGTGGCCGACATGCCGGGCGGTGTCCTCGATCATGTGGATGAGCACCCAGCGCATCGACACCGTCTGGCCGGACCACGCCGTCCCGACGTCCTCCAGGCCCACCTCATCGATCACGACATCGGCCGCGGAACGGGAACGCCCGTAATAGGCGACGATGTCGGCGGAGGGTTTCGTCCGGCAGAACCACCCGTACTCAACCGACGCCAGGTGCTTGACCAGGCCGATGAGGTTCGTGCCGGACGGCACCCGTTGGATCACGGGCCAACGCTAGTCCGCGACGCGGGCCGGTCGGTCAACCGGCGACGTACCGGCGAAACGAGTCGACCACCTCGGCGAGCACCTCGCCGCCAGGTCGTTCCCAGAGGTCGGCGTTGAAGACCTCCACCTCGATCGGGCCGTCGTAGCCCGCAGCGTCGACACGCGAGCGCAGATGCCGGTGGTCGATGGGGCCAGGGCCGGGAAGTGTGCGCCCGAGCAGGGGATCGGGCAGCGGCACCAACTGGTCGCTGACGTGAAAGCCGCAGATGCGGTCGCGGGCCTCGGCGATCGACTCCTCGACGACCGGGTCCCACCACACGTGGAACTCGTCGACCACGACACCGACCACCGAGGACGGGTACGGCGCTGCGAGATCCAGCGCCTGTCGTAACGTCGAGAGGACCGAGCGGTCGGCGCATTGCATCGGATGCAGCGGCTCCAGGCCCAGCCGCACGCCCGCCTCCGTGGCAGCGGGGACGACCCGGTCGAGCGCCTCTGCCACCCGGCGCCGGGAGCCGGCGAGGTCGTGGCCCACCACGCCGCCCACCACCAGGACGAGCGCCTCGGCACCGAGCCGGGCGGCCTCGTCGATCGCCGTCAGGGTGTCGGAAATGCCGTCACCGGTGGGGCCGTCGGGGCCCATACCGGTGAAGAAACCGCCACGGCACAACGACGAGACCCGAAGACCGTGGTCTCTCACCAGCCGCGCCGCCTCGTCGACGCCGACCTCGGCCACCTTGTCCCGCCACAGCCCGATCCATCCGATCCCTGCCGCGGCGCAGCCGGTCACGGCTTCGCGCAGCGACCATTGCCGGATCGTGATCTGGTTGAGGCTCAGCCGCTCCGTCACAGCACCTCCACGAGCAGTCCGGTCGCCGAGCCCAGAAGCACGACGAGGACCAGACGGTCGAACCACAACGTTCGCATGCTCCGTCCCAGCCGCTGGCCGACCGGCAGCATGGCCAGGACCACCACACAGGCGATCCCCGCCTGGGTGAGCCGATGACCGGAGAGTGCGCCCAGGACGACCAGGGTGGCCGCCTGCGACAGGGAGGCCAGTTGCATCACCACCGAGGTGGTCAGCACGAACCCGTCCCTGGACAGCCCGAGCGCGTTGGTCCAGGTCCCGATGACCGCGGCCGAGAGGCCGGTCGCTCCCTGCAAGGCTCCGCCGACAAGGCCGACGGGGGCGGCGCCGATCCGCGCCACCGCCGGGCTCAGCCGCCAGTGCGGGCGTCGGACCCGCGTGGCCAGCATGGTGACCACCAGGACTACCAACGTGAGGGCGAGCCACCGCTCGTCGACGCTCGTCAACAGGAAAGCACCGGCGATACCGCCTACCGCGGCCGTCAGGGCGAGTGCGGCGAGCCAGGGGTTCTCCGACCGTGCCCTTCGGTTGGCCCACGCCAGCCACCCGTTGCCGACGACCGTCGGCAGTGCCAGCACGGCCACCGCGTGCTCGACGCCGACCAGCGGTGTGAGAACGGGCAGCACGACGGGCGGCAGGCCAAGACCGGTGACCCCCTTGAGCAGGGCACCGGCGACGAATGCCGCGACGACAGCTGCGACAAGCGCCCCGTCAACCATCGATGCCGGCGGCTGCGAGCAGCGGGCGCATCCGCGCCATCGCGCGTTCCGGGTCGGGGAAGAGGCCTGCGGCGTCCGCCAACCGCAGGACGGCGGCGAGATGGACGATCGAGCGTGCCGACTCCAGGCCGCCGACCATGCGGAAGTGCCGCTGATGGCCGCAGAGGTAGCCAAGGAAGACAACACCGACCTTGTAGTGCGGCGTCGGGGCCCGGAAGATCTCGCGGGACAGGGGCACGGTCGGTTCGAGCAGCGCTCGGAACGATGCCACGTCCCCGGCGTCCAGAAGGTCCAACGCCGCCGACGCCACGGTCGCGATCGGGTCGAATATGCCCAGCAGCGCGTCGCTGTGCCCGGTGGTGTCGCCCGCGATGAGCTCCGGAAAGGAGAAGTCATCTCCCGTGTAGCAGGCCACCGTCGTCGGCAGCTCACGCCGGAATCCCACCTCGAGCTCCGCGTCCAGCACGGAGACCTTCACCCCGGCGACGACCCGTTCGTGGTCGCGGCACAAGGCGAGCAGCTCACGCGCAGCGTCCGGGACGTCGCGATGGCCCCAGTAACTCGCCAGCGCGGGATCGAACGGCTCGCCCAGCCAATGCAGCAGCACCGGGCTCTCGGTCTCGGCCAGCAGCTTGCCGTAGGCACGGTGATAGTCGTCTGGCCCTCGCGCGGCCGCCACCAGGGAACGGCTGGCCATGATCACCGGCATAGCGCCAGCCGCCGACACGACAGCGAGCTGATCGCGCCAGGCCGCGACCACGTCGTCGACGGTGGCCGGCCCGGGGGGCAGCTGATCCGTTCCGACTCCCGCGCACCAGGCGCCGCCGACCGCAGCGGCCTCGGCACCCGTGCGGACGATCAGATCGCGCGTGGTCGGCCAGTCCAGCCCCATCCCGCGCTGAGCGGTGTCCATCGCCTCGGCTACGCCGAGGCCACATGCCCAGATGTGGTGCCGGAACGCCATCGTCGCATCCCAGTCCAGGGCGGCACGTTGCACCGGGTCGACGGGGGACAGCGGATCGGCGACGACATGCACGGCCGCGTACGCCGTGCGCGATGTGGGCGTGCGTCCGGATGCCGGCACGTGCGGGCGGCCGGACGGAGTCCACGCCTGCAGCTCCCCGTCCCAGGTGGGCAGCATGAGCGTTGCGGACACGCGGCTCAGGCCTCCCGGGGCGGCACGTCGATCCACCGCCGCTCACGCGACGACCGAAGCGCCAGCTCGACCAGCAACGAGCCGCGCGCCCCTGATTCGAGCGTGTGCTCGAATGGTTCGTCCGTCACGACATGGCGCAAGAAAGCCTCCCACTGCTGCTTGAACGCGTTCTCCTCGGGCTCCACCGGGGGAGCGGCGACCCAGGTCGACCGGAAGTCGATCGGGTTGGGGATGTCCGGGTTCCACACCGGTCGCGGCGTCGCCGAACGCGGCTGCAGGTGGCATTCGCGCAGGCCGGCCACCGCCGAGCCGTCCGTGCCGTCGACGTGGAACTCGACGAGCTCGTCACGCCACACCCGGGTTGCCCACGAACAGGTGAAGGACGCCACCACACCGCCGTCGAGGTCCATGAGCGCGTACGCGGCGTCGTCCGCCGTGGCGGCATAACGGGACCCCTGCTCGTCGACCCGTTCCGGCACGTGGGTCACGGCGTGACACAGCACGGCACGGATGCCGCCGAAGAGGCCCTCCACCACGTACTGCCAGTGCGGGAACATGTCGAGGACCATGCCGCCGCCCTCGTCGGCGCGATAGTTCCAGCTCGGCCGCTGAGACGGCTCCAGGTGCCCCTCGAACACCCAGTAGCCGAAATCACAGCGCACCGAGAGCAGCCGGCCGAAGAACCCGCTTCGCAACGCGCGGTCGAGCTTGCGCAGTCCGGGCAGGTACAGCTTGTCGGCGACGATGCCGTTCTTCACACCGGCGGCCCGGGCCAGTGCCGCCAACTCGGCCGCCTCGGCCGCCGACGTCGAAAGCGGCTTCTCGCAGTAGACCGCCTTGCCGGCCTCGATGGCGGCCCGGAGGCCGACCGGGCGGGATGCGGTCGCGGTGGCGTCGAAGTAGATGTCCACGTCGGGGTCGCCCAGAACCGCCGTCAGGTCCGTGCTGTAGCGGTCCAGGCCGCTCTCCTTGGCCGCGGCGGCCAACCGGGCGGCGTCACGTCCCACCAGGATCGGCTCGGGCCAGATCACATCGCCGTTGGCAAGCGGCACGCCACCCTGCTCGCGGATGGCGAGGATGGAGCGGGCCAGATGCTGGTTTCGACCCATCCGGCCGGTGACGCCGTTCATGGCGATCGTCACGGTCTTCGTCGGCACGGTCACGCTCCGCTGTCGGTCAAGGTGGTCGTGGCAGTCCGGGCGGCACTACCGCCGAGGTAGAGAGCGCTCAAAGCGGGATCGGCGAGCAGCTGGCGAGCCGGGCCCGACTTGTGGATGCGCCCCAGGTCGAGCACGCATCCGACGTCGGCCATCTCCAGGGCCCGCCGGGCATTCTGCTCCACGAGCATGACGGCCACGCCGATCTCGCGCATCCGCTCGATCTGCTGAAACACGGTAGTCGTCGTCTTGGGATCCAGGCCCATCGACGGCTCGTCCAGCAGAACGACCACGGGCTCGAGCATCAGCGCACGGGCGAACTCGACCTGCTTCTGCTGACCGCCGGAGAGCAGCCCGGCCGTGGTCCGCCAGCTGTTGCCCACCAGCGGGAAGATCTCCTTGACCCGGCGGCATCGCTGCTCGACCAGCTCGGCGTCGCGCACGCTGTACGCCCCGAGCCGTACGTTCTCCTCCACGGTCATCTCCGGGAAGACGCTGTGCCCCTGGAGCACGTGGGCTACGCCCCGGCCCAGCAGCGCTTGCGGGCTGAGTCCTGTCACGTCCTCGCCGCGCAGCAGCACCTGCCCGGAGCGTGGCCGGAGCAGGCCGCTGGCGACCTTCAGGACGGTCGACTTGCCGGCGCCGTTCGGCCCGACCAGGCAGACCACGGCGCCGGCGGCCACATCCACCGACAAACCGCGCAGCACCAGCGCGGCGCGACCGTAGCCGGCCTCGATGTCCCGAATCTCGAAGATGGCCTCAGACACCGAGATACGCCTCCAGAACCCGCGCGTCGGACTGGATCTCCGCGGGCGTCCCGCTCGCGATGGGCCGGCCCCGGTCGAAGACCACGACGTGGTTGCAGAGGTTCATCACGAAGTCCATGTTGTGCTCGACGACGAGAAAGGTCCGTCCTTCGGCGTTGAGGTCCCGGACCAGGTCTGCGATCCGCTCGACCAGCGCCGGGTTGACACCACCCGCGGGCTCGTCGAGCAGGATCAGCGACGGCTCGGCCATGAGCACGGCGGCCAGCTCCAGCAACTTCTGCTGGCCGAACGATAGGTCGCGTGCCTCGGCGCGCTCCAGGTGGTCGATGCCGACCCTGGCCAGCCAGGTTCGAGCCCGTTCCACATCGGCACGGTTGCCGAGACCGCCGAAGAGCTCTCGCAGCCGAGTGCGCCGAAGCGCGACCAGCATGTTGTCCAGCACCGTGAGCCGGGGGAAGACGCGGCAGATCTGGAACGTCCGGCCCAGCCCGGTGTGCGCGATCCGGTGCGGGGACCAGGTCGTGACCTCGCGTCCGTGGACGAACACGCTGCCGGCGTCAGGGCGGATCATCCCGGTGACGAGATTGAAGAACGTCGTCTTTCCCGAGCCGTTCGGGCCGATCAGGCCGTTGATCAGGCTGTCCTGGAACTCGACGGTGACGCCGTCGACAGCGACGACTCCGCCGAACGCCTTGGTGAGATCGTGGGTATGCATGATCGTCATGCCCCCACCCCCTGCCGGTCGCGAAGCTCCTGTTGTGTCTCCTCCCGTATCGACGACGAGACCGGGCCGAAGCGTCGCAGCAGCGCGCCGACCTTCGGGATGATGCCGTCGGGCATGAACAACACGACGATGCCCAGCAGCACGCCGGAAAAGACGACGTGGATCTGCGTCTCACCGAACCTGGTGAGGAAGTACTCACTCGCGGGAGCCACGATCAGCGCGCCGACGGTCGGACCGAACAGGTGCCGGACACCGCCGAGCAGGGCCATGATCACCATGTTCGCGCCGACGATGATCGAAAAGACGAAGATCGGGTCGAGGTTGCCGAACCACATGCCGTACAGGCCTCCGGCCACGCCGGTGAAGCCCGCGGAGAGCGCGAACACGGCGACCTTGTACGCCGTCGTGGGGACGCCCAGCGCCTCTGCCTTGTCCTCGTCCTCCCGGATGGCCTTCAGCCCGGCCCCGAACCGGGAACGGTCGATGAACCACCAGGCCAGAGTCGCGAGGAGCAGCAGCGCAGCGAAGAGGTTGAAGAACAACAGGTGGTTGCTGGTCCGGTCGAGGTCCTCCGAGATCGGCGGTACCCGCAGCCCGCTGGAGCCCCCGGTGAGCTCTCGGGCATCCTGCGCGATCAGACTCATCATCGTCACCAGGGCGATCGAGACGATGACGAAGGACGCGCCTCTCACCCGGACGGCAGCGAGGCCGACGACGACGGCGAAGACGACCACCCCGACGGTGCTGATCGCGAGCGCCAGGACGTGTGGAACGGCGAGGTCGATGATCAAGATACCGGTCCCGTAGGCACCGAGTCCGAAGAACGCGGCGTGTCCGAGCGAGACATACCCGGTGAAGCCACCGACCAGGTTCCACGACGTGGCCAGGACCGCGTACATGACGACGAGGACGCCGGCGTAGCGCATGTAGCTGTTCGGAGCGATCCACGGGTAGACCAGCAGGACCGCGGCCGCGACCACGATGGCGGCGCGTCGAGCGGCTGCCACCGTCATCATGTCAGAAGCGTTCGGCAAGACGGCCTCCGAAGAATCCCTGTGGCCGCAGCAACAAGGTCGCGAACAGGAATCCGTAGAAGATCAGACCGGCCCAGGTGGCTCCGGCCGAGACCTGGACAACCCCTTCGATCGCACCGAGCAGCAGTGCCGCGATCGCGGCCCCCTGCACGCTCCCGAGGCCGCCGACCACGATGATGGCCATCAGCTTGCCGATGTAATCCCAGTGTGCGGCCGGGAAGAACGGGTCGATGATCGCCAGCACGGCGCCGCCGATCGCGGCGGTCGCCAGCCCGATGCCGAATCCGATGCCCCTGACCCGGTTGGTGTCGATCCCGACCAGCATCGCCGCCGTCGGGTGCTGGATCGTGGCGCGCAGGGCCTTCCCGAACCTGGTGACCCGCAGGATGAGGAAGATTGCGACGAACGTGACCGCGGCGATCCCGAAGCCGATGAGCTTGTCGATGGGAAGCGCGACCCCGAACACCCTCACGGCCGACGTCGCGTACTCGACCGTGATCGACCGGTACGAGCCCGTCGCCACGACGCCCAGGCCGCCCTCGATCAGCAGGGCCAGCGCGAACGTCAGCAGCACCGACATCATCGCCAGGCTCTCCGGCGCCAGGCGGGACACCAGCAGGCGCTGGATGCCGATGCCGACGACGAAGAAGAGCGGAACGGTCACCACGATCGTCAGCAGCGGGTCCATACCGGTCACGCGGTGCAGGAAGTAGGTCGTGTATGCGGCCAGGAAGAGAAACGCCGGGTGCGCCACCATGACCACCCGCATGACGCCGAAGTACAGGGTCAGGCCCGAGGACAGCAGCGCGTAGAGGCCGCCGGCGAGCAGTCCCAGGGCCAGACCCTGTGCAAACAGGCTTCCACTCACCAGGGCGCCTTGGGGTACTGGATGTCGGCGGTCTGGACCTCGGAGTCCTCGGGAAGCACGATCTGGATCTCACCGCCCTGCCACTGCAGGATCATGTGAGCCGACTGCGGCCGTCCGGCCTCGTCGAAGGAGAGCGGGCCGACGATCGTGTCGAACTCGTTCTCGCGGATGTAGTCGGCCAGGGCTCGCTGACACTCCTCGCCCTGTTCGGCACATTCGACGGCCTCGACCGCCGCGGCGACGATCTCACCGGTCGTGAACCCGTTGGCGGCATCCTCGTCCGGCTCCTTGCCGTGCACCTCACGGTGCTTCTCGGCGAACTCCTGGTTGGCGCCCAAGTCGGCCTCCACCGACCAGCCGACCGGGGCGATGACGCCCTCGCTCGCGGCGCCCACGGCCTCCTCGAACTCGGGCAGCGTCGGTCCGGTCGAGAACGCCGCGAGGTCGGGCTGGTAGCCGAGGTCCTGGAAGGCGCGGAGCAGACCAACCGTGTCCTCGAACTGGGTGCCGCCGACCACCATGTCGGCGTCCGCGTCGGCGATTCCGGCGGCGATCGCCGTGAAACCCGTCGTTCCGGGCGGGTAGACCTCATCGGCGACGGTCTCGATGCCCCCGGCCTCGAGCTTCTCCTTCAGCCCGTATGCGGTGCCCTGGGCGAATGGGTCGTCCAGGGCTGCGTACGCCGCCGTCTGTGGCCGTTCGTCCTCGGGGAGGCCGAGGATCCACTCGGCGAGGTAGTTGTAGTGATCGCTCGCAATGGCCGGTGCCGCGTAGAAGAGGTATTCGAAGCCCTGCTCGAAGACCTCCGGTGCAGCGCCGGCCGGCTCGACGAAGAGCATGTCGTACGATTCCGCGACCCCGGCGGCAGGAATGACCAGCCGGGTCGAGAACGGCCCGAAGACCAGGTCGACCTCTTCCTGGGTGATCAGCGACTCGTAGTCCGAGACCACCTTGTTGGGATCCGACGCATCGTCTCGGAAGATCAGCTCGACCGGCCTGTCGAGCAGCCCGCCCGAGTCGTTCACCATCGCGGCCCAGGTCTCGTAGCCTTCCTGGATTCCCTTGCCCGGCTCTGAGAAGTCACCGGTCAGGGGCAGCGAGATGCCGATCGTGATGGGATCGCCCGTCGGCGTCTCCTCGGAGTCGCCGGGGGAGTCGTTGCCACCCGCGGTGGGGTCGTCGGCGTCGTCCTCACCACACGCGGTGAGCAACAGGCCGAGCGTCACCACCGATGCGAGCAACGGCCGGTGACGGCGGATCTGGCGCATGCCTACCTCCTCGTAGGAGCCTGCCAACTCTCGGAAGCGCTTACGGAAGCGCTTTCCGACACACGGTAGGGCATGCGTCGGGCGGGGACAAGGGTTGCTCGGACCGCCCCTCGGGTCCGACAGCCGACCGGGTGCCGAGGGGCTTGGGCGGGTCCTTTGTCGAGACCCGTTCGTGACCATGACGTAACGCGCTCTTGACAGCCCACGGGGTCTCGATATTCTCGACGATGGCTTGGTAAGCGCTTTCGTAAGCGTTTACGTACAGCGTGCGGCATCGCTCGGGAGAGAGGTCCCCACGCATGTAGCTCATCGTCGCCGTCCTTCCCGGACCCACAGTTCGACGACCCGACCCGCCCGCCGCGGACTGTCCATCGGACTGGCAGCCGCCCTCGGCGCCGCGCTGCTCATGGCATCCCCGGCGGCCGGCCAAGAGGACCAGCCGCTCGCCGATCCGATACCGGAGGACCCGACCACGTCGGGGCTGGGGCTGACGGTGGAAGAGTTCGCCACGTTCCCGCAGTCCGAGCCCACGCCGCCTCCGACGGACCCGCGACTGATGCGCTGGGCGCGCATCAACTACCTGGGGGAGGTGCCCGACGGGTCCGGTCGCCTCTACGTGCCCGACCTCAACGGCACGCTCTACCTGGTCCACGACGGCACGCCAGAGCCCTATCTCGACGTGAAGGCGGCGGTGGGAGCCAACTTCTGGTCCGGGCGCGGGCTCGGTAGCGGCTTCGGGTTCGTCGCGTTCCATCCGGAGTTCGCCCAGAACGGCAAGTTCTACACGGTGCATACGGAGGCGCTCGGCGCACTGCAGACCGAGACGCCGGACTTCCCGCCGCAGCCGAACCCGTCCCATCAGGGGGTGATCACGGAGTGGACGGCGGCCGATCCGACGGCGAGCACGTTCAGTGGAACGCGTCGCGAGGTTCTCCGGCTCGGGTTCCGCAGCTTCATCCACGGCTTCCAGGAAATCGGCTTCAACCCGACGGCCACGCTGGCCAGCCCCGACTACGGCCTGCTCTACGTCGCGGCGGGTGACGGCGGCCGGGGCGTCTCGAGTCCCGATCCCCAGGACCTCGGTGTGCCATACGGGAAGTTGTTGCGCATCGACCCGCTAGGAACGAACGGGGTGAACGGTGAGTACGGCGTTCCGCGACAGAACCCGTTCGTCGACCAGTCCGGCGCGCTCGGTGAGATCTTCGCCTACGGCTTCCGCAACCCCCACCGGTTCAGCTGGGATCCGGTCAAGCCACACCGGCTCTACGTCGGCGTGATCGGCGAGCAGAACATCGAGTCGATCTACGAGATCAGGGCGGGTGACAACGCCGGCTGGACCGAGCGTGAGGGCCCGTTCGTGGTCAAGGAGAACGACCCCACCTGCAGCGTCTACCCGCTGCCGGAGAACGACGAACAGTTCGGATACACCTACCCGGTGGCGGCGTACGACCATGATCGGCCGGCGGGCTTCCCGCCATGCTCCGATTCCGGCGACGCCGTCATAGGCGGGTTCGTCTACCGAGCCGGCGGCATCCCGGAACTGCAGGGCAAGTACGTCTTCGGTGACGACGTCAACGGCAGCCTCTGGTACACGGAATCGCAGGACATGAAGCAGGGCGAGGGCCTGGCGACCATGTACGAGCTGATGCTCTTCGACGAGTCGGGCCAGCAGGTGACGATGCAGGATCTCGCCGGTGACGACCGCGTCGACCTCCGGTTCGGCCGCGACGGCGACGGCGAGCTCTACATCCTGTCCAAGGCCAACGGCACCATCTGGAAGGTGACGGGCGCCCGCCAGTTCGCCG
>Ga0190274_10001979_pt1 | contig 12026 bp, 2 predicted proteins | sample Popmic531T_FD_133002 | JGI IMG/M metagenome (GOLD analysis project Ga0190274, IMG submission 133002) | Populus adjacent soil microbial communities from riparian zone of Yellowstone River, Montana, USA - 531 T | ecosystem: Environmental > Terrestrial > Soil > Riparian zone | place: USA: Montana...
AAATATAGTTCACTAGGTGTATTTCAATGGGTTAAATCATACGCAGGTAGCCAATCTTATAATTGGGTTTTTGACATAATTACTGATGATTCCTGCAATGTTTATATAACAGGTAACTCTCATGGAGACAGGTTCACAACAATTAAATATAGCTCATCTGGAAATTTGTTGTGGATTGCTTTAGATGGCCCAGCGGGTGGGCTTAGCAATTATTATATTTCGCTTGACAACAATAATAATGTTTATATCGTAGCAAGAGGTTATGATACACTAAGTTCGTTTACATGTAACACAATCAAATATAATAGTTATGGTGTAAAGCAATGGGAAAAGATTTACCACGGGAATTTCAATCCAGGCTTAGCTGGACCGAGAGGGATAAAATTTGACTCTAATGGTTTCATTTATATTCTTGCTAGTACTACAAATAATAATAATGGCGAAGGAGACTATGCGGTTGTGAAATACGATACGCTAGGTAACGAGATTTGGTCTTCGTCATATAGTTTTACCAGTTATTATGATGTACCTAAATCAATGGAAATTGACAAATCAGGGAATGTTTATGTGACTGGAAATATTTGGCCTTCTGGTGGAGGAAGTGACTCAATTGCAACCGTAAAATTAAATAAGATTGGTTCTTTTGAATGGGCAAGAACATATTCTCTTGGATATTCTGGTCTTGACGAAGCCTCCGACATTGCAATAGATTCATTGGGTTACATATATGTAGTTGGAAAAAGTTCGGATGTTTCACACTATGAAAACTTCGTCACAATTAAATACGATTCTTTAGGTAATGAAATATGGATCAGTAGGTATCAGAATACCGTAAATAGTTCCGATGCTGCGAATTCAGTTGGCTTGGATAATTTGGGTAACGTTTATGTTTCCGGAACAAGTCGTGATTTGAACTCTTCTGGCATTTTAACTATAAAATATTCAAATACTGTTGGTATTGAAGATTTCTCCATTGGTTTAAACACTATTGTAAATGTATTTCCGAATCCATTCGTGAGTTCTTTAACTATAAAAGTGAATAAAGAATTGAAAAATGCCGTACTGATAATTTATGATGTAATCGGAAAAGAAGCACTAAAAATTACCAATATCGATAGCCAAATTATTTTACTTAAGAGAGGCAGTTTAGCTGCCGGTATATATTTCTTCAGGCTTTTAGAAAAAGATCAAGATCTTGCATCAGGAAAAATAAGTGCTCAATAAACGTTTGTTGTAATTGGACGAACACTTGGACGGGAGATATGATTTATGACTACTGATGTCCAATCATCACCTTCTCACTCCTGCTTCCCTTTTCCGATCGCAGCTGCAGTAAATAAATTCCCCCTGAAAAATCTTTCACATCAACCTGCATTTTTTCCTTCACCTTGTTGTTGCTATATACAACCTGGCCAACGGAATTATAAATCGAAAGCGTGTACTTTTCATTCCCGTTGAATTGGTTGAGTGAAATATTCAACACATCTGCAGCAGGATTGGGATATAATGCAAATGTTGAAATGGGTTCAATTTCATTTACAGCCATATACGGATCCACCTGGTAATAGATCTGTGCGCCGCCGCCGTACAAACCGATGAGCACATCCATGCGGTTGTCAGCGTTCAGGTCTGCACCACTCACAGAAAAATTGTAGCCATACCTGAAACCATAATCTTTGCTGAACACAGTATCCACAAATTGAAATATTCCTGTCAGGTTTCCGTCAATGCTGTCGAACAAATAAATATTGCCTTCCATGTTTGCCACCAGGAGTTTGTAGCTGCCGCTATCGTCATACATGAACGGAACTGCAAACCCGTCAATGTAATATGGCGCATGCACATTCACGCCGCCGAAAGGAGAAGCTGTGGGAACTGAATTAAACATCGGCGTAGTTGTGCTTCCAATATTGTGGTAGTAATTTATAATGCCATTCTGCTCTCCGACAACCAAATCAAGAACGCCGTCCCTGTCCACATCAATGATCTGCGGCGTGCTTGCATTACCTACATCAATGTTCATGTAATTGGTGGATACGAAACCTAAAGTACCGCTGTTGTTCCTGAAATAATTTAGCACACCATTGAAGGCGCCAAGGATCATGTCCTTGTCTCCGTCGCCATCCATGTCACCGAAGGCAGGAAAGATAGGTCCGGAAATTGCCAGCCCTGTCACCGCTGCAAAGTCTTCTGTAATTAATTGAAAAGATGGAGCCGTAGTTGTTCCGACATTTTTATAAAAAGTCAGGTTGGTTTTTTCAGAAGAAAAATTAAAGGTGCTCCGGATGTTTCCCATGACCATATCAATGAGCCCGTCATTGTCAACGTCAGCAAGTACTGCAGTTGCTCCTTCCCCGACATCGATCATACCGGGTTGATAAAGTGAATCAGATTGAAAATTGAAAACGGGCGCAGCATCGGTGTTGGTATTTTGATACCACTTTATTCCTCTCCTGTTTTCAAACTCACTGTTTCCTACGAGGAGATCTCTTTTCCCGTCATTGTTAACGTCTACATAAGAAGGCGCCGAAAAGGATTTCAAATTTACCGGCTGACTCGGAGGATAAAGTGTGTCTTGCGAATCCATGTCGGCAAAAGATGAATCGCCGCCATTGTAAACAGAAAGCAAATTGACTGCCTGCGAATCTCCAATGAGTGCATCTTTGTCGCCATCTCCATCCAGGTCAATCGTCTTTACTGCGGAATAGGTATCGTCTCTTCTGGCAAAATCTTCTGCATTCCAGAATTGCATCGGGCTTGGGGGACCGGCGCATGTCGTATCATGAAAATGTTCTACACGCACATAATTGTATCCGCCTGACCGCAAAGCAAAACGTCCCCATTCATTTGTGACAAGTGTGTAGCTGTTCAGGCTGTCAAAGTTTAGTTGATCTTCAACGACGTTGTTCCTGTAATAAGCATAGGTTCCGACACATGATGTAGTTTGACCGATGATGTCCATGTCGCCGTCGTTATCAATGTCGTTGAAATCAGGAACGAGATTTGAGCTTGCAAGTATGTTGGCACTCTGTCCAGCGCCATATGTAAAACGGACCACTGAATCAACACAAGTAAAAGTATACCCGTTGACGACATCATAATTCCCTTTGTATTGGATAATGCCGCTGTTCTGTTTGCTTACGCTGAACAAATCGTTGAAGCCATCAAAGTTGTAATCGAACATAAATGCCCAGCCGCCGTTCAGAGAAACGAATCCTCCCAACCTTGGAAAATGCGTTTTGAAAGAATCCACAAACTGGAACGTGTTTGGGTTGGCGCCTCCGGTGTTTGCGAGGACCATCACCCGGTTATTCGAACGGTCGAACATGAAAAGGTCTTTGAGGCCATCGTTGTTTACATCAACTTCGCTCCATTGTGGATAGTTTATTCCGCCGGCCCATGCCATGCCGAGTGTATTTCCATATTGTGTAACAGGAATGGTATCATTCAACCTGAAAGCCAATTGGGCATGTGAGAAAATGGGCAGCAATGCCCCGAGAAGAAAAAGTTTTTTCATTAAAATAAATTTATTCGAAATTAAAAGATAAAGAAAAGTGAATATCGCTTCAGCTTATTAGTTTAGAACAACGATGCGTGCACATCAGCGCTGGATCATCACTTTAGACCGTGCAGTATTTTTTCCGTCTGAAACGCTGATGACATACATTCCCGGTGGAATCTGTGATACATCCAGTGAGATTTCCTGACTCTTGGTTCTTGTTTCTATTGTCTTTTCCCAAATCTGTTCACCGATCAAATTATATATACTGATGGAAATTGGTTTTGTTGCAGGCCCTGCAGAACCTCCGGTCAGCAGGGCAGGCTGATTTCCGATACGTATTGTCAACTGGCCATTCGCCGGGTTCGGATAGCAGTTGATCTGATCGTTGTTCAAAATTTCATTGACACCGATGGGAGCATCGCTGCCGTAATAAATCTGAACGCCTCCGCTGTATAATCCTACCATCATATCAACATGGCCATCATTGTTGATGTCTCCGCCGCTGATGAAGATATTGAATCCAATAGAGCGGATTCCGAATTCACCGCTGGCAACGGTATCAATCCTGTTGAAGGTGCCGTTGAGGTTGTTGTCGATGTTATCGTAATAATAAACATCGCCATGCATATTGCCGGTCAGCATTTCATGTCGTCCGCTGTTAGTAAAAATAAACGGAACAGAATATCCGCTGAAAGCACCAACATGTGTGAGAATAATATTCCCTAAGGTGTCTCTCGTAGGAATGGAAGGGAAAGAAGCGCTGGCGGAAGTTCCGTTGTTGTGGTAATAATTCAACGTGGCTGTCTGTTCCCCGATCACGAGGTCGAGCAACCCGTCATAATCCATATCTACCAATTGTGGTGTGGCATTGTTACCGACGTCAATACTCATATAAAGCGGTGCTGCAAGCTGGAAGTTGGCCGGATTTCCTGCGCCTGCGGAATTATTGAAGTAGTGTATATTTCCTGTAAAGTCACCGATGATCATGTCTTTGTCGTTGTCGCCATCCAGGTCGCCGAATGTGGCAGCAATCGGGAAAAAAAGATTGAGCCCGCTCAAAGAGGCATAATCATCTGTAATATGTTCGAAAGAGGGAAGCGATGAAGTGCCGATGTTTCTATAATAACTCAGTCTGCTCACAATGCCCGGAGCGCTCACATCGTATTGTCCGTGAGCAACGATGATATCCATAAGCCCGTCTGCATCTGCATCAAAAAATACCGGGCATGCAGCCTGGCCGGTTTCCACCATTTCGTTTTGAAGAAAATCATTTTTCTGAAGTGAGAAAATTGGGGAAGCATCCGTGTTTGTATTTTTATAAAACCAAACGCCCTGCCTGTCTTCAAGCGTACCTGCACTTGCCAGCAAATCCCGCTTGCCATCATTGTCGGCATCAATGTATGCATGGTGTACATAAGTAAAAATATTTACCGGTACATCATAGGTGGGGAAGAGCATGTCGGAAGTATCTATTTCTGCCGCTGTTGCTGTTCCGCCGTTGTGAACCATGAGGCACGATGGATTTGCCTGGTCACCGATCAAAAGCTCCTTCGCTCCATCGCCATCAATATCGAACACGCACACTGTAGTAATCGTATCGTCGCGTTTTGTGGTTTCAATTCCTCCGTTCGATCCGAATGGCGCAGGTGTTATGCACGGTACGTTGTGATAAGAACTTACTGTATTGGAACCAAGTGACAATGTGAAATTACCCCAGCATTGGTCATCGAAAACAAACTCAAGAAAATTGCAGTTACCATGATTTTCCATCGATAGATTTTTGTGGTAAGCAAATTTTCCATTGGCAGGATTGTTAAACCCGATGATGTCCATGTCCCCATCATTGTCTATGTCACTGAAAGCCGGAAGGTAAATGGTGGTCGCATAGATATTGATCGGCTGGGGACCGCTCCAGTCTTCCATCAACTCCATAGAGACGCGTGTGAATTTTAATCCGTCTTGAATGGTGTAATCATTTCGCCAGACTTCGATTCCGCTGTGGGCTGAATCGAGTGTAAAAAAATCTTCATTGCCATCACAATTGTAGTCGTAACACATTGCCCAGGAATCAGCACGCACAGTGGGAAAACGATGAATGTATTGTGGCGCATAATGGTATGCATGGATGCCAGGACTACCGTCATTCAGAAAAGTGCTCACACGGTCGTTCGTCTTGTCGAACATATATAAATCCTTAATGCCGTCACCATCTATATCTATTACACTCCATAGGGGATAATTTATTCCACCGGCCCAGGCGTTCTGTAAATTGTTTCCTGAAAGGTCCTGCACCGGAATTGCACTGGCAGGAGAAAAGTAAAGATGCTGTGCCGGTAAAAAATTTGTTGCAAGGGAAAAGATGAGCGGTAAAAAAAGTTTTTTCATCCTGTAAAAATAAAGAAAAACGGGAACCTCCTATCTGACCAGCGTCACATGACCAAGAAACTTATGCAGTTTGTCGTTTTTGTCGTGAATCAGGACAATATACTCATACACATCGCTTTGGCATTCCTTTCCATTGTCGTAATAGGTGCCATTCCATGGACGTTCCTTGCTGGTACTATGATATAACTCAAGGCCCCAGCGGTCAAGAATAAACATTTCAAACTTCTTCCAGCCAATGCCGAATGGAATAAATCCGTCATTCGAATAATCTTTATTTGGAGTGAAGGCATTCGGAATGAAAACAGTGAAATCGTCTTCGACGCGAAGCATGCGGTAAGTAGTATCCAGGCATCCATGATTTGTTTCGACAATCAATGTGATCAGGTACGATCCGGTGTCAGCATAATTGTGTACAGGATTTGATTCCGAAGAATAATTATTGTCGCCGAAATCCCAGCTCCAGCGATTGGCATCAATGCTTTGATCATAAAAGTCGATGGAAGGTGTAAGGATGGTAACTTCCTGCGACGACATTTCAAACGCGGCTTCCGGCAGACCAAAAACATTCACAGCATTTACAACTGTCGTTTCTGCAACGCAACCTTCAGTAGTTGTTATTACCACTGAAACAGTATAATGTCCCGGAGTTTCGTAAACATGCGAAACTGCAGAACTGAAATCCATGGTGCCATCACCCATGTTCCACACATAAACCGATCCTGTCGGAACAGCACCCTGGTTTGAAAATGAAGCATTCACAGGCGTACAGCCTTCTATCAATTGCGGGAGAAAATCAGCAACAGGAACAGGATGTACAATTATAGTTACTGCGTCGTGCACAGCCGGACTGCATCCGTCATCCACTGTCACATAGAAAGTGGAATCATTCTGAGGAAATACAATTGCATTGCTTTGATTGATTGCACCATTGTTCCATGAATAGGTATAAGGTCCGCCATTTCCTCCACCGGCAATGGAATAGATATGCGCAGTATCACCCTGGCAGATTTCAGGTGTGGCATCAGCAGCAATGTTCAGCGGAGGATTTACGGTGATGACGACGGTTTGCGGAGCAAAAGGACAACCATTAGCATCTGTTACGGTCACTGAAAAAGTTGAAGTTGAAACCGGCGATACAAATTGTGAATCCGAAAAAATGCCATTGCTCCAGTTAATGCTGTAAGGCGGAGTTCCACCTGAAGCGAGTGCTGCAAGAAAGGCTCCCTGACCGATACACAGAATTTGATTTGGAGAAATATTTACCATAAGCGCCGGAGGTTCTGTGATGACTGCTGTTGCAGTTGACATGCATCCATTTGAATCTGTGACTGTAACAGTATAACTTCCCGGTGGAAGATTTTCTGCGATGGAATTATTTCCACCAATAGGAAACCAGTTGTAGGTGAATGGGGCTGTTCCTGAATTGACGCTTACACCGGCTGCACCATTGTTCATTCCGAAACAAAGAATGTCTTCTGAAGAAAGATCGAGAGAAACTGAACTTGGGGAAGTAACAGTGACCACTGCGCTGTCGATGCATCCATGCTGGTCAGTGATATTCAGCGTATAGATTCCCGCAGCAATATTTTCAAGAACAGAATCGGTTCCTGCAATAGGACCCCATGAATAAGTATATGGATATGTTCCTCCCGCAACAGAAACAAATGCATTTCCATTTGCAATTCCATTGCATCCTGCCGGCGTCATTCCCACGACCAATGCAAGTGGAGCAGGTTCGCTGATGGTTACATTCACGCTGCTGATGCAGCCAACGGAATCAGTAATGGTTACAAAATAATTTCCTGCCGGAATATTTGAAACGGAAGCAGTGGTGTCGCCGCCCGGTGTCCATAGGAAGTTGTACGGCAGTGCTCCCCCGTTTACTGACACAGCAGCTGAGCCATCATTTCCGCCATTGCATGTGACATTGGTAGACGACTGAAGACTTGCAGTTGCGCCGCCTGAATTAATAACTGTCGTTGCTGTGCTCACTGAACAACCGTTTGCATCGGTCACAACCACAGAATAATTCCCGCCATATAGTCCGGCAGCAAGAGAAGAAGTTCCGCCTACAGGTGACCAGGCATAGGAGATATTTCCCGTTCCGCCTGCAGCGAGTACCTGTGCGCTTCCGTTTGCGTCTCCGCAGGTTGCCGGTGTTGATGAAATGAGTGCTGTAAGTTCAGGAGGTTCTGTAATGGTAATGGCAACTGACGTGATACAACCGATGGCGTCGGCAATGATGACTGAATAATTTCCTGCAGTCAAACCATTGGCTTGCGTGCTGCTGCCTCCTGCCGGAGACCATATATAAGAGAATGGAGGATTTCCGCTCGACACATTTACAACGGCGCTTCCATCACTACCACCGTAACAGTTAATGTTCGTCAGCACATTCGCCGTTGCGACCGGTCCGCCGGAGTTGGTGACAATTGTCTGCGCAGTTGTTGTGCATCCGTTTGCATCGGTCACTGTTACGGTAAAAGATCCTGCAGAAAGATTTGTTGCCAGTGCAGCGATGCCGGCGCCTTGCGACCATTGGTATGTATATGGTCCGGTTCCCCCTGCAGCATTTGCAGAGGCAGTTCCATTGGAACTTCCGCACGTTGCAGGTGTCATGGCAGTAGTCACTGTCAATGGAGTAGGTTCAGGAACGAACACAGAATTCTGCGATGTGCAGCCATTCGCATCTGTAACTGTCACTGAATAATTCCCGGAAGAAAGATTTCCCGGTGACTGGGAGCTTGCATTCGATGGTGTCCATAAATATGAAAAGGCACCCGTCCCTCCTGACGCATTCACCGATGCACTGCCGGAAGCTGAGCCATTGCACAATGCAGGAGTTGAACTCATGATCAGTGCAACTGCCTGTGGTTGCTGTACCTGCACTGTAGTTCCGGAAGTACATCCGTTGGCATCGGTTAGGGTGACGGAATAATTTCCGGCAGAAAGATTTAAAGCAGTCGCTGCAGTTGCATTGCCCGGAGACCATAGATAAGAATATGGTGAGGTTCCCCCTGCAGCATTCACAGTTGCAGATCCATCTGCTGAACCAAAGCATAATGTAGAAGATGAAGAAGCTTGCACTGCAACCGGGGAAGGTTCATTTATTGTGATGTTGTCAGAAGTAATGCATCCGTTTGAATCGGTGACGGTCACAGAATAATTTCCAGCCGGAAGTCCTGCGGCAGTGGCAGCGGTTCCGCCTGAAGGAGACCAGAGAAATGAAAACGGTGGCGTTCCGTTGGATACATTCACGGTTGCACTTCCGTCATTGCCTCCATTGCATGAAACCTGTGTAAGCACAGCAGCAGTTGCTCCAGGGCCACCGGTATTCATCACGTTTGCAATTGCATTTGAATTACATCCATTTGCATCTGTTACTGAAATGGTATATGCACCTGCGAGCAGGTTTGAAGCTTGTGAAGCGCTCCCTCCTGAAGGCGACCAGGAATATTGATATGGCGCGGAACCCCCAACTACATTTACGCTTGCAGAACCATTTGAAGATCCGCACAGGGTAGGAGTAGTATTGGTAGACAACACCATTGCAGCAGGTTCAGTAACAACAATTGAATCCAGGATTTCGCAACCGTTTACATCGATGATGGCGACCGAATAATTTCCTGCAGAAAGATTATATGCCAATGAAGATGTGCAAGGATTTGGAAACCATGAATAAACATAACCTGCTGTACCGCCTGTCACCAGTGCCTCCGCACTTCCCGAAGCATCTCCATTGCATAGTGCAGGTGCTGATGAAAGCGAAAGGTTCAAAGGAGCAGGTTCAAAAACTGTTTCCGAAATTGAAGAGGAACATCCATTGGCGTCTGTCACGGTTAAAGTGTAATTGCCTGCCTGGAGATTCATCAGTGTAGCTGCAGATGCATTCCCGGGCGTCCATAAAAAAACATATGATCCTGTGCCGCCATTTACATTGGCCGACAATGATCCATCAGCGGAGCCATTGCATAAACATGAGTCGGAAGAAGTAGTGATAGAGATTGCATCCGGTTCATTCACAGTTGCAGTTACGGTGGTTGTACATCCGTTTGCATCTGTAACCACCACCTGGTAACTACCTGACGCAAGTCCTGCTTCTGTGTCTGATGTTCCACCGGAAGACCATGTATATGAATAACCCGGAGTTCCATCCTGTGCAGTTACGGTTGCAACTCCGTCGCTGCTTCCATTACACAATGCATCAGTGGAATTTGTGGAAGCAATTAACAAAGTCGGTTCAACGATAAGTGAATTTGTCGCAGACGTGCATCCATTGGCATCAGTTACTGTAACTGAATACAATCCTGCCGTTAATCCGCTTTCAGTAGTTCCGTTACCTCCCGAAGACCAAACGTACGTATACCCCGGTGTGCCGTCAATTGCAGTTACAGTTACAGATCCGTCGTTGCCACCATTGCATGAAACCTGCGAGGATGTTACAGAGATATTCAGGAGCAAAGGTTCACTGATAATCGCTGTTGCACCGGATGTGCACCCATTCGCATCAGTGACTGTAACTGTGTATGATCCTGCGGGGAGAGAATTTTCAGAAGCATTGTTTCCGCCTGTCGACCAGCTGTAAGAATAACCGGTTGTTCCGCCGTTGGCCGTTACAGTTGCTGATCCGTCATTGCCTCCGTTACAAAGAACATCAGTGACAACAGTCGAAGAAGTAAGTTGTGCAGGTTCATTCACTGTTGCGCTGGTAATGAAAGTACAACCGTTCGCATCTGTTACCGTCACCTGGTATGTTCCTGCAACAAGGGATGTTTCTGTAGCGCCTGTGCCGCCGGATGACCAGAGATATGAATAGGAAGGTGTTCCGTCATTTGCAGCTACGGTTGCTGAGCCATCGGCATTTCCGTTGCACAATGCATCTGTTGAATTCGCAATTGCATTCAACGCAGTTGGTTCCGCAATGACTGCAGTGGCAGTTGATGTGCATCCATTTGCATCTGTTACGATAACCGAATACGTTCCGGCTTGTAAACCGTTCTCAGTTGTTCCTGTTCCGCCTGATGACCAAATGAATGAATATCCCGGTGTACCGTTTGCTGCATTTACAGTTGCCGAACCATCAGCAGATCCATTGCACAATGCATCCACACTTTGAGTTGATGCAGTTAATAAAGAAGGTTCATTCACGGTAACTGAAGTTGATGTTGTACATCCATTGGCATCAGTTACAGTGACTGTATATGTTCCAGCGGTCAATGTATTGGCGGCAGCATTGCTTCCACCTGAAGGAGACCACGTATAGGTATAACCGGGTGTGCCATCATTCGCAGTGACAGATGCCGATCCATCGTTTCCGCCGTTGCATAACACATCGGTAGAAACTGCAGAGGAAGTAAGTTCCAGTGGTTCTGAAACCGTTGCAGATGTAACAACAGTACATCCATTTGCATCTGTAACAGTGACCGTATAAGTTCCGGCAACCAAACTATTTGCTGCAGATCCGTTACCGCCGGAAGGCGACCAGTTGTATGTATACCCGGGAGTACCGTCGTTGGCAGTTACAGAAGCAGTACCGTTGCTTCCTCCAAAACAATTTACATCACTCGAAATTGCCGAAGCCGCAAGAGGCAATGGTTCTGAAATTGTTGTTGAAGAAGTGGCAGTACATCCGTTGGCATCGGTTACAGTCACTGTATATGTGCCGGCAGCAAGCCCATTTGCATTGGCTGAATTTCCTCCCGATGGCGACCATGTATAAGAATATCCCGGTGTTCCATCCACAGCGGTTGCATTAGCTGTGCCATCAGTTCCGCCATTGCATAATACATTTGAAGAAATTGTAGAAGCAGTCAGAAGCGTGGGTTCTGCAATTGTTGCAGTTGAAGTTGAACTGCATCCCATGGCATCAGTGACAACAACCGTATAATTTCCTGTCGGAAGATTGTTGGCAATTGTACCGGTGCCTCCAGCAGGCGACCAGTTGTAAGTAAATGGTCCTGTGCCGCCATTTGTTGTCACAGTTGCTGATCCGTCAGAAGTACCATTGCAGGTTACAGGTGTTACATTCACAGAAGTGTTTACCACTGCGGTTTGTGAAACAGTACAATTTGCAGTTGCCGAACAACCGTCATTCGAAACGGTCACACTGTAACTTCCCGGTCCGACATTAATCGTTTGG
>Ga0190274_10001980_pt1 | contig 12019 bp, 12 predicted proteins | sample Popmic531T_FD_133002 | JGI IMG/M metagenome (GOLD analysis project Ga0190274, IMG submission 133002) | Populus adjacent soil microbial communities from riparian zone of Yellowstone River, Montana, USA - 531 T | ecosystem: Environmental > Terrestrial > Soil > Riparian zone | place: USA: Montana...
CCGCGTGCTTGTAGACGCCGCCGAGGTGAAGGACGGTGCCGATGATGATCACGCGCGAGCACCACACGTGGATCGAATGCATCGTGTCGAACAGCCCCATGTTCGTGGCAAATGGTGGAGCGATCGCGAACCAGTTCCACACGTGGATCGCGTCGCCTCGCGCCCACGCCATCGCGGGGCCCGACAGCAGCATTGCGCCGATCGCCACGAGCATTCCGAGGTGACAGTATTTCCCGATCGTGTAGAAGACGCCCGTCTGCCCGGGCAGCGGGCCGGGATGTCCCACCTTGAACCGCCAAATGATGCGGATCCAGAGCAGCGCGTACGCACTGATCGCGATCGACGTGTGCAGTCGCAGTGTGCTCTCGGTGGTCGCGGGGTCCGCGTGAATGGAGCTGCCGATGAACCAGATCGTCAGGACGACAATCGCGGTGATCCAGTGCAGAGCGATCGAAATCCAGCCGTAACCCGTCCGTGTGTCGCTCGTCCGCATGAGGAAGCGGATGATACCTGCATTCGCCGGACCGCAAAGACTTGATATTTCTAAAGGCGGGGCGCGAAAAAATCGGCGGCCGACCCGTGGGGGGTGGATCGAGCCGGCCGCCTAGGGCGTCACTTGTGCTTCGCGTACTCCTGCGAGCTCAACTTGCCATCGTGGTTCTTGTCGAGCGTCGCAAATTGCTTGCTGAGCGCCGGCGACGCGTCGGCCTCACTACGGCTGATGTAGCCGTCGTTGTTCTTGTCCGCTTCTTTCAGGGGTATCACCTTCTCGTGCTTGGGCGCCGCGGTCGTCGCGGGTTGTTTCGCCGTCGCCGCGAACGTCGGCGCGGAACACACGATCAGAACCGCTGCCAATCCAGCACACAACGTCTTCATGACGAGAATCCTCCAGTCGTCACTCGCTGCTTTCCCCGGCGACTCTTGCCGGGACCTAACACCGCATCTCTCGCGAGTTGCGGCCTCATGCACTATTGACGCGGCGGGGGCGGAAGTTATTCCGCAAACGTGCGGATCAGATCGAGGGATCGCTCGGGCCGGACTCGGTGGCGCTGCCGGTAGCGAAATCTTGCACGGCGTCCGCGAGCGTGCGCAGCGACGCGGCCGAGTGCGTGCCGCCGACGCCGAACCGATGCTCGCCGTCGGACCACTCGAGGAGCTTGAGCTCGCCGTGCTGGTGCATGTGCTGCTCGCCGTCGTCGTCCGGTGCCGAGCGCAGCACCGCGAGTCCTAGCACGGGCTTGTTCACACCTGCATACACGACGTAAGTGACCGGTCCCGCGGCGGTCTCGATCAGCCGCGCGCCCTGCGGCGCGTAGCCCTGCTCTGAGAGGTCAGGTACTACCACGAGCTCATCGTCGACGAGCGCGGCGAGCGACTTGCCGAGCGCCGCGGGAGAAGACGCGCGCGCGTCGAGCAGCGGCGTGCGATTCGCGTCGAGCGCGGCGAGATACGATTCGTGAAACACAAGAGCGTGCTGCTGCCAGCCGTCCACGCCGGCGTCTCGCCCGAGCAGCAGCACCGTGAGCAGCGCGCCCGCGAGCGCGGCGACGAACGATGCGGCAATTCCCCAAACGACCGGGCGTGAGAAGGTCCGCGACGGCTCCGCTGCCGGAGCGCGCTCGCTGCGAGCGTCGTTCGGGCCCGCGCGCGACGCGCTGCCGGTGCGCGTGTGCGTGGCGGCGCTCGCTTGCGAATCCGCGGGTGGTGTCGCGTGTGCGGCGGTGCGCACGAGGTCCGTTACGCGCTGCAACGCCGCGAGCCGGTCGCGCAGCGCGCGATCGCTCGAAAGCCGCTCCTCGATCCGTGCGACGGCGTCTGCGTCGAGCTCGCCGTCGACGTACGCGCCCAAGACTTCTTCCGCTACGTGGTCCTTACGCATCTCGTTCTCCGAATACGGCGACGAGCTGCTGGCGCGCCCGCGCGAGGCGGCTCATCACCGTGCCGACCGGCACGCCGAGCACTTCGGCTGTTTCCTTGTAGGACAAGCCCTCGCTCACGACGAGCAATAGCACTTCGCGCTGGCCGTCTGGTAGCCGCAGGATCTCGGTGCGCACCTGATCGAGATACAGCGTTGCCTCCGCGCCGCGCTCGCCGTCTTCCGCGAGCTCGATCGGCGTCGCGCCGAAACCCGCGCGCACGTTCCGGTAGCGACGCTCGTCGCGCCACGCGTTGACCAAGATCTTCAGGAGCCAATGCTCGAGCGTGCCGTCGCCGTTCCACTGCTGCCAGCGCTGCAGCGCCCGCTCGCACGTGAGCTGCACGGCGTCGTCGGCATCCGCCGCGGTCCCGCAGTACGGGCGAGCGAAGCTGCGCAGCCGCGGCAACGCCTGCACGAGCTCGCGCTGGAAGTGCGCGAACCGTGGATTTTCTACGCTGCGGAGTTGGCTCATTGGCCTCGTGGTTCTCCGGGCGGCCTTGCCGCGGAGCGAGACGAATTATCCGCCCGCACGCAAACCACGGGCAACGAGAATCGTTGGGAATAAAGGTGCCCGCCGGCGCGTCCGCCGGCGCGTTGCGGCTCGCGGCCGCAAGCTCGCTGTGCGCAGGCGCTGCCCCGCGCGTTTAGCGCAGGAGGAACGTGAGCAGGAACAGCGCGAGCTTGAAATTGACGAGCTTGAGTCCCTTGCGGGCCTCGGCGGGCGTTAGGCGAGCGGTCATCGGCATCGCGCCGAACACTTTCCCTTTGATCAGCAGCTCCTTGCCGCTGCGTTCGAGTCGCTCGATCTCCATGAGCTTCGAGTTGTCGGGGGAGTAGAGCGTGATCATCCGCGGCTCACCTTGCCGAAGTCGAGCTTGAGATCCTCGAACGCGCGCATCGCGGCCGCGCGGCCGGCGCCGAACACGCCCCCGCCCGGATGCTGGAACGGCCCCACGAGGTAAAGACGCTCGCAGCCCGGCACGACGTTGTTGCCGAGGTCGGGCGTCGGCCGGTGGGCGCCGTACTGATACGTCGTCGCTGCGACGCCGTGCAGATCACCGCGCCGGAAGCTCGACGATGTGCGCTCCATGTCGACGGGGCTGTCGCTGTGATACGCGATCACGTTGTCCGCGACGTTATCGAGGAAGTTCTCCATGTGGCTCAGCATCCGCTTCACATAGTGATGCTTCGTGTCGTCCCAATCGCGGCCGTCGGCGCGCTGATAGGGGACGTAGTCCCACGCGTGCATCGTCGCCTGGCCCGCGGGCGCGCGCGACGGATCGAACATCGTGAGCGAGCCCAAGCCGACCAGGGGATAGCTCGAGAATTCGCCGTAGCGCAGGCTGTCGAACGACTTCCGGATCGTGTCGTACTTGTTCGGCAGCAGCTCGATCATCACCGCTTTCACGTGCGCGCCCGCGCGAAATTTCAACGGCGCTTTGAGAGACGCGTGCACGGTGATGCAGCCGATCTCGGAGATCTGCGTTGCATTCGCGGCTTTCACGACTTCCGGCGCGAGGCCCTCGACCATGCGGCCCAGGTCGTGCGGGTGCAGCGCCGCGATCACGCCGTCCTTCGCGGCGAACTCGCGGCCGTCGCTGGTCACGACACCGGTCGCGCGTCCGTTCTTCACTCGGATTGCGGTCACGTCCGTGTCGGCGAGCACCTCGCCGCCGTGCGAGCGGATGCTCGCGATCAGCGCGTCCGTGAGCTTGCCGGAGCCCCCGACCGGCACGCCGATGCCGGTTGCTTCGAGGAATGCGACGAACACGAACGTGCCGAGGCCCGTGGCCTTTTCGTCGGGCGACACGAGGTTCTCGCCCGCGACGCGCGCGAAATGCATCCGCACTTTGTCGTGCTCGAAGACGCTGCAGAGGAAATCGTGCGAGCTCATCTGCATGAACCGCCAGAGCTCGCGGCCTTCGCGGCTCTGATCCATGAACGCGTAGCTTGCTCCGAGCGGGGCGGGCGGCGCGTAGAGCGACGCGGCGATCATGGGTAAGTAGCCGGCTGCCTTGTCCGCAAGCCAGCGATAGGCTTCCGCGTCCTTCTTCGAGAATTTCGCGATCTCCGCGCAGGTGCGCTCCCGGTCGCGATAGATGCCGATCGTGGTGCCGTCCTCGAACACCGACATCATCGGCAGCTCGGGGAACACGTACTTCAAACCATGCTTGGCCTTGAGCCCCAGCTCGTCGTTCTTCAGCAGCGGATTCGCCTGAATGAAGATGTGCGCCATCGAGTGCTGATCGTGCAGGAAGCCGGGTTTGGTCAGCTCGCGCGTCACTACGCCGCCCCCGAACCAGGCGTTGCGCTCGAGCACGAGCACTTTCTTGCCGCCGGCCGCGAGATACGCGGCAGCGACGAGGCCGTTGTGGCCGGAACCGACCGTGACGATGTCGTAAGTGGTCATAGCATCTTTAGCTGCTTGAGGATGTAGTGCGAGTCCATGTATTCGCGCAGCGCGTAGATCTTGTCGTCGCGGATCTCGACGATCCACGCGTAGCGGTTGTGATATTCGTTGCCGTTGCTCAACATTCCGACCGCCTCGGTTTCGGCCGCGACCCACTCGCCCTTCGAGAAAATCCGCAAGATCACGACCTTTGGATCGCCGGGCTCGAACAAGCCGCGCACGGGCGCGAGGAACTCGTCGATGATCTTGTCGCGGCCGCGCGTGACGCCGGCGCCGGGGATCGACTGGCTCGTGGCCTCCCAGCTGCCGTCTTCGTGCAGCAACGGTCGCAGCGCTTCAAGGTCGCCGGTGCTCAAGGTTTCGAAGAATTCGCGCACCAAGAACTCGTTGCGCGCCTCGCCGGTCGTGGCTGTCATCGTTATTGTTCTCGCATCCTAGCGACAGTTCGGTCTTAGCATAGCCGCTCGCGCGGGGTTGCAGAAAGCTGCGAGGCTCCGGTATACACGTCTTGGGCGAAGCACACTTATACCAACACGCCCGCTCGCGGACAGCCGACGGCCGGCCGCGACGACAACGACAATACGCGCTGACGTTCGGGGGAGTTCGATCATGCAGCAAGCCAATGGCGGCCCGGCCGCGCCCGGGCCCTGGGATACGTCGTACGAGTGGAAGGCCGTCACGCTGCTCGGCATTGGATTCGGGCTCGTAGGGCTCGACCGCTGGATCATCGCGTCGCTGTTGCCGCTCGGGATGGCTGCGGACTTGGGGCTCAGCGTGCAGGACGGCGGCAACATCGTCGGCGCGCTCGGCCTCGCCTGGGGCGTGTTCGCGATCTTCACCGGCCGAATCTCCGACAAGATCGGGCATCGTAAGGTGCTGATTCCGGCGATCCTCTTGTTCTCGCTGCTGTCCGGCTTGTCGGGCATGGCTTCGGGGCTCATGGGCTTGATAGTGATCCGCGCGCTGATGGGCGCGATGGAAGGCTCGTATTGCCCCACGAGCTTCACGGCCGTCGCCGCCGCCTCGCGCCCCGAGCGCCGCGGTTTCAATCAAGGGCTGCAGCAGAGCGGTTTCGCGCTGCTCGGGCTCGGCGTCGGTCCGATCATCGCGACGCAGTTGATGCGCGTAGTGCCCTCGTGGCATTGGGTGTTCTGGATCGTCGCGCTTCCGGGCTTCGTGATCGGCTTGCTGCTGTTCCTCGTGCTGCGCGAGCCGGCGCAGACGCAAGGCGGCAAGCTGATCGGCGCGACGCAGGCGTCCGGCAATTGGCTCGACGTGCTCAAGAGCCGCAACATCGTGTTGTGCATGCTCGCCCTGTTTTGCGCGATGTCGTGCGTGTTCGTGCTGAGCGCGCTCGTGCCGACGTATCTCGTGAGCTATCTCGCCTTGAGTCCCACGCAGATGGGCGTCGTCACGTCCGCCCTCGGCTTCGGCGGGTTCTTCGGTCAATTCGGCGTTCCGGGCTTATCCGACGTGTTCGGCCGCAAGCTCATGGCGATCGTCGGATTCATCGGCGCGGCCGTGTCGCTCTGGGCCTTCGCGCACACCGGCGCGGACCCCGTCGCGCTGTTCGTCGGATTATTCGTCGTGTCGTTCTTCTGCCTCGGCAATGTCGCGTTGATCACCGGGCCGATCGCGACCGAGGCCGCACCGGCCGGATTGATCTCGTCCGCGATCGGCATGGTCGTGGGCGCGGGCGAAATTTTCGGCGGCGGCGTGGCGCCGTCAATCGCCGGCTTCATCGGCAACAATTACGGTATCGAGAACACTCTGTACGTAGCGCTCACGGGCGTTACGCTCGGTGTGCTCGTGAGCCTCGGTCTCGAGGAGACGGCGCCGCGCAAGCGCGCGGCCGCGAACCTCGCGCGCTGAGTTTCGCTCCTGCGCTCCTAGGCTTCGGGGGCCGGCCGGGTTACGGCGACGCTTCGAACTCCGTCTGCGCCATCTGCCATACCGCGATGAAGAAGGCCGCAATGATCGGCCCGATCACGATACCCGCGAGCCCAAACCCCGCGAGCCCGCCGAGCGTCGACAGCATGATGAGGTAGTCGGGCATCCGAGTGTCTCGGCCAACCAGGATCGGGCGCAGCAGGTTGTCGACGAGCCCGATCACGAGCACGCCGACCAGGATCAGGGCGATCCCTGCGCCGATGCGACCAGTGATGAGCAAGAAGATCGCGGTCGGCAGCCATATGAGTGCCGGGCCGACGGCGGGGATGATGCTCACCAACGACATCATCGCGCCCCAGAGTACGGGCGCCCCGAGGCCGAGGATCGCAAAAGCGATGCCGCCGATCGCACCTTGGACGATCCCTACGACGATCGTGCCTTTGATCGTCGCGCGCGAGACCTCGGCGAAGCGCTCCATGAGCAGCCGTTCGCGCGCGTCGCCGAGCGGCAGCGCGCGCACGAGCCCCTCGAGTAGGCGCTGGCCGTCGCGCAGAAAGAAGAACAAGAGATAGAGCATCAGGAAAAAGAACACGGTCACGCGTACCGTGTCTTGGCCGATCCCCACGGCGCGTGATGCGACGAACTGGCTTGCGGCGATGGCGGCGGACGAGACCTGCGCTCGCAGGCGCTCGGGATCGATGCCGACGCGATCGAGGAGCGCGACTGCGCGCGGCATGTTCTCCTGCGCCTGGCGGATGATCCCTTCGAACCCGACCGAGCCCGTGTCGAGCCTCTGGTACAGCCCGCTCGCTTCGCGCGCTACCGCGGCGGCCACGCCAAGCAGGGGCAAGATCACGACGATCACGACGAGCACGATGCTCGTGATCGCCGCGAGCGCTTCGCGGCCGCGAAGCTTGCGCAGGATCCACAGATGAACCGGGTACACGACGATGCCGAGCGCGATCGCCCAAAAAATCGGCTGGATAAATCCGCGGATCAGCGAAAAGAACGCAGCCGTCACGACCAGCAGCAGGGCGAACAAGAAGGTGCGCTGTACGTTGCTATCGGTCACGGCAAGTCCTCGAAACAGGCGTCGTTGTGGTTCTGGATCGCCGCGAAGTCAGCGCGGTTCGCTCTTGCGCTTCGCCCACCATGCGAGCCTTTCGGCGAGCGTCTTCTCGAAGCCCGCATCGGTGGGCTCGTACCATTTCGCGCCGCGCAACGCATCCGGCAGGTATTCCTGGCCCGCAGCGTGCCCGCCTTCGGAGTGGTCGTAGCGGTAGCCTTCGCCGTAGCCGATTTCTTTCATCAGCCGTGTCGGCGCGTTGCGTATATGCAAGGGCACGGGCGCAGCCGGATGATCACGGGCGGCCTGTTGCGCCGCGCCCCAAGCGCCGTACACCTTGTTCGACTTCGGTGCTGCCGCGAGGTAAACGATTGCCTCGGCGATCGCGAGCTCACCCTCCGGGGAGCCGAGAAAGTCGAAGGCGTCCTTGGCAGCGAGCGTGATCTGCAGCGCGCGGGGATCTGCGAGCCCGATGTCCTCGACTGCCATGCGCACGACGCGCCGCGCAATATAGAGGACGTCCTCGCCGCCCTCTACCATGCGCGCAAACCAATACAGCGCGCCCTCGACGTCACTGCCGCGCACGGCTTTGTGCAATGCGGAGATCAGGTTGTAGTGCTGCTCGCCCGATTTGTCGTACTGCGCGATGCGCCGCTCGAGCACGCGTGTGACCTCGGCGGCGTCGACGGCCGCGCTCGGCGCGCCGCCCCGCTGTTTGCGCGCGACGTGCTGGAGCAGCGCCTCGGTCGCGTTCAACGCGCGGCGCGCGTCGCCGTCGGCGTGGCGCACGAGCAAGTCGAGGGCGTCCTCGGCGAGCGGCGGAAAGAGTGTGCCCGTCTCTTGCCCGAGCGCTTGCCAGCCGCGGGCCACGATCGTGCGCATCGCGTCGGGCGCGAGGGGCTGGAGCACGAACACGCGGAGGCGGGACAGAAGCGCGGAGTTGAGCTCGAACGACGGGTTCTCGGTCGTCGCGCCGATCAGCGTGATCACGCCTTCTTCTACCGACGGTAGGAACGCATCCTGCTGCGCTTTGTTGAAACGGTGGATCTCATCGCAAAAGAGGATCGTGCCGCGGCCGGCGAGGCGGCGGCGCTGCTCGGCCTCGCGGATGATCTCGCGTACGCGCGGCACGCCTTCGGTCACGGCACTGAAGGTGACGAATTCCCCGTCGGTGTAGCGCGCCAGCAGACGCGCGAGCGTGGTCTTGCCGCAGCCGGGCGGTCCCCAGAGCACCATGCTGCCGATCGCGCCGTGCTCGATAGCCTCGCGCAACGGCTTCCCCGGGCCGAGCAGCTGCTCGTGGCCGACGAACTCTTCGAATGTCTCGGGACGCAGACGATGGGCGAGCGGCGCCGCGGCCTGCGCGGCCGGCTCGTTCGGAGGCTCGGTGGAAAAGAGCGATAGCTCGGTGGTCAAGTTCAGCTGACCTCGGGGCGACCCGCGGCGTTCCCCTTATTCTACCGGCGAACGGCGCGCAGGCTGCACGATTTCAAGGATCTCCCTCGCCGCGAAAGACGTGAACCTCGCACGGGCGTCGGGGCGCAGTCACGGTGCTACACTCGGCCGATGGTCACGACACCTGCCTCGACGCGCTATCGCCGGCCGGTCCGGCGGCTTGCCGCGCTCCTATTCCTAGGCGCCTTGGTCTTCCAGGATCCGCTCGCCGCGCAGGAAGCGCGCGAGACGATCAAGCCGACTCTGCACGGCAAGCACTGGGTGGCAATCACCGGCAAGCCGCTCGCGGCGACCGCGGGCGCGCTCACGTTTGCGAACGGCGGTAACGCGGTCGACGCGGCGTGCACGATGCTGGCCGCGGCCGCGACGATGTGGGACACGCTCTCCTGGGGCGGCGAGACCCAGGCGCTGATCTTCGATCCGCGCTCAGGCAAGGTGCGTGCGATCAACGCGCTCGGCGTCGCGCCGACCGGAGCGACGCCCGAGTTCTTCCGCGAGCGCGGCATGCACGGCCCGCCGGACTTCGGTCCGCTCGCGGCCGTCACGCCCGGTACGCCGGGCGGGCTGCTTACGATGCTCGCCGAGTACGGCACGATGAGCCTCGAGCAGGTGCTCGGCCCGGCGCTGCAGATGGCCGCCGGCTACCCCATGGAGCAGACCCAGGCGGTCAACATCGAGGGCAACAAGGACCTGTTGGTGCGCTGGGAGGCATCGCGGCGTGTGCTGTTGCCGCACTACGACCCTGCACGTCCGCAGCAATGGTCCGCGCCGCTGCCGGGCGAGGTGTTCAAGCAGCCGGAGCTGCTCGTAACGCTCAACAAGCTCGTCGACGCCGAGCGCCGCGCGCTCAAGGCCGGCAAGAACCGCAAGGAAGCGATCATGGCGGCCTACGAGCTGTTCTACCGCGGCGAGATCGGCCGCGAGCTCGTCGCGGCGACGCAAGCGGCCGGGGGCCTCATCACGATGGAGGATCTCGACCACTATAAGGTGTACGTGGAGGATCCGGCCGTCACCAACTACAAGGGCATCGACGTCTACAAGCTCAATCACTGGGTGCAGGGGCCGGTGATGCTGCAGACGTTGAACATCCTCGAGAACGTCGACTTGAAGTCGATGGGCTACAACAGCGCGAAATACATTCACACGTTGTATCAGGCGATGAACCTCGCGTTCGCCGACCGCGATTTCTACTACGGCGACCCGTACGTTCCGCCCGTCGAGCCGATCAAGGGGTTGTTATCGAAGGAGTACGCGCTCGAGCGGTTCGGCGAGATCAACTGGGAGCACAACTCCCCGTTCGTGAAGCCCGGCGACCCGTATCCTTTTCAGGGCCAGACGAATCCGTACCGAGAGCTCGTCGAGCACTGGAAGCCCCGGCTCACGGAGCGCCGCCGCGCGGCGCTCGACGAGGAGCACACCCTCACCGACGACCAGGCGTTCCTCGCGGGCACCACGTCGATCCAGGCCGCGGACGAGCAAGGCTGGGTCGTCTCGATCACGCCGAGCGGCGGCTGGGTGCCGGCGTTCATCGCGGGAAGCACGGGCTTCGGCTTGTCGCAGCGGATGCAGAGCTTCGTGATGGACGAGTCGACGAATCCTTTCAACGTGCTTGCGCCGGGCAAGCGACCGCGCGCGACGTTGAGCCCGAGCATGGCGCTGAAGGACGGCAAGCCGTTCCTGTCGTTCGCGGTGCAGGGCGGCGATGCGCAGGATCAGAATCTCCTGCAGTTCTTCCTGAACGTCGTCGAGTTCAACATGTCGGTGCAGCAGGCGGCCGAGGCCGCGAACATCAACAGCTATCAAATGCTGGAATCGTTTGGCGCGCATACGTCGGAGCCCGGGCGTTTGGTCGTGCGCAATGACACTCCGTCGTGGGTCCGCGCCGAGCTCGAGCGAATGGGCTACCGAATCGAGGGGTGGGCGAAGACCTCCGGTCCGATCAACGCGATCTATATCGACCGGCCGCACGGCACGCTCTGGGGCGGCTCGAGCGACTTCGGCGAGGACTACGGCATCGCCTGGTAGAAAAATGACGCTGCGGAGTCCCACCGCGCGGCTAAAGGTTGCCGAACTACCTCGGGACGATCCTTTCTGTACAATCCCGCGCGACCGAGGCTGGGAGCAAGAACAATGGGCTTCTTGGAGTCGCTGCAAGACACGTGGGTCGCGCACCTCGTGGCGGAGTCCCTCTGGGGCTACCCGACGCTCGAGACGATTCACACCGTGGGCATGGCGCTCCTGATCGGCTCCCTCGGATTGATCAACATCCGGATCCTCGGCTTCAAGCCCGAGCTGCCGATTCTCGAAACCCGGAAGCTCTTGCCACTCGCGTGGCTCGGTTTCACTCTGAATGCGATCAGCGGCACGCTGCTGTTCACGTCGGACGCCACGATGTTTTACGAGAGCTATACGTTCCGCCTGAAGATCTTTCTGATCATTCTCGGGGGCATCAACGCTGGGCTCCTCGGCAGCAAGGTTTATCAGAACGCGCCCGTGGGTGTGCCAGTCACGCCGACAACCGGCGCGAAGTGGCTGGCCGGAACGTCGCTCGTGTTCTGGTTCGGCGCGATCATCTGCGGCCGCTTGATCGCGTATACGCCATGAAGGGCGCCATGACGAAGAGCCCGCTCACGACGTTGCGAGGTTGCCATCGATGTTAGAGCTCTTCCGTTGGTTGCAACACACGTTCATCGCCGACGCGATCCGAGACTCCCGCTGGATGTATCCCGCAATCGAGACGGGACACTACATCGGCTTGTCGCTCCTCGTCGGCGGCATCATGCTCATCGACCTGCGCGTGCTCGGTTTCGCGCGCACTCTGCCGCTGCGCAGCATGATCGGGCTCCTGCCGTTCGTCTGGGTGGGGTTCATCATCAACGTGCTGACGGGCTCGCTGCTCTTCATCTACGGTGCAAGCAATTTCGGCGTGAACCACGCGTTTTGGTTGAAGATGACGTTCATGGTGCTCGCCGGCCTCAACGCGTTCGCGTTCGACCTCTCCGTCACTCGCTCGAAGGTCGACTGGGTTGCGGCCGACCGGCCGCCGACGTACGTGAAAACTTTCGCGACGCTGTCATTCGCGCTGTGGATCTGCGTTGTGACGACGGGCCGGTGGATGGCGTATCTGTAACGGCGCGGCGCAACCGGCGCGCGCCGACCGATGCGGAACAACGCGAATGAGCCGCACGCCGCGCTATGCCGTCCACGACGGCTTCCTGATGCCTCTCGGATTCCCCGTCGAAGGCTTCGACTCGGGGCAGCGCTACGCTGCGCAGCCCGG
>Ga0190274_10001981_pt1 | contig 12005 bp, 9 predicted proteins | sample Popmic531T_FD_133002 | JGI IMG/M metagenome (GOLD analysis project Ga0190274, IMG submission 133002) | Populus adjacent soil microbial communities from riparian zone of Yellowstone River, Montana, USA - 531 T | ecosystem: Environmental > Terrestrial > Soil > Riparian zone | place: USA: Montana...
CGCCGGCCGCAGGCTCGCCTTCGCGGCGTATATTGGCCTGCACCACGCAGAAGATCAGAACCAGCACGGCGGGCATGAGGTCGATCGAGATCGCGCCCGCCCAGCTCGGCAGGAAATCGCCGGCATAGCGGATCACTGCTTCGGCGGTGGAGAGCGGCTGAAAGCGATCGGGCTCGACCCGCTTCTCCTGCAGGATCTTGTCGGCGGCGGCCGACAGCGCCGCAGCTTGCGCAGCGACCGCGCCTTCGACCTTGCCGACCACGCTGGTCTGGCGATCCGCGAGATCGCCGCGGCCACCCGCTGCCGGTGCGATGAAGCCCGACGCGAGGCCGGCGGCGGCGCGTTTCACCGCCGGCGCGACCGAGGTCTGCTGCAGCGATGCGATCACGCCCATCAGCGACATCGCCTCGGCCCCGAAAGCATCGCTTCGCTCGTTGATCGGACCGCGCGAGGAGACGAGTTCGCGCATTTTCGCAAGATGCTTGCCGCCCTGCTCGTAGAACGTCTTGGCGCGTTCGCCTGAGGCCGTCACTTCCTTGGCGAGATTCTCGAGCTGCGTCGACATCTGGGTCAGGAGTTGCACCACGGTGCCGGAACCCGATGTGCCGGTGAGCGAGCCGCCACGCTCGGCTTCGGCAAGCTTCGAGAAGCGCGTCGCCGCCATCTGGATATCCGGAACGAGGCTTTGTACCGCGAGCACATTGGAATGTGCGCGGTCGAGATCGCGGGTATAGGCCTGCACCGAAACTGCAAGATGCTGCTGGATTGCGGCTGCGCCGGCGAGCGCCGAGGCATTCAGCCAGGCCGACATCGCGATGATCATGACCGAGCCGAGCGCCATGCAGCCGAACAATAGACCGCGGCTCTTCCGCTCGGTGACATGCGGTAGGAAGCGAATCAGGAAGGTCCAGAAAGCATAGATGCCGATCGACACCGCGACCGCATAGATCACGGCCGCGAAGAAGACGATGGTGGCGTTGCCGTTGAGCAGATCGCGCACACCGAGATAGGTATAGACGCCGCTTGCGAGCGCGAGCACGCCGAGCGTCACCCGCGTCGTAATTTCCAGGCGCTGAACGCCTTCACGCAATGCCGATGACATTAAGGCTCCGGCGGATTTCTGCCGCGAACGAGAGCGCCCCTGCCCCGGCTTGTGTCGCAACAATTCGCCGAGAATGTGACCCCGCGCCGCGTAAGTTACGGATTTCACTATGTCTTTTTTTATAGAGCAGAGGCGCGCGCGACGCTGCTAGACTTCCGCTGCCGGACATAACCGGCCGCGCAAACGTTTCGCGCAGGATGAAGTTGGAGGAACCCATGAGAATGTTTGCCGCCGTCGCGGCCGCGCTTGTCGCAGCCCTGTTCGCGGCGAACGCGCAGGCGCAAGGTTATCCTGATCGCACCGTCACCGTGATTGTGCCCTACGCGGCCGGCGGCAATACCGACGTGATCGCGCGCATCATGCTGGAGGGAATGGCTCCCCATATCGGTCAGCGCTTCGTGATCGAGAATGTCGCCGGCGCCGGCGGCACCACCGGATCGCTTCGCGGCGCACGCGCCACGCCGGATGGCTATACGCTGCTGGTTGGACAGATGGGTACTCATGCAGCCAGCGTCGGCCTCTACGGCGACAAACTCGGCTACGATCCGGTCAACGATTTCGAGCATGTTTCGCAATTTGCGGGAACCCCGATCGGAATTTTCGTGAAAAAGGATTTCCCGGCAACCACGTTGCAGGAACTTGTGGAGCGCCTGAAAAGCGACGGCACCAAACTCACCAATGGTCATGGCGGCGTGGGCTCGACCTCGCAGGTGAGTTGTCTCTTGTTCTCGTCGATCGTGGGCGCCAAACCGACTCCGATCGGCTATCGCGGATCGGGACCTGCGCTCAACGATCTGATCACCGGACAATTCGACTTCCTGTGCGACCAGATTCCGCACACCGTCGGTCATGTGAATGCCGGCTCGATCCGCATGCTCGCGCTGGCACAAAGAGACCGATCGCCGGCTTTGCCGGATGTCCCGACCACGATCGAGGCCGGCCTGCCGCAGATGCAGGCAACCGGCTGGAACGCGATGTTTGCACCGAAAGGCACGCCAAAGGCGATCATCGACAAGCTTGCGGAAGCAGCCGCGAAAGCCGCGGATGACCCGGTGACGCGCAAGCGGCTGGAAGATATCGGCGCGGTAGTGCCTACGCCGGAGCGGCGCGGGTCACAGGCGCTCCGCAGCTTCGTCGCCGCCGAGGTCGCCAAGTGGACGCCGGTCCTCAAGGCGGCGGGCGCCACAAGCAACTGACACAGTTCAGGTGAGGTCGAGCGACACGATCTTGACGTTGCGGTCTCCGCCATCGTCCTGGATGTCGAAGCCAAGTTTCTTGCACATGTTCAGCATCACGGTATTTTCGCGCAGCACGTCGCCGCGAATGCGCTTGAGCCCGTCCTTGCGCGCGTAATCGATGATGATCTCCATCAGCGACCAGCCAAGCCCGCGGCCCTTGAGATCGGATCGCAGCAGGATCGCGTATTCGCCGGTCTGATGATCGGGATCGCAATGCAGGCGCACGACCCCCATCAATTCGCCGTAGACCTCGTCGATCGCAAGCAGCGCCATCGCACGTCCGTAGTCGATCTGCGTCAGCCGCGCTATGAAGGCATGGCCGGTATCCTTGACCGGCCCGAAGAACCGCAGCCGCATGTCGTCCTTGCTGACACGCGGGAAGAAGCGTTTATACAGACTCTCATCCTCCGGACGCACCGGACGCACGAAGATGCGGGTGCCGTCCTCGAGCGTCACTCGCCGCTCCCATTCCTTGGGATAGGGCCGGATCGCGAAATGCGAATAGCGGGCCTGCTCCTCCGCGGTCGCCGACAGATCGACGGCCATGCGCGCGTCGAGCGCCAGGACACCGGTTTCGTCGGCCAATAGCGGGTTGATGTCGACTTCCAGGATTTCCGGAACATCCGCCGCAAGCTGTGAAAGCCGCACCAGAACGAGTGCAATTTGATCGCGGCGCGCGGCCGGTACATTGCGATAGGCCCCGAGCAGCCGCGAGATGCGCGTGCGCGCGATCAGATCCTCGGCGCGGCCCAGATCGAGCGGCGGCAAAGCAATCGCCTTGTCGTCAACCGCCTCGACCGCGATGCCGCCCTGGCCAAATAACACGACGACGCCAAAAGCGGGGTCGCGTGCGAGACCGACGATGAGCTCGCGCGCCTTCGGCTTCGAGATCATCGGCTGCACCGTCACGCCCTCGATACGGGCCGAAGGCTTCACACGCCTGGCGCTGGCAATGACGGCTGCCGTCGCTGTCCCGACGTCCTCCTCCGTCGTCAGATTAAGTCGCACGCCGTCCACGTCGGACTTATGCGGGATATCGGAAGACAGGATTTTTACGGCGACTGGTCGCCCACGCTGGAGATATTCGCGCGCCGCCTTGCGGGCTGCCTCAGGGTCCGCCGCCTTGTGAAGGGGAATGGTCGGGATCGCATAAGCCTCCAGCACTGCATTGGTCTCGGCCGGATTGAGCCAGTTGCGGCCCTCGCGCCTGGCACCTTCCACGAGTTTGCGCACGGCGTCCGCATCGCCGGTGAAATCGTCGGGCGCCGCCGCGGGTCTCGCCATCAGCGATTGCTGCAATTCCGACCTTCGAGCAAGATGCGAAAAGCCGCGCACGGCCTCGATTTCGGTCGGGTAATGCGGGATGCGGGAATTGCGGAAAGCCCCGTCGACTGAATTGTTCGAGCCGATCCAGCAGGTCAGTACCGGCTTCGGATGAACCAGGCGCTTTCGCTCGGCTACGACAACATCGCGCACTGCATTCGCAGTATCCGCGGAGGACGCAAGCGCCGTCTGCACATTCAGGACCAGAACGGCGTCGTTCTCATTGTCCTCGATCAGCGCCTGCAAGGCTTCCGTATAGCGCGAAGCATCCGCGTCCCCGATGATGTCGACCGGATTGGCCCTGGACCAGATCGGCGGCATCGACGCATCGAGCCTGGTCATCGTTGCGGCCGACAATTCCGCCGGCGGATAGCCACGATCGACCAGGCAGTCCACCGCAAGCACTCCGAGCCCGCCGCCGCCAGGCGATTGCCTTCGACGCTTCGGAAATACGCGAGCGTTTCGGCGGCCGCAAACAGCTCCGCCATATCGTAGACGCGCAACAGCCCCGCTCGCCGGAAGGCCGCGTCATAGACCGCATCGGAACCCGCAAGCGCACCGGTATGGGTCGCTGCCGCGCGCGCCCCCTGCGCGTGGCGGCCCGACTTGATGACGACGACGGGCTTGGCCCGCGACGCCGCGCGTGCAGCCGACATGAATTTTCGGTTGTCCTTGATCGATTCGACATAGAGCAAGATTGCGTTGGTGCGGCGGTCGAGCGCGAAATAGTCGAGAAGGTCGCCAAGGTCGACATCGACTTGGTCTCCGAGAGAAACGATCGAGGAAAAGCCGATGCCGTGCAGGTTGCCCCATTCGGCCAGAGCGGCGGCGATGGCGCCGGACTGCGACAGCACCGCAAGCGATCCGGCCTTCGGCATCACCCCCGCGAAACTTGCATTCAGATGCGCATGCGGTGCGAGCAAGCCGAGACAATTGGGCCCGATGATGCGAACGCCGTTTGCGCGCGCAGCGGTATGCATCTCTTCTGCCAGCGAACCCTCGCCATGACCGAGTCCTGCGCTCAAGACGATGGCCGCGCCGACGCCGCGCTCGGCCGCCGCTTTGATGATACCGGGAATGGTGGCCGCCGGTGTCGCTACAACCAGGAGATCCGGCGCGGTCTCGAGCAGGTCTACCGCGGCGACGCAGGGACTGCCGGAAATGTCGGAATAGCGGGGATTGACGGCGTCTATTCGGCCCTTGAAGCCTGCGGCGCGGAGATTGGCGAAGACCGCGCCCCCCAGCGTTGCCGGATTCGGCCCTGCCCCCACGACTGCGAGCGATTTCGGCTCGAACGCCCGGCTTAACCCGTACACTGACATTCCGGCACCACCCGGGAACAAGTCGGCGTTGGCCGCTGCCCAAAGTCAAGCCGGTCTGTCGGTCACGCGGGGCTGCCCACCCCTGCAAACAAGAAGGGCCGCCCTCTCGGACGGCCCTTCCATTGTCAAACCGCAGCCCGGTTCTCGGACTGTGACCGGCCATCTCGTCAGATGGCGCAGCCCTCGAACGAGCCGAGGGACCAGGTCACTTGAGACCGCACTAACGGCGATAGACAATGAGACACTGGATCACCTCCTTTCGGTTGTTAACGATGCTGCGAATCTAGGCACACGCCCATGATTCGGAAAGACCAAAAGACCGGCAGCCGTTGCCGCCGGCTGCATCAGTGGCGATGCGACTTCTCGAAGACCGATTTCTGCTCGGCAGAGGCCTCTTTCTGGTATTTCTGGCGCCATTCGTCGTAAGGCATCCCGTAAACCGCCTCCCGGCTCTGGTCCTTGGAGAGCGGAATGCCTTTTTGATCGGCAGCTTCCTTCATCCAGTTGGAGAGGCAGTTACGGCAGAAACCGGCGAGGTTCATGAGGTCGATATTCTGAACGTCGGTGCGTTCGCGCAGGTGATCCAGAAGCCGCCGCAGCGTTGCAGCCTCAAGCTCGGTACGGGTCTTGTCGTCCATTGGGTCTGTCCTTTTCTGCACCGGAGAATAGTCATTCCGGCGCCGCGCTGCCATGCCCCCAAAACCAACCCCGCCGCATCGCTGCGGCAGGGTGCGGATCGGTCAAATCGGGTCAGGACAGGGCCGCCCTCACGCGCTCGTCGGTAAAAGGCAAATGCCGCATGCGTTTTCCGGTCAAAGCGAAGATTGCGCTCGCAACCGCGGGCGCCACCACCGGCAGAACAATCTCGCCGATACCGGTCGGCCGGTCGGGTGTCGAGATCACCTTCACGGAAATCTCCGGCACATCGGACATCCGCATCACCTCGTAGTCGTTGAAGTTGGATTGCGCGATGGCGCCGTCCACGAAGGTATTGCGCTCGCGCAGGGCCTGGCCGAGTCCGTAAATCACATTGCTCTCGCATTGCGCGACCACGACGTCGGGATTGACCACGATGCCTGGATTGACCGCAGTCCAGAAGCGGTGGACATGAACTCTGCCGCTCTTGCGATCGAGCGAGATTTCGGCAGCGCCCGCGACCGGCGTATTCCAGACATCGGCATAAGCGAAGCCTAGCGCGCGCCCTTCGGCGGGCTTGGCTTTCCAGTTCGACATTTCGGCGACCGTCTCGATGATCGTGCGTCCGCGCGGATGCTTCTGCAGCATCCGAAGCCGCAACTCGACCGGGTCCACTCCCTGCTCGCGCGCGATTTCGTCCACGAAGCTCTCGATCGCGAACTTGTTGAAGCCCGACCCGATCGCCCGCCATGCCGCGAGCGCGGTGCCGCGGATCTCGCGCAGATATTCGACCGAGAGATTGTCGATCTCATAGAGATGCTCGGCGCCTTCGAGAGTCAGGGGGTCGAGACCCTTGGCTTGTTCGAGCCGGGCCGGCTGCGAATAGCCTGTCGTGGCCTCGCCGACCACCCGGTGCCGCCAGCCGATGACGGCGCCCTTGTCGTCGAGTGCAGCCTGCAGGAAATGCGCGGTCTGCGGACGCATCCAGGCCGCCTTGACGTCCTGCTCGCGCGTCCAGATCAGTTTCACGGGCTTCTTGACCTCGCGCGAAATCGCAGCGCCATAGACCGGCAGGTCTGGATAGGCGCGCCTTCCGAAGCCGCCGCCCAGGAAATGCTGGTTGAATCGGATGCGGTCGGGTTTGGTTTTGAGCAAGCCCGCGACCGCGCCGATCGACACCGTCACCGCCTGCGAGCCCATCCAGATTTCGGCGGCATCGCCGGCCTCGTTGACCGAGACGGTGACATTCATCGGTTCCATCTGCGCGTGATGGACATAATCGGTCATGAACTCCGAACTGATTACCTTCGCAGCCTTCGCGAAGGCGGCGTCGGCATCGCCCGCCTGCTTGTAGGACAGGCCCTTTTCTTCGAGGGTGCGAGCACGCTTTGCATATTCCGGCAGCGCCTTTTCGCTGTTGAAGCCCGCGGTTGCGCCGCCTTTCCATGTCACCTTCAAGACTTCGCGGCCGGCAAATACTGCTTCGACGGTGCTGCCGACGATCGCGACGGCATCGCGCAGCTTCACGGTCTGGGTCACGCCAGGGATTTTCTTCGTCTCGGAATCGTCGACGATTTCGGGCGCACCGCCTTCGACCGGCGAGCGCAGCATGGTTGCATACACCATGCCCGGCACCTGCACGTCGATGCCGTAGATCGTGCTACCGTTGGTCTTGTCCGGAATGTCGAGCCGCGCCACCGACTTTCCGACAATGCGGAAGTCGGACGGCTTTTTCAGATCGGCTTCGGAAATCTTCGGCATTTCCTTCGGCACAACAGCAAACTTTGCGATTTCGCCGTAGCTCAGCTTGCGGCCGCTTGGCGCATGCACAACGACGCTCGGCTCGGTCGTGAGTTCCGTGAGCGGCACATTCCATTTGTCGGCCGCAGCCTGCATCAGCACGCGGCGCGCCTGCGCGCCATGCATGCGCACCTTGTCCCAATAGCCGGTGGTCGCCATGCTGGCGACGACATGGAGAATTCCGCCGAACCTCGGATTGCCGAACAGTCCGGGGACCGGCGGCGGGAAATAGGTCCGAACCTTCGACCAGTCGGCATCGAGTTCTTCGGCCACGATCATCGGAATAGTGGTGAACACGCCCTGCCCCATCTCGGCGACGGGAGCGGCGATCAAGATGCTGTTGTCGGTACCGATGGTGACCCACCCGCTGATGGTCTGGGCGAGACCGCCGGACTGCGCGAGTGCTTCCGGCCGCGCACCCAGGAAACCGCTGATCGCGAAGCTGAAGGTCAGGCCCGCGCTTCCCTTCACGAAGCCGCGGCGCGACAATTTGAGATCGTGTCTGGTCATGGCTCAGGCCTCCTTCGCAGCGCGTTCGATGGCGCGCACGATGCGCGGATAGGTGCCGCAGCGGCAGATGTTGCCGTCCATATGCGCCACGATCTCCGCCCGCGTCGGGGTCTTGGTCTTTGCCAGCAATTCGGCGGCCTGCATGATCTGGCCGGACTGGCAATAGCCGCATTGCGGCACCTGTTCGACGATCCAGGCCTTTTGCAGCGGGTGGTCGCCCTTTTCCGTCAGGCCCTCGATGGTCGTGACCTTGCGGCCCTCAATCTGAGACATCTGGATCTGGCAAGAGCGCACCGCTTTGCCGTCGACGTGGACGGTACATGCACCGCATTGTGCGGCGCCGCATCCATATTTCGTGCCTGTCAGCTTGAGATGTTCGCGGATGATCCAGAGCAGCGGCGCGTCGGATTGCGCGTCTACCTTCACCGTCTTGCCATTGATCGTAAACATGACCGCCGTCATGCAATCCTCCCGGTTTCGTTTCCCGTCGACTTCTTTTGTATTGGCAGGCATATCCCGCTTTGGAATCACTGTAACAAAGCAGCAGCGGTGCGGAAGCGTGGCGTCTGGTCGCCTTGCTGACATTCGCGTGACGGCATCGGAATGAAGAGCGCATCGCGAAATTTTCTCGAAAAGCTGTTTGGCGAGGCGGTGGCTGCGGCACATCCCTCGCAAAATTTGCCCGGGTTGCTGCCCGCTGCTCCGAAGGCCGGCCGGCTGATCGTACTCGCCGCCGGCAAGGCCGCGGGGTCGATGGCCGAGGTCGCCGAGCGCCATTATCTCACGGGCGGCTTTCCGAAAGACCGGCTATCCGGGATTGCGGTCGCGCGTCACGGCTATGGGCGGCCACTGCAAGTGATCGAAATGGTGGAAGCCGGCCACCCGATGCCAGACCAGGCCGGCCTCGACGCCGCCGCGCGCACGCTCGAACTCGCCGACAGCGCAACGAAAGACGATCTGGTGCTGGTCCTGATCTCTGGCGGCGCCTCCGCCAACTGGATCGCGCCGGCGCCTGGCCTGTCACTGCAGGAGAAGCAGGCGGTAACGCGTGCGCTGCTTCGATCCGGCGCCAATATCGGCGAGATCAACACCGTGAGAAAACATCTGTCGCGGATCAAGGGCGGAAGGCTCGCGCGTCACGCCCATCCCGCACGCCTTGTGACCATCGGAATATCGGACGTGCCGGGCGACGATCCGGCGGTGATAGGCTCAGGGCCAACAATGCCCGACGCGACGACGCTTGCCGATGCGCGTGCCATCGCCGCGCGCTTCAATTTTGACCTGCCGGCGGGCGCAATCGCGGCTCTGAACGATCCCGGGAATGAATCGCCGAAGCCGGACGATCCAATTTTCGCCGGCACCGAATATCGGCTGGCGGTCCGTCCGTCCGATGTATTCGACGCTGCGCGCAAGGACGTTGAGGCGGCAGGCTATGAATGTGTTTTTCTCGGCGACCGGCTCGAAGGCGAAGCGCGCGAGGTTGCGGCCGGACAGGCGCAGCTCGCACGGGAACTCGTTTCACGAGGGCGTCGCGCCGTAATCCTGTCGGGCGGCGAATTGACCGTTACGATCCGCGGCCAGGGCCGCGGCGGCCCGAACCAGGAATTCGCACTCGCGCTGGCCATCGCCCTTGACGGCGTCCCGGGCATTGCGGCGCTCGCCGCCGATACCGACGGAACCGACGGCGGCGCCGGCGAGGCTTCGGACCCGGCTGGCGCCTTTGCGGACGGGACCAGTGCCGGGCGGGCGCGGGCGCTGGGGCTCGACCCGCGAGCCATGCTGGCTGACAACAATTCGACAGCTTTCTTTGCTGATCTGCGCGACCTGATTACACCCGGACCGACCTATACCAACGTCAATGATTTTCGCGCCATATTGGTGGACGGCGTTGACACGCCCTGAAAAATCACGGCAAAACAGCGGCTTAGGTCGGTTTCGCGTGCCCGGATAGGACCCACTGAACGACCCGTGATCCGATTGCAGAACGCCTCCTCTTCCCTTCCGAGCGATGCCGCCCGGCGCAGGCTTGGCGCAGCATTCAGCGCTGCCTTTGCCTTGGCGTGGCTCACGCTCTGGCCCGTAGCCGCGCATGCCGATTTCCGGCTCTGCAACAATACCAGCGGCAAGGTCGGCATCTCGCTGGGCTACAAGGACAATGACGGCTGGGTGACCGAAGGCTGGTGGAATCTGAATCCGCGCTCCTGCGAAACTCTGCTGCGCGGCAACCTCGTCGCACGGTTTTATTATGTCTATGCGATCGACTACGACCGTGGCGGCGAATGGTCAGGCAAGGCATTCATGTGCTCGCGCGAAAAGGAATATACCATCCGCGGCACCGAGGATTGCCTGGCGCGAGGCTTTGACCGCACCGGCTTTTTCGAAGTCGATACCGGCGAGCAGCGAGCCTGGACGGTACAGCTCACCGAGACCGGCGATCAGGCGCCGTTGTCGCAGCCGGGCGCACCGCAGCTGACCCTTCCGCAAACCGGCACGCGGCCGCCCGGCGGCTTGCCGGCCGCCTCCGGCAATCAGAAAAAATGAGACGTCTCCGTCGTACCAAGATCGTGGCGACCCTCGGTCCCGCTTCCTCGGATCGTGCGACCATCGCGCGCCTGTTCGAAGCCGGCGCCGATGTGTTTCGCGTCAACATGAGTCACACGTCGCACGAAAAGATGCGCGAACTGGTCTCGATCATCCGCTCGGTCGAGCGCGATCACGGCCGGCCGATCGGCATTCTGGTCGACCTGCAGGGACCAAAATTGCGGCTCGGCACGTTCGGCAGCGGTTCGGCGATGCTGCGGAAGGGCGAAAGCTTCACCCTCGATTCGAATTCGGCGCCAGGAGACACTTCGCGTGTCCACCTCCCGCATCCCGAAATCCTGAAATCCGCGCAGCCCGGCCACACGTTACTGCTCGACGATGGCAAGGTGCGGCTGGTCTGCACCGATATCGCGCTCGGCCAACTGACGGCGCGCGTCGAGGTCGGCGGCAAATTGTCGGACCGCAAGGGCGTAAGCCTGCCGGAAACCGTGCTGCCGCTTTCCGCGCTGGCCGACAAGGACCGCTCCGATCTCGATGCCGCGCTCAATACAGGTATCGACTGGCTCGCCTTGTCTTTCGTTCAGCGGCCCGAAGACATCGCGGAGGCCAAGAAGATCACGCGCGGCCGTGCCGCGGTGATGGCCAAAATCGAGAAGCCGCAGGCCGTAACGCGGCTCGACGAGATCATGGAAGCGGCTGATGCATTGATGGTAGCGCGCGGCGATCTCGGCGTCGAATTGCCGCTCGAGAAAGTGCCGGGCGTGCAGAAGCAGATTACGCGCGCGGCGCGCCGTTCCGGCAAACCGGTGGTGGTAGCGACCCAGATGCTGGAATCGATGATCGCAAGCCCGGTGCCAACCCGCGCCGAAGTGTCCGATGTCGCGACCGCCGTATTCGAGGGCGCCGACGCGATCATGCTGTCGGCGGAATCGGCGGCCGGCCAATATCCGGTCGAAGCGGTTGCCACCATGGACCGGATCGCGCAGGAGGTGGAGCGCGACCCGACCTATCGCAGCGTGATCCAGGCGCAGCGCGCGGAACCGGAGGCGACCGGCGCCGACGCAATTTCCGCCGCGGCCCGCCAGATTGCCGAGACTCTCGATCTCTCGGCCATCATCTGCTGGACCTTTTCCGGCTCGACCGCGCTTCGGGTGGCGCGCGAACGGCCGCAGCCCCCGGTGGTCGCGATCTCGCCGAATATCGCGACCGGCCGCAAACTGTCACTGATCTGGGGCGTCCATTGCGTGGTCGCCGAAGACGCCCACGATCAGGACGACATGGTGGAGCGCGCCTGCCGCATCGCCTTCTCGGACGGCTTCGCCAGGGCTGGCCGCCGCGTGATCATCGTGGCCGGCGTACCGCTCGGCACGCCCGGCGCCACCAACATGCTGCGCATCGCGTTTGTCGGGTCGGAGGCGACCGAAGCCTAGGGCGTTTTCGAGTGAAGCGGATACCGGTCGCGTGAAGTAACCGTGGCAGGTGAACTTGAATTAGCTTCCGACGCCCCCAACACTTCATCGATCGCCGCCGCGA
>Ga0190274_10001982_pt1 | contig 12002 bp, 10 predicted proteins | sample Popmic531T_FD_133002 | JGI IMG/M metagenome (GOLD analysis project Ga0190274, IMG submission 133002) | Populus adjacent soil microbial communities from riparian zone of Yellowstone River, Montana, USA - 531 T | ecosystem: Environmental > Terrestrial > Soil > Riparian zone | place: USA: Montana...
CAGCGTTGCGGCGCCATAGATTGTCGAAAATGCTCCGTCCACAGCGTCCTGGCCGCAGGAAACTTTGATGCGGCCGATGCGCGGCACGTGGAAGCGGGCGTCTGTCGTGATCCACGTTCCGCCGATATAGACCTCCGCATAGGCGTGGAAATCCATGTGATTCTGGGGATCGGGAAAACCGATGTCCGGTAAATGACCAGTCACATAACGCGTTGGCAGGTTATGAGCGCGATTGAGCGCGACGGCAAGGTGGGCGAAATCGCGGCAGACACCATAACCGCGCTGCAAAACGTCACACGCCGAGATATTCGGACTCCCCGACATGTAACGATACTCGATGTTCTCGTGCAGCCAGCGACTGATGGCTTGAACGCGCGGCATTCCGTGCTCCACGTGGCCGAACTTGCTCCACGCAAAATCAGTCAACCGGTCCGAATCGCAGTATCGGCTCGGCAGCGTGTACCGAAGCAGCGAAACCGGGAGATCGGAAGGAGCCTGCGGAATAGTCGCGACAAGGTCGTGATTATCGGGCTGCGAGGAAACCGAGACCAGAGCGTCGTGACGGAAGCAATTCGTTCCGCGCTCCAGTTTTACGCGAAGGATGCGGTTCCCGTGGCTGTCGTCGAATTCTTCCGCGCGCAGGTTGTCGCCGAGCGCCAGCGCTTCCGCGACAACTGAATATTTGCCGTCGGGACGAAGCTTTAAGTTAAGAAGCAGCGAAGCCTCGCCCGTGACTTCGTATACGAGGCTGCAACCCACGCGCACGGTGGCATCGAGACCCGCAATTTTCGGGGTTGATTTGGCGGAAGCCATCACAGTCCCATCGCGGGCAAGTGGCGGAACACGCTGCGGACCCCTTCGCTCCACTCTTTGCTGAGGGAACTGAAGTAAGGGTCACCCGACTCAAGGCGGCGGCGAACCAGCTTCAAACTGTCTCGTTCGTAAAATACGAGGTCGATCGGCATGCCGACCGAGAGATTGCTTCGCATGGTGGAGTCGAACGACACCAGCACGCACTTAACAGCATCGCTGAGGTTAGTCTCGGGAGTGATCACTCGGTCGATGATGGGCTTTCCATACTTAGCCTCGCCTGTCTGAAAGAACGGGGTATCGCGACCGGCCTCGATGAAGTTGCCCTCCGCAAACGTGCGGAACAATCGTGGTGGTTCCCCCTTGATCTGCCCGCCGATGATGAACGAAGCGTTGAACGGTACGGCACTGCTTGCCAGATACTTTCCGTCGCGGCACTCGATGTCCCGCACGGCATCCGAAACGACGTTGGCCACGTCGAACATCGTCTGAGCGTTCCAAATGCTGGCGACGCCATCTTTTGCTGCTTCCGCTCGCTGCTTCAAAACGCTGATGACGGCTTGCGTCCCGGCCAGGTTTCCCGAACTCAACAGGACGATCACCCGGTCGTCCGGGCGCTCGAATATTGTCATCTTGGAGTGTGTCGCGAAATTATCGACCCCCGCATTGGTGCGAGAATCCGACGCGAGCACGACTCCGTCGTTTAGAAGGATGCCTACACAATAAGTCATGTTCTGATTTCTATTCTGGTCCCGGCAACGGGGCCCGAAGGGCGAGATTGGGTCACCAAGCGCGCCGCAATCTTGCAGTCCTGCGGCAATTCCCGTGTTGTCACCTTAGCACACACCTGGGATTTGACCCCTCTCATAGAGGAGAACAACCACGTTGCGGCCGAAACCGACTATTGCCGTGAATCATTTCGAGCCATGCGGCCGAGGATATCCATGTATCGGTGCGCCCAGGCCTGACCTACGTATTCGCTGAATACGCGAGTGGACAAGGAACCTTGATTCCTGCGCGCCCCGGGCCTCATGCCCGCCAAACCAATGGCGAGACCACCCTGTTCCTGAAGCGACTTCAGACGGCCCATGGGGTCCAGATGGTCTTCGCCGACGAATTCAAAGCGATCTTCGAAGGCCACCACAATCGCCAAGTCTATCCATGGATCGGAAGCTCTTCTCAGTTCATCGACGAGTTGCTTGTTTGACCGGGCAATGGTTTGCGTTGGCATCCTTGCTACCTTACGCTCTGGTCACTCCACCGCCTGTTCAATATTGCTCGCTCACATAATTCCGTTCAAGCCGCTGCAACTTGTATCCGAATGCACAGCTATCGGCTGCGATCGCGTCCACACTCGGCAAATGAGAAAAATGAATGAAATGAAAACTGTCGTGAGCCTTTGTATGGCATCGGCGCTGTTAGCCGCAGCCTTCGGATGTTCCGAGAGTTCCTCCGCCAAGACCAGCGCTGACTCCGCAGGTAACGAAAAGACGGCTACTCGACCCGTGAAGATCCCCCAGGTGATGGCTGTGATTCCGACCGGAACACGGCTGAGGCTCTCCCTGATCGACTCCCTCGATTCGAACCAAAGCTCGTCTGGCGATCGCTTTACGGGAAACCTGGCAGAGTCTGTTGTCATCAACGGCAAAACAATCCTTTCCCAGGGAACGCTTCTCCATGGCCGTGTTGTCGACGCCCAGGGAGCAGGGAAAGTGAAAGGCCGGGCCAGCATTCGCCTGGAACTTACGGACATTGTGCAGGGCAACAGGACGGTCGCAATCACCACCGATACGTTTTCCGCGACAGCCGATCCGACTCACGGGCGTGATGCCGGCATCGTCGCAGGCGGTGCAGGCATCGGTGCAGCAATCGGCGCCATCGCAGGTGGCAAAAAAGGAGCCGGAATCGGCGCTATCACAGGTGGAGGAGCAGGCACTGGCGTTGTGCTCGCCACCAAAGGCAACGAGATTCACTACGGTCCGGAGACCAACTTGAATTTCACACTCACGACTTCAGTAAAACTGTAACCAGAGACCGGGAGGTCAAAAATGAAGAAACTTAAACCCATACTGGCGATCGCGTCATTCCTTATCGCGGCCGCACCAGCTGTTGCGCAAATCCAGGCGCAGTCAAACGTCAAGCAACCCATCTACACAATAACGATCAACGTAGTGGATCGAACAGCCAAAGCTGTGAATTATTCGCACCGGAACGGTTCCACGACGATCGACTTCAAAGGGACGCCGTTGCTTCCGACAGCACGGGGCGAAGCCAAAGTTGAGAGTAAACAGGGCTACGTGGAAGTGGAGGTTGAATTCGACGATCTTCAGTCTGCAACCCGATTCGGTCCTGAGTTTCTAACCTATGTCATGTGGGCGATTACGCCCGAAGGCCGCGCCACGAACATGGGAGAAGTTATTCTCAACGGAACGAAGAGCAAGCTTAACGTGACGACGGAGCTCCAGGCATTCGGGCTGATCGTCACAGCCGAGCCCTACTTCGCCGTGTCGCAACCCAGCGACGCCGTTGTGATGGAAAACGTCATCAGGGCGGACACGCGGGGTAAGGTCGAAGAGATCGAGGCGAAATACCAACTGCTGCAGCGCGGCCAGTACACGACCAACGTCCTGCCCGCAGACCTGAAGGCAATTCCACTGGATAAGGACACCCCGCTCGACCTCTACGAGGCGAGAAATGCAGTTCGGATCGCAGGATGGGCCGGCGCGGGAGCTTCCGCCACCGAGAGCTTTGATAAGGCGACCAAGCTGCTGGCACAGGCCGAAGCAGCCAAAGCGCGCAAGGGAGACACCAAATCCATTGCGATGCCCGCTCGTGAGGCAGTGCAGACAGCCGAGGATGCCCGTCTCATCACGTTGAAGAACCAGGCGGACGCACGCCTCGCTGCCGAGCGCGCTGCTTCAGCCAACCGTGAAGCAACTGCCAATAACGCTGCAGCGAACGCGAGAGCAGATGCCAGCGAAGCGGACCGTGCTCGGGCAGCCGCTGAAGCGCAGGCGACTCGCACACGTTTGGAGGCCAGCCAGGCCGCCCAGCGCGCTTCAGATGACGCCAAAGCTCTGGCAGAGCGCGTGAAGTCGGAAACGGACCTCGCATCCCAGCGTGCCGCACTCGACAGGCAGGCGGCAGACCTTTCAGCCGCACGTGACCGGCAGACGGCGGATATCGCGGCCCAGCAGGCCGCACGCGACAAGGCGGCTGCTGAAGCTGCGGCTCAGAATGCCGCACGCGACAAACAGGCCGCGGAGCTTGCGGCCCAACAGGCTGCCCGCGACAAGGCGGCTGCTGAAGCTGCAACTCTGCAGACCCTCAAGAACGCCGCCGACAAGTCCGAGCGCGAGAAACAGGAACTCCGCAACAAAATTGCCGGACAGCTCAACACGATCCTTCAAACAAAGGATACGGCACGGGGACTCGTCGCCAGCATGCCCGACGTCTTGTTCGATACCGGTCAGTATTCGCTAAAGCCCGGCGCACGCGAAGTTCTGGCCAAGCTCTCCGGCATCGTCCTGGCCTACCCAAGCCTGAAGCTTGACGTGGGTGGTTATACCGACAACGTCGGAACCGATGCGTACAACCAGACCCTCTCTGATAATCGAGCCGGTTCGGTTCGTGATTTCCTGGTCACTCAGGGGATTGCACGGACGTCCATTGCATCCCAGGGATTTGGCGAGAGCCAACCGATTGCAACCAACGATACGACAGCCGGCCGGCAGCAGAATCGCCGGGTGGAACTCGTTGTTTCTGGAGATATCATCGGAACCACAACCACAACGACCATTGAACTGAAACCATTGAACTAACCTGCCCATCACCCAACTTCGCCGCCTCTGGGCGAAGTTGGGTTCTTTCTATTTCTTCTCGTACTCGGTTTCCAGCTTCAGCTTGATCATTTCGATGCTCTTGTTGGCGCGCTCAACGTCACCTGGATTAAGGGCTTTCATGGGGATCATAAAGCGATCGGCATCACCAGAATCCTCGAAGGAAACACGTCTACAAATAGCGACTACCCCTCCAAGTGAGGCTTCGTTTGATAAAAACAACGGCGTTTTCGGGGATCTATTCTCTTAGTGCAAGCTGTGCTTTCAAAAAGGACTTCTACGAAAAGCCGGTAACACGTAGAAGTCACTTAAAGGTCAAGGTCGTTGTGTGTGGGAAAATGAGAACGGCCTGTTCCGCCTCGTTACTCTTGGGCGTTGGCGGGCAGTTCAAACATCAGGGTGTTGTGGACACTACCCGGGCGGGTTAAGTGAGGAAGTCGAGTACGGGATGTCGCGCTCGTGACGAAGCCGATGATCGCTCTCCGCAGTGAATAAAGGAGCGCAGACGAAAAAATCCAGATAATGAGACGCTAATGAACCGCATGCGCCGGTGTAATTAAGGACGAGAGGAGCGCATGTGACCATCGCCGTGCTCGAAACGACTCATAACGCAGCGCAAGAGCTCGAACAGATATTCAGGGAGCACTACCAGTTCGTCTACCGGACGGCCTTCCGCGTGACGGGCAGCGAGTCGGACGCGGAGGATATTCTTCAAACTATCTTTGCGACCCTGCTTCGACACGAAATTCAGCCGGCACTGAGGGCGAACCCGAAGGCATACCTGTACCGCGCCGCATTTAACCAGTCCTTAAACCTGATTCGCTCGCGGAAACGCCATCCCACTACCGCTGCCGATGTTCTCGAAACAGTCGGGGCCACGCCAACTTCCGGTGCGAAAGAAGAACTCGAGCAACGACTCTACGAAGCCATCCAACAACTCAACGAAGGCGCAGCGCAGATTGTCATCTTGCGATACGTCCACGACTGCAGCATCGCCGAGATCGCCAAATCGCTCGGCACAACTCAGAGCACCGTGGCCGTCAGCCTCTTTCGATCCCGCGCTCGACTGAAGAAACTCATCACCGCAGCACAAGCATTCGGAGAACGATCATGAACCTCTATCGACTTCTCGGCCGATTTGGCAAACCTCCACTCAGGAATATGGAAGCTGCGGGTGAGCGCGTATTTCAGGACGTGTTTGTTCGTCGCGAAGGTGCGCGGTTGACGCCGCATATGGATATCAAGCCCGTGCGTTTCGAGAAATCCCGACTCCCGGTGCTTGCTTTCGCACTCGCTGCCCTCGTTATTGCTGTAGTTCTGCTTCCGACGCGACAGCCTAGTCGTCAGCCAGCGAGCGAGATAGTTCGCGCAGGCGGCGGCGCGGCCAAGGTGTTCAACCTGGCGGACGGCTCCCGCGTGGAAATGCAGGCTGGCTCGGAACTCTTCATCGAACGTGCGGATGACAGCATTCGCATTCATCTGAATCAGGGCAAAGTGACTGTTAACGCGGCCAAGCAGCGCAACAGGCATCTTTACGTCACGACAAGGGACATCACCGTGTCGGTCGTCGGCACGGTCTTTTTCGTGACAGCAGTAGAAACAGGTTCAAGTGTGGGTGTCCTGGAAGGAGTCGTTCAGGTAACGCACGGAGGGATGTCCAGAGTACTTCATGCTGGCGAAGAGTTTTCGACTTCTCCGCAGAGCATCTCTGCGGAGCCACCAAAGCCACCTGCACCGTCTCTACCCCGACAGAGCGCAGCACCGTCTCCCACCGGATTCGGAGCGATCTCGATTCGCCGAAACACGAGCAACCAACCCAGTTTGTACGGCGGCGGAGGTCCCGGCAGGTTGCGGGTGACAAACTTGCCGATAACCTCACTCATTAGCGATGCGTTCGATATTCGGGATTTCCAACTGGTCGGAGCGCCGGACTGGGTCAGGACTGAGCGATACGACATCGAGGCCACGCTGGAGGATCCTGCAAAAAGAAACGAACTGGCGTCGTTTATTCAGGCGCTGCTTCAGGATCGGCTCAAGCTGAAGTTTCATGGCGAGAGCAGGGAGACTGAAGTCTATTTTCTGGTTCCTGCAAAGGGAGGTTTGAAGCTGAAAGCCGAAATACCTTGCAAGGAACCGGAGCCGGCTATGAACGTCGTTCGGAAACAAGACAACTCGGCAGTCTGCGGGGCTATCGTGCTTAGCGGTCGTTCGCTCCGCGCGACAAGCGCCACGATACCGGATTTAACGGGGATGCTCACCAGTCTCGTCGGACGGAGGATTCTGGACAAAACCGGTTTCAAGGCGCCCTTTGACGTCAATCTGCAGTGGCGGCCGGAAGGCGTCACTGACCCGGCGTATGCGGATCGTCCCACGCTCTTCATCGCCCTGGAAGAGCAACTCGGGTTAAAGCTGGAATCAGGCAAAGCCTCGATCGATGTTCTCGTCATCGACCATATTGAAAGGCCATCGGAGAACTGACGCTCAGTTCTCCGATGGCTTCATTTGAGTCCCGCGCTAGCCATGCCGAGCATCGCGTCCAGCGAGCCGGGCGTGATGAGCGAGCTGATGTTCAATCGATTCCACAGATTGATGAGACCTCTATGACAAGACTCATACTCGCGACGATGTTCTCTTTGTTTCAGGCGACTGGTAATCCGGCACAGTCGATCCAGCCCAGCCAACAACAACCGCGCAAAGCGTCGATCGAGAGCACCTTCACGAGCCTGCCGGCTCAAGTCGCCACTCGTGCTTCTGCTCTCGAACAGCGGATTCAACGAATACGGGATCACATCATTTCTCCTGTATTAGGCAAAGGAGCGGGCGACGGCCCTAGCCTGGAAAGTCAAATGGCCGCTCTCCACGTCACTGGAGTCAGCATTGCCGTTATTGAGGACGGCGCTATTGCTTGGGCACGTGGCTTCGGGGTTACACGCATCGGCGGTCCGGCGGTAACTACGGACACTCTCTTTCAGGCGGCATCGATCAGTAAACCCGTTTCGGCTTTGGCGGTGTTGCGGCTGGTGGAGTCGGGAAAGCTCAATCTCGACACCGACGTGAACCAATACTTGAAAACCTGGAAGGTTCCTGAGAATCAGTTCACTGCGAGAGCCAAAGTCACGCTTAGAACCTTGCTCAGTCATACCGCAGGGATGACGGTTAAGGGTTTCCCGGGATATACCGCGAATTCTTCGCTGCCAACAGTGGTTCAGATCCTGAATGGTGAGCCTCCCGCGAATACGCCGCGTATTTCTGTGTATAACGTTCCGGGAAGGTCGGGGAGTTACTCCGGCGGCGGCTATCTTGTCGTGCAGCAGCTACTCGAAGACGTGACGGACATGCCCTTCGCGCAACTGATGCGGGATACCGTATTGGCGCCGATCGGCATGACACGCAGCACATTCCAGCAACCGATACCCGCATCGTGGCTTCAGGTAGTGGCGACGCCCTATGACGCTGAGGGACGCAACGTGCCAGGAGGACCCCACTTATATCCGGAAATGGCGCCCGCCGGACTGTGGACAACGCCCTCTGACCTCGCGCTGTACGCCATAGAAGTACAGAAAGCTCTGGCTGGGAAGTCGGCTGTCCTTTCCGCAGCAATGGCTCGCCAGATGTTGTCTCCGAACGGTCAGGGGCTCGGGCCACAAACGGGCGGGCGCAAAGAGAATCCGTATTTTTTTCATCAAGGTTCCAATGAGGGCTATAAGTCCTATCTGGTCGCCTACAACAACGGTGACGGTGCCGTCATCATGACGAACGGAAATAATGGGTTGGGGCTCGCGTACGACATCGTCAGCACGATTGCCAACGAGTACAAGTGGCCGGGACTTTAAGGGGAACACTGTCTTCTAAATTGGAACTTGGCGAGTCACCACAATCCAACATGCCCGATACACCGCGGCCGTGCTGCAACGGAAGATGATTCCTTCATTCTGCGGTTAGCCGGTTATACGGGCACTGCATCGCGGTGAGTTAAGCTAATGAAATGGACGCGGACGTTGATGAACTTTTTGCCCGGATGTTGACCGGAAATTATGATGACGAGTTGCCTTGGGAGGCAGTTCGAACGCTGCGACTGCTAGGTAGTCGTGAGGTGTTTACACGAGCCGCAGACTGGTGCATATCAGACGATCCACTTAAGCGAGCCCGTGGGGCTAACGTGCTTGCGCTAATCGGCAGGACGGTCGATAACCCGAATAACAACTTTCCGGATGAATCTTTTTCGATAGTTTCAACATTGGTGCGGCTGGAGAAAGATCCGTTACCCTTGGGTGCAGCGGTACACGCGTTAGGACACATTGGAAACCCTTTCGCCATCCCCTTGCTGATAGCACATCAGCTTCACCAAAATGTCGATGTCAGATTCGCCGTTGCGTGCGCTTTAGGTAACTTCGCTAATGACTCGCAAGCCGCGGATTCGCTGCTAGTCCTCATGCAAGACGTTGATGAAGATGTGCGCGATTGGGCGACGTTTGGCCTAGGTGTTCTGGGTGATTTGGATTCGCAGGAGATTCGCGATGCGCTTTGGCAGAGAATCACTGATCCGCATCGAGATGTACGGGAAGAATCCCTGGTGGGTCTAGCGAAACGCAAGGATCAGAGAGCACTTCAAGCCCTCATTGGAGAGCTAAACCAACCCGAAGTTTCCAACGCAGTGCTGGAGGCGGCAGCGGAGTTTCTAGGCGAGCAACAGGCGGACCGGAGTTCCAGCAACTACGTCGCTTTGTTGAAACAGCGCTTTTCCGTGTGACTTAAGCTAACTCCTGCGTAGTCGGTATCGCGGACAAGTGCCCCGAAGCGACGAATTGCGGACTCGTCCTCAAAAGTCGACCTACCGTTTAGGCATTGCGCGATAAAGGGTGCTTCTACACCTGCGGAGACCCGGCGATTCCCTTCCCCTTCCAACCTTGGACCGCCCGCGGAAACATCGCGGAAGTCGCGCTTGCTGCCGCTAAAAAGTCGCGCTTTTCGCGACTTTTGTGCGCGGCTTACTGATGCGCGGGTTATCGACGGCAGTTCACATGCGCGAGTGGCTGGCATGGAAAACCAAATCGAACTTCTCGGTTCCAGTCCGGCCATGGCCGAATTGTTACAAGTCATCGCAAAGGTTGCGCCGACTCGCGCGACAGTTCTTATTGAAGGCGAGAGTGGCACCGGCAAAGAGCTCGTGGCGCGGTCGATTCATCGGAATAGCCCGCGATCTTCAGGGCCGTTTATCGCGCTGAATTGTGCTGCGCTTCCGGAAAACCTCCTGGAGAGCGAGTTGTTCGGTCATGAACGTGGCGCCTTTACGGGAGCGGACACCACCCAAAAGGGAGAGTTCGAGCTCGCCGCAGGCGGCACGCTTTTCTTGATGAAATCGCGGAGCTACCCTCGGCGATGCAAGCGAAGCTACTCCGAGCCTTGCAGGAACGAGAGATCAGGCGGGTCGGCGGGCACACGTCCATTCCGATCGACGTCCGGTTCATAGCCGCCACCAGCCGAGATCTCCGAAACGGGGACTTTCGCCCGGAGCTCTACTACCGGCTCAATGTCGTCACGGTACGGACGCCTCCGTTGCGCAATCGGAGAGAAGACATCCCTATCCTGGCGCGACATTTCCGAAAAAGTTTGAACCGGAAACCGGACGTTCTGTCGTAGAGATCGCTGCGAACGCCGACGTCGCGTTGAAGGGTTACCACTGGCCCGGAAATGTTCGCCAGCTTGAGGGGGTGATCCAGCAGGCGCTGGTGCTCGGGTCCTCACCGACACTCGATGTCGGCGACTTGCCTCGATTCGTTTTCGATGCGGTCGAGGCACCCCAGACTTATGAAGAAGCTCTGAGAACATGCAGGCGCGACATTATTCAAAGCGCCCTCGCTCAGTCGAGAGGTGACTACAAACGGGCAGCAGCAATCCTTGGCTTGTATCCGACTTCCTTGTACAGATTGATGCGCAACCTGGGGATGAAACCATAATCGTAGCCCGGGAACGGCTTGTCGGCAGGCCTTCCCGAGTTCAGGGCCTGTCCCCCATTCTCCCACTCTCGTCAATCTGCAGGATGTTGGCGGAAAGGCCAAGCCCTATCAAATTCGGCAGTTTATGACTCTTATCGAGCGATATAATCTGCGATTGGAAGATTCTAAATGACGGATTATCACATCAATATCTTCTACAGCGCGCCAGATTCGGGATACATCGCCGAGATACCAAACCTACCATTCTGTTCCGCCTTTGGCAAGACCGCGTCAGAAGCGCTCGCGCAGTTGGAGATTGCCAGAGATGCATGGCTCGACGCTGCGCGCGCCGACGGGAGACCCATCCCTGAACCTCAATACAATTCTCAGCTGTCTGACCACAAACGTTGATCCCAGCGCCCCGTATATTGAGGCCGTTCGTCGCGACGGACGTGGGTGATGGCTTGATACCGCTGAAGATCGGTCACCGTGACCGAGCTTCAGATTCTAACCGGCCGGACCAAGCCATGCGACCGCGAAACTTCCCCAAATAAATGGAGGATATGACCCGGATCCAAGTCTATTGTTGAGTATGACATCGAAGAAAATTCTGCTGTTGGCTGTGGCTGCCAGCCTGGTACTCGTTTCGGGTTCTGTCGCGTTCTATATCGTTTTCGTGAAGGCGCCCAGGGACGTGGCGCACAATGTCGCATCCGGCATACGTGAGATTTTCAATTTCACACCCCAGGTACGAATCAACGAAACTGTCGTCATCGAGCAGACTACGCCTATCCTGGAGGTCGCTACGGTTTCCCGGCGGGTGTTCATAGACCATTCCTGGCAGCAGACTTGGATGGGCAGCACCAAAACCATCCAGATTCAGGGGTTCTTCCTTGCCAAAGCGGGGTTCGATCTTCGGGAACCGTTCCGGTTTGACATTGAGAAGAATGCTCGCCGCGTTGTGGCGTGGGTTCCGCCAGCGAAGCTCCTCTCCCTCGAAATGCAAGAATACAAGATCTTGAAAGACGAGGCCGGCTGGTGGAACAGCATCACGTCACAGGACCGCGAGGAAGCCGTGCGGGAGATGCGCGCTCAGGCCATCGAAAAGGCGACTCATTCCGGCCTGCTTGAAGAGTCGACGGCCAGCGTGGAAGCGAGAGTCCGTGAACTCGTCCAGAAGAACGGTTCGACGGCGGTGTTCGGAAAGGCGAAGACGTAAGGAGGAGGTCCGAAGCGCTTCAGACACCTAGTTCCGAAACATTTCGGTTTTGGGAACCACCCCGCTGCGGCAATAAAGGAAGTGGTTCCATTTGCTTACTGCCGCAGCCGCCCCTCCTGACTCCTAAGGAACTTCTTGTGGAGATGGGACCAATTGAAACCCAAACCCCTTTGCCCTGCGAGCCAGTTGCTTGAGAGC
>Ga0190274_10001983_pt1 | contig 12002 bp, 13 predicted proteins | sample Popmic531T_FD_133002 | JGI IMG/M metagenome (GOLD analysis project Ga0190274, IMG submission 133002) | Populus adjacent soil microbial communities from riparian zone of Yellowstone River, Montana, USA - 531 T | ecosystem: Environmental > Terrestrial > Soil > Riparian zone | place: USA: Montana...
CAAAACCAACCAGGACGTTCTCGTTATGCGGTTGTTTTGGTAGCCCGCTCAAAACCTGAGCGAGTAAGCTTGGATTGAGCTTAGCCGCTCAACCAGAGCACGAAACCATTTCGGTCAGACGCATTGATTCTCCTTTCAAGCAATATTCAAAACACAGTCAGTACCCCGTTCACCGAATCGATTTCCAGCGCTTGAATGTCGTTATGGTGCTGACGCAAAATTTCTTCAAGCGTAGATACCGAACAATTTCCTCGACGAATCCAAATGATTTTCGGCGGAAAACCATGGAGGACACACAGGTCGCTGAAATCGGCGTCTTTAGTGACAATACAGAAATCGTTCTGGCGCGCATAGTCGCGAATCTCGGTATCGCTTACTTGATCCAGACCGAGCGCGAAGACGTGTTGCGAATGTGGGAATAAATCCGCGAGGCGGGAAACCAGGAGCGGCGGCAAATTATGATCGTAGAGCAACTTCATTCAGTGGCTACAAGAAGGTGCTTCTCCCGATCAGCAGCAAAAGCCAGGCAGGCAAGAATATCCTCTTCAGTGAGGTAAGGAAACTCTTTCAGAACTTCTTCCTGCGACATTCCGGAAGCCATATACTCCAGCACGTCATATACGGTGATCCTCATGCCTCGAATGCAGGGCTTGCCCCCGCGCTTGCCGGGTTCAATCGTGATAATGTCCTGATAGTTCATACGGCGAATAGTAAGACTATGCGTCAACATCGGCAAGTAATTGGACCAAGGTCGAGAAAACCAATTTTCAACTATCAAACACGTGGCTTAAGAGACGACAAAATTAAAGTGTGTCGGACATTACTGTGCTTGCGGAAGCAGTTGCGCAAACGAAATCGGTAAACCATCGGGATCAAGGGCGACCGCCAGACGGATGCCTTCGCCCTCTCTTTGCGTTGGAGGCATGACGAAGTTAATTCCCTTGGCCTGCAATTCCTCATAGGTCTTATCAACATCTTCCACGTTGAAGCCAATCGAGCAGTGTCCAGCTTGTTTTGACGGATCGCCAACCGGCGGACCTTTCGCCGCGGTACCCCCACCGTGCAGTGCAAAGGTAGTGGTGCCGGTTTGAAACTCAGTCCAATCAGGCGACTGAAACTTCAGAGGTATTCCCAGTACATCGCGATAAAATTCGACCGAGCGCTGCATGTCTGAGACAACTACCATCGTGTAATCAAGCTGCTTAAACATCAAACCGCCTCCCGGATTTACGATAGTTACTTCCGTCCTTTGCCGGCTCCCAAAGCCACAATCACGTCAAACTCGTCTTTAGTCAGCGACATTACGGAAAGTTGCGACTGGCGAATCAAGGGCAGTTGGCTTAGTCGTTCATCGTAGCGGATAGCAGCCAGCAGTACGGGGTTCTTCAGGGGCTTGATTGGCTTGAGATCAACCGCGACCCATTGTGGATCGTCAGCAGTTGGATCCGGATAAGCTCCTTTGACCACCTCCGCGATACCCACCACTGCCTTGTCTTTGCCCGAATGGTAAAACAAGACCCGATCGCCCGGGTTCATTTCTCGCAAGTTATTTCGCGCCTGGTAATTTCTAACCCCAGTCCAATCGGTCAGACCATCGTCAACGAAGTTGCTCCATGAATAGGTTTCAGGTTCCTGCTTCACCATCCAATAGCCGGCCTTTTTTTTTGTTTTCATCGTTTGCCTTATCAACCCCGGCATTCGGGAGTAGGGGAGCGCCGGACGTGTCGTTCTTGCTGGAGCGAATTCTGACAGCTTAGAATGTGCGGCCGTTCATTACTCGAAAATTCACTCGACAAGATTGGAGTCGTACAAATGCTCAAAGAAGGTACGAAGGCGCCAGAGTTCTCCACGAAAAATACCAATGGTGAAACCGTAAGGCTGAAAGACCTTCGCGGCCAAAAGGTAGTTCTCTATTTCTATCCCAAAGATGATACGCCAGGATGTACCAAAGAGGCCTGCTCATTTCGCGATGCGTTCGCCGAATTTAAGAAAAGAGGAATCGAAGTACTTGGCGTATCGGCGGATAGTGAGGCTTCTCACAAGAAGTTTACCGCCAAGTACAAACTACCATTCACACTGCTAGTCGACACCGATCATGCAATCTCAGACGCTTACGGAGTTTATGGTGAGAAAAAGTTTATGGGCCGCACCTACCTGGGAATCAAGCGGATGACTTTCCTCATTGACGAAAAAGGCAAAATCAAAAAGATCTACGAAAAGGTCAAACCCGAAGAGCACGCGCGCGAGGTTCTGGAAGCGTTTTAGTTTTCACTTTGTCGAGCTTTCCCCTGCGTGCGCCCGGCGGAGCAACTCTCCGCCGGGTGCTCCCGGCAGTTAGGCTGCCACCCAACCGCCAATCTTTTCCGACACTTCTCGGTCTGATTTCTTGCCAGGCATCAAGCCTTCAATCGCGCTAAAGGAACTGGGCACATCGCTCTTACGTTCCGGAATTGGCGTCTCATCGTAGAACATCACCGACTCCGACGATTCATTTATGAAGTAAACGCGGTTGTTATCGACAATTTGTGTTTTGATTTCCCTCGTCCACAAAAGCAAATTCGCCAGCGCATCTCCGATTTCGTCTTTTCCCATCCTGGTTTCCTGCGCGATTTCTCTCTGCGTGCGGGCACCTTTTCTGATTGCATCTTTAACGCGCTCAACTGGTGTCATCTTGCTAAGGCTTCGCGGATAGTTGGCCGAGGAATTGGACTCATTGTCGGACAGGAGGGTCGCACCATCATCCGACAGAGGTTGACTAACATGCCGTTTGCGTGCAGATCGGTATTCCTTCAAAGCCCGGCGGCTGTCAGTGACCTTTTTACGAATGCAACTCTTGCAGTACAGATTTCTTCCATCCTTGCGAGCGCGACAAACTCCAAACTCTGAGAGAGGCAACTCCAGCGCGCATATCGGGCAGATTTTCTCAGAGCCAACTAATTCTTCCATCATTTCAACGCTCCAATCAGACTCCTGGATTTTGGCGCTGGAGAAAACACGTAGCCGTCGTCCGGGATTGAGAGTTGTCCCGGCCAAAGTTCTCGCGTTGAGTTGATTTTGGCGCAAAGACCCTACTGCATCAGGGTTGGCGCGCCTGGAGTTACCTGAGCTTCTTCACTTCGATGAAGGAGGGCTCAACTGAAGAACCTGATCGGGGCATCGTGCGGCAGATTAGCGGGGCCATCAAGAATTTATAAGAGCTAGTAACCCGCGCGCACAATCAACAAATCATCAGATCCGACTTCAACGCTTCGCTTACGGCAATTGTTTCGCTTCCAGCGAGGGAGTCGCATTATAGTGATCGAAAAAGTTTTTGCAAGTCCCTTTTTCGATCATGGGTGGTCCATGTTTTTCAAAATGAAAATCGAGTCTGAATAGCATCCAACACCGGGGATTTTGAAACGCAAACAACTCTATTGCGTGAGGATAGATGATCGCATAAAGAAGAATCTCAATCGACAAAATCCCCTCTTTGCATCCACCTTTTTGAACTTTCAATTAACAAATTCTCCCGAAAAATCATGCCTTTGTTGGTGACCACAAAGCGTTCGCCGTCTGTTGCGCGCAACACATACGATTCGGATCTCACTGGTCCTACTATTAGTAGACCCGCGTCAAGATTGAATTCCGAAAACCGATCGGTATTGATCGTCGTCTGATTGAACAAAAAGAATTTTCTCCAACTAAAAAGAATTTTCGCGCTTTGTGTACCGTGCGAATTGCGCAACCCGTCTCACAGTTCAACATGGCAAACACTTTGTATCTTTTAGTACAACCAGATTAGCTGTTGAATACTGCGTAAGCCCAAAGGCAGCGGTGTGGGTCGAAGAATACAGAACCGGGAGCGGCAGCGACGGGGTCGTCCGGTGAACAGAAGTTCGTGGAACTGAAACAGGACCCGGTCGCTACCACCACCCCACGCGGGCTGCCCGCGTGGGGACTCCGGTCCGCTTCCGGTTCCGTATGCCTCTGGCGGTGAAAGGAGCACTAACCAAAGCGCGTAAGCCCAAAGCCAGCTGCGGGTCGAAGAATACAGAACCGGGACCGGTAGCTAGGATTGATATCGCAACTTGCGATCTTTTAACCGGTAAACAAATTTGAGCGCCGACCAGATCTCGTTTACTGCGCAAATTTTCACATCAACGAGTCCAGCTTCCAGCCCGGTGTGTTGAACGATGTCGAAAGACAAGTCGGTTGAAACGCCCGAACTCTTTTTCGGCCAGGCAATCCATAACATCCCGTTGGCGCTAAGTTTTTCTGCGAGTACGGGAAACTTTATTTTCAGCGTGCGCTGAGAGTCGGTGAATAGGATGATGAGATCCAGAGGTTTAGGTAAGTGACCGACGAAAATCTTCGCGCCTGGCGGAAGGGAACCGAGTTCCTTCTTGAAGCCTTGAGGCGCGTTCACAAATCCCAGGCGAGAGCCTTCCTTGATCCCTAGTTTCTTTGCGAGAGGTGTTTCTGAGTAGCCTGCCATATCCGATTCGATTGGTTTCGTGCTTCTTCGTGTGATTTCCTAGCACCTCACGCGCTCTGCCCGCGTGGGGACCCCGCCGTGGATCGCCTGCTCTGCACTTAAGAAACTATCCACGAAATACACGAATAAAAGCACACGAAAGGTAATGATTACCACCACCGCAAAATCTTCCACCAGCCAAAACCGAAGATCGTCCAGATTAATATGTTAGGTATAGACACCATTAGTCCTAACAGCCACCAGGTCCGTTGCTTCACATAACCCGAACCAAAATAGATCGGCGCAGATGTTGTCCCGTAATGGGTGAGTGAGGCCTCGAGATTTGAAAAGTAAGCCAGCGACAAAACGGCCAGATAAGGCGGCGCGCCGGCCGCAATGATGACCACCAGAAACGGCGTATACATGGCGGTCACATGCGCTGTAATACTCGCAAAACCGTAATGAGCGTAAAAGTAAATCAGCACCAACGCTCCTAATGCCAGCCACCAACTCCAACCCGTAGTGAAGCCCGCCGCGCTTTCGGCAAAACGCTTCGTGATCCCGGTTTCCCCCAACGCCTCAGCCATACGCACCAACCCGCCGTACCAGATAAAAACGTCCCAGGCCGCACGCTCGCTGATCACATCGTCCCAGCTCAGCACGCCGGTAAGCAGCAAAGCGCAAACACCGATTAGCGGCGGTATCGAGTAGTCCAGCTTTGATACGAAGGTGAGAAACGAGGTGAACTGTTGAGAGGGGATCACGTTTGCTACCGAAGGAATTACTCCGGCGAGTCCGCGAATCATCCACATGGCCGCAACCACAATGAACACCGCCAGCAGAAGTTTCTCCTGCCAACTCATCCGCCCCATCCGTTTCAGTTCGTCACGGGCAAAATCTGCGGCCGCGGGGGTGCGTTTGATTTCCGGTGGAAAGACGCGATAAAGCAGTTGAGGCACCACGATAAGCGACAGCAGAGACGGCACGATCGCTCCCAACAACCAGCTCGAATAGGTCAACTCAATCCCCGTCACCTGCTGGGCAAACTTCGCAATCAAAACGTTCGAAGCTTGGCCGGTGAGGAAGGTGGCGCAGATAATTACCTCACATTGGTAAAGCAGCACCATCAGGAAGGCGCCAAGACGGCCAGCCGTTGGTCCCGGTCTTGACTCATAAGCCTCCGAAAGACTTTTGGCAATGGGAAAGACTACACCGCCTGAACGAGCGCCTGTGGAGGGAATAATACTCGCCAGCAAAAAGTCTGTGGCGATCAGGGCGTAACCCAGGCCAAGCGAGTGATGACCGATCACGCGTATGAAATGGAACGCGATGCGGCGTCCCAATCCGGTAATGATCATGGCGCGTGAGATGAAAAACGCCGCAAGAACCATCCAGACTATTGGGTCGGCATAACCACCGAGCGCGTCGCGAATGGGTAGCGTTCCGGTTAAGGCAACGGTGGAGACGCCCAGCAGCACCATGGCCCCGCCCGGAATAGGTCGCAGGATGCTGCCTACAATCGTGGCCGCGAAAATGGCGAGCAATCGCCACGACGCTACTGTTATTCCGTTCGGAATGGGAGCCAGAGCGATCGCGAAGCCTACCCCGAGAATGATGGCCCAACGGACTAGCTTGCCGCGGAGTTGCGGTACCGGCGCATCTCCGCCTGGAGTGGGTTCTGCCCCCAACTCCGATTGCTTTGCATCATCCATTCGGAAGACCTCCAGCGTTTCTTGAAGGAAAAAGACCGTGGGATACTAGTCTTTCAAACAGGGCAGACTCAAGAGCGGTGAAAACGATCCACGAAATAACACGAAATTTCGCGAAAGGATTAGTGCCGTTTAGTGTTATTTCGTGGATCGTTCACTTCGCTTCCGGCAGGCAAGACCAAACCGAAGCAGGCCGGCAGCCGTAGATTCACTGAGCGAACGAGCCGAATAAAAGAGATTTCGAATCGATGCAGAAACCAGACACCATTAAGTCCAGCGAGATTACGGATAAAAAGGTCTATCTGAATCGCCGCCTGTTTATGCGAGGGGCAGCGCTCGCCGGCACAACTGCCGCGACCGGGCTTCTTTATCGCAGGCTGAACAGTCCAGTTGTAGAAAAGCCCGAAGGCGAAAAGTTGGCAAACATAACGCAAGCACCGTCTGGCGACCGGTTGCGGCAGGGTTTTACTGTAAACGAAAAGCTAACCTCAATCGAAGACATTACGAACTACAACAATTTCTACGAATTCTCCACTGATAAGCGGTCTGTGGCGTATGAGTCGAAGGGCTTCGTGACTAAACCATGGACGGTTTCGGTTGAAGGTTTGGTGAATAAACCCAGAACATTTGATCTGGACGAGCTTCTGAAGTTTCCCCAGGAGGATCGCGTTTACCGGTTACGTTGTGTGGAAGGCTGGTCGATGGTCATTCCATGGGTGGGATTTCCATTGGCGACGCTGCTCAGCAAAGTTGAACCCACCTCACAGGCAAAGTACGTCGCCTTTCAGACGCTTTATGATCCGAAGCGCATGCCAAATCAGAACACGGGCGTGTTGGACTGGCCTTACGTTGAAGGGCTTCGTCTTGATGAGGCCATGTTACCCCTTACCATTCTGGCCACGGGGCTCTACGGCGAAACTCTGCCCCCGGCAGACGGTGCTCCCATCCGGTTGGTGGTGCCATGGAAGTATGGATTCAAAAGTATCAAGTCTGTCGTGAAGATAAGTCTGGTCGCCGAGCAGCCGCCGACGACCTGGAATATCCAGGCGCCAAACGAGTACGGGTTTTATTCCAACGTTAACCCCAACGTGCCGCACCCCCGCTGGAGTCAGGCACAGGAGAATCGGATTGGGGAATCGAGCTTTAGTGCCCGACCGACTCTGCTTTTCAATGGTTACGCTGAGCAGGTTGCTCACCTGTATGAGGGAATGGATCTAAAACGGAATTTCTAGGCTAGGGGAGTCGAGTCTTCGGAAGCGATCAGCGACCGTGGCCAGCAAGAAAGGAAGATTTTCCATATATCATTTGACATTTCTCATTTGTCATCGCCGGAGACCAGCCGACCAAGTATTTCAATAACTCCCGTCCAAATATTTTCAATCACCTAAGGAGAGCGGAGGTTTTCAAATGGCAAATGAGAAATGTCAAATGAGAAATGGAAAATCGGGTCGCTGAAAAACTAAACAATGGTACTCGAAATGAAAGATCCACGATTCCCGAAGTTCCTTCTTTTCACTAACGCAATGGTTCCCTTGGCACTAATGCTTTGGGACGTTTACCACCAGCGTGCCGGCGCGAACCCACTGGAGTTTGTCACCAGAACGACCGGTATGCTGACCCTGGTTTTTCTCATACTTACGCTCGCCGTCACGCCATTGCGAACGATTACTCGCCTGAACTGGCTGACAAAATTCCGGCGGATGATTGGTCTGTTCGCATTTTTCTACGGTTTTCTTCACCTGATGACCTACCTCTGCTTTGACCGCTTCTTGAATATCAAGAGCGTGCCGGGCGATGTTGTTTCCCGGCCATTCATCGCCCTCGGAATGTTGGCGTTTTTTCTAATGGCACCCCTGGCGATAACTTCGACGAACAAAATGGTCAAGCGCCTCGGTGGCAAACGCTGGGGCATGTTACACAAATTGGCTTACCTGGCCGCCATCGCCGGCGTGCTTCACTTTTGGTTGCTGGTTAAATCAGATACGCGTTTACCACTTACTTTCGCTTTCGTGCTGGGGTTGTTGCTCGCGTTTCGCGTGCTTGCCAGGTATTCGCCACCAACGCCCAGGGATTTCAAAGGGTCGGTTGTCCCGCCGCGTCGGGAAGGGTAACGTATAGAACCTATAGGACTCATAGGACCAATTTGTCTTGCTGATAACGAAATCCGTTAAGCCATGAATGATCCCGTCACACGCTTTTCAAACCGCGCTGAGAACTACGCCAAATATCGTCCCGGCTACCCGGTCGAGTTAATAAGAATTCTCAATTCGGAATGCGGACTGACTGAAGGCTCAACAATCGCTGATGTTGGTTCAGGTACAGGTATTCTGTCGGAAGTGTTTTTGAGAAACGGGAATAAGGTATTCGGAGTTGAGCCAAACGAACCCATGCGCGAATTCGCCGAGCGGGACCTTAGCAAATTTCCAAGGTTTGTGAGTATTGACGCGACTGCCGAAGCAACCACCCTGGAATCGGGAAGCATAGACTTCATTACAGCCGGTCAGGCCTTTCACTGGTTTGATCAGGAAGAGGCCAAGCGGGAATTCAAACGAATCTTGAAGCCCGGAGGCTGGGTGATTCTGCTTTGGAATGAACGCCGGATCGATTCGACCCCTTTTCTCCGTGATTATGAGAATCTTCTGCTCCGCTACGGCACCGATTATCAAAAAATTCGACACGAGAATGTGGCCGAAGACATCGATGGCTTCTACGCGCCGGAGACCTTCAAACTGAGGTCCGTCGAAAACGTACAACATTTCGACTTCGAGGCTCTTAAAGGGCGCACTTATTCAGCGTCCTACACGCCTGAGCCGGGGGATCCCAATTTCGAGTTGATGATTGCGGAGCTTGAAGAGATTTTCAACGCCCGCCAATGTGATGGAATAGTCGACTTTGAATACGACACGAGGATTTACTTCGGACACCTCACGAATCCAGAATGAGGAGCGCAGGCATCCCTGCCTGCCTGCTACGTCTCGAGCATCGTAAGTGAGTAAGAGTGCACGCGCGCAGCACTCGCACCGTCAAGAGAAACTACCTTTCGAGTGACGCATCGTCAGCAGGCAGGGATGCCTGCGCTCCGGCAGGCTCAAGGCCCAGGTAGTAGTTTCCGACTTCTCTGGAATAGAACTGCTGAAGAAACTTCATTCCCTCTTCAGGACTCATTGAAAGCAAGTCTTCCATATCAAAATTAGGATTGAATCGCTGCTTACGGTCTGGCCGGTCGCGGTACCCTTCGGCATACGCTGTTGCCGCGTCCACGAACCGGCCCTCCCCTAATTCGATCGGGGCCAGGAAGGCATTGTTGTATTCGAGTTCCAGGATTCCGTAGCCGTGACGTGCGCAAAGGTCGGCCAGGCTGGCGATGGAAAAGCCGTAGAAGTGGTGACGCAGGCTAAAGTTTGGATCGTATTTGACTACGTAGCGAATCGGCGGCGGAATCTTTTCGTTGATCTCGGTCACGATCAAGCCGGGCCGAAAGCGTGACAGGATTGCGTCCAGAACCCAGTAGTCGTTGCCGTCGATGTCCAGGCTGAGTACCGAAAAGTCTTTTTCAATCCCGAGAGATTGCAGTAACGAAGCGATATTTGCGGGCTCAGCCTTGCAATGGACCGCCTGTGCCTCGGGGAAATTCCGGTAAACGCGTTTCAGCAAAGAAAACTTTTGGTGATCTGCCTCAATACCCAGGACTTTCCACCTGTCCAAAAGCAGGGCGTAGCTATTTGACCACCGCACCCCATTCCCCGCTCCAATATCCACAACTGTTCGGTCGTGATCCTGTGGAAGGAGTTCCGCAATGTATTTACTGAGAATCTGCTGTTCGTTGGCATAGGAAAAACGGCCCCGCAGAGAGAGCTGAAACTTTTGTAGTCCAAGCTCAAGGATGCCGCCGTAGCGTTGAGTTGCGGTCAGATTCTTTTCCAGCCGCGGGCTGGTTGTGAGACGCTGATCGCCGGGTGTCAAGAACAATTCATAGTCGAGGCCAAATTCCCGCATCCCCGGCAGCATCCTCAAGTCCATCCCAAGCATTCGATACGTGTAGTAGGCGCTGGGCCGGTGCTTGTCAGGCGGGAGTTCGATGCCATTGTCCCCATTAGTATGGTTGTTATTTGGTCGTTGCGCGTAATGTCTCTTCCAGTCCTTCAATCGTGGCCACAGGCCCATCCGGGCCAGTCCTCGACGAATTCCGTAGGTCCTGCTTCGCTCCACCTTGAGTCCCGCTTCATCAAACATCCAAAGCAAGGTTTCTTTGGGGAAAAAAAACAAGTGGCCAGACTTGCTAAAAGGTGGCCTGCCCTGATGACGATAAAACTTAAGCAGATCCAGACTGTCAACCCGGCCGTTTGGTACACGAATATCGAGGGTTCCATTGGGCTTGAGAATGCGCCGGCACTCCCTCAGCAACGTCATCGGGTCTCGTACATGCTCCAAAACGTTATGAAGCTGAATGTAGTCAAAGAATGCATCCGGATATTCGACATCGGTTAATTCACCCTGGCGGACGTCCAATCCCAGTTTTTCCCTGGCGAAGTTCGCTGCCTTGTTTGCGATTTCAACTCCGTAGACGTGCCAGTCTGAATGCTTTTGGATGGCGTCCAGGAAAAACCCCAAACCGCATCCGACATCGAGAATCTTGCCGGGCGCCCGCTTCGCCAGCACGAGTTTCGCGAACGCCTCGCCCCGGCCCTTTTGTTTGTACCAGTCGCTTCCGAAGTTGTCAGGGCTGTAGAGTTCCTGGAGTTGTTCCGATGAAGGCGCCGGCGACAGGTAACCCGTTCCGCAGTGTTGGCAGACAACGAAGTCAAACCGGCTGTTGCCGCCGAGGGTCGCTTTACCCACCACCTTCGGCTCAATATTGCTTTGACAGATCTTACACATTATTAACTATCAGCTTTTGACCTGCTTTTTCAGCAGACTACTTCCTGATCTGCGCTAATATCCTGCCCAGTTAACCCCGGACCTGAGAAAAGACTTGCGCTATTTCCGAAAGCGGTCATAGAGTTTATGCGATGGTCTTGTTTCTAGGAAGCGACGAGAGCATTCGGTAATAAGCTAATGAGATTTTGACAGAGCAATACCAGATGAAGAACCTATGAGTAACGACTCGACTCAGAATAGACGAACAGACGAACGCCTTAACATCAATCTTTCGGCAAGATGGGACGGCGGTTCTGGAGCTCAGGATGCACGCATTGAAGATGTAAGTCTCGGCGGATGCTTCGTCAATACCACAGGCCGTGTAGACGTGGGAGACCTTGAAGTGATTGAGATTAGGCTTCCGAGTGGAGAATGGTTGCAGCTCCGCGGCGAGGTTGTTTCCTATCAGGATGGCATCGGGTTTGGCGTTGTTTTCCCTTTCCTAACTGAGGACGAAGAGCAAGCACTACGTGAGTTGATTAGCTAAAGAAATATAGGACCTATATGTCCTATAGGTCCTATTACTTCGCACTCCCCCACTGCCCACCTATTCCGTCGCCCGCTTCTCCATCACAGCAATCGCATGCGCCAGATCCGCCCGCGTAAACGCACCGTTGGGTCGAAATGTGGTGTCGCTCTGGAGCAATCCATTGGAAACAGCCACCGAGACATAACCTCTTAGCTCTCCAGGTATTCCCGAAACGTCGAGAAATGCCAACGGCGTCCCCGCTTTGGCTTCTGCCTCCGAACGTAGCCCGGCAGCCCGAACCAGCGCGACCGCTGCGGCCAGGCGAGTCACAGCGTCGTTTGGCCTGAATGAGCCTCCCTTGCTGACGTCAATGAATAGTGAACCAGTCGGCGATGCCTGCACGCTCTCGACAAAGAGCATTGATGATGCATCGTGCACATCCCTGTATGACGAC
>Ga0190274_10001984_pt1 | contig 12000 bp, 13 predicted proteins | sample Popmic531T_FD_133002 | JGI IMG/M metagenome (GOLD analysis project Ga0190274, IMG submission 133002) | Populus adjacent soil microbial communities from riparian zone of Yellowstone River, Montana, USA - 531 T | ecosystem: Environmental > Terrestrial > Soil > Riparian zone | place: USA: Montana...
AGTCTCGATCCTACGTCTCAGCTCGAATGGGAATCTCATTTCGGAAACCGCTGTATCGGCTCAATCTGAGATGACGCGCAGCCTGATGTTTGCGTCGGCCGGAGCTAAAACGCGTACGGGTCTAGCTCTGGCCAACCCACTGGGGCAGGACGTCCGAATCACGCTTACTCCGTTCGGCGAGAACGGCGAAATTGCCGCGCCGGCAAGAACGCTGACTCTGGCCGCCCGCTCACAAGCGTCCGCATTCGTCGATCAACTCATCAACGGCTTGCCATCGGGTTTCGCGGGCTTCGTCGTTCTCGATGCTGCAGGACCGGTTCACGCGATATCGATTCGCGGAACGACCAATAGCAGCGGACGATTTCTCATGTCCACGCTGGCAATGGTTGACCTCAACCAGATGCCGGCAGGCGCGCACTATTTTCCACATTTCGCCAACGGCGATCTGTTTAAGACCGAGTTTCTGCTCATGTCCACCGGCACATCGGCGCCGCAGTTGAGTCTCTTTGGCACCGATGGAAAACCGGTAACGGTTCCATTTCAATAGTGAGGGCGTGCTACGCGACGCTACGTCCCTGGATCAACCGAATCAGGATGGATATCACTGCGACTACCAGCAGGATGTGGATAAATCCGCTCATCGTGTATGACGTCACCATGCCTAGCAACCACAACACGATCAGAACGATAGCAATTGTTCCTAACATTTGTTTTTACCTCTGCCAGCATTATGGTGCGTCACTCAAGACCAATCTGGCCACAATTGCACATACGTTGTTCAATTTCTCGCGCTAAGTCGCGAGCGGCCTCTCAACGGACATTTCCGTCAGTCTCGATGTGAGCGCCAGTTGCGACCTTCCGATCCACGGGTCTGTCTGTATTCGCGTAGTCGCCTTTGGTTTCGCCCGTAGAAGCGATATCGTCGGCGCCCGTCCGTTTGAGGATGGTCTTGGCTTTCTGTATCCAGGTGGAATCATCCGCATGAACAGAAAGCAGGATACAACCGCCTTTGATGCGCCCTTCATAGCGGGTGGCCACATACTCGGGCATACCCATGCCGATGAGAGCTCCAGCCACGCCGCCCACTGTTGCGCCCACGCCTGCTCCGCTCAGCAACGCCATAATGGGACCTGCGGCGACGAACGGCCCCAGCCCGGGAATGGCAAGCATCCCGATGCCTGCAAGCCATCCGAGCGCCCCGCCGATGACCGCGCCGGATGTGGCTCCGGCAGCGACGCCTTCGGGCGCCTTTGTTCCTTTTTCGAGAGCGAAATCCTTCGTTCCCTCGTTGTGGGGAAAGAGAACCGAAATGTCCGCGTGACGAAAGCCTTCGCGCTCCATTTCCGTCACTGCTGTTTCCACCTGTTCCTTGGTCGAGAAAATTCCGAAAACTGCTGAGTTTGCCATTGGTTTATTGTCCTTGTTCGCATCATAAGAGGCACCTGCAACAAAAGCTGTGCACATCGGCACACCTGCAAGGATCAAGTGCGGCCGATGCGGAAGTTCAGGACCGACTGCAGAAGACCAAAGACGTTCAACAGCCACACGACCACGGCGATAACCACGACCGCGTTTAAAATCGATTTGATCGATCCTGCCATCGGTATGAAGCTATTCACGAGCCAGAGAAGAACGCCAATCACGATCAGAGTCAGGATCACTTGAATTAAAGGCATATGCGTTAGACCTCCGTCAACGCATCGGATTATCGCTGCACCGCGGACCGGCAATCTGTTCAACATCGCACTTTCTGCCATCGAATTGATTGAGCTGTCTTGCACAGGCTGGCAGCGCCACCTTTGATATGGTGGGACCAGAGGAGAATCCCATGTCATTCGGACTGTATCTGGCCGGTTTTGTGATCTTGATTGGAGGGTTGATTTATGGGGCAACGATTCTAGACATAGCCCCCCGTTGGATTGTCGTCGGTTCCCTCGTACTGCTGGGTCTCGGAATCCTGACCGGCGTCAAAGCCACGCGTCAGAGAGACTCTAGCGGACAGTGACCTTTCCGGCTCTGCTTAGCAGATTGGATTCGTCAAGGCTGCGTGAGCAATGTTGTACAGACAGCATTCTTCATCCGCAATATTCTCCCGCCTCATTATGGCAATTATCTGGGTCGGGCAGGACGAGGAGGGGCGAATCATGGACGCAAAAAAGATCAGAGTGTTCCGACGACATTTGTGGAGCGAGCACGACAAACTGGTTCAATCGATAAGCCGTGCCCGGCGGGCGGAAGAAGAAGTCGGGATGGAGAAGACAGAAGACGAGGGTGACCTGGCAACGATCAGTCAGGAACGAGACCTGCTCTCCTTCTTGCATGAAAGCGTCTCTACCCGGCTGCGTTTCATCCGGGAAGCGCTTAACGCGGTCGATCGCGGAGACTACGGCGAATGTAGCCGCTGCGGCGAGGACATCGGCGAAAAGCGTCTCGCGGCAGTTCCGTGGGCGAGGACGTGCATTTTCTGCCAGGAAGCGACGGAAACGGAGCCCAAGCCGTCTCGAATATCGGCCGGCACCGAAGCCGGGGAACAGGAATTCTAGACTCGAAGAAGATCACCACAGGGAAGGGTCGCGTACTATGAAAGTCATAAGGGAGGCGGCCTCGAGCAAGTCCGTCAAAACCAAGCCGGCGCCCCATAGCCTGCTTCGCCATTTTAAAGAAGGCAAGTACTTGCTGAAACTCCCGAGCAAAGCGAAACTTTTTTCACAAGGAGAGCGGGGAGACGCCATCTATTTTATCCAGACGGGGAGGGTGCGCCTCACTGTCGTATCGGTGCGAAGGAAGAAAGCTGTGCTTGCAGTCCTGGGCCCTTTTGACTTTCTTGGAGAGGAATGCCTGGTCGTAAACTCCCGCAGGACCAGCACGGCAACAAGCATGGGCAACTCCACTGTCTTCCGAATCGAAAAGAAAACCATGCTTAAAGCGCTTCACGGCTCCCCCAAGTTCTCCGAAGAATTCATCGGCTCCTTGCTGGCCCGCACACTCAATCTCGAAGAAGATCTCTGCGATCAGCTTTTCAATCACAGCGAAAGGCGACTCGCCTGTGCCTTGCTGAAACTGACGCGTCGCTGGGAGAAGCCTAGCCTGGTGGAATCGCAACTGCTATCCATCACACGGGAGACGCTGGCGGAAATGGTCGGGACGTCCCGATCGAAGATCAATGTCTTCCTGACTAAATTCAGGAGACTCGGTCTGGTCGATTACAAGGGCAGCGGTAGTATCACCGTCAAGGCGAAACTTTTGACCGAAGCGGTTCTGCATGATTGAATACGCCCCAGTAAAAATCGTCAGCGAAGCCCTCTGATCAGTTTTGAACATAATTTGGTCGTGTTGCTTGGGAGAATCCTCAGCTAGCCGCGTTACCGGCCGACAAGCTCATGCGAGAATCGAAGAAATCCAGAAGATCTAAATCCGCTACAGTATCTCCGGATGTCGAGAGTATGATCGACGGCTTTGCGCGGGGGCGCGGGAAAACCCTGCTGGAACTCGGTAAGAACTCGCTTGTCTTTTCCCAGGGAGACCGGGCAGACGCAATCTATTTCGTTGAAACCGGCAAGGTAAAGGTCTCGGTCCTTTCGCCTCATGGTAAGGAAGCAATATTGGGCATGGTCGGCCCAAGAGAGTTTTTTGGCGAGGGATGCCTGATCGGTCAACTCTTCCGGACAAGCAATGCGACAACGACAGAACCTTCCACGGTATCGCGAGTACGGAAGCATGCAATGATCCAGGCGCTCTACTCTCATCCAGGGTTATCCGAAAACTTCACAACGGCGCTGCTCGCCCGCAACATAGCGCTGGAGGAAGACCTCTGCGATCAGATCTTCAACCACAGCGAGAAGCGACTCGCCCGAATCCTTCTGAAACTCAGCCGCCTTGGCCAACAATCAAAGCCCGGGAATTCCGCAATGCCAAGACTCACTCATGAAACCCTGGCGGAGATGGTAGGCGCAACGCGTTCGCGCATTTCATTTTTTATGAATAAATTTCGAAAGCTTGGCTTGATCGACTACCAAGCGACAGGCGAAGTTACCGTAAGGAGCGAATTGATGACGGATGTGGTCTTGCATGATTGATGCGGATAGCAGTGTGCGACGATCCAGGCAATCCACCCTCCTGCGCGGGCAAGCGAAAAATTCCTAACTTGATAACCGATACGCGTCTCCAGGCCGCACAGGAGGGCGCAGACCTCCCTGTACGTCCGTGGTCAAGCTTGCCGGTCGAACCGGAACTTATGCGGCCTCATCCCGATACGGCTTCAACCCAAAGTGCCGGTAAACAGTGGAACCGAAAGTGGGATCCGCCATGTCGGGCCAGTTTTCCTTGTCAAACCCCGTTACATTCTCGAAGATTTTGCGCCGTCCTTGATTAACGGGAGGGGCCATTTTTCTGCGTATTCCTCTAATGGCCGGCAGGACTTCTCTCGGGCGGTTTCAACGTTGGCAGGGTGAACACCACTTTGTTTTGAATCGCATAGCGGATCAAACCTGCGGCATTGTGAATGTCGAGCTTTGTCATGAGATTGTATTTGTGGGTGTCGATCGTCTTAGTCCCAACATTGAGACGGGCTGCGATCTCCTTGACCGAAAGTCCCTCTGCTACCAGCTTCAATACCTCGCGTTCGCGCAGACTCAATCGATCATAACTGCTTTCGTGTGGTCGGGTCTGTTGGAGGTACTCGTTTACGTTTCGGGTCACGCCAGGGTCGAGGTATTCGTGCCCCTTCCTCACTTCTCCGATTGCATACACGAACTGTGGCAGTGGGGCGTCCTTGAGAATGTATCCGGAGGCGCCGGCCGCCAGGCATCGCATTACGACTTCTTCATCGTCGTACATCGTCATGATCAACACCTTGATGTTCTTGTCGAATTGCTTGATCTGGATGCTGGCTTCCAACCCATTCAGCTCGGGCATGGACATATCCATCAGCACGAGGTCTGGACGGACTCTTTTGGTTTCAGCAACCGCCTCCCGGCCGGTGCATGCCTCTGCAACGATCTCTATTGCGGGATGGTTGCCCAGGGTTACCTTGATCCCTTCGCGGAAGAGTGGATGATCATCGCAGATCAGAAGTCTTGTCTTTGCGTTCATACCCTGCCTCTTTCTGTGAACGTGCTTTCGGTGCCGTTCATGGGGACTTCCACTTCGATGCGAGTTCCGGAACGGCGGCCACTGGGCGTGGATTGGCGCGACTTCATGCTGAATTGTCCGCCGACCCTTTGGATGCGCTCGTGCATTGCGGTCAAACCGAACATCTCCTTCGCGCGGAGCTTTGTCGGAACAAATCCGACGCCGTTATCTTCGATCGTCATTCGAATGACGGACCCTTTGACGGTGCTGGTCGTGACCTTGACTCTTTTCGCCTTTGAGTGTTTGGCGACATTCGAAAGAGCTCCCTGGAATACCCTGAATAGGGCATTCGAATAGACGCGCGGCAGATCCAGAATGTCCTTTCCCAGGATCTGGACGTTGATTCCCGTTCGTGCGGCGAACTGGCCTGCATAAACTCGGAACGACGCGAGCAGTTCGAGTTGATCCAGCACTGCCGGACCGAGATCCAAAACCAGGCGTCGCACCGAAGTGATGCTGTGACTCACCAACTCCGTCGCTTCCTCCAGCTTCTCGATGACGTCTTTCGTCCTTCCTTTTTTGTAGTCCCGTGCCATCAGTTCGAGGTACAGCTTGAGCACAATAAGGTTGTGACCGATTTCGTCGTGCAGATCCTGCGACAGCCGGCGTCGTTCCGACTCGACCAACTTCAACAAATTCGTGGAATGTTGTTTCGAGTAGCCGACAATCACCAGCGATTGACTGGCGGAGTTGAAGTGAGCAAGGGCAATAGTGAGTTCGATGTCGCGGAGGTCGAGGTTCTGCAGTACCGCACAGCAGATTTCGAGATAGAGGGAAAGTGCAATCATGGCTCGAACAGGAGGCACGCCACGCCGGTCCAGCGATTCACCGCAATTCGCCAGCGTTATCCGGTAGGGAGCCGACTTACCTGCGCGCAACGTAGAGTAGTTTGCTCCCAGGGTAAGGCAGTAAAGCTCGTCGATCTCGTTCACTTCGAGGTCAAGATTGAGATCGTTCATCAACTTGACCCACATTTCACGAATTTCTGTGAAGTGAGGAGACAGGAGTTTCAGGGCCCGGAGCATGGGCTGTCCGATCTCGGCCAAAATGTAGGTCGTTGACGTTTGCTTCATTAATGAACTGTTTCTTTTGCTCGAGACTTGCGCTGAATTTCCGCGCCCAGCTTTTCTCTGACACGATAGAGAGTTTCGGGCCTCGGATCGAAGGTATAGGTGTTTTGCACAATTTGATCGACCAAACGGTCGGCGATTTCGGGACTCGTTAGGTTGGACAGAAGCGCGAAATACTCATAGTCCTCCAGCCCCTCGCGAATCAGTTTCAGGCGCAGGCTCTCCAGGGGAATCTGTGTCGTGCCGCCAATGGTCTGGGGCCGTCCGGGGTAGAACAGCGTGCCGTCGCCGTTGCCGCCGTGAAGGAATACATCTTCCAGGGGATCGACATTGCGAGTGAATGCTTCGACCGTGTTGTAATAAAGCTCGCCTTCGATCCTGTACTTCCATGACATCCAGGGCATGATCCGGTTGGACACCGCCCCTGAATCGATCACGTAACTGGGCCAACCCGTGAAGTACTTTCCGCCTACAATATCGCAGCCATGACTTGCACAGGACTGGTACCACCAGAGGGACCTGTGCCGTCGAATCTCGGAGTCGTAGGCGCGGCGCCCGACCGTGGGAGCGCAAAACTCCGGCGCCGCGCTTTTGTTTTCGAAGCAGTTGATCAAAGGTGTCCAGATGTCAATCGGTCCCTCGAGCACCGGCCTCAAGGGAGACGTGACCAGATTGCGCAGCCTGGGATCGGCTTGATGGGCAAGGACCGCGCTTCTGAAAACCGCCGGCATTTGTGCCGCTGTCGGTTCATCCAACAGGTAGTTGAAAAGCCGATCGAGCCAGCCTCTCTCTTCGAAATGCCGCGTCCATTCCCGCCAGTAGAGAAGTTTTTTAACGTCCGTGTCCGCGCTGCCATGTGTTTTTAACTCGACAGTGGTTGCCCGCGCTCCGGGCAGGGGATCGCCTTCGGAGAGGCCGGTTCCGTCGAGGAACGAACCGATGTCGGTGTCATAATCACTCCAATCCACGGTCATTACACCGTCCTCAAGACTGAACGGCGGCGGAATCATGGGGCCCACAAAGGCACTTACTCGATGCAGCAGTGCAGCCCTCGTGTAGACGTGAGAGATGGCGCGCATGCCGGCATCGTCCGTATATCCGCCGAAATGCTGCTTCAGCGCGGCCACACCGTTGAAGCCAAACGCGGTCTTCAGGCTGCTGGTTGAAGGCAGGGCAAATTCCCAAACTTCAAGACTCACCGGAATCGTGGCAAGCGTCGCATTGCCGCTGAGGACTCTCGCTGTCGCATGGTAATGCCCCGACTTCGTGTCCAGCGGAACGTAGATCTCAATCCACAACGGTTGACTTCGGCCTTTCGGCAAAGTAAATGGGAATGCGTTTCGTTGTTCGTGTTCATATCGATCCACGCGGGGAATCAGGGGATCCGGCCATTCCCCAACTTCGCCGGCGATGCTGGATGGGCGTGACAGGTTTAAGTACCGCTCAAAGTAAATCGTCGTGTTCCCGTTTGAAATGACGGAGCCTGACGGGCCGATGAAATCGTCGATCTCCACGTCGATCCCGGGCACAGTTTCGGAATCACTGCGGACCACAATCTGAAACGGTTCGAATTCATTCCTTGCGGCCTGAAGAGTCACGCTCTGCCGAACGGAAGGGGCAACGTCCGAAGGCCTGACTTTGACCAGTGCATTCGTCGTCCACCAGACGAAGGATTGAGGCTCGGATCCGCGTGATCCGAGCGTCAGTAGAAGCAGGAGAATCAGAACAGGAATGCGCACCGGGCTAGGGGTTGCAGTTTGAGACCGCGAAGGAGACTGTGTTCGACACTTTTCCGTCCACTTCAGCAGTCAGGGTATGGCTGCCCTGAGCCCCGTCGGCAAACGCTCCCACATGGGTGAGGTTGCCGGCGCCATTTGTTGTGGACCACCCGGGGAATGACCAGGATGCACTATTGCTGACTCCGATGAGACGGACAGAAGAGTTGGGAAGCGAATTGCTAATTCCCATGATCCAGGGATTTCCGACACAGTAGGTTGTTAAATTGAGCGACAGTATCGGCGTCAAAGGTTGAACCGCCGCAGCCTGGATCACGTCGAATGCATCCAGCCACACCCATGAGCCCTGTGAGCGCAGGTTATGCGTTCCGGTGACTTCGATTCGAAGAGAATGGTCTCCGAGGGGCAATCCCTCGATTGTGTAGGCGGCTGTTCGCGCTTGTCCCGCCAGGAGATATGTATCGATCGTCGCCTTCAGTTCATTATCCAGGATGACCCTGGCGAGGCCCGACCATTCGTCGCGATAGGTAATCCAGGCGATGCCGGTACCGTTGAAATTGAGGTTAACCGCAGACCCGGGGTTCACAGCAAGGACAGCCGTTCCACCGCTAAGGACACTGTTAGCATTCGAGTACCAGATGCCGGTGTAGGTCACGGCCGGGTTGTCGTTTTCAATGTGACCGACCGTGGCGGCAGGAAGGCCGCCGGCCACGGCCCCGCCGTCCTGAACATCGAAAGCATCGATCCAGACCCACGATCCTTCGCCGTTGGGGCCTCTCTCATGGTTGATTTCAATCGACAGCTTGTGTGGGCCAATGGACAGTCCGTTGACAGTGAACATGACAGCTTGATACAGCGTGGTCGAGCCCCATCCATCAATCTTGTACGGCTGTCCGTCGACGGTGACGGTGGCCAGGCCGTTCCATCGATCCGCCACACCTATCCAGGTGATCGCTCTTCCCGTGAAGGTGACCACTGCTCGAGCGCCGGTCGCGTTTGTTAGCGCCGCGCCCCCTTTACTGTTACTTGGGCTCGCATTCGTGTACCAGTTGCCACTGTAGGTGATACTCGGGTCGGTCTCCTCAATGCGTGTAAGCGTGCCAGTTTGAGCGAGGCAAAACGGCCCGCATAGAGCAAGTACAACGGGCAGGAGAAGAAGACTGCGGAGACGGGAAGTCATTTGGTACTCCTAAACTATCTCTGCCTCCCGCGGTGGGGGCCGCGAAGATACCCGCAGCGATTCATCGATATCCGTTAACAACGGTTGGATAAGAGATGACATCTCTTCGACCTTGGAGTCCCACGATTCGCCTGCCATTGCATCCGAAATAGAGACTTGCGGTCCTGCGCCACGAGCGAGGCAGGCCTCAATATGCACCAGGAACTCCTCATAAGATGTGCCAATGCGCACATGTTCGCCAAGTCTTCGGGCTTCCGGTATATCCGTTGTCACGACAGGCAGACCTGCCGCCAGGTACTCGCGTAGCTTCAGCGGGTTCGAGGCCAGCGTTAGTTCATTAATGGCGAAGGGCAGGACCGCGACGTCGATTCCAGCGCAGTATGATGGAAGCGTAGAATACGGCTTGCGGCCCAGAAAATGAACGTTTGCCAAACCGGCGACGGCCGAGATATCCGTGTCCACCTTTCCAATGAAAACGAAAGACCATGACGGGCGCGACACTGCAAGAGAGCGCATGAGATTCAAATCGACCCAATCTGCCACGAGGCCGTAGAAGCCGATTACGGGCCGGTTGAGTTTCGCAATGTCCGCAGGCACGACCACTTCGGGGTCGCACGCTTTTCGGAAGTGCGCGAGATCGACGCCATGCGTCACCATCGATGTTCGCGCGTTGAGAAGCTTTTTGGTTTCATAGAGAGGCCCTGATGAAACCAACACCTGATCGGCCTTCCGCAGCAGATCCCGCTCCATGCCCAGGATTGCATTCTTGTCTGTACCCGTAAACTCGGAGAACTCGTCAACGCAGTGATAAACAATTAGCTTCTCGCCAAGGTTGCCGACAACCTCTCCTGACGTCGGAAGGAAGCTCCACGTGATCGGGTTCTTGAATCCCAGTCGCCTGCACGCGCGCCGCACGCTCCATGCGAGGAAGTGGCGATTGAGCACTCTGGCAGCGGCGTTGCCGTGAAAGGGAATTGCCAGCGGTGAGAGTGTGTGAATATTTTCCTCAACCTTGCGGCAGCCGCCACCGAATGCCCGGATCTTCGTGAGGACACGCTTCAGATCACGGACTGAAGCCGACGGATTCCGGTTCCCGATGGAATTGACCCACAGTATGCGATTCTTTCGCGCCAGCCGGAGCATGATGTGTTTCTTGCTCAGCGGATCGCCGTCCCAATCGTTACTGAAGCAAATGATGTTGTGGCCTTCGATCATGAAGTGAACCTCGTTTTGGGAATGCGCTTGTTGGGCGGTCGATAAATAGCCTGTGCCAGATTTCGAAAATCAGGAGCGTCCAGATTTCCTGCCTTCGGTTTTCCGTGCCCTGCTCATGCTCGCTGACGATCTTCTCAATGACTCGAGAATCCATGTAGCCGCGACACGCGGAGTCACTGGCCAGCAGCGTGTCGTGAACGAAATCCTTCAAATCCACGCGGAGCCATGATTCCGTCGGAACCGGAAAACCCTTCTTGGCGCGATGGAGAATCGCCTTCGGCAGAACGTTTTTCATCGCTTCGCGGAGCAGGTACTTTCCCGTGCTGCCTTTCAGTTTCAATTCGACAGGCAACGCCGCTGCGAATTCGACAAGTTTGTGATCCAGAAACGGCACGCGCAGCTCAAGGCCGTTTGCCATGGTCATCTTGTCAGCCTTCAGAAGAAGATCATCGGGAAGCCAGATCTTTGCATCGGCATACAGCATCCGGTTGAGAGTGTCCTTTTTCGAGACGGCCTGAAGACAGGAGCGGAAGACGTCGCCTGCCGCGCCTTCTCCCTGGCGGCCGAGAAGTTGTTCTCGAAGCGCGGCTGGCATGCCCATCGATATGCCACGATATCGCTGTTCCATCGGAAGGCTGGCCCAACGCGCGTAGCGCTGGCTGACCTGACCGGTGAATACAGAGGTGACCATGCTGGCGACCCATGGGGTCAAGCGGGGAAACCGTTCATAAGTGGCGTCAATCGCGAGCATTCTTTTGTAGATGCCGTAGCCGGCCAGGATTTCATCGGCTCCCTCGCCGGAGAGAACCACCGTGATGTGTTTTCGAGCCAAGCGGGCAATGAAGTACAAGGGAATACAACTGTCGTCGGCCAGCGGTTCATCGAGGTACCAGACAAGATCGGTCAGAGAATCGCGGAAGTCTTCCGCGGTTAGTTTGAATTCGTGATGCTCGGCGCCGAAGGCGTTAGCGGCCAATCGAGCATACTCGAACTCGTTCACACCCGCTTCCTGCGCCTTGGGCACTTCGTATCCCACACTGAACGTTTTGATTCTCTCCCGTCCCCGTAGCTTACTCATCACGGCCAGAATGGCGCTCGAATCCAAACCGCCGCTAAGGAAAACGCCCAGCGGAACTTCTGCAACCAACCGAAGTTTCACGCTCTCTTCCAGCAGTTCGTCAAAACGGTCGAGGTAGTCCTCGGAGGAAACCGCTTCGCCGGCCTGGTATTTCAAATCCCAGTACTTGCGGATATGAATGCCATGCTCGTCCATGACTAGCAGGTGTCCCGGTTGAAGCTTTGAAATGCCCTTGAACATCGTTTGCGGACCCGGGACATAACGCAGTGTCAGGTACGATTCCAATGCATCCGAATCAACCACCCGGGAGATATCGGGGATTTGCAGCAGCGATTTGATTTCCGAGGCGAACGCCAGAAAGCCGTCGCAGTGATGGAAGTAGAGCGGCTTGATACCGAGTCGGTCCCGCGCAACCAGCAATCGTTTGCGTCGCCGGTCCCAGATTGCGAATGCGAACATGCCACGAAGGTGATCTACGCAAGAATCGCCGTACTGCTCGTAGTCATGAACGATGGCCTCGGTGTCCGAGCGCGACTTAAACTGGTGGCCAAGCTTGATAAGCTCGGCGGTAAGGTCGGCGTAGTTGTAGAT
>Ga0190274_10001985_pt1 | contig 11996 bp, 11 predicted proteins | sample Popmic531T_FD_133002 | JGI IMG/M metagenome (GOLD analysis project Ga0190274, IMG submission 133002) | Populus adjacent soil microbial communities from riparian zone of Yellowstone River, Montana, USA - 531 T | ecosystem: Environmental > Terrestrial > Soil > Riparian zone | place: USA: Montana...
CCCGGCGCGGCCAGCCGATCCTCGACGCGCGGCAGATCGACGACGTCGTCGCCTATCTGGCGACGCTGAAGTGACGCCTGGCGCGATGGGGCCGCGACCATGACGCTGCGCCGCCGAACGCTCGTGCTCGCCGGCGGCGCCGGGCTCGCGTTCGGCGTGGGCCCGGCGCGCGCAGCGCTGTCGCCGGCGCTCGTCGAGGCGGTGCAGGGATGGGCCGGCTCGGCGGCGCCGCCGCGGGCGGGCCGCGTACGCCTCGAGATCGCCCCGCTGGTCGAGAACGGCAACGCCGTGCCGATCTCGATCAAGGTCGAGAGCCCGATGACCGCGGCCGACCACGTGCGCGAGATCGCCGTCTTCACGGAGAAGAACCCGCAGCTCGACGTCGTGCGCTTCCACCTGGTGCCCGCCAACGGCCGCGCCGAGGTGGCGACGCGGATTCGCCTCGCGACCAGCCAGCACGTCGTCGCGCTGGCGCGCCTGAGCGACGGCAGCGTCTGGCAACACGCCGTCGACGTCCTCGTCACGCTCGCTGCGTGCATCGAAGGCTGACAGGACAGAGCTGCTGCGATGGCGACGGCGGTCCGCGCCCTGATCCACGTGCCCCGGCAGGTGCGGCGAGGCGACGTCGTCGAGATCCGCGCCACGATCGCGCACGTGATGGAGACGGGGCATCGCCCCGACTCCGAAGGGAGCCGCGTGCCGCGCGACATCGTCACCCGCTTCGAGTGCCAGCTCGACGGCACGCCGGTCTTCGCCGCCGACGTCTATCCGGCCGTCGCCGCCAATCCCTACTTCGCGTTCGCGCTGCGCGCCGAACGCAGCGGCACGCTCGTCCTCACCTGGGAAGGCGATCGGGGCTTTCGGCATCGCGAGACGACGGCGCTCGAGGTGACATGACACGCAGGGCCGGCGCTGCCGGGGCGGCGGCGCTGCTCGCCGGCGTTCTCGCGGCGTGCTCGCTCGCGGGCTCGGCGCCGGCGCTCGGCCCCGCGACGGGCGTCGGCGCCGACACGCGCCGCTCGGGTTTCGACGACATGAGCGCGGCGCTGCAGGCTCTGCAGCGGGACGACACGCAGAACCCGGGCATGCTGTGGGTACACGAAGGCCAGGCCTTGTGGGCGCGGCGCGCCGGCAACGGCCGCAGCTGCGCCGGCTGCCACGGCGCCGACGGCGACAGCGTGGCGAGCGCGGCGGCGCGCCATCCGGTGTTCGACGCCGAGACGCGGCGGCCGCTGACGCTCGCGGGCCGGATCGATCGCTGCCGGCAGCGCCACCTCGGCCTGCCCGAGGAAGGCGCCGACGGCGCCGAGGTGCTCGCGCTTTCCGCGTGGCTTGCGCACCGCGCGCGCGGCCTGCCGATCGAGGCACCCGACGATGCGAGGCTCGCGCCATGGCGCGAGCGCGGCGAGACGCTCTGGCGACGTCGCATGGGGCAGCTCGACCTCGCATGTCACCTCTGCCACGACGAGCGCGCCGGCGAGCGGCTCGGCGGCGCCGTCATCCCGCAGGGCCACCCGACGGGCTATCCGACATATCGCCTCGAATGGCAGTCGCTCGGCTCGCTGCAGCGGCGCATCCGCGGCTGCATCGTCGGCGTGCGCGCCGAGCCCTTCGCCGCGGACGCCGACGAGTCGCTCGCCCTCGAAGTGTGGATGCGGCGGCGCGCCGCGGGAATGACGATCGAGGGCGTCGCGGTGCGGCCTTGAGGGAGGACGGCTGCCGGAGAGGAAGGCAGCACTTCAGGGGGGATGCGCAACAAGCGGTGAATGAGAGAAGCTGGTCTCCTGTCGCGAAGGAGATCGCCATGCGCACCGAGCCCCTCCATCCCGCCGCGTCCGCGTACTACCTGTTCTTCGGCGGGCTCTTTCCAACCGTCCGCTCCCTGCTGTTCCCTTGCGACTCCCGGGGCCATGTAGAGATGGACGAGATGAGCGAGCGAGCCCGCGACAACTATCTGTTCGCGCGTGCAGTCGTCGGCTGCGACTACCGGATGCCGGTGGTCGTCTCGGCGAACGAAGCGCGCTGAATGGCAATGCCTACCGAACTACCAGCATCGGCACGAGCGCGCGGATGTCCGGCAGTGCCGCGATCCCTTCGAGCGACTGCAGGAACTGCTCGGCCTGCGCTGTGGAAGGCTGACGGGGCGCATAGGCCAGGCAGTCCCTGAACCGCGTCAGGTGTTGCGCGTCGTCCAGCCCGGCGCCAGGAAAGCCCGGCGGGATGTCGAGCTGGCGCAGATGCGTACGCCCGTCGGTGGTGGTCACGACCAGGTCCACCGCGGCGTGGCCGCGCGCGTCCAGCGTCGCGTCGGAGATCACCCGGATGCGACCGATCATCTCCTGCACGGCGGCGTCGTCCACCTGCGCCGGAGCGAAATGCTTCAGCAGCGATGACCGGCGCACGAACGCGTTGGCCACGCAGTACCCGGCATTGAACTGGGCGTCCACCCGAGGGTTGGCGCCGATCCGAAACGCATGACCGACCAGCCGATGGGCATAGGGCGGCAGGCGAACCACCGCTTCGCGGATGTCCGATGGCGCCAGGCCCAGCTCCGACACCAGGCCCAGGGCGAGCTCCGTCACGCCCTGCGTGACGCCGCAACTCGGGTACTTCTTGAAGACGACGTTCGCCACCTTCCAGGTTTCGCTCAGGCCGCGCGTCACGGACTCCGCATCGAGAGTGCCGCGACCGTACAGGTGGGCAAAGCCGTAGTGGCCGCTCAGGAAGTTGACCGGACCGGTGATCCCGCGCTGCGCCATCTGGGCACACTGGATCCCGGCTTCCGCGACCCAGCCCTGCACGACGCGCACGCCGAGCGAGCCATCCACATGGCTCTGGAAGCTGCCCCCGCACCGATTGAACGCGAGTGCCAGGGCATGCAGCGTCTGCTCCGCCGTCAGCCCGAGGATTCGCGAGGCGGCTGCCGCCGCCGAGAACACGACGACGATGCCGGTCGGGTCGAAGCCGTCGTATTGCGCCTCGCTGAGGTTGAGTCGTGAGCTGAGCTCGGCCCCTGCCACGAGCGCGGTCAGGAACTCCTCGCCGGAGCAGCCGCCGGCGAGTTCCGCCGCGGCCAACGCCGCCGGAAATAGTGCGGCGCCGATGTGCGGCCCCGGCGCCATCGCGTCGCAAAAGTCCAGCGCGCGGCACATCGTGCCGTTCAACTGAGCCGCAGCGCGGGCCGGCAGCCGGTCGCCGAACACCAGGACCGTCGCCTGGGGTGCCCCTTCCGCTTCGACGAGCATGTCCCGAAGCGCCAGGACGCCGTCCTCGGCCGCGCCCGCGAAGCCCGTACCGGCCACCGCCATCACCACCCGCCGCACGATGCGTTGCGTCTCGGCGGGGACCGAAGACAGACGCAGGCCGACGACGAATTCAGCCAGGGTGTGTTCGAGCTTGCCCACCAGCTAGTCCTTTTCCTCGGGCTCGGCAAGCGTGCGCAGCGGCGGAAAGCGCGCCGGCAGGTCCGGACCCATGACCTGGAAGATCGCCAGCGCCTCGCGCAAGCCGTGGAAGCGGTGCGAGCCGAGCGGGCGCAAGCGGAGGGATCGGCAGCCTCCGCCGGCCTTTCGAGTCGACGTAGGCGAACGCACTGTCACGGAGCGATTCCTCGAAACGGTCGAAGCGAGCTGGCTCATGTCGATCCGATCAACGCCCGGGCGATCTCGAGTCCCTCGTCGCGCGTGTCGTTGCGGGGCGACGGCCGGCCCGCGCGCCGGTACCAGTAGTCGGCGTTGCCGAGGTCGCCTTCGATGCGGTGCAACCAGGCATGAACCCAGGCACCCTCCGCATCGTCCTGCGCCTGTGCGAGCTCGTGCGCGGCGTCCCACTGGCCGCACAGGCCATGCCAGACGGCGCGCAGCATCGGCGCCGCGAGGGACGGTGGCTCGTCGCGGTCGAGGCTGAGGAGGAACGAATCGATGGGATCGGTCATCTCGCGATTCTGCAGAAGCGACGCGCTGCGACAACGGGCTCGCGACCCGACTTCAACGCTCGGCGATGCAGTGAACTCGGGCTCTTGATCGAGAAGCCTCGCGAGCTCCTCGCCTTTGCGGACCCGCCCTCTTAGACGCTCTCCGCACGCAACACGGTCCGGTCGGCGTTGAACGAGTAGTTGGAGCCCTCGGAAAGCTCGGCCAGGCTACCGTCGTTCGCCTGCAGCGCGACGCAGGCGTGCAGCAGCGGATCGTCGGGCAGCGGGCGTCCGCCGGCCGACTGCAGGTTCCACGGCGTCTGGCCGCGCCGGCGCCGCAGCAGCAGGCTGGCGACACTCCCGAGGTCGTCCAGCGTCGCATCCAGCGCCAGCTCGTCGTCGACCACGATGCGGCGCAGCGACGGTTTGGCACCGGGCCGGGCAGGCCGCAGATCGACCGTGTACAGCGCATCGGCACCGACGAAGAGCGTCTGACCCGCCGCAGCCAGCGCGCGCACGTCGCCGCGCACCGCGCTGCTCATCCAGCCGGAGTCGAGGTGCACCTGGTGGCCCCCTGACACCACCGCGATGCCGAGGTCGGGGAGCACGGCCACGAGTGACACGGGCGGATACACGGACAGGGGCGGCGCAACTGGCGACTCCTGCCATGGCCGGTCCATCACCCGCCACATCGCACCGTTCGCCTCGACCAGCAACACCTCCCCCGGCGCGACCCAGTGCAACGCCTGGAAGCTACGCTGCGTGGGGCCGAGCGGCATCTTCGACCATTCCGTCTCGCCGGCTCCGGCGACCGCGACCACGCCGCCGGCGGCCGCGACCACGACATGGCCCTGCGGATCGATCGCGATCGCGGTGATGCCCGTCGGTGCACCCGGCGGCAGCGGCACCGGCAGCAGGCCTTCCGACTGCCGCATGAACGCCATCGGAACGCCGCCGACCAGCGCCAGCAGGTGCCCTCCGACGCCGGCCAGGCGCTCGACCGGCCCCTGCATCGACATCAGCTGCGGCTGGCCCCAGGTCTCGGCATCGGCGCGGCGCAGCACGCGCAGGGCGGCGTCGCCGAGGCTGTAGGCCAGGGTGTCGGGATCGATCGCCGCCAGCGCGCGGATCGGCGCCGACTCGCTGCGCATGCTCTCGACCTGGACGCCGGCCGGCTTGATGCGCAGGAGCACCAACCGCGTGCCGCGCTCGACGTAGGCGACGAGGTCCGGCGCCAACGCCGCGAGGAGGCCGATGCCCGGCAGATTCGCCGACAGCTCCTCGTCCTGGCGCCAGACGCCGCTCGCATCGGGCGCGGCGACCTGCAGGCCGCGGTTGTCGGCGTAGGCGACGCGGCCGTCGCACAGCGGCGCGAAGCACTGCGGCGTGTCGGTGCCGGTATCCAGGTCGGCACGCCGCTCGAAGCGCGACCCGTTCAGCGCCCACAGGCGGAGCTGACCGCCGTCGCTCAAGGTCGCGAGGCCGCCATCAGCGAGCCGGCGCAGCAGGCGCAGCGGCGAAGTCGAGAGCTGCTGCGGCTGCATCGCGACCGATGTGGAGAGCGGCGGGAATGGCGCCGGCAGTGCCACCGGCACCGCCCAGCCGAATTCGGTCGCCATCAGGACGCCATCGCCCCAGGCGACGACGTCGGTTGGCGGCCCGGCCTCCGGCGGCGATGCCACGGGCCGGGTCGACCAGCTCGAGCCGTCGGCCGCGCGCTCGCCGGTCGCCGCCACGCCGCCGTACCGCACCTCGCACCAGCCGTGCGGTCCGCAAGGCGCCAGGGCGACGATGCTGTTGCCGCCGCCGCCGACGAGCCTCGCCGCCCACTCGCCGGAGGGCAGCATGGTCAGCTCGGTCATGTTGCCGCTCACGCCGCCGGCGATCACCACGTCGTCCTCCAGCTGGCACACCGCGTTCAGTCCGCCGTCGCGCGCAGGACCCACCGCGGGGGGTGTGGGCTCCCGGCAGTCCCACTGGCCGCTGCCGTCGCGCGTGCAGACCGCGATCGAGCCGTCCCCGGCGACGCTGACGCAGCCGCCGCTGCGCAGCGGCGCGATCGCGTTGACCCCCACCGCATGCGGATGCAGCGTCGCGACGCACTCCCAGCGCGCGCGCGCGGCGCGGGTGTAGATCCGCACGGTGCCGAAGAGGTCGCCGGTCGCGACGCTGCCCGGCTCCAGCTCGGCGACCACGCTGGCCGGCGAGAGCTGGCCGGGCTCGGCGGCCCACAGGCGCCCGGTCGCCTCGCGCGGACGCACCGGCCCCGGCAGCTCGAGGCCACGGCGGTAGCGGTAGGCCAGCAGCGGGTCGTCGTCGCGGAGCGCCAGCTCGGCGATGCCGAGCTCAGCCGGCAGCAGCGCCGTCGGCAACGGGCGATGGGGAGGATTGAGGTGCCGGCACACCTGCTCGAGGGCACGCGCGAACTCGATGCGCGCCGCCGTGCCGCCCGAGGCGACCGGCGCGCCAGCGAGCAGCCCCGCCGCCTCGGCCCATCGCTCGAGGCAGCGCGTCTCGCGCACCAGGCGGCGCAACTGCATCTCGCCGAGCCGCGGCGCCAGCGTCTCCAGCCACGCCACCTCGCGCGGCGCGTCGCCGGCCTGCTCGAGCAGCGCCTCCACGGTCGCATCGTCGAGCACATGGCCGGCGAGCTGCTCCTCGCGGGTGATCGCGTTGCGCCAGGCGTCGGGGGAGCGCGTGAGGAGCTGCCGCACGAAGGATTCGCGGTCTCGCGGTGCGGCGGTCGGCACCGTGGGCGGGTGGGCGACGACCACGGTCGGTCCGCTGGCAGGTGGGGCGGAGACCGCTCCCGCAGGCTCCGTCGGCCTCGTCGGCCGCGGCTCGACTGCAGGAGCAGCCACCGGCGCGGCGACCGGCGGCACCGGCGCCGAGGCGGCCGGCGCGGGCGTGGTCACCTCGGCGAAGAGCGAAAAATAAGGTTCCAGCGAGGCATCGACCTCGACCTGCGTCAGCATCAGGTTGCGCGGGTCGAAGCCGTTGCGGTTGTTGCGCGCGGCATTCAGGCGCAGCGCGAGCGGCCGTTCGGTGCGGCCGACATAGGGATCAGCGGTCTCGACCAGGCGCTTGGTGCACAACTCGATCCACCAGTCGAAGAAGGTCTCGCTCGACACCGCGGGCTGACGCTTCAGCATGTCCTCCAAGATGGGAGTGGCGTCGCTGAACTCGCGGTTGTCCTTGCGCAGCCGTCGCTCGAAGGTCTTCCAGCCTTCGGCATGGCCGCGGCGCAGGAACCGGAAGCAGTCGGGCGCGAACAGCTGCAGCAAGGTCATCTGCGCGACCGGATAGGCCTGCAGCCGCTCGCCGAGCTTCCGCTCGATCGCGACCGAACGCATGAAGTCGAGCAGCTCGATCGCACGCACCAGGTTGCGCGGCATCGGCGGCACGGCGTCGACGATCAGGTCGACCAGCCAGCGGTTCGGCGTGGCCGGCGGCGTCGCCGACACCAGCGGGTCGCCCGGTGCGCCGGCCCAGCGGTCGAGCGACTCGGCGAAGCGCGTCGTCACGAATTTGCGCACCTCGCGCTTGCTCCAGCGCGGCAGCCGGAACGGCAGCTGGACGATCTTCTCGAGGTACTCGTGGCCGGTGATCGGCGGCGCCAGGGCCGCGACGCCGGCGGCCTGCAGCGCCGGGTCGAGATAGTTGCGGTAGCGGTAGGCGATGCCGCGCTCGATCACCTCGTCGTCGAGCGCGAGCACGAAGGCGCATCCTTCGACGTCGAGGAACAGCTTGATCGCCTCCAGCATCTCGACCGCCTTCTCCGGCAGGCAGCGGTCGAGGTCGTCGATCAGGAAGACGAAATTCAGCCGGCCCTGGTCCTGGTCGTCGAGGCCGCGCGTCAGCTTGTGCAGATGGCCGAACAGGTCGTAGTAGAAGGACTCGAGCGTGACCGGGGGCTTGTTCGGCGCCGCGGCCTTCTCCTCCAGCGCACGCGCCCGCTCGACCTGCTTCTGCATCGCCTCGAGCGCCGCGTTCGGATCGAGCTCGACCTCGCCCAGCCCCGGCACGCCGGCCTTCAGCTTGACCATGCGGGTCAGCGCGATCGTGCAGGCGCCGAGCAGCGTCGCGCGGCGGCTGAGCCACTGCCAGGTCGATTTCTTGAGCAGCTTGCCGCCGGCCGCCTCGGCGGCGCCGGCGACACCCTGTTCCTTCACCTCGAGCCGGGACAGCGCCTCGACATAGGCGTCGAGCGTGCGCTGCACCGTTTTCAGGAGCGGCACCAGCAGGTGCTCCTCGCGCTCGTAGCGCCAGGCGTTGAAGTCGACGCGCAGCGTCACCTCGGGCCGGATCACCGCGCCGGTCGGGTCGGCCGAGAGCGCGCGCGGGACGTTGTCGTACTTTGCGCCGATCGCGCCGAGCACCGTCGACTTACCGCTGCCCCATTCGCCGAAGACTCCGACGACGAAGGCCTCGCCGCGGGTGGCCGCATCGCGCGCCTCGCCGCGGAACTGCCGCTCGATCCGCTGCCAGGCCTGCTCGACATAGGGCGCGATGCCGTAGGGCGGCGTGGCGGTCGCGCCGGGCAGCGGGTCGACAGGCATGGCGGTGGCAATGTACGGCAGGCCCGGCGCGTCGGCAATTGCACGCGCCGCAGGGACGACCGCCCGCGCGCGACTGAACCGAACACGCTTCACCTCGTCAAATGCCGATGCGCTGGCGACCGGACGTCCTGATTCTTGCCCTCGCCGCAGGCACGAGCGCGGCGCAGGGCGCGGATCCCTTGAAGTCGGCCGAGTGCAGTCGGGCGCTGGACGCCCTCCAGGCACAGGAGGCGGCAATGCTCTCGGCGCGCAACCCTCAGGGAGCGAGCGCGGCAGCGGCAGAGCGGGCCACCCTGGAAACACACCGGAAGCGCGCCGCGCGCGAGTGCCTCGGCAAGGAAGAGCTCGCACCGGAGCGCACGCCTCGACAGCCTGTGGTCGTCTCGCCCGTCACCCTGCCGCCATCGGCCGTGCCTCCGCCTCCGGCTGCCCCACCGCCAGCGGTCCGGGTTCCCCCGCCGAGGACCGTTACCCAGTGCGACCCTTCAGGCTGCTGGACGAGCGACGGCCTCCGCCTCAATCGCCTGGGACCCCTGCTCGTCGGGCCGCCGGGGGCCTGCACCGTGCAAAGCGGTGTGCTGACCTGCCGTTAGCCAGGCCCGGGCTTCCTGTAGCGAAGCCCACCTCCCGGGGCTATCGTCGAGCCTCCCGCCACCCCGCTTCGCCATGACCCTCGCCCGTCTGCTGCAACGCCAGGCCCGTGTCGCGCCCGATCGGCCGGCGATCTTCGAGGGCAGCCGTGCCTGGGCGACGCACGCGCAGTGGGCGGCGCGCAGCGCCGGCCTGGCGCAACGGCTGTGCGCTGCGGGCCTCGTGCCCGGCGACCGCGTGCTGCTGTTCATGCGCAACCATCCGCGTTACCTCGAGATCCTCTGGGGCGCATGGTGGGCCGGCCTGGTCGTGGTGCCCGTCAACGCCAAGCTGCATCCGGCCGAGGCGGAATGGATCGTCGGCGACGCGCAGGCGCGCTGGGCCTTCGTCACGCGCGATGTGGCGCCGCGCACGCTCGCGGGTCTCGAGCGGCAGGTCGATGCCGAGTCGGACGAGGCCGAGGCGCTGCTCGCGCCGCTCGACGGCAGCGCACCGCAGCCGGCCGAGCGCCGCGGCGACGACCTGGCGTGGCTCTTCTACACCAGCGGCACCACCGGTCGACCCAAGGGCGTGATGCTGACGCACCGCAACCTGACGACGATGGGTCTGGCCTATTTCGTCGACGTGGATCCGGTCGCTGCCGGCGACGCCATCGCCTATGCGGCACCGATGTCGCACGGCTGCGGCATCTACGCCATCCCGCACCTGATGGCGGGCGCCAGGCATGTCGTGCCGGCCTCGGGCGGCGTCGACCCGGCCGAGCTGTTCGCTCTCGGACGCACGCTGGGTCCGCTCTCCACTTTCGCCGCGCCGACCATCGTCAAGCGCCTCGTCGACCATGCGGAGGCCGAGGGGCTCGGCCATGACGGCTCGGCGGCCAGCTTCAAGACCATCGTCTACGGCGGCGCGCCGATGTACCTGGCCGACATCCAGCGCGCCCTGCACGTCATGGGGCCGCGCTTCGTGCAGATCTACGGCCAGGGCGAGACGCCGATGGTCGGCACCGCGCTGTCGCGCCATCACATCGCCGACATCGCGCATCCGCGCCACCTCGAGCGGCTGGCTTCGGTGGGCGTGGCGCAGACCCCGGTGGAGGTACGCGTCGCCGACGCCCAGGGCCGCGCAGTCGCCGCCGGCGAGATCGGCGAGGTGCTGGTGCGCGGCGACTCGGTCATGGCCGGCTACTGGCGCAATGCCGAGGCGACGGCCGCCGCGGTGCGCGACGGGTGGCTCTGGACCGGAGACGTCGGCGTCCTCGACGAAGACGGCTTCCTGACCCTGAAGGACCGCAGCAAGGACCTGCTGATCAGCGGCGGCTCCAACATCTATCCGCGCGAGGTCGAGGAGGTGTTGCTGACGGCGCCCGGCGTGGCGGAGGCGGCGGTCGTCGGACAGCCCGATCCCGAGTGGGGCGAGGTCGTCGTCGCCTTCGTCGTCGCCCGGCCCGGGCAGCGCCTCGACTCGGCGACGCTCGACGCCTGGTGCCTGGAGCGCATCGCCCGCTTCAAGCGTCCGAAGCGCTACCTGTTCGTCGAGGCGCTGCCGAAGAACAACTACGGCAAGGTGCTGAAGACCGAGCTGCGCGCGCGCTTGGGCGCGCGCGCCGAAGCCAGCCCGTCGGACGAAAGGACGCCATGAACACGACACCCCTCCTGCAAGGCAAGCGCGCCCTGGTGACCGGGTCGGTGCAAGGCATCGGGCTGGCCCTGGCCAAGGCGCTGGCGGGCGAAGGCGCCACCGTGCTCCTGCACGGTCTCCCCGATGCCCGGGTCCACGATGCAGCCCGCCGGGCCATCGCCGAGATCGCGGGCCGGCCGATCGCCAGCCTCGACCACGACCTCGCCGACCCGGAGCAGGTGCAACGCATGATGAACGAGGTGCTGGCCGCAGGGCCGCTGGACATCCTCGTCAACAACGCCGGCATCCAGCACACGGCCTCCCTGGCCGACATGCCGCGTGCGCGCTGGGACGCCATCCTGGCGATCAACTTGTCGGCCGCCTTCGACACGATGCGTCTCGCATTGCCGGGCATGATCGCTCGCGGCTACGGACGCATCGTCAACATCGCCTCGGTGCACGGTCTGGTCGCGTCTGTGCACAAGGGCCCCTACGTGGCCGCGAAGTTCGGCCTGGTCGGGCTGACGCGGGTCGCCGCGCTCGAAGCCGCGCAGGCGGGCAGCCGCGCCACGGGCGGCGTCACGGCCAACTGCATCTGCCCCGGCTGGACCGAAACCGCGATCATCGAACCGCAGATCGCGGCACGCGCCGCGCAGCTCGGCAACGACCGCGAGGCCGGCATCCGCGACCTGCTGCGCGAAAAGCAGCCCAGCGGCCGCACGTCGACGCCGGAGGAGATCGCCCGCACCGTCGTGTGGCTGTGCGATCCGGCCGCACACAACCTCACCGGCGCCGCCATTCCGATCGACGGCGGGTGGACGGCCCAGTAGCCGCCCCCCTGGCACCATGTCGAACCGAACGATCGCCTACGCCGACTTCGACGAGCCGCCTGCTGCCTTCGCGCAGGCGGTGGACGATGGCCTCGATCGCTACAACCAGCAGGCGGCGCCGCTCGCCGACGTGCGGCCGCTCGGAACCTTCGCGAGCGATGCCCAAGGGCGGACGATCGGCGGTGCGGTCGGCCGCACCTGGGGCCGCTGCTGCGAGCTGCAGCAGCTCTGGGTCGACGCCGAGCATCGAAAGCTTGGCGTCGCGTCGCAGCTGCTGCGCCTTTTCGAGGCGCGCGCCGCGAGCCGCGGCTGCGACGTCTTCTATCTCACGACGCTCAGCTTCCAGGCACCGGGCTTCTACCGCAAGCACGGCTACGCGACGCTAGGCGAGATCCGCGGCTATCCGCAGGAGATCGCCAAGTACCTGATGATCAAGGAGGCGCGATGAAGCTGCTCGCCGTCTTCACCACCGTCGCCAGCCTCGAG
>Ga0190274_10001986_pt1 | contig 11992 bp, 5 predicted proteins | sample Popmic531T_FD_133002 | JGI IMG/M metagenome (GOLD analysis project Ga0190274, IMG submission 133002) | Populus adjacent soil microbial communities from riparian zone of Yellowstone River, Montana, USA - 531 T | ecosystem: Environmental > Terrestrial > Soil > Riparian zone | place: USA: Montana...
AGGTGGCCCCACTATAGACCTCTTCCATCTGCTTTAGATCGCCGGAGACAACGCTCACTCGCGCTCCGATACCGTTGCGATTGCTCTTTACCCCGACGGTCTTAATCAGAACCGAATTGTTCGCGTTGCCACCGTCGTTCCGCAGCAGTTGCGCAGGGCCGTCCAAGTTGTTGATGACCACGTCTACATCGCCATCGTTATCGATATCTCCAAATGCGGATCCTCGACCTGTGCGCTTTTCCTCGAAGGGCGCGCCAAGCTGGGCCCCTACTTCAGAAAACGTCCCGTCGCGGTTGTTGTGGTGCATGAGATTGCGCTGCTTGTAGCTCGGCAGTTGCGGATAAACGTGGCCATTCACGACCAGGAGATCAACCCAACCATCATTATCATAGTCAAAAAACTTCGTTCCCCAACCAACATAGGGAAGACTTACGGCAGCCACCTTGGTCGCGTAAGACGCGTCTGTAAATGAACCCTGGCCATCATTGTGATAGAGAGTGTTGTAGTCGTCATCGAAGTTAGTTACGAACAGATCCAGCTTGCCGTCGTGATCGTAGTCACCCAGCGTTACACCCATACTGCCCTGTTCGCTGCCGTTTTCATTTACGGCGATACCGGCCGGGAAAGCAATATCCTTAAACGTTCCGTCACCGTTGTTGTGATAGAGAAAGTTTGGCACAGAGTCGTTTGCGACAAAGATATCCAACGCTCCATCGCCATCGAAATCGCTGCAAATCACACCTAGTCCGTAGTAGCCATTAGGATCTGAAACGCCCGCCTTCTTTGAAACATCGGTGAACGTTCCGTCACCGTTGTTGCGGTAGAGCGAATCGCCCGCGCCTTTCAACCCTCTTGGTCCACACTGTACGGGTATCCCTTTGAACTGGCAGCTGCGGCCTTTGCCAAACTCAGGCAGATTATTGACGTCGAAGTCTACGTAGTTAGCCACGAACAGATCGAGCTTACCGTCATTGTCATAGTCCACGAAAGAGGCGCCGGTTGACCAACGCGGATCGCTAACGCCTGCACTTTGCGTGACGTCTGTGAAGGTCCCTTTTCCAGTGTTCCGCAGCAGGTGGTTGGGCCCCAGGCAAGTTACGTAAATATCTTCAAATCCGTCGTTATCGTAATCGCCGGTTGCTACTCCCATGCCCCAGCCAATATCGGCAACGCCGGCCTTGGCTGAGACGTCGGTAAATGTGCCGTCGCCGTTGTTGCGATAGAGAGCACTCCTGGTTTTTTGATGGGCTTTCACCATTTCGGCGGTCAGGGAGTTAACCAGGTAAATATCAAGGTAACCATCATTGTCATAATCAATCAGCGCGACGCCTCCACTCATCGACTCTACGATGTACTTTTTCTCAGGTGAGGATATGTGTTTGAACGTAATGCCGGCCTTCTCAGTAATGTCCACAAACTGAACCGGGTTCACTTGATTCCTGGTCTGCGGGTTCACTTGATTCCTGGTCTGAGATATGAGCGGAACGCCCGTTAGCAGAGTTAGTAGGAGACACGCGCACCACAGTTTTGGATCGGGCAACGGCAAGCACCTCTCTATTGGATCTGAGATCAGTACAATCGCTGTTTGGAGTTCAAACCTTTTTTCCTGAAACAGCCGCCTAAAGGCTACCACTCCACGCGGGCTGTGGCGCTCCCCGGGCTGAACTCTGAACTAACGGTCTCAACCAACAGTAGTCCCTAAGGATTTGTTTGAGTTCGCTCTTTTTCTTTTAGTTGTCTCGATATTTCGATCTGACTGTCACCATCAGCCTTGCGGCCAGCCGCCAAATAGGCCCGGCCGAGTTGATAACGAATATGAGCCTTTCCCGGATCGAGCTTAGCCGCCATCTCCAAACTTTCGACGGCCTCCTTCAAGTCACCTGTTTTCAATAGGGCTTTTCCCAACTCATAACGGGCATCTGCCAACTGAGGTCGTAACACAATGACCTCTCGCATTAACTTGATACCTCGATCGGTTTCCTGTCCCGCCAGCAACACATAGCCCAGGTTATATTTTGCCTGCAAGTCGTTGGGATTGAGCGCGAGTTCCGCTGCAAATTCCCGTTTGGCCTCTTCGAACTTTCCTAACTTCAGGTAAACCACACCCGAATAGAAATGCGCCAGCAGAACCTTGTCATCCAACGCGATAGCCGACTGTAACTCCTCGAGCGCCTTGGCAGAATCACCCTGATCGTAGGATGCTCGTCCTAACAGGATGTGAAGTTGAGGACTCTGACCACCCAGCGTCACCATCTGCTGAATAAACTTATTTGCCTCTTCGGTCTTGTTCTGATTGATAAGCGACAGTGCCAGCGGATAGTAGAGAGCAGCATCGTTTGGTTTAGCTGCGACAACTTCCGTCAAAAGCGCCGACGCCTGCGGGTAGTTATCGGTCATGAAATAGCTCAAACCCAACAATTGTTTCGCTGCGATATTCGACGGACGACTCTTCAATTCGTCGGCCAGCGGAGCCACTGCATCTCCGTAGAGTTCTGCTTTGTAGAAGGCCAGCCCCAGGTTGAAGCTCAAACCTTCAAGTTGCGGATCCATTTTGCTTGCCATGCGAAACTGTTCTGCGGCGGTACGAAAATCCTGCCGCTCCGCCCGCAGCAGCCCAATGTTGTTGTGAGTAGCTGCAATCACTTTCGCATAGAAGTCCGCGTCGTTTTGGAGGGTAGCTCGCGTAGCTGAATCCTGCGCCGGCGCTTCGCCGGTTACACCTTCAGGCGAGACAAGTTCGGAAAGCTTACTCGCTTCGTTTGCAGTAAATGCCTGTAGCTTAGTCTCGTCTCTCTTAAGAGCGGCGGTCTTCAGATCTGCTGCCAGCTTTAGTTCCTGCTCGCCTTCGGCGTTCAAGCCCATCTTTACCAGGGACTGTCCCAGCCTGTAGTGCGCGTTCGTAACCTGATAATCGTTGTGTTTCAATCCAGGGTTCAACGCAATGCTTTTCTTGAAGACTTCTATCGCTTCCGCATGCTTATTCAAACCCTGGAAAGCCTGGCCGATAAAGAAATACGGATCCGGATTTTCTGGCTGGAGCTGAGCCGCTGTTTGCAAGTAGCCCACGGCAGCCGTCCAATTTCTCTCTACTGTGGCAGCTATACCTAAATAGTAGTGAGCGAAGTATTCATTCGGATGGTTGGATAACTCAATCTTGAAGTGCTCCTGGGCCAGGCCCAGTTTATCGACACCACCCTGGAGTAAATATGTAAGGCCTAAATAGTAATGGACGCGGGAGACGCGCGAATCGAGCGCGAGGGCCTTCTGAAACTCGTCAATCGCTTCAGAGAGAAAGCCGGTCTCACGATATGCTCGACCAATGAGAACGCGAAGCTGTGGGCGATTGCCCAGTCGCTGAATCATGCGATCGTAAATCGTTTTAGCTTGCGCGAATTTGCGGCTTTTCAGATTCGCCAGTCCCAACGTATACGCAACGTCGTAGTCATTTGGCGATAGTTTTAGCGCGCTCTCAAGTTCGGTTGTGGCCTTCTCAAAATTGCCCAACATGAAGTAAGTCTTCCCCAGCATGTGATGGGCACTGGAGTTGTTGGGCCTGCGTGACGCCGCCGTAGCCAGGGGGTTCAAGGCTTTGTCGTACTGTTCAAGGTGAAAGTATGCAATGGCAACATCGATAAGCAGATCGTCGGAGTCTGGCAGGTAACCAGCCGCCGTCTCAAAAGCACTTATCGCTGCCGGATAGTTGGCCTGGGCCGACCGCACGCGCCCCAGCTTGTAATACGCTTCGCCAAGAATCGCCTTGTATTCAGCTTCGGCTCCGCTTGGGTTTCCGGTGCGACGCAGCGCCTCGGCTTTCTCGTGATGAATTTGGATTGAGCCGCGAGATGTCTGGACGGGAAGCTGTAAGGAAAGGACCAGAAAGAGAGCTACGCCGAAAAACATGATCTGTTCTTGTTAATTGATAGGTTGCCAAAGCCAAAAACGGAGGGCTGAGTTAATACATTCAGCCCTCCGTTTCACTTCGGCCGAGGCCAAAGTATATCAGAAGGAAAACTTCAGTCCGAACTGGATCTCTCTCGGAGCTGCGGTGCTACCAAGCTCACCGAAGGCTCCATTAGTAGGCTGGCCAAAATTCGCTCGCGTACTATTGCCTTCGAAGTTTAGGCCAGTGTTATATCCACCGAAATTTGCGTGGTTGAAGGCGTTGAACATCTCTGCGCGGAACTGAATGCCATAACGCTCTGCGAACTTCCAGTTCTTCACGATGGAGAAATCAAAGTTATGAATCGGCTTTCCTCGAATCACTCCTTTACCCAGACTGCCGAGCTGCCCAACACCAGGCAATGAGAATGCAGCCGGGTTAAGCCATTTGGTCTTGTCGGGCGAATTCAGATAGATGGGTACTCCGGCCACCAGGTTCGGACGCGGATTAACGTTGCCGGCCGTGCCATAGGTGTTGACGCCGGATGTGATATCGACTGGCGTGTTGCCATAGTAGGAGAAGATTCCGTTGAGTTGCCAGTCTCCCAGGATATTGCTGGCGACCGGTCCCCACTCCTTGAAGGACGGTAGGCCGTATACGAAATTACCGACAAACGTGTGCCTCCGGTCAAGATCCGAATCACCCTTGTCGAGAGTGTAATCAAATGGATCTGTCGTGGAATTGGTGAACGCCTGCAGGGGAACATCCGAAATAGCATGTGCCCAGGTGTAGGCGGCCTGGAACGCTAACCGATCCGTGAAGCGGCGGTTTAGCCAGACCTGGAGTCCGTGGTAGCTGGAATTTCCGGTTGACTGAGCCATCGTAATGGGACCCAGGGTTGGGATTCTGCGATTTGCAGCAATCATCGCGGCGTTATCGAGTCCGAGACGCGCCCGATTGGCAATCTGAAACCGAGCATCGTTCTTGAAAGCTGGATCGCACCCAACCGCGGCGCCGCCCTTACATGGCACATTCCCGGGGATGTCATTCCAGTTAACGTTACGCCGCCAGATATGGAGACCGTGGTTACCAATGTACGAGGCCTCGAGCACGGTGCTCTTCATCACTTCACGAGAGACCGTCAGATTCCACTGGTAGCTCTCCGGTGGCCGGAAGGTGATATCGACAGCTGCGAACCCGGCAGTGTTACTTACGCCCGCAACCTGACTCGGCAAATCCTTGCCAATGGTGTCCATCGTCCGGCAGGTTGGGCAGGTGAGTAGGGTGTCGGTAGCGTTAGACCAGCCATAGGTTACCTGTTTGGTCCAGGGGGGATTGCCAGCCATGCGATTGATGTCTTCGATCACATTCGTTCGACTCAAGTAGCGACCAAAACCCGCACGAAGCGCTGTCTTGCCGTCTCCGAATACATCCCAGGCTATACCCAGGCGCGGTTGGAAACCCATGTTATAGGGTTTCACCAAAGAGCGGGGTAGACCTTTTGCACCGGCATCAGCAGGAGTAATCAAGGCGCTCTGATAGCTGGTGCCGTTGTAGAATTGAGGAATAAAGTTTGAAATCTTATCGTCGGCCACGTGGGCCGAGGGGAACTGCGAGTATCGCAGACCGAGCGTAAGGGTCACCGTGGGCCGAATCTTCCAGGTGTCATTCCCGTAGAATTCTGTGTCACGCCAGCGGCCCTGGGCCACGCCAGTATGATCGGTTTCGGAATAAGAAGTGAGCACCAGGTTCCGGTCCAGCAAGTCAGCTATTGCATGGCCGGTTTTTGAGCCGTTTCCAGTGATAAAGGTAGGAGTGTTTCCTCCCGCGGCCCCTCCCAACTGTTCATTCTTGATATTGTGACTGTAGAGTGCGCCCACCTTGATTTCATGGGCACCCATGACTTTAGAGAAATCATCCTTCCAAACCCATAGGTCCTCGTGATTCTGCCAGGGCGCTTGATGCCAAATATCGCTGTATCCCCCGCTGCCCCACATCACACTGGGCACATTGGCCGCCTGCGGGAACACGGTCGGAAACTTGGAGTGGATCTCATCAACGAGCGCCGTGGATTGCGGACTGGTCGAGATGAAAATGTCATTGCCAGCTCGTGAAAACTGGAAGTCGTTGACGGCAGTTGAGCTCAGTGTATTAGTCAACTTCACTGAAAAGCTCTTGCTGGGTTGTGCCCAGTCGTCCGCCAGCGTGGGAAAAGGTACGTCACCCCATTGTTGAGTGTCCTGACCATGCGTCCACTTCTCGTTGATAAACCGCACCATCACGCTCATGTTACTGTTAACTGTGAAATCCCCGCGAATGTTATCCTGACGAGTCCGTACCGGCTGGATAGGTGAGTCAACCCAAAGGTTTCCTCCGGCATTGGGATTGGGATAGATCTTCACTAATGCAAGGCCGGCCGGGCTAAGTCGGGCTGCAGGAATCTTATTACCCGGATATGGCAGGCCGGTAAATGGATCATTCGGCAGCGGATTAGTTAGTGTGCCGCTAAAATCGCCGAGCTTTTCCGCCGCAGTGGGCACGCGTCCGGAAACCGTAGTACCACGATCCTCAAATCGCCATTCCTCCGACCAGAAGAAGAAGACCTTGTTTTTCCAGATTGGACCACTAAAGTTCCCGCCGAAGTTGTTGTATTTCAAATAGGCTTTAGGTTGATTAGCCTTGTTCAGAAAGAAGCTGTTTGCATTCAGGGAGTCGCTTCGAAGGAACTCGAAGGCCGCACCATGAAAACTATTACCGCCGCCCTTGGTGATAAGGTTGACCACCGCTCCCTGCGCCTGCCCATACTCCGCGCTGAAGCTGTTGCGCATCACCCGAAATTCCGCGATTGTGTCAATCGACGGAAAAACCAGAAGCGTGCGGTTCGAACCAACGTCCATGTTGTTGACGCCGTCAACGGTCCAGAGGTTCTGATTCGAACCATTGCCATTAACTGACATGTCAACGCCGCCGTCGAGTCCAGTTCCGCGAGCTGCAAAACTGCCATTCGTAGCCGGCGAAACACCAGGCACCATCAGCGCCAACTGTGAATAGTTGCGGCCATTCAGCGGCAATTCAGTAACTTGTTTTTCAGAAATAAGACTGCTGACATCACCGCTTCGGGTTTCAACCGGTGCGGCGTCGCTGGTGACGTTAACGGTTTCGCTCACCTGGCCAACTTGCACGTCCAGGTTCAGGATCTTGTTCTCACCCACGTGCACTTCGACTCCAGTGGCAACAGTTGTCTTAAAACCCTGAGGCGATGTGCTGACGGTGTAAAGTCCTGCGGGCAGGCTTGTAACTATGTAATGCCCATCATCATTTGCATGAGCAGTACGCGAGGCCCCGGTGCGTTCGTCTTTGACTTCCACGTCCGCCTTCGGCACCGCAGCGCCGCTGGGATCGCGAACAGTACCGCTCAAGTTTCCTACTGTTGCCGTCTGAGCATTCACGCCGACGACGAATCCAATTCCCATCAGGAACAACATAGCTTTCATGCCAAGCTTCTTCAGCATACAAACCTCCTAAGTCTTACGAACCCGAGGCGAACGGTTGAATCAGGAACGCGCTGTCGGCGTCTACATCCTGACGAGCAACCAAAAAGGTACCAATTGCGCCCAATGCGAATTGACATTCAGGAGTCCCAAAGGAACTTCGGGACGACGTCACCATTTACCGGAAAGGACTAGCTAAATTTTTAAGAGAAACGGACTTTGTTGCACACTCAGACAAAAGCATTTACTCCTAAGTCGGAGCCATGTCAAGAACTTTTTCAGATTTCTGGAATATTCTAGTTGGCAGATTGACTCACCCAAACCCTGCTCGGCAACCACTTAAGCGGTTTTCTAAGGCACAGAAGCGAATTTGCTCGCCAGAACCAAACTTAGCGCTCCCATCAACGTGGGATGTCTCCCCAGGGTTGACCCAATGATCGGTGGTGATGCCAGACCGCGACAGCTGCTCGCCTCCACAGACGCTTTGAGCTCCTCGGCAAACACAGACCATGCTCGCACAATTGGACCACCAATGATTACCGTTTCCGGGGCCAACCCCTGAATCAAATTAGCGATGCCGATCCCCAGATAATGAGCAGTTTTTTTCAGAGCATCACGTGCGCTCTCTTTTCCCTCGAGAGCCAAATCCACTAAGTCTGTAAAATCCACGATGTTGTTTCCATTTTGACTGGACAGGTTATAGCGTGCCAGGGCGGCGCGTTCAGAAGCAAACGCCTCCCAACACTCCCTGCTGCCTGCAGCACAAGCTACCGGAGCACCCGTGCCAATTGTCATGTGGCCGAATTCCCCGGCGGTTCCTCCTTCGCCTCGATAAACCTGTCCGTCAAACACAATGCCCGTACCGAGACCGGCCTCCACCAAAACCAAAATGAAGTCCCGAACCTCTCGGACTTCAGGACGACCAAACCAAAGTTCTGCAAGAGCTGCGGCATTAGCATCGTTGTCTATGGTAACCGGAAGCGCTGTGGCTTGACTCAGCGTTTCGGCAATCGGCAGGTCGCGCCATTTAAAGTGAGGCGAGAACGAGTGGGTGGTTTCGGGGTCAATCCATCCGGGGAAACTTATGCCGATTCCTTCGATCGTGCCCCCACTCTTCCGCGTAAGTTGCAGCGCCGATTCAACGATTTTCCGGGTCGTCGTGTTTGCATCTGGATCGGTTAAGAACTCTTCCTGGCCCAGGACCCGTCCAGCCAGATCACTGGTCGCCATTACTGTCTTAATTGTGCCAAGGTCCACACCGATTGCCACGGCGTCGGCCGTGCGCAGGGAGAGCAAACGAGGCGGCCGCCCGCCGGTAGATTCGCCGCTGACCTCTTCGATCAGTCCGGCGCTAGTCAATTCATCGACAATGAGCGAAACAGTCGAACGCTGAAGTGCGGTTTCGCGTGCGATGTCCGCCCGTGAGATTGGCCCCAACTCACGGACGTAATTGAGTACGATCTGGCGGTTTATGTCGCGGATCGTGTTAGCGCGAGCTACATTGACTCTTTTGAGATCGATTCGTCTCATCATGCGCTTAGGCGAATTCCGTGAAGTCTATCAGTCATTGGCATCAACCCCGGGTTGCCGGCCGCGGTATTAAGTAGTGCAGCGGAGCCTGACAGTCAACTGTTTTCTGCTTTTTGGGAAAGTTTGTTCAAAGGCAGGAGCCTTCGGTTCGCCCGGAAACGGTATGTCGAGAGAGTAGGAAAGGTTCGGCGCTCTAACAATTGTTGATGATTGTCACCAGCCTCTCCAATGCCGGCGCTCGTATCAAGTCCGACGAAATCGTTTTGCTGAAATTGGCGGCTTGCTCAGAACACGAGAGTCTGGATGGAATGCGGCAAACTGTTAACTTCCGCGGCGTTCCCGCTGACCCAGAGCCAGTAGGATGCCGGCTTTTCAGTTGGATTCATCACTACCACCGTCACCTTCCCGTCCGGATTAAGAAATGCAGTCGAAAGAAGTTGACTGCGGCTGGGTGAGCTGGCAATTCTCCTGGCACCGGGTTGAATGAACTTTGAAAAGTGGCCGATGTAGTAGTACGAACTCAAGTAAGTTAGTTCACCGGTCTTGGTATTTGCGTGCACGGGAGCGAAGCAAAAATTGGCGACGTGGTTGGGGCCGCCTGTTTCATCCAGCAGGATATTCCAGTCAGTCCACCCGACGGTGCCATTGTTGAAGTCGTTGATCATCGAGCGCCCATACTGTTCGCCAAACTTCCACTCTCCAAGCTTCTGCGGATTGAAGGAGTCGACGCAACCTTCGGTGAAAATGAGCGGCTTGTCGGGAAATGTTTCGTGGACCAACCTGACATTGTCGAACATCGGCTCGCCGCCGCTCCATGGTTCATACCAGTGAAAACCAATGCCCCAGACAAACTTCGCCGCCTGCGGGTCAGTCAGGATGGTGCTGGCCCTTTGATAGATGAGATCACGATTGTGGTCCCAGGCAATCACCTTTTTATCCGCCAGGCCTTCGCGTTTCAGGGTTGGGCCAAGATGATTCTTAAGGAAGTCTCGTTCCTCCTCGGCGGAGTAAATACACGATTCCCATCGTTGCGTGGCCATCGGCTCATTTTGGATCGAGAGGCCCCAAATCGGTATTCCTTCACTCCGGTAGGCTTTGATGAACTTCGCATAGTAGTTGGCCCATGACTGGTAAAACTCGAGCTTGAGTTTGCCGCCGTGCAGAATATCGTTGTTGTCTTTCATGAATGCCGGTGGACTCCAGGGACTGGCGAAGATATTGAGTTTTCCACGGGCAGTGGCCAGGGCCTGTTTGATAAATGGGATGCGATACTTCTTATCGTGATCGATGCTGAACGACTTTAGATCTTTGTCGCCTTCATCTACATAGGTGTAGATATCGCTGGAGAAATCGCAGCTGTGAATATTTGTCCGCGCCAGCTTGTAGCCGATGCCGCGCTCCTCGTCGAAATGCGCGTCGAGAAACTCGCGCTGCTTTTCCTTCGGCAGCAGCGCAAACGTCTCAGCCGAAGCGTCGGTCAACGCACCGCCAATCCCCAGGAAGGTTTGAAACTGCCTGGCAGGATCGACAAACACGCAAATCTGCGTTTCCTTCGGCTGGCCCACAGCCTTAAAACTCAAGCTGTCGGTTGGCGAAATCCTGAGTTTGGTTTTGTCGGCCGTGGTGTAGACCGTTACCTGTTTTGGCGCAGTCGGGAACAGCTCTCGAGAGGGCTCTTCCGGTTGGTCGGGTTTGGATTTGGCGGCCGCCAGGAGTTGATTCTGGGCCAACAAAGCAGCCGACGAGGAGAGCAAAAAGTTGCGTCGATCGATTTTCATGGCGGGAATCTAGCACATCGACCACTTTTTGACATCTGCGAGATCGGAGATGATCAGAGATTACAAATCTCCGATTTCAGAAGTGTTCATCAATCCGCATTATCGCGCCAGATGGTTTTCCTCCGAACGGAATCACTCAGCACACTATGAATGAACAACATAAAGTCAAAGTGCTCTTTCTTCGACGAACGGAGTCGGATCGAAGAAGGGCATGTATGGCACAGTTATTCGGTAGTTGAAAACAACTACGCTGCTTCCCTCTCGTATTAGTTCAAAGCGATTACGCGCGCGAAGAACGCGATTTAGCGAACACTGAAGTGAATAACCAGGTACCTGGCGAAGAAATCGATGACGAAGACTCCTGGTAAGCCTGCTGGTTGTCTCAACGGTAACTACATACTGGTTGTCGCCGAGTCTCAACTTTAGCAAATCATTTTCTCTGGCGAGGATTACGACTATGTCCTCAATAGACGCGAATAGACCACTCAAGCTCGCCTGATGATTCTCCCTTTCAGCCCTCTCTTTCGAGAAGAAATCCAGCGTTCCTGTATCAGGATCAAGCTCCGCAAACTCCCGAGCTTTGTCGGCTGATTGAAGTAAAATCGTTTTCACAAGAGTCCGAGTTTTCTGGCGATCCAAATCCACTAGATGCTAGCCCCATTTCTTAGCGGAGTTGGCCGTTAAAGTCCTAATAACGATCTACTTAATCACACGGAACACGGGAATTTTCTTAGACCTAATCCAACATTACAAGTGTGTATTTTTGTCCAAATTCATCCTCGGAGGGTAAACCAAGCCGCCCAGACTGTCTGTTACACCACTTGAGAGTTTTTTTTCTTGCTGCTTCATCGTGAGGTAGAAGCACAACCAATCTACTAGTGTTCTGACTCCCATCATCATAGGTCTCGATATCGACTGCGATCACCTCGATGGCCCCAGCTTCATATGCCTCGTGGACCAGGTCGATGGCAGACTTGTTGGTTTCGAGCTCGCCCAGAGTTCTGGGCGCCTCCTCTGTGCTCGCATCGAGCCACGAGACTGCTTCGGCGCGGTTCGGCTTGCTCAAAAGATCGTTGAAGAATCGCTCTACATCAGATGGTTTCATTTCTATAACCCAAATGATTTCGGACCCGCCGAGACCGCGGGGCATTAGCATCCTCAAGATTCCAATCTAATCGAAAGAGTACCCAGCCATCACCAGCTGATGTGGTTCTTCCTTTTCGTAGATTCTGAAATAAACACCGTGGCCGCGCTCGAAGGCATGAACCGCGAGTTACCGTTCGGCCCGATGACAACTGGCGCTAAGCTGATCG
>Ga0190274_10001987_pt1 | contig 11991 bp, 6 predicted proteins | sample Popmic531T_FD_133002 | JGI IMG/M metagenome (GOLD analysis project Ga0190274, IMG submission 133002) | Populus adjacent soil microbial communities from riparian zone of Yellowstone River, Montana, USA - 531 T | ecosystem: Environmental > Terrestrial > Soil > Riparian zone | place: USA: Montana...
AGATTCCCCCTTGCCCGGAGTGAACGTTGTGGAGAAGGGAACATCTAACGGTACGTCTACGGACACCAACGGCAATTTCACCTTGCAGGTCACAGACGAAAACAGCGTGCTCGTATTTTCTTTCATCGGATATAAGAGCCAGGAGATTAAAGTGGGTACACAAACTTCTATTCCGGTCAAACTTTTGCCCGATGTCACAACCATACAGGAAATCGTTGTAATCGGTTATGGTGAACTGGAAAAGAAAGATCTTACCGGCGCAGTATCGGTAGTCGATAGTGAAGACCTTACTAAAGTACAGGCGACGACAGTAGCAGAAGCGATGCAAGGACTGGCAGCGGGTGTTAATGTTCGCAACAGCGGTCGTGCAGGAAGTGAATCTACCATCGAAATACGCGGCCTTGGTAATTTCTCCAACAACCAGCCACTTTACGTGATTGATGGTGTGCCCACCATTGCGACCCGGGATTTTAATGCCAGCGATATCGAATCCATTCAGGTTTTAAAAGATGCCTCCGCAGCAGCGATATATGGGTCAAGAGCTGCCAACGGTGTCATCATCATCACTACGAAAAAAGGCAAGGCGGGTCCATTAAAAATCGAATTTGCCGGGCGGTATGGTGTGCAAACGCTTCCAAAATATGATTTCATGAGCGCCGCTGATTTTAAAAAATATAACACCATGGCTTACCGTGAAGCAATTGAAGTGGAGAAATTTCCTTGGGTTATCGATCAGGGGTATCAGCAGTTCCCGGAAGGAGTTGATACAGACTGGCAAAGTGAAACTTTTCGCACAGCGCAAACACAAGATTACAACCTTACGTTTTCGGGAGGTAATGAATTTGGTACTTACCTCGTGTCCGGAAATTACTTTGGCAACGACGGAACCAGCTTCGGCTCTTCCTTCGATCGATATAGCTTCCGTGTAAACACAGAAGGAAAACGAGGCGCTCTTAAAATTGGTGAGAACCTTTCGATCTCGCGCGGATTTTCAGAAGACCTGATTACAAATCCATTCTGGGATATGCTCCGGATGCTACCAACTATACCTGTATACGATCCTACACACCCCGGTGGCTTTGGCTATGGAAACGAAGGATCTGCACGAACTTTCGGCGTTAATCCGATTGCGCGTGAAACATTGGAAGAGACAACGAATGAAAACATTCGCTTACGCGGAAATGCTTATGCGGAAGTCAGTTTCCTGAAAGACGCTTTAAAATACAGACTTAATGTTGGCTTGGAAACAAGCAGTGAAAGGTATAAGTATATCCGCAGGGTTGGTAACTGGACATTGAATCAACCTTTTGATCCTTCTGCGGTAAATGAAAACAGGGGACAATACATTTCATCACTCGTAGAAAATACCCTTCATTTTGACAAGGACTTTGGCAAACATCATGTGGATGCTTTGGCCGGAGCAACCTTCCAGCGGCAGAAGTATGAGCAGATCTGGGGAACGAAACGCAATCTTATCGAGATCGGTGGACGATACTATAATGTGCTGGATGCAGGTACCACAAATGCTGAATCGGGTGGATTTATGAATGAAGATGCGCTCATCTCGTATTTGGGTAGAATCAATTACTCGTTTGACGAAAAGTATTATTTAACAGGAACGATACGAAGGGATGGATCATCACGGTTTGCAGAGAATAACCGTTGGGGAAATTTCCCTTCCATCAGTGGTGCATGGCGCATCAGCAAAGAAGGCTTCTTTAATGTCGGCTTTATCGATGATTTGAAGATCCGTGCAAGCTATGGAACACTCGGCAATTCGAATATTGGCCGCTGGATTCGTTATGGTGGAAGCTTCTACGGTTCTGAAATTTACAATCTTGGTAACTGGGATTATCAATCGTTGTTAAATTCTACCATTGTTGCTACGCTGGGTCGCGATCAGCACATTGTAAACGGAGCTACACAAGTGAAATTGGCCAATGCTGATCTTCGCTGGGAGACAAAAGAGGTTGTGAACATTGGTACGGACATGAGCTTTCTCAATAATCGGCTGGCATTTACCTTCGAATACTTTATAGCAACTACGGAAGATGTGCTTACAGAAATGCCTATTTTGTTGTCCACAGGAAATGACGGTGGGAATCCATTCGTCAACGCGGCCAGCATACGCAATAAAGGTGTTGAGGTGAGCACAACATGGAAAGATCAGCTCTCCGGTGGTCTTCGCTACAGCATCACAGCAAACTTTTCGTCCCTCAGGAATGAAGTTTTGGAATTAGGGTATGGTAATGAGGAAGTTCTCACCGGCATTACCAAAACCGAGATCGGACAACCGATCGGTATGTTTTTCCTTCGCAAAACGGATGGCATTTTCAGAAGCGACGAAGAGGTTCTGGCACATGTAAATTCACAAGGCCAGCTCATTCAACCTAATGCCAAACCTGGTGATATACGATATGTAGATGCTGACGACAACGGAACAATCAACGATGCGGATAGGCAGATCATTGGAAATCCATGGCCGAAGTTTGACTTAGGATTGATCATTAACCTGGAGTATAAGAATTTTGACTTGTCAACAATCTGGTACGGTTCGTTCGGACAGGACGTCTACAATGGTTCGCGTTCGACCGTGGAACGGTTTGATGACAATTCGAATTACTTCGCCTTTGAAAAAGGAAGTGAGCCTTACCAGGAAAATCCTAACAGCGATTTTCCCAGGATTTTATATGGGGATGACCGCAATTCGCGCGGTGACACTGACCGATGGCTGGAGAGTGGTTCTTATTTCCGGCTGCGCAACGTCACACTCGGCTATAACGTTCCAAAGGGTTTTGCGGAACGGATACGTCTCAGTAATGCGCGCATATTTGTTACAGGACAAAATCTGTTAACCTTCACCAGTTATAGCGGCCTTGACCCTGATTTTACAGCCCCCGATATCTGGCGAAGAGGTCATGATGAAGTTCGCTATCCGAACGCGAAAACGTTTTTGGTGGGCCTTCAATTTAATTTCTGATCCTAACATCAATTCGCTATGAAAAGCTTAAAAATATATTTACTCGTGACGCTGTTTACTTCGATTACTTTTAGTTGCAGCGAAGATTTGTTAGATATTGAGAATCCCAATACACCAACCGTTGAACAGGCTTGGAAAACCGAGAAAGATGCGGAGATGGGAATCAACGCAGTGTATAACATGTTTTACAAGCCGTCTACCTGGACGCGTTGGATTTATTTCCGCTACGATCTTTCTTCAGACGAAGGCCACAGCACAAGTCCGTGGGGTGAGTTAGCGGACTGGACCCGTTTCCGCTATAACAACTATAACTTCTGGGATGGGAACAACTGGCATTGGAGAGATTTCTATAAAGCAATATTCCGTACGAACCAGGTCCTAGCTTATGTACCAACAATTCCTTTTGCCGATGAATCGAAGAAGGAGAGGATCCTTGCACAAGCCCGGTTCGTCCGTGCGTTATATTATTTTCAGATCGCAGTACTTTGGGAAAATGCGCCCATCATTCTAGAACCTTCCGAACCTCAGGACGAGCCAGCGCAAAGCACAGAAGCCGAGTTGTGGGCTTTAGTAGAAGAGGATCTGAATTGGGCAAAAGATAAGTTGCCCGACCAATGGGATGATGGCAACGTAGGCCGTGCGACAAAAGGAGCAGCAAAAGCATTGCTTGCAAGAGCATTGATGCAGCAAAAGAAATATTCGCAGGCACAAACCGAACTCGAATGGTTGGTTACCGGGGCCGGCAAAGGTTTCTATGGCCTTGTCGATAATTACCGCGATAACTTTACGCACCTGAATGAGAACAACAAAGAATCCGTTTTCGAAATCCAGTTTAGTGATGTGAACAAAGGCGATGACGGTGACAATCTGAATGCATCAATGGGCTTTCAACGGACACAGTTTTTTGCACCCGGTGGTATTGGATGGCAGGATGGCAAAGCACGTGCCTGGCTCATCGATGAATATAAGAAAGAGAAAACAAAAAACGGTCTGAATGATTCCCGTTTGCTCTACAACATTTTTTATAAACAAGCCTATCGCGATTTTCCGAATGCGCCAGCAAATGACACACTCGTTTATGGACGTCGCTGGAACAATCAGGATTGGGGAAATGAAACGTTCATCAAGAAATATTCGACGTACTATTATCGCGACCGCGAAGATTATCATGCGCCGAATAATTTCCGGTTTATCCGTTATGCAGATGTGCTCTTGCTTTACGCGGAGTGTCTGAACGAAGCAGGGCAAACTGCCGAAGCCTACACCTATGTAAACATGGTGCGCGAAAGGCCTAGCACGAACCTTCAAAAATTGGAAGTTGCACATCCGGAAATTGGAAACGACAAAAATTTATTCAGGAAACGCCTGCAGATGGAACGGTCCCTCGAGCTTTGTTTTGAAGCTGTGCGTTGGATGGATCTGAAGCGTTGGGATTTGCTGACGACGCAGACCGGACTTGACGAGCTCAAAACCCGCGATATCGATTTCAACAATTTTGTGCTGACACGTCACCACAGACTACCAATTCCGCAGATCGAAGTAGACAACAACACAAACCTGGCGCAGAACGCCCCTTACTAATGAAGTCATTTGGGAAGCACTTTTCGGAGTGCTTCCTTTTTTACCAGTTCACCTCTGATTTCTTAGTGTCTTCGTGACTTGGTGGCAAATCTCTATTACCTATTTAGGGGTAAATACCACTATGACACGAAGGCACGAAGATTAACGAAGCGGTTTTTGTAAAGGTTGTTGTAGTCAAAATATCAGTCTTTATTGAGATATATGATTAGAGGATTTCATACGCTTGTCTTTTTATTTTTTTTAAGTGATGTAATAAGCTGCCAGAATGAGGCAGAATTTATTGAAAAAAAGATCGGATCGGAAGTGCCTGTCAACGGCATCCGCATTGCCTGGGATTTTACAACGTTAAAGCAACTTTCTCCGGTTGATGCCAACTATTCCGGCTACGCCCGTATGATTAAACTTCGCGATGGTACTTTGTTTTGTGTTTATGAAAGTAACAAAGCAACGCATGCAATAAAAAGTATCGACGGAGGCATACAATGGAGCAAGCCCATGATCATCGCCGCTCCTGAAAATAATATTGCGTGTGCAGTGCCCGAAGTATTACAGTTGCAGGATGAAAGTATTCTTGTTTCCTACAACCTGCGGCCACCGGCTAACAATGCTGATCCGGAAAAACGATTTTCGATCCAGGTGATCAGAAGCACAGACGGAGGGAAGCATTGGTCCAAGCCCATAGAGGTTTACAGAGCTGGCCACGAATTTAAGAATGGCTGTTGGGAGCCTGCTCAAATTCAATTGCCTTCGGGAGAAATTCAGCTGTACATTGCTAACGAAGGGCCCTACACGCAGAGCAATGAGCAGGAGATCACAATGTTCCGTTCAACAGATCTTGGTACAACGTGGACAAAGGGAGAAACTATAAGTTTCAGAAGCGGTTACCGGGATGGTATGCCAGTGCCGTTACGATTGAAAAATAAGAGGGAAATAATCGTTGCTATTGAGGATAATGGAATAGATGGGAAAGAATTTAAGCCGGCCATCATCCGCACGTCAGCTGTTGGTAGCTGGAAAAATGCTCCGGTACTGTCATCAGATGCAGCACGTGCATACGCAATGAATAAACCGGAAACTATACTTGATACCAAATACGCTGGAGCCCCATACATCCGGCAGCTGCCATCAGGAGAAGTAATACTTTCTTACCAGGGAAATGAAAAACGAAAAGATTTTCAATGGGATCGGAGTGATATGATCGTGTCGATCGGATCGGAAGAAGGAGAAAGTTTCAATCGCAAGAGCACACCGTTTTATATTTCTGATCCTTCGAAGACAGCTTTGTGGAATTCATTGTGCATTGAAAATGACAGCACCGTAATAGCCTTGAGTTCAACCAATGCATACGGAAAAACAGCTGTGTGGATGATCAAAGGAAAAGTCATGAGAGAAATAAAATCGACGAGCACTACGATAATAATTGACGGAGAAAAAAACGAAGCGCTGTGGAAAACGCAAGCCCCCGTGTTTATCGGGGGATTCGGAACAACGCAAGCGAATATTAATGCCGCATGGAATCAGGACCAGTTTTTCCTGTTGGCAGACGTCCGGGACAAAAAAGTTTTTTCGACATCTTCTGATGCAGGGAACGATGATGCAGTTCAGTTTTTTCTTGATCCCCAAAATCGTTCCCTGATCTCCCCGGATGAAAATATTTTTTCGATAACAGTTACGGCAGGGGGAAAGTGTTTTTACCGGCAAGGGAAAGACGGTTCATGGATTGACTGGAGTCCGTCGGGTGTTGTAGCGAAATCCAAGACGACGCCCAATGGTTACCAACTGGAGGTTGCTATTCCCTGGACTGCGCTCAAATACATACCTAAAACAAATCAGCGCATTGGCTTTCACGCGACGGTACTCGAAACCTCGACTGGAACTCAACATGCCTATGAAGAACCTTTACCAGGAAATATTACAGATGCGTCCTATTCATGGTCACCTTTGTTCTTAATCGAGTGATAGCGTATGAAGAAAGGTCTTTACATATTTTCCTTTGCACAACTATTGATCATTCCAGTCTTACTGATGACAACCGATTTGAAAGCGCAGACTTTTTCAAATCCCATCAGTGACCTGGCTGATCCTCACATTACTTTTTACAATAACTATTATTATCTCACAGGTACAACAGGATCGAATATTACCATACGGAAGGCAGCAACATTGAATGCTTTAAAATTTGCTGCGGGTGTGGTTGTATTTACACCTCCCTCCGGGGGACCATGTTGTAATTTCTGGGCGCCCGAGCTGCATCGCATCGATAACAAATGGTATGTCTATTATTCAGCAGGAAATAGTCCGGACGTGAATTCACAACGCACATGGGTTATTGAAAACACGTCCAGTGACCCCGTTACGGGAAGTTGGACAAACAGAGGTCAAATCTATCATTCGGAAGAAAACTTCTGGGCCATCGATGGTTCTGTGTTTCAGCTAAAGAACAAAAACTATTTTTTATGGTCAGGGTATAGTGATGCCTCGAATACGGTGCAACGCATTTACATCGCAGAGATGAGTAATCCCTGGACCCTAACGGGACCACGGGTGATGTTGTCAAGCCCCGAATACATTTGGGAACGCAGCGGAGAAATAAACGAAGGACCTATAGTTCTGCAGAAAAATGGAAAAGTGTTCCTCGTGTATTCTGCATCTGCTTGCTGGACGGATGATTATGCATTGGGAATGCTGACCATGAATGAGTCAGACGATCCGCTTAAGCCATCGTCATGGACTAAATCCAATCAACCGGTTTTTACCACCAATGCTTCCGTTATGGCATATGGGCCGGGACACAATGGGTTCTTTTTGTCACCGGATGGAACAGAATTCTGGAATACCTATCATGCGACAACCATAGAATCTGGAGCCTGCGACCATACCCGAACGACTCGTGCACAAAAGCTGGAATGGAATACCGATGGAACACCGGACTTTGGTTCGCCGGTGAAGACTGGTGAGACATTGCCGGCACCTTCCGGAGAAATCGAACAATCTGTCTCTGATCTAATAGAAAACGGAGTTTATAAGTTTGTATCGAAGGCCAGTAACAAAGTATTGGATATTGCCGCATGTTCACCTGCCCTGGGCACTGACGTGATTCAAGGTAGCTGGGTTGGTAAGGAATGCCAGCAATGGAATGTTCAGGCAACCGGCAATGGTTACTTTGTTATAACCGCCATGCGTGGCGGCCTTGCGTTGGATGTTGCTGGTTGCTCAAATGACAATTATGCCAACGTGCAGACATGGGCGCCGAACGGTGCTTATTGTCAGCAGTGGAAGATCGAAGATCTTGGCAACGGCTACTATCGCATGCTGGCGCGCAACAGTAATAAGGCTTTAACAGTAGTGACAAATTCGCAAGATGAAGGTGCGAATGTTTTGCAGCAGGATTGGTCTGGTGCTGATGGCCAGCAATGGCGTATCGAAGTGCCGGAAGAAGTAGTGACAAACACGGAAAAAAATACCCGTGACCAATTTTCTGTATTCCCAAATCCGGTGAAAGGCATACTCACGATTTCAGGAGATTTTTCTACCAACATGAAAGCAGAGGTAAGACTACTTGACTTGCTTTCCCGGGAAGTGTATCACGAGACGTTGACCATCGCCGTCGAATCATGGTCAATTAACACCAGCAACTTTGCATCGGGAATTTATTTTCTCTGGATCAAGAGCGGGCAAAAAGAAGTTACAAGCAAAGTGATTATCGAGAAATGAGAAATTTCATTTTATACGTTTGCATGCTGATTTGTTACTCCTCCTTCGGACAGGCGACGTTTACAAATCCATTACTTCCTTCCGGTGCCGATCCGTGGGTGGTGTTCAAGGATGGCTATTTCTATTATACCCACACCGTTGGTAAAAAGATCAATCTTTGGAAAACGAAAAACCTGCAGGATCTAAAGGACGTTGCTCCGGTAACGGTTTGGACACCGCCTTCAACAGGTCCTAATTCAAAGGCGATCTGGGCTCCCGAGCTGCACTTCCTGGATAACAATTGGTACTTGTATTATACCGCTACCGATGTAGACAACGATGGCGATGCTTCACGTTATGTATTTGTTTTGGAAAACGATTCATCCGATCCCTTAAGGGGAAAATGGACAGACAAAGGAAAGATGAATACGCAACATTCAGGGTTGGATGGATCCGTATTTGAGCATCAGGGTATCCGTTATTTTGTTTATTCGGCCTACGTCGGGCCACAAAGTGTGTTGATTATTGCAAAGATGAAAAACCCGTGGACACTTACAGGTGAGCAAATCGAAATTGCGAAACCGGACAAGTCCTGGGAAAAATTTGGAGGCCGGCAAATTCTGGAAGGTCCGCAGTTCCTTACAAAGAATGAAGGCAAGGTGTTCATCGTTTATTCTGCCAGTGCCTGTTGGGCCGATGAGTACGCGCTGGGGATGCTCACGGCTGATGCATCGTCCGATTTATTATCGCCTTCATCGTGGAAAAAATCGGAACAACCTGTCTTCAGGCAATCGCCGGAGAATAGCGTATTCGCGCCAGGGCACAATTCCTTCTTTGCATCTCCGGATGGAAAAGAATACTGGATATTATATCATGCCAATTCAGCCGCTGGCCAAGGATGCGATCATCGCAGGTCACCGCGCATGCAGCAGTTTCATTGGAAAAATGATGGCACGCCTGACTTTGGTGTTCCGGTGAAAACCAATATCGAACAACCTGTGCCATCTCAATCATTCACTAAACACAAATGAAATAAATTCTCAGGGTCGAATATGATAAAAACGAGGGCGATAATTTTTTTCTTGCTGCTGAGTCTACCAGGTTTTAGTCAGCATACTTTTACGAATCCCTTGCTTCCGTCGGGCGCCGATCCATGGAGCATTTATAAGGATGGATATTATTATTACACCAACACATTGGGTGATCGCATTGACATCTGGAAAACAAAAAATCTTGCTGACCTTAAAACAGCTGAGCGTAAAACGATTTGGACGCCACCCCAAGGTACAGCTTACTCGAAAGAGATATGGGCACCGGAGATCCATTTCATACAAGGAAAGTGGTATGTGTACTTTGCTGCCGACGATGGCAAAAATGATCACCACCGATTATATGTTCTGGAAAATGCTGCAGCCAATCCGTTAGAAGGGGAGTGGATCTTCAAAGGAAAAATTTCAGACGCTTCTGATAAATGGGCCATCGATGGATCAGTTTTCGAGCACAAGCGTCAACTCTACATGGTATGGTCGGGTTGGGAAGGTGACACCAATGGGCGTCAGGATTTGTACATTGCTAAATTGAAAAATCCCTGGACGATTGAAGGCAACCGTGTTAAGATCTCGCACCCTGAGCATGAGTGGGAGCGCCACGGCGATCTTAACGATCCTAATAATCCTCCACACGTTGACGTGAATGAAGGTCCGCAGATATTGTTGCATAACGATAAGTTATTTGTCATTTACTCGGCGAGCGGTTGTTGGACAGACTTCTATGCGTTGGGTCTGCTCACGGCTTCGGTGAGCAGCAATCTGATGGATGCTTCGTCCTGGAAAAAATCCATGCAGCCGGTTTTCAAACAGTCGACTGAAAATGATGTATTTGCTCCCGGACATAATTCATTCTTTAAGTCGCCGGATGGGAAAGAAGATTGGATTTTGTATCACGCTAACAACGATCCTGGTCAGGGTTGTGGCAAACACCGTTCGCCGCGTGCACAAAAATTCACCTGGAACGCCGACGGTACTCCTCATTTTGGCGAGCCGGTTAAAGAAGGCGTCGTATTGCAAGTCCCGGCCAACAAAAAATAATGACATGAAGGATCTCCTGTTCTTTTGTTCAATGCTTCTATTGCTGAACTTAGGATATGCGCAGTCAACGTACACCAATCCTGTTTACAAAGCGGACTTTGCAGACCCTACAGTCATACGTAGTCATGACGGATCGTTTTATGCTTATGGGACCAATACCTCTGTAGCAGGCAAATTTTATAATATTCAGGTTGCCAAATCTCCCGACCTTATTCATTGGGAAGTCATTCGGGACGCATTGACTAAAGAACCGTCCTGGGCAGATAGAGACTTTTGGGCACCTCATGTCCTCTATGATAAAGAACGTCATCTGTACTACATGTACTATTCCGGAGAGTCGCCAGATGATAAGATCGGCAAGTGTATTGGCGTCGCTATTTCGCATTATCCTGAAGGGCCATTTGAAGATGTAGGGAAGCCGTTGGTTTGTGGTGAATCCTTCATCAACATTGATCCCATGGCATTTGATGATCCGCTAACGGGAAGAAAGTATTTGCTTTGGGGATCGGGTCATCAGCCAATTAAAGTTCAGGAACTGCACGATGACCGGATTTCATTTCAGACTGGTTCTGCAGCGAAAGATATAGTAGCTCCAAATGGAGATGACTACAGCAAACTTGTGGAAGGGGCGTGGTTGCATTATCGCGATGGGTACTATTACCTGTTCTATTCTGGTGATAACTGCTGTGGCGATAAGGCACACTATGCCGTGATGGTCGCGCGTTCCAAAACTGCTGTTGGGCCATTTGAACGTTTGAGCGAAGCACAGAAAAGTAACAGCAGCACTATTCTTGTTAAGAATGCAGCGTGGTTTGCGCCAGGACATAACTCAATAATAACCGATGACGCTGGAGAAGATTGGATTGTCTACCATGCGATTGCGCTTGATCCCTGGTTGAAGCCGAAAGGAAGAATTATGCTCATCGATCGTCTCCAATATAAAAACGGTTGGCCTTTTGTTGAAACGAATAGTCCCGGTATAAAACCATTTCAAGTTCCATTCACTAAAAAAGTAAATCGAGATAAATAAGTCGAAATAAATATGAAACAACTCAGTAAACTATTAATCGTATGTGCTGTAAGTACAGCGCTATTAACTTCTTGCCAGAAGAAAGAAACGGTCAAAGAAACAACGGCTTCTGTACCGGCTGAAAGAGAAGTGTGGACCAAAGAACAGGCAAACCAGTGGTATTCGAAAGTTGGCTGGCTTCGGGGGAGCGATTTTATTCCCAGCACTGCGATCAATCAATTGGAGATGTGGCAAGCAGAAACATTTGACACAGCCACCATCAATCGCGAACTAGGCTGGGCTGAAGACATCGGTTTCAATTCCATGCGTGTGTACTTGCATCACCTCGCCTGGGAAATTGATTCAACAGGTTTTAAAGATAGAGTCGGCCAATATTTGACGATTGCCGATAAGCATCATATCTCAACCTTGTTCGTGTTGTTTGATGACTGTTGGAACCCTACTTATCAGGCAGGCAAACAACCGGATCCTAAACCAGGTATTCATAACTCGGGTTGGGTTCGCGATCCCGGCGATAAGCTTCATCAGGACTCTACGTTATTCACAACGCTTGAAAAATATACCAAGAGTGTGCTCTCACATTTTGCGAACGACAAAAGGATTGTTTTGTGGGATCTCTA
>Ga0190274_10001988_pt1 | contig 11986 bp, 12 predicted proteins | sample Popmic531T_FD_133002 | JGI IMG/M metagenome (GOLD analysis project Ga0190274, IMG submission 133002) | Populus adjacent soil microbial communities from riparian zone of Yellowstone River, Montana, USA - 531 T | ecosystem: Environmental > Terrestrial > Soil > Riparian zone | place: USA: Montana...
ACTCATCACTCATCACTTTCCTGGGTTAGTAACCGCTCGACGGCCGCGGTTAAGTCAGCAGGATCTATTGGTTTAGTCAGGTGCAGATTGAAGCCGGCGGCAATAGCGGCCTCGACGTCTTTTTGAGAAGCGTATCCAGTCAGAGCAATTGCGGGAATAGTCCGCAGGCCCACTCTACGACGCAGATCTTTGATTAACTGGAGACCATCCATATCGGGCATCGCAATGTCTGAAATCAGCAGATCGAAATGCTCTAGCGACGCAATCTCCAGAGCTCCAGCGGCTGAGCTACTAAGTAGCGTTTCATAGCTGTTGGCCTGAAGACTGGCAGCCAACATTTCAAGCGTATCCGGTTGATCTTCGACAATCAAAATGCGTTTGCGGTTCCTCTGCTCGTCGTGCTCCAACTTCATTTGCGGCGTAGCGGTTTCCTTCGGAGACGGTGCTTCGCTGGACAATCTGATAACGAAAACGCTTCCCTGGCCCTGGCCTTTGCTGGCGGCTTCGACGGCCCCTCCGTCGTGCGCTTCCACGAAACTCTTTACCAGCGCGAGGCCCAGGCCAAGCCCGCCATAGGCGCGAGTCCGAGATCCATCTGCCTGCCGAAAGCGTTCAAAAACATGCGGCAAAAAATTGGACGGTATTCCTTCACCGACATCCTCGATCCGGATCGTAGCTTCCGCATTATTGATTTCGCAGGTGACTTGGACAATGCTACCGGCCGGCGAAAACTTTATTGCGTTGTGGAGAACATTACAGAAGGCTTGATTAAGACGACTACGATCTCCTTTAACGATGAACGCCGCCGCATCATTCGCTACCATCAGATTCAACTCGAGCTTTGATTCGTTTGCGTAGGAGCGCATCGTCTCCACCGATTCTTTCAAAACCTCTGCCAGTGGGAGACGGGCACGTTCAATACGCATCTTGCCGCTCAAAATTGCCGACATATCAAGCAGGTCATTTACCAGGCGTTTGAGGTTGTTTGCGTTTCTGTTGATGACTTCCAATGCCCTGTCAAAGTCTGCCTGGGCCAGGATGCCGGTCCCCATCATGTGGCCCCAGCCGATGATGGGAGTGAGCGGTGTGCGAAGTTCGTGGGAAAGCATTGTCAGAAACTCATCTTTCGCGCGATTGGCATCTTCGGCCATTGCTCGCGCTGTCTTTTCATCTTCGTAAAGACGCGCATTCTCAATCGCCAGAGCAATTCGATCCGCTACCAGCTGCAACAGCCGGACGTCCTCCTCGGTGAAGTGAGCCGACTGCAGTTTGCCAACATGAAGCACCCCGGTGGGACGACCTTCAACAAATAAGGGGACGCCCAGCAAAGACTTAATACCTTTCTGGCGCAATAGCGGATTGTAGATATCCGCCTTGCTGACATCGTCAATGACGATCGGTTGGCCCTTCGCAATGATGTTGCCTGCAAAGCCAACGCCTACAGGAATGCGAACTCCTAACTCTACTTCCTCTTCCAGTCCGCGAGCGGCCCAAGCTACCAGCTCATCTCCTTCAGCGCGCAGCAGCAGGATGGCGGCTGTATCGACATTCAGAACCTCGCGGATGCGTTCGAGCGATTCGGAAAGCAATTCATCCAGGGTCAAATGGGCCAACGCTGAGTCGGTGACTTTTTGTAAGGCCAACAGCCGTTTCGCTACTCGTTCGCGCTCGGTGATGTCTCGCGCTATGCCGGTGAAAAACCGTTGGCCATCTCGCTGAAATTCTCCAAAAGAGAGTTCCAGGGTAATCTCCTGCCCATCTTTGTGAAGTCCCAGTAGTCTTACGGAGTCCCAGGACATGTGCTTGTTGCCACTGTCAACGTAATTCCTCAGACCCGCCCGGTGCGCAGGCCGAAGATACTCCGGCATCAGCATTGTGAGCTCAGCACCGATCATTTCGTCAGTCGTGTAGCCGAAAATAGTCGTGGCAGCTCGATTCACAAACAAGATCCGGCTGCTTTCGTTGATGGTGATTATTGCGTCGGAGGTGGTTTCAGCGATTATGCGGGAGCTATCGATAAGGTCATGGAAGGCTGCGCTTGAATAGTCTGGTGGCGCGGTCCCTGAATCTTCGTTTGCCATTGCTGCCACCCTCCTTGAGAGTCCTAACCACTCTGCGATGATGTCACTACCACCTCGCGGTAGCTGATCTCATTGGCTTCGAACCGCCCATTTTCTGCGCGAGACCGTAGACCGAACTCTACTGAAAAACTAAGCCTTCATGCTTTCGAAGTCAAACTTCTGTTAAATTATTCGGCAGCAGGTTTGTGCCCTTTCGTGAGACTTCGCGTGGTTTTGTGGATCGTCGTATTAGAGTCGGAAACACGATCTACGAAATCACCCTAAAAGCCACCAAAGAACACGAAGTAAGAGTTTTGTCGCAGTGCCTTTGCCTATATGTATCCAGCAGGCAATCTTTTCATTCCGGTAGAACACGGCAGGCTCGAGGCAATCGTCAAAGAGCCCCGGACAACTTCTGTCTCCGGTGTCGCCCTGGTACTGCATCCACACCCACTCGGTGGCGGAACCATGCATAACAAGGTGGTGTTTCGCGCAGCGTCCGCGCTCAACGAAGCGGGAATGATCACACTGAGAATTAACTTTCGCGGTGTGGGCCAGAGCACCGGCGCACATGACGAAGGCCATGGAGAGCTCGATGATGTACGAGCTGGTTTGCGTTACCTTACGGAAACATTTCCATCGCACCAGATCATGCTTTGTGGGTTTTCGTTCGGAGCCCTGGTGGGTTTGCAGGTGGGAATTTCAGATGAACGAGTCAGGAATCTAATCAGCATTGGCACACCGGTGGACAAGTACGACTTCGCCTTTCTGGAGGCTTGCCTTAAACCCATACTCTTTGTTCATGGAGATCAGGATGAGTTTGGCAGTACTCCGAACCTGCTGGCCCTCGTCGATCGGATCCAGCAACACAACCCGAAGGCTGAACTCCACCTGATCAACGACGCAGGCCATTTCTTCGAAGGGCATCTCGACGAGTTGAAGCAGGGGATTACGGACTGGACACGACGACAAACGACGAGCTAGGTTGATGCAAAAGTCGAAAAAGGCATAGGTCCTCTTCGACCTATCTGATCTATTGTCTTTCCGGGGGCTTCGTTGGTAAGTCTGGTCCCTTAGACGAACTGATTGAAATAAACTGCGTCGCCGGTTTCTGGTCGCGCAACCGCAGTTTGATGAATGCGTAGGCCACGGCGACTACCACAGCTATCGCAAACCCGCCCAGCAGTTGCTTGCCCAGATCGCCGAAGTCAGAGAAAGTATCGTCTTGCAGGATACTGATCGATAACAACCCAAGATGATGGAGCACCAGAGTGGCAGGCATGGCTTTTCAGACCTTTCATTTACAACTTTTGACTTAATCAGCTGTAAACTTAGACACTCGCTCTGCCAGGTTTGTTCCGAGGTTGTCAATTGTTAGTAGTCAGTTGTCAGTTGTTCGTAGTCAGTGGTGAATAGTCTGATATCACCTACTAACCACTGACAACTGACTACTAACCACCGACCATTAACTATTAAACAGGAAACCACAAATGAGCTCTTACCGCGATCCAGCAATTCGAATCACGCTTCTACCGCGCGATACAAATTCGGCGGGCACCATCTTTGGCGGCATCATCCTCAGCTACATCGATATGGCCGGAGCCATAGAAGCACACCGCCACACGCACATGGATCGATTCGTTACCGTTGCCATGCGCGAAGTTATCTTTCACAAACCGGTCTTTGTGGGAGACCTCGTCAGCTTCTACGCGGACACACTGCGGATCGGTAACACGTCAATCACGGTTAGGGTAATTGTGGAGACCGAGAGAATTGGCTCGACGGCGGAACAGGTACGGGTGACTGAAGCGGAAGTCGTTTACGTCGCGGTTGATGCCAATCGGAAAAAGACGACGATCAAAAAATAGCCGGTTTCGTCTGGGCATTAGACTTTTGGGGAACGCAGAACAAAGGTGCGAATGTTTGAGGTTGGGAAGGTGGGCATGCCCCCGCTCAAGCGTAGCGTCTTGTCAGTCGCTTTGAGGAATTGTCTGAAGACTCTCAAATCCAAGCTTGCTACCGCGGCCAGGGATTACGCTACGCTTGAGCGGGGGCATGCCCACCTTCCCAACCTTTAACTATTGGGCCTTTATTTTGCCACTACAATTTTTCAATTCCACGATCGGTAGAAATCAGGTTTTTCCATGGCGCCTTCACCGCGTCGCGGTAGAGCCGGATCTCGAATGTTCGCCCAACTCGCTGGCGGCCGCCGATGTCATTTGTTTTCTCCGTATACACCGCCACCACGTTAAACGACACTGAATTCGGATTGTGCCAAAGATAGTTTGGCTCCGGCGCAAGACCTATCGATTCAACTTTGCCTATGACGTGGTTGAAATGGTAATTGCCCATAAACTTTTCTACGCCAAACTCCTTTATCAAGGCTTGGACATCGGCAGCAGTTGGGTCTGGAATGCCTTCATAGCTATTCGACGTCGTGAATGTTTTCCAAAATACATACCTTCCACTCATCACGTCGTATGACGCGTAGCCTTTCACAATCACGAAAGTGTCCGGGTCCTCGGTCTTCAGCTTTGCGGTAAACGAGCGGTTCCAGACGTATTTCTTGTACGTCTTGCTCCACTCCATTGTCCCCGGCTTGCCCAGTGTTATTGAAACAGTTCTCGCACCTGTCAGATCCTTCTTGATTTGAGCATCACCAGGTTGCGCCGAGGCTGCGCTAACAAAACCAACGCTCAGGGAAACCAAAAGGGCCGCCCTAAAAATCGTCATCAGTGGCCTTCGCTTTTTCATTTTCTTACTCCTTTTCAACAACTAGACTCACCGTAGGTAATCAAGTGGGAGCGCAGCACCCTGCCTGCTGTTTCGCAACAGGCAAGGCCCAAGTGCAGTTAGTCTCTCTCGCCATCAGGCAGGCAAGGATGCCTGCGCCCCCGGGCAAACACCAGCACCGAGTACGAACGGTGCGCTGCTACCTTAAACCTTGAAAATCTCCGTATAGTCCCTAATCAGTTTGTCGAGCTTTCCCTTGAAAGCCGGATCCTTCATCGAAACACTCAAATACTTCATTTGCAGCCCGGCGACGCTCCTGGCGTCATTGGATAGAGTCTCAGCCATTTTCTGCTGCGTCTCTTTACTGATCTGGTAACCGCGAATGCTTTTCAGCGATTTCATTTTCGATTGCAGGTCAACCTTGCGCGAATCCATTAGCCTTTGGGCCTCATCAACTCCCGCAGTAGGATTCGGGGCCGACTGAACCTTTTTGGTCAGCTCCTGCGAAAACAAATGAAGCTCCGCGATACTGGCCTCAATCTGTGCATCTTTCTTGCATCCCGCCAGGACCAAACAGATGACGATGATGACGGCTACAATAAACGATCGGTGCATGTGGCAAACCTCCTTTTAAGGCTTAATTCCAACGACGTTTACAAACTCCGCCTAAGCGGTCCTCCCCCCTGAGCCTTCGTTCTTCGCGTCTATTTGCTCAGGTAGACAGTGAGCTTCGTCTCCTCGGCTTCGGACTTCGCCAGGATGCGCACTGTCTTAACGTGCCGGCCGTCAGAGAAATCCAACAGCCTGTAGAAGCCGGCGTCCCTTGTGCGGGCGTCGAAATCAACTACTTGAACGTTGCCATTGGCGAAGGTCACTTCGGCGAAGTTGAGGGCCGTCTCGCCGCTAAGGTCGAGAAACAGTGCCTTACCGGAGTCGTCTACGCCGAAGTTGGTGTCGACCCAACCCTCATCGCGATTGATGCTTTCGTTGTCCTGCCACACCAATCGATTACTCGACGGCATGGTCCCCACCCTCGGCGCCCAAACCAACCTTGGAAGGAACACCAAGGGGGCTCCTACCGCCACCACTCTATGCGGTTGCCGTATCACGACAGTGTTTGGCAACACTCGTCTGATTGGGTGCCCATGGTGCACGACCAACATGGTCTGAACCACCGGCTTCCGGACGACTACGCGCGACGGCTTAACCACTACAGTTCTCGGCCGAACCACGACCTTACGTCGTTGCCCGCCTTGTGTTTCCAGCGGAACCATAACGCCGAGGGCAATTACTAAACTGAACCAGCTCAAAAGTATTCTCCTCATAATCAGCTCCTTTCCAAATATGTGATGAATCCCTGCGAATCACTCGTTTGCGAGATTGGTACCGTCACAATCGAACAAATAGAGCGACCGAGTTTGGGCAAAGCAGCAAATGACCCAACTCTGTTTCATAGGAATGAAGCTCTCCGGCTTCAACTAACCTGAAAATCGCTCGCGCTCCCAATCCAGTGATATTCACAGCTTGATCCACGGTTAGACACTTGACCTCGCGGTCACACTTTTCGCAATACGTTTGGAGGGACTGGAGAGACTCCTGGCGAACGACGTAGGTCTCGGTCTTTTCTGCCGTGATGACCAGTTGTCTACGAAGCCTCATCAGTATGGCCCTTGCTTCCCCTCATTTAGACTTCTCTTGCCTTTCTGCAGCGAGACTTCTATCCTTTCTCCAGCCAAAAAGTCCTTTGAACTTCTCTTAGAAATCGTTAGAGAACTTGTTAGAGCCCCGATGTCCCGCCAAGTTAAACATCTCTACGAATTCGGCCCTTTCCGACTGGATCCCGACAAGCCCTGCCTATGGCGAAACGGTGAGCCTGTGTCGTTAACACCCAAGGCCGTTGAGACCTTGCTGATTCTGGTTCAACAGAACGGCAAGCTGGTTGAGCGTGAACACCTCATGAACGCCATTTGGCCGGACACCTTCGTTGAAGAGGGAAACCTGAACTTCAATGTGTCGGTAATCAGGAAGGCTCTGGGGACTGATGAGGCCGGGGAACAATACATCCAGACTGTTCCGAGACGTGGTTATCGTTTTAATGCCGAGGTACGAGAAGTCGAGGAGGAAGCGCCGGCACTCATCATTGAAAAGCATACTCGGGCACGGGTAGTGATCGAGGAAAGAGAATCTTCGGCTGCAGAAGAATGGACGCCGGCAAAAGCGGAGTTGCCGCCAGCGAGATCGACCAGGAAAAACTACGCGGCCTATGCAGCCTTCGCTCTTCTGATCGTTGCAATCGGCATAGTTGCCCTGTTTCTCTGGCTCAGACAGGCCACACCGCCCGGGGCAGCCGGCACGCCGGCGATTCAATCTATTGCCGTTTTGCCTTTGAAACCGTTCGGGAATGAAGAGATTGACAGAACTCTTGCGCTCGGGTTGACTGACACGCTGGTAACTCGGCTCGGTAGCTTGAATTCCATCGTAGTTCGTCCCGTGTCGAATGCCGGCGCCCACACAGACTCAATTGAGATCGGGCGTAAGCTGCACGTTGACGCAGTCCTTGAAGCCACCCTGCAGCGCACTGACAGTCGCCTTCGCATCAATGCTCGCTTGCTCCGAGTCAGCGATGGCGCGCTTATCTGGTCAGCCAGCTTTGATGAAAACGAAACTGATGTTTTCAAACTGCAAAGTGCGCTGGCCGTGCAGATCACGGAATCAATCGGATCCAAGCTCAACGCTAAAGAGATGGAACTGCTCACCCGGCGTGACACTCAAAACCGTGGAGCGTTTCATGCCTATTGGCGAGGCCGCTTTTTTGTAGAAAAGAGAAACCCCGAAAAGGCGATTGCCGAATTTCAGCAGGCGATAGCTGTCGATCCGAATTATGCGTTGGCTTACACCGGTCTGGCGGATGCATACATCTGGCAGGCAAGTTTTACCAACGACGCCGACTCAGACCTTTACGGGAAAGCGAAATCCGCTACCGAGAAAGCCCTGGCATTAGACTCGACTCTTGCGGACGCTCACAGTTCGCTCGGCAGGATTAGCCACTGGCACGAGTGGAATTGGGAAGGCGCAGAGGAATCATTCCGGCGGGCGATCGAACTTAATCCAAACAGTGTGAATGCACATCAGTTCTACGCTCGTCTACTGACAACTCTGGGTCGTTACGACGAGGCGCTTAATGAAATCTATAAGGCGCAGGAGCTCGACCCACGTTCCGCGGATTTGGGAGTGCCGCTCTCCGGCATTCTGGAAAAGCGTGGTGAATTTGACGAGGCCCTGAGAGTGCTGCAGTCGATCCTGGAGATGGACAAAGATTCAAAGTTTGCGCGCCGCTTCATCGCGAACGCCTATTTGCTCAAAGGCGATTACAACAAAGTTATTGAATTAGGTAACGAAGAATTTCCGAACCCAAAAGAAACCGATTTTGCCTGGGCTTCGATGCTGGCAACCGCCTATCACAAATTGGGGCAGTTAGATAAAGCGAAGTCGATGCGGAACCGTCTGGAAAAAATGGCAGAAACAGATGCAAAATCACTCTATTTTTTGGCGTACCATGCCAGCGAGACCGGACATCCGGAGGAGGCGATTGACGCTTTGCGCAAATGTGTCGAACTACGTGAAGAGCGAGTTGTGACAACCAAAGATGATCCACGGTTCTCAGCTATCAAACACGATCCACGCTTCCAGGCAATTCTGCAAAAGCTCAATCTTGCCGGCTAAAATGATCGTGGCGCCGTTGGAGCAAAAGGACGTTGGGATTGTAATGACAACTCCTTGGAGTGCGGCGGCCAGGCGCCGCTTTGGCCCGACACGAATGGCCACGGACCTTATGATTAAAATGCTCCTCACCAAGGGGGCTGGCCCGTCACAGACCAAAGCGGCGCCGGGCCGGGGTCCCCAGCGCGGCAGCCGCGCTGGGGTGGTCACGCCGCCGCACTCCAAGGAGAGGCCTATGGCGAGTTCGATCGAATAAATGAAACCGAGGAAAACATCTCAGTGAAAACCCATAAACCATTTTTGATTACGCTGACCATAGTCTGTTGTCTTTGCGTTTCAGCGGGGGCGCAGAGTCGTGGGCCAGGAATGCGTCCTGAGCCGCCTGAAGGCAAAGGCGTGGTCGTGCTGCGCGCCATGCGTTTGATCGACGGTTCGGGTGCGCCGCCGCTTCGTAACGCGATAATTATCGTCACTAACAACAAGATCTCGGCAGTCGGCGACGCTGCGTCAGTCCGGATACCGCCGGCCGCGAAGGTTATTGATCTCGGCGACGTAACTTTGCTTCCCGGCTTCATCGACGCGCACACACATCTCATCGGCCGCGTGTTGGGTGATCCCGAAGGCGACATGGCTGCGGTGAAAGATTACGAAGCGTTCGGCGCGATACTTGGCGTTAACCATGCCCGCGAGACCTTGATGGCCGGATTCACAAGTGTGCGCAACGTCGGCGCGTCCGGGCCTTTCAACGACATGGCTCTCCGGAAAGCTATCAACGAAGGCTGGACGCCCGGCCCACGAATTGAAACTGCGGGCCACTCGCTGGGAATCACCGGAGGACACTGCGACGACAACGGTTTTCGGCCGGGGCTATTGAATAAATCTCTCGCCGATGGGATTGCTAACGGCGCGGACGAGATTCGCGCGGCCGTGCGCTACCAAATCAAGTATGGCGCTGACGTAATCAAAACCTGCGCCACCGGCGGTGTACTTTCGGAAGGCGATGCCGTGGGCACCACGCAATACAGCTTCGAAGAAATGAAGGCGATGGTCGATGAGGCCTCCCGGCATGAGCGAAAGGTGGCGGCGCATGCTCACGGCACTGAAGGAATCAAGATCGCCGTCCGTGCGGGTGTTGCCTCGATTGAGCATGGGTCTTTTCTTGATGAGGAGGGGGCGCGGCTGATGGCCGAGCACGGCACCTTCATGGTGCCGACAATGATGGCGGGCGAGGCGGTTGAGCGCGCCGCAAAGAATGGAGTGTTGAAAGGACTCCGCGCCGAAAAGGCTCTGGCGGCGGCAGCGGCCATGCGCAAAGCAATAAAGATCGCCATCGCCAACAAGGTTCCGATAGCTTTAGGAACTGACGCTGGAGTGATCCCACACGGCACCAACGCGCGCGAATTCGTCCTGATGGTCGAATGGGGCGGAATGAGCAACATGGACGCGCTCAAAGCGGGAACTATCAACGCCGCTACACTACTGGGCTGGGAGAAGAATCTTGGTTCGCTTGTGGCTGGCAAATGGGCCGACATCGTCGCGGTTTCCGGTGACCCGCTCAACGATATCCACGCCACCGAGAAGGTGGTGTTTGTGATGAAGAATGGCGTGATTTACAAGCAGGGCCGGTAGTAGGGCGCCGCCGCCCGTCAGTTCGTGCTCTTTCGTGTGATTTCGTGGATCGTATTGCCTCGCTTACCAAAGAGACGATCCACCAAATCACACGAAAGAGCACGAAAAAAATGGCTACTAGCTTGCACAGTGTTAGAAGCCCAACCGCAAACGCACGGTAACCTGCCGGTTCCCGCCCGATCCGCCGCCGCCGGGGCCGAAGAAGAAGCTATTCGAAACGCTCGTCGATTGCAGAAAATAGGGCGAGGCCATGTTGCCGACCGGGTTGGCTTTGTTCACTCGGTTCAAGGCGTTCGAAGCGTAGATTGACATGGTGAAAGAATAGGGTCGTTGTACTGCGGGTTTCTCCAGAGGTTTCGCGTTGGCTGCCGGCGCGGTCGTGGTCGCTGAAGTCGCCGTTGGCGCCTGCGTCACTGCACCACCCGGCGGTGCTTTCGGCGGGATCGCCCTGCCAAACTTGAAGGTCTTGTCCATCCCGAAGTTCAAGGATATGAAGCTCGGTCCAGTCCCGAAGTTTCGCGGAATGAGTTTCTGTCCAGCCACCGGGTTCGGATCAAACGCGCCGAGTGGCGTCACCACCACGCCTGGTTTGTTCAGGTCAGTTGCGAACGCCGGACGCTCGGCAAAAGAGTTGTCTCGATTCGTGTCTCGCCCGGTAGTAATGTCAAATGGCCTTCCTGAAGTAGCGACCATAAACATGTTGAAACTAAACAAGGACTTCGTTTGGTAGTAGCCACCGGCAAACATGTTGTGGCGAGCGGTGAAAGATGACCGCCCCCATTCCTGGCTAAAGTCGTAAGGGTCGAATGGCGCACCGCTCGTTCCACTATCCGTATTTCTACTTCTGCTCAGGTTGTAGTTACTCCAAAAACCCACCTTCTTGATCGTCCCATTAACAGCCACACTCAAAGAATGACCGACAGTGTGACCGTTGGATTGCGACTCCTGAATATTTCCCTCGCCGGCGCCCAGCGGCCGCAAGCCAGTGCCCGGCAGCGGTGCGTTGATATTGACAGTTCGCAGCGAGCGATAAGCGCGGGTATGGTAATACGTAACCGTGAGTTTGAGATTCGGATCCAACTGCTGCTCCACCGAGAATGACGAGCGAAGCACCGCGCCCGGCGCCACATTCTCATTAAGAAACCGCCTGGTTTGCGGCTGGGCAAACGCTGAAAGCAGATCAATCGGCGGTACGGCCGGGAACAGATTTAGCACCGTCGGATCGGTTACGACGAATTGTTGTTGATTGAGTCCATTGAACCTGCGCGTTTGCAGAATCAGATCTTCTGAAACGCGGTTGTAGAAGACGCCGAATCCTCCACGCATTACGGTCTTGAATCGTTGCGGCCTGGGCGGTTTCGGCGCTGCACTCGCTGCGACAGGCGCTGCAGCTGTTTGGGAAACCTGGGATGTGGGGACTGGTGCTGCGTCCACGGCGGTCTTCGTGGCATTTGCATTGGGACTCGGCGGCGTAATCGGAGGCGCGGGCTTTTTCACACTCCCCCAGGTTGGCGACCACGCGAAACCTACCCTTGGCGCGAAGTTCAGAACGCTGTCAATGTTACTTTGATCCTCATAGCGCAAACCCGGCGAGATTGTAAGATTTGGTCGCACTTTCCACTCGTCCTGAATGAACATGCTGATATCGCGCTGGCTGACTTTCACTTCGGGATTACCACCGGCGATTGAAAACTGGGTGGCGCCGCCGCCCAGGCTTCTGATTAGCGCAGCACTAAATCCGCTGCGCTGAAACACGAGTGTTCGCCGGTAACGCTCCAGACTGCTGAGCTGAATTGGGCCACCGCCAGGTACTATCTGATCGTTTGCATCGAGAACAGGACCAG